>OBZX01000068.1_pt1 | contig 53250 bp, 48 predicted proteins | sample 1477061 | NCBI WGS metagenome assembly OBZX01 (sample SAMEA2580271, study PRJEB22360) | human gut metagenome | biome: human gut; feature: human-associated habitat; material: faeces | place: Denmark | collected 2008/2010 | reverse complement strand
TCGTGCACCGATGTTCTCCGCCTGCGCAAAGCGTCGGAAATCGGGCAGGGGCCGTATGAGCGTTCATGCTCATACGGCCCCTGCCTCACGCGGCGAACCGCCGCTTTCGGTGCATCGGCCCGCCGGCTCAGCTCACCGGCTCAGCCGCCAAACCACCGCCCGTCACTGCCCGCCGGTGGTTTGTCCGCCCTCGGTCTGATTGCCGCCGGTGGTCGTGTCGTTCTGCGTCTGCGTGTACTGGCCGCTGGTATCGCCCGTTCCGCCGGTTCCGCTGGTCGTCCCGTCTGTCGTGTTGGTACTCGACCTTGACGATTTCGAGGTCGAATTCGAGGTCGCCGCGTACTTGCTTGACGGCGTGCCGTAATCGACGTTGGGCGCATTGATCGCGGTGAGATACGTGTCCATGAAGTTCTTCCACGTCGGGGTCGCGATATAGGAACCGAACCATGTGCGGTGGTATACGCCGTTAATGGTCTTGTTGTCGAAGTCGCTGTTGCCGTCGGCGTTGCCCACGGCGACGAACGCGGCGATCTGCGGCACGAATCCGCCTGTCAGCATGTACGTGTTCTCGTTGGTACCGGTCTTGGCGAACGTCTTGCGGTTGTTGGCGAGCTGGGCGGTCCTCGCCTGGCCATTGGGGCGCACGACGCCCTGGTTCATCGCGTAGGCGACGGTTTCGGCGATATCCGGGTCGACGGCCTGATGGCAGTTCGCCTTGGGCACGTCAAGCTCAGCACCGGTGGCGTCGGTGACCTTCTTGATGGCGATGGGCGTGCATTCGACGCCCTTCGCGGCGATGGTCGCGTACACGTTCGCCATGGTCAGCGGCGCGGCGGACACCGTACCACCGATGACCAGCGGGGCCTGATAGGCGCCGCCGTTCGCGGTGTCGTCCTTCAGATGCATGTTCATCTTCTGCTTGGACGCCTGATGGAAGCCCATGTCCTCGGCGGCCTGCGCGATGGGTTCGAGGCCGACGACCTTCGCCATGGCGGCCTGCGTGGTGTTGTGCGAGTTGACCAGACCGTCGAGCGGGGATTCCGCGTATCCGGGCGTGCCGCCGGAGTTCTTCACGTCCCAGGTATTGACGCCGCGGAAACCGGGAATGTCACGGTATAGGTTCACGACGCCCGGAGCCGGCAGCACCTCGTTGATTGAGTGCCCCTTGCGCATCCAGGCCACCAGGTTGATCGGCTTCCATGTGGAGCCGACCGGGAAGCCGCTACCGCCGCCGTCTATCTGGTCCACGGCGAAGTTCATGGCGGTTCTGGCCGGATCGTTGTTCGCTTCCGGCGACGTGTCGTATATCTTGTTGATGCCGAAGCCAAGCACCTCGCCGGTGCCGGGCTTGATGGCCGCCATCATCACTTCCATCTTGCTCGCGTCGTCCGCCGGGATGGCCGCACGCGCGGCCTTCATCGCCGCAGAGTTCGCATTGACGTCCATCGTCGTGTAGATGTCGAGGCCGCCCTCATACAGCAGCTTCTTGCGCTCTTCGATGGTCTTGCCGAACTCCTTCGAGTTGAGGATCTTCTTGGTGACGTAGTCGCAGAAGAACGCCGCGTCGCCGGACGCGCTGCACCCCGCCTGCGCATCCTGCAGTTTCAGCGTGTCCTTCAGCGGCTTCGCCTTGGCCTCGTCACGCTGCTTTTGGCTGATGTACTTTTCCTGATACATCAGGTCAAGCACGATGTTGCGCTCCCTCTGGGAGGCCTTCTGGTTACTCTCCACCGAGGGGTCGAAGGCCGCCGGGTTCTTCGTGATCGCGGCGATGGTGGCCGCCTGCACGATGTCAAGCTTGTCGGCCGTGGTGCTGAAGTATCGTCGCGCAGCCATTTCCACGCCGTAAATGCCACGGCCGAACTGCGCGATGTTGAGATAGCCCTGCAGAATCTCCAGTTTCGAATACGTCTTCTCCATCTGCACGGCGATGAGCATTTCGCGCAGCTTACGCGCCACGGTCTCCTCGGATGCATGGTATTCGGCGATCGGATCGTTGTCCTCCTGCGCCTGCAGCAGCAGCACGTTCTTGACGTACTGCTGGGTCAGCGAGGAACCGCCCTGAGTGGCGCCCTTCTTCACGTAGGTCGCCACGAACGCACGCATCACGCCCTGGATATCCACGCCGGCATGCCGGAAGAAACGACGGTCCTCACGCGAGACCGCCGCCTGGCGCATCGGCTTGGAAATCTTCTTCAATGGCACGACGATACGGTTCTGCGCATAGAACGTACCGATCTGCGTCGTACCGTCCGACGCATACAGACGCGACTGCTGCGGCAGGTCGGTCACATTGAAATCGATGCCCTCCACCTGCAGCGACGGCACGATGGCACGCACCACGTTGTTCGATGCGAACACGGCGGGAAGGAAGAACGCGCTGGTGACGACGCCTCCGGCGAGACAGAGCAGCACATACGCGAGGAACAGCGACAACACACGTTTTGCGGTCAGGGATTTCTTCTTGGGCATGGTTGCCATTCTAGAGGGGCGTCTCTACCGGGCACGTCATCCGAACGACTGATTCCCAATCCCTCACAGGGTACTCACAAACCGGTCAGAAGACTGTAAAACGACCGGAAACAAGCCGAATCATTCTCCAACGGCCGCTGGAACGCCGGGCGTTCACCGCGCTCGGCGCAGCCGTCACCGTTGCGAGCGCCGAATCAGCATGCCTGGCTGGTAGATGATGATCGACCGGCCCTCGCGCGCGATCCACCGACGGTTCGCGAAATCCATCAGCGCCTTGTTCACCGTCTCGCGCGAAGAACCGACCAACTGGGCGAGCTCCTCCTGCGTCAGGTCATGCGGCACCTTCAGCCCGGCTTCCACCGGCTCGCCGAACCGCGCGCCGAGGTTGAGCAGTGTCTTCGCCAGGCGGGCGGGCACATCCATGAACACAAGGTCGGATATGCGCTCGTTGTTGCCGCGCATGCGATTCGCCAGCACCTGCAGCATGTCGATGGCGACACGCGGGTGCTCGTTGAGCCACGCGAACAACGCGTCATGCTCCAGCCATGCCACGTGCGTGCCGTGGGTCATCGCCACGGCCGTGGCGGTACGGGGGCCGCCGGACGGGTCGAATACGGGAATCTCGCCGAGCAGTTCGCCGTGCGCGTGGATCGACAGCAGCTGCACGCGCCTGTCCTTGGATTCGCGGATCAGCTTGACGCGGCCGCGCTCCAGCAGATACATGCGGTGGTCCCTGTCGCCCTCGCGGAAGATATAGTCGCCCTTGTCGAATACGGCCTCGTGCAGGTAGGGAATCAGCTCATTGGCCTGCTCCGGCGACACCTGTTTGAACAACGGCGTATGCAACAGCTCGTTGTCCTCTTCGGGGAACGAATTCGGCCCGATTGCCCTCATGACGCCTCCTGGTCACGTTTCCGACATACCGGCACCTCGACACGGAGCCCCTGCGATATCGCGACGACGGCGCACCATCCACCACCGCCACCGCATCCGCATCGGCGTCCTCGCGACGGAATCCAACCCGTCGCGTCTCTGTCTTCGGTCGGTTCTGTCATATTGTAGCCTAATTTGCACCGGGACCGTCCGGTTGCGTCAGACAGTCCGCCAGACGCGCAATCAGCCCGTCGCGGCTCAGACCGGTCTGGGCCCGCATCGGGTCCACTCGCTTCACGGCCGATTTCACGGCCTTGTCGGACATCTTCTCTCCGGAGATGTTCAGCACGCGGGTCATCTTCACGGCATCGATATCGTAGGCGAGCGTCACGTGGTGGAGTATCGAACCGGGGCCGGAGCCGATGGGCGGGAACCTGCGCTGGGCCGCACCGCCGATCTTGCCATGGCTGGAGGCGATGTCGTTGAGACCGGAGAAGCCGACGTCGAGGCCGAGGCCACGCAGCGCGGCGATCAGCCACATGTCGCACAGACGGTACGATTCCTCGATGTCCAGGTCCGCGGCGAACCAGCGCGGCGCGTACAGCGAGTACGTGATCGTGTTGCCGGGCTCGATGAACATCGCGCCGCCGCCCGTGCAGCGCCGTACGACCGTGAAACCCTCCTTCGCGGCGACGTCTTCGTGCACTTCGTCCGGAATCGACTGGAACCGGCCGACCACCACGGCCGGGGACGCCCACTGCCAGAACCGGATAGTGGCAGGGCGCTCCCCCGCGGCCACCTCACGGGACCATTGCACGTCGACATCCATCTGTTCCTGCGGCCTGCGGGGCTTGTCCACGACGATTTTCGGCGCGAGCCGATGCCAGCGTTCGTGCCACTCGCCGGGGAATGTCGGCGGTGTGAGACCACGGGACGCTTGAGGCGCCGAGGCCGCCGGCGTAATTGTGACAGACGAGGTCGGAACAGCCGATGCGGCGGACGGCGGTGCACGCCCTGGCGCCGCAAGGGGGAATGCGGCGAAAATCGTCCGGGGCGTCGGCCCGGCCGCAAGCCGACAGCGCACGGCTCAACGCGGTCAGTATCGTTTCCGCATTCGCGCCGGTAACGGATACATGCTCATCGCGTGCGATGCGTTCAAGATAGGAGACGGTATCCGGATCACCGGGCGGCGTATCGCACTGTGTTATATCACGCTGCGCTATATCGAGAAGCGCCGCATTCAGACGGCGCAGATACCTGTCGACCGCGGCATCGTCACCTTCAACGAAAAAATCACCGTCCACGCGACAGCCGACGACGTGGCCGTTATCCGGCGCGCACGCCACTGTCACCCCGACCAGCTTGCCGCCCGGGCGCTTGCATTCCCCACGACTTTCGATATCCACCCGATACACGTTACACGCCGAATCTGTCCGCGTGGTCGTCTCAAACCCCGATACACGAAGTCTTGCTTTGCTCGACAGCCCGCCAGCGGGACCGAGATATAGGCCCCCGCTGGCGGGCTGTCGAGCAAAGCGAGACTGGGGCGGTTCACGCCACCGCCGCGTTACAGGCGAGCGAGAATATCCTCGCCGACCTGATCGGTGGAGCGAACGGTGGAGCCCAGCTCCTCGATATCAGCCTCGACCGCCGTGTCGATGCGCGCCGCGGCATCGTCGAAGCCAAGATGGCGCAGCAGCATCGCGGCCGACAGGATGGCCGCGGTCGGATTCGCCTTGCCCTGACCGGCGATGTCGGGCGCGGAACCGTGAATCGGCTCGAACATCGACGGATACTCGTTGCTCGCGTTGATGCAGCCGGACGCGGAATATCCGACGCCGCCGACAACGGCACCTGCCTCGTCGGTGAGGATGTCACCGAAGAGGTTGTCGGTCAGGATCACGTCGAAGCGCGACGGATCGGACACGAGGAAAATCGTGGCCGCATCGATGTGCTGGTAGTCGTGCGTGACCTCCGGGTACTCTTCGCCGACACGGTCGACGATGCGCTGCCACATGTCGCCGGCGTTGACGAGCACGTTCTTCTTGTGCACCAGCGTGATGTGCTTGCGACGCTTCATCGCCAGCTCATAGGCGTACCGCACCACGCGCTCCACGCCGTACGCGGTGTTGATGGAGACCTCGGTGGCGACCTCGGCAGGAGTGTCGCGACGAACCGCTCCGCCGGCACCGCAGTACAGGCCCTCGGTACCCTCACGCACCACGACGAAATCGATGTCGCCGGGGTTCGCGAGCGGCGAGGTGACGCCCTTGTACAGCTTGGACGGACGCAGGTTCACGTACTGGTCGAGCGCGAAACGCAGCTTCAGCAGCAGACCACGCTCCAGGATGCCGGCCTTGATGCGCGGGTCACCGACAGCACCGAGCAGGATCGCATCGGTCTTCTTGATGCGCTCCAGCTCCTCGTCCGGCAGGATCGCGCCATCACGCAGATAACGCTCCGCACCCAGGTCGAAATTCTCGTATTCGAAATCAGCCACTCCCTCAGCGGCCTTTTCCAGCGCCTTCTGAGCCCAGGGGGTGACTTCCTTGCCAATGCCATCGCCGGGGATAACGGCGATTGTATACTTCTTTGCCATAGCCAACAGGGTATGTGGCCGTGCTCGAAAACAATGCGCCCAGTCCGTCTAGTGGACAGACGGTGGAGGCGACGTGATCTTCGCGCATGGCCTGTGCGGCATGGCCTGTGCCACAGAATGCCGAAAAACGCTATTTTGACCGTGGTGTGGTACACGCCCGATATGGCCGATTCCGAGCTTCACAGCGAAATCGGCCATTTTGCAAGGATCTTTGATATTCCTCTTGTACCGCAAGAGCGCATGTAACCGATTAAAACCGATTCTGTGGCAAGGTCCTGTACCACACCACGCGAAAAAACGGTGTTTTTGACGTGGTATGGCACAGGAACCATCATTCATTCCACTATCCGGCACAGCAAAGTCCGAATGCCGGAACAACCATATGATCCCCACCCGCGGGCCCCAAAATCATATCCCCTTGCAGGCGGGGGCGCGAAGCGACGGAGGGCGGTCAAGAGAACCATCCGACACAGAACCACCGAAACGCAGGACCATCCCCACCGCTACGCGGGAGCCCCCGCCAGCGGGGGCTCGATATGGAAGCCCCGCAATCAGGGACGGACGTCGGCCGCGGCTAGCGGGTCAGGCCCATGACGGAGAGGCACCAGGCGTTTTCGTAGCTGACTTCGCGCCACTGCTTGTAGCGGCCCGAGGTCCCGCCATGACCGGCCTCGACTTCGATCTTGATGATCGCATCGATGCCGGCGGCTTGCAGTCGGGACACCCACTTGAGCGGCTCGACGTACAGCACGCGCGTATCGTTCATCGACGTGGTGGCGAAGATACGCGGGAACGGCCGCGACGATTGCCTCTGCAAAGACCGCGTGGATGCCGCACCCGAACCGGCCTCGCCGTCCGCGCCCTCCGGCGCGTTTTCGTATGGCGAATACGATTTCATGTACCGGTAGACGTCCGCGTCGTGCAGCGGATCGCCCCACTCGTCCCACTCGGTGACGGTCAGCGGCAGCGACGGATCGAGGATCGACGTCAGCGCATCCACGAACGGCACATCCGCCTCGATGCCCGCATACAGCTGCGGCGCCATGTTCGCAATCGCACCCATCAGCAGACCGCCGGCGGAACCGCCGTACGCCACCGTCCGATGCGCATCGGCCAACCCCGCGTCCTGCAGCGCGGCGGTCACGTCGATGAAGTCCTCGAACGTGTGCCGCTTGTTCAGGCGCCGCCCCTGCTCATACCAGGCGCGTCCCATCTCGCCGCCGCCGCGCACGTGCGGCACGGCGTACAGCACGCCGCGGTCGAGCAGGCTCAGGCGAGCGACTGAGAAGCCGGGGTCCGAACTGATCTCATAAGCGCCGTACCCGGTGATGAACATCGCGCCGTCAGCGGCCGGCTCATGGCCGCGCCGCCACACCAGTGACACGGGTATGCGCTCGCCGTCACGAGCGGTGACCCACACCCGACGCTCCATGTACTCGCGCGGATCGAAGTCGCCCAGCACCCGCGCCCGCTTGAGCAGCTCGTCATGCCCGGTCGCCGGATCATACTCATGCAGTTCGCCCGGCCGCGTGTAGCTGGAGAACGTGTACCGCATGCGCGGCGCATCATACGAGGGGTTTCCGCCCGTTCCGATGGAGTACAGACGATGGGTGGCTCCCGGCAGCGTTCCGCCCGCGGCCTCGGCTGCACCGTCATCGGCCCGCCCGGGCACGTCCCAGTCGCCGTCCAGCGCCGGCGGCATCAGCTCGCGGAACGACCATGGACGCCCGGCGAGGAAGTCTTCGGCCGCCTGCGTCTTGGTCATCGCCGCCACGTGCGGCAACCCGTCCGTGCGGTATGCGAGCGTCACGAAATGCCGGTGGATGGCGATGCCCTCGATGGCCAGCCCGTGCGCCCCCTGCAATATCCGGGGGTTGGCGGGATTCGAGTAGGCCGTCCCGGCCGGCTTCGCGCCCGCGCCCGCCTCCATGTCGTCGCCGCGCGCGCACCCATATGGCGAGCCGACCGCCACGCGCACGCCTTCTCCCAGCGTATACGGCGGCTGATGGGTTCGCATGTCGATCACGTCGATCTCGAAGTTCGGATCCTGAGCATTGTGGTACACCACGGCAACCGGAATATCGGCCCCGTCAGCCCCGGCACCTTCGAAGCATGCGAAGCTCACGTCATATTCCACGTCGTCCTTGCGCGCGATGAACACCGAGAACTCGCCTTCCGGCGTCGCGGTCGGCAGCATCCACACTTCGGACGAAGTTTTGGACGCGGAGCAGATCACGATGCTGTGCTCGTCGAAACTCATGCCGACCCCGACCCAGAACCGCTCATCGTCCTCGTGGAAGACGACTTCGTCCTGCTCGACCGGCGAGCCGACGCGGTGCCGGCGCACCTCGCACGGCCGCCAGGCATCATCAAGCGTCACGTAGAACACCCACCGCGCGTCCGGCGTGAAGCATGCCGCGCCGATGCCGTCAAGGCGCTCTGGCAGCTCATCGCCCGTGTCAAGGTCACGAATGCGGAAGTCGTACCGCTCGTCACCTCGCGTATCGACGCCGTACAGCATCCATCGGCCGTCCTTGCTGACGGACAGGCCGCCCAGCGCGAAGAAATCATGCCCCTCGGCCTCGCGGTTCGCATCAAACACCACCTGCTCGCCCGGCAGCGAACCGGCTCCGACGGCGCTCCCACCCTCATCGCCGGCTCCCCCGACTTCCGGAGGCGTCCAATCGTCCTCGCCGCGCACCGGCACCCGGCACTGCACGGCGTACTGGCTGCCTTCGCGGGTACGCGCGAAATACCAGTATCCGTCCATGCGCACCGGCACCGACATGTCGGTCTCCTGCACATGCGCCTTCAACTCGTCGAACAGCGTGCCGCGCAGCCCCGTCAGCCCCGCCATGCGGGCGTCGCAGTACGCGTTCTGCGCGGCCACATAGTCGCGCACCTCGGGTGACTGCTTGTCTCGCATCCATTCATACGGGTCAATCACGGCGTCCCCGTGGAACACGCGCTTCACCGGTTCACGCCGGGCGATGGGAGGTCGGCAAGCGGCGACGCCGCCGTTCGTTTCGTCTGTCATGCTCGTGATTATACGGCCCGACTTGAGACAGCGGCGAACTTCGCTCTTCGGGAAGTCACTCCGCCAGGCCCGTTCGTCCGAGTTTCTGCTTGAGGTACGGCAGCATGGTCTTCATGATGTTCGAACCAGTGGTGCCGGTGAACACCGGCACGTCGGTGACGGGCATCGGCTGCGTCGAGGTCATGCCCATCATCGACGACAGACCCGTGGCCTCGCGGGGCGACAGCTGCCGTATGCCGATCGCCAGCACACGGCCGGGGTATCGCCGAGCGATGGTCGCATACGTGGTCGGGTCCTTCTGCCCGTCATCGCCGATCAGGATGAACCGCATGTCGGGGAAGTCCGCCATGAGCTGTTCGGCGAACTCCAGCTTGTGCTGCGGACCGGACGGCACGAACGTCTTCGGGCGCGGGTCGAGGTCGCGCAACAGCAGCGGCCCTTCGGGGAAGCCGTGATACGAGATGAAATGCCGGATCGATCCTTCCACGTTCCAGGGGGACGTCGACAGGTAGAAGAACGGCGCGTCGGGGAACATGTCCTGCAGTTTGGTGAACAGCACGCTCATGCCCGGCACGGAGTTGCGCTTCTTGGGGTTCAGGAACAGCAGGTTGTATGCGGCCTTCCACAATATCGGCGCCTGCGTGACCATAACGGTGTCGTCCACGTCGGAGATGATGCCGACCTTCGCGCTGGAGGGGATGGTGAACAGGCTCGCCGAGACCTCCGGCCGCCCCTTCACGCGATAGGTGACGCGGTGAACGCCGGTCTCCAGCTGATGCTCGGCCACCAGGTCGAGGTATCCGCTTTCGTCGGACACCGCGTATTCGCTGCCGAGATCTCGCACGGGATTGAATTCGTCATATCGCTCGGATTCGCCGATCTGCACGGTTTCCAGCGGCGTCCCGTCTATGCTGATACGCACCTGCACGCGGGACGCGGGAATCGCCAGCATGCCTTTGATGCCGCGTGTCAGTGTGCCGGCGTTGCTGTGCTTGGGCGCGTACACGGTGCGGCAGATCAGCCTAGAGTAGACCTCGGTGCCATAGCCGACGTACGGGTCCACACGCGGGAACCAGTCGAGCTTGCGCGCGACGGCGGTGGACAGTCGCACCCACAATCCGAACGTGCCGATGACGGCCCGGCGCATGCGGCGCACCAGTACCGGCTGCACCTCGATGCGCTCGTGCCGCGACGCGGCGTCGAACGTGGTGACGACCGGGCGTGCGGGAATCGGCACGGTGAGCATGTCGTCCTGCGGGGAGCCGGTCTGCCCGGACGGGTCGTGAGCCGCGTTGTCCGGATCCGATCCGTCATGTATCGGGCCGTCATGCCGCAGCCCGTCATCCCGCCCGCCGAGAGGGCGCGCTCCGCCCCGGCGTGGTGTGTTGTCGTGTGCGATGCTCATGGGTTCCGCCATCCGTTATCACGTTAGCTGTATGTCAAATATATCCGTCGGATATGTCGTCGTCATGTACCTTCGTCACCGTCGGCCATCGCCGGCTTGCGTTGTCGGTCGCCGACGGCGGTGCCGGTCACTGGGCGATCTTCGCATAGGATTCGGCGTCGAGCAGTTCCGGCTCGTCATCGTCCAGCTCGATCTTCAGCAGCCATCCTTCGCCGTACGGGTCGTTGTTGACGACGGAGGGGTCGTCCGCGGCGTCATGGTTGACATAGCGGATGGTACCGGCGACCGGGCAGACCAGCGGTTCGACGGCCTTGGCCGATTCGAGCTCAAGGACCTCGTCGCCGGCCTCCACGCGCGTGCCCTCGTCCGGCAGGTCGATGAAGACCAGCTCGCCAAGCTGCTGCTCGGCGTACGCGGTGATGCCGACGATGGCCGGGGACACCGAATCGTCCACCCACACGTGCTCTTCCGAATACTGCAGGTGATCGGGGATGTCAAGGTTCAACGGGTTGTCGATTGCGTTCTCGTCACTCATGCCCCCAGTGTACCGCACAGCGCTTATCGATGGGGCTGACCCTGAGCCGGCCGGCGAGGCCCCGAAAACGCAGCCGGCCCCGCCGATCGGAAACAATGATCGGCGGGGCCGGCATCAGCGGTATAGTCAGCGCAATCGCCTGAAAATCAGCGCACGGCGGAGGTCGGCGTGGTCCCCACGATCTGCACCATGGCGCCGATCGGCAGGAAGTCATACACCCACTTGGCGTCCTCGACGTGCATGTTGGTGCATCCGTGCGACTTCGGAGTGCCGCTGGCGATGCCCGCGGTGTTCCACGGTGCGCCGTGGAAGCCTTCGCCCTGGTTGTAGTATGTGACCCATGGCACGTTCGGCGTGACGTAGCCTTCGCCGCGCATGGTCTGCGACTGGTACTTGGTGTGCACGAAGAACGTGCCGTTGTCGGTCGGCGTGGATGGCTTGCCGGTGGAGACGATGAAGGTCTTCACCAGGGTCGAGCCCTTGTAGGCGTACACCTTCTGCTCGCTGAGATTGATGACCATGTGAGGGTCGCCGTTGGGCGACGTGTAGTCCACCTTGCGGCTTTCGGTCTTGTGGTCGGTCACCTTCACCGTGGCTGTGAGCTCCGCGCCCCTGCCGGCGTTCAGCGCGTCGAGCACCTGCGCGGCGGTCTCGTCGGTGCTTTGGACGGCCACGCCGTCGACGCCCTTCTGCGTCACGGTCAGCACGGTACCGTCGGTGTTGGTGATGTTCTTCTCGACGACCATGTCCTGATCGAGTTTCTTGGCGAGGTTCTGCGACAGGTATGTCTTGATGGCGTCCTGATCGTATGCCAGCGTGATGGTGCCCTTCTGGATGTCGGGCTTGACCTGGATCCACTTGGCTATCTCATCGGCGGGAAGCGTGAACGTCTTGCCCTTGGAGTTGCCGATGACCAGCGACGACGTCAGTCGCTTGTTGGCGTCGTTCGCCGCGCTCGTGGCGGTTTCGACGGTGATGGGCATGGCGACGTCGGAGTACATGACGCTCAGTTTTTGTGCTTCGCCGGGCTGGGAGACCGCCTTCTTGACGGCTGCGATCACGTCCGACGGGTCGGCTTCCTTGCCCTCGTTGCCTTCCGTGACGATGAACTTCTTGGAGTTGGCGTCGTAGCTGATGTTCGAGGCGACCGCGCGATCCTGCTCCTTGACGAGCTGCTCGGTCAGGTAGGTGCTCAGCTTGTAGTTGTCGGTCGTGGCGGACAGCCGGACGTCCTGCTTGGCGAACGGGTTGATGCGGGTGAACATGTTGCCGGATTTCGCGTCCAGCAGGTTGCGCACGGTCTGCTTGACGTTGACGGTCACGCCGAGTTTGTCGAGGCCCGCCTTGACGTTGTTGCCCTCGGAATCGGTGACGGTGATGGTCGAATCGGACACAGCCTGGTTGACGATGCCGGTGAGCTCGCTTTCGGTCTTGCCCATGACGCTGACGTTGCCGAATCGGACGCCCGGGGCGACGCGGTCCTGGAAATACCAGTTCGTGCCGAAGAATGCGGCCACCAGCAGCACCAGCAGTGCGCCGATGATGCTGAACGCGATGATCATGCCGCGCTTCGGGTTCTTCGTCTTGGCCGCGGACACGCCCTTGCCCAGCGCGGCGTCATCGGCCGGGTTCATGGCGACCGCGGCGAAGGCGACGGTCGCGACGTCGTCCGCGGCGGGACGCTGCGGGGCAAAGGATGAAGTCGCAGGTGCGGCGGGCTGCGGTTCAGGAGCGGCCTCATCGTCCAGCTCGGCCAACGGGTCGAAAGCCTGAGTCTCCTGCGACTCCTGCGTCTGTGCGGAGGCCGCATCCGCCTGCCGCTTCGCCTGAGTCTCCTGGACCAGACCCGCTAGACCGGAAGGCTCAGCGTCAAACGTCGACCCGTCATGAAGGACGGGCATGTTCAGAGGCGGGATGTCCATCTGATCATCCAGCGGGAAGACTGCCTGCGTGCGCTCGTCTTCCTGATTATCGTCTCCCGTGTATTCGTTAGCCATTCCTGTTCCTTTACTTCGACTCTCTGGCTTCACTATAACACCCGGCAGCCATACGAATCATTGTCGCGCGGCGCATGTCACAGTTCGCGGCCGTACCACTCCTCAATCATGTACCGGGCGATTGTGGATTTGCCGGGAGCTTCCATACGGCCCTCCGACAATTCGATGGTGTATTCGTCACGGGTCACCCAGCGCGCGGTCTCCGTCTCCTCGCCATCCACCAGGATGTCGGTGCTCAACGCCTGCGCCTTGAACGCCATCATCAGGGACGCGGGGAACGGCCACGGCTGGGAGCCGAGGTAGCGCACCTCGCCCAGGTCGATGCCGGTCTCCTCCTTGGCCTCGCGCCGTGCCGCGTGCTCAAGGTTCTCCCCCGCCTCGACGAATCCCGCCGACACGGAGTACAGCAGCGGATTGCGCCAGGCGCTGTTGTGCTGCAAGAGCAGCCGGTCCTGACTGTCCACGATCGCAGTGATGACAGCGGGCTCGATGCGGGGGAACAGCAGACGGTTCCCGTCACCCGCGTTCGTGCACCGCTGCGACCATCCACCCATCGCCGCCTTGACCGGAGCCCCGCAGGAGGGGCAGAACCGCTGCCCGGCGTACCATATGCTCAGGGTCACCGCGGTCGTGGCCTGTCCGGCCTCGCGGGCGTTGGCGTGCGCGGCGAACCCGCGCAGATCCACCCAGTCGAACCGTTCCACGGCCTGTTCCAGCATGTCCAGCCTGTCAGGCGCGACCGCACCGGGAGCATTGCCGTCGGCATCAAACGCCGCGTCGGCACCGAGCGACGGCGACGGAATCGCCGAGGCCGCGCCGGGAGCCGACATCCGAGTGATGTCGAGCGCCACCACATGCTCGTTGCGCAGCGCGCCATACGATCCCAGGAATATCGGCACCACTTCGGGGTGGACGGCCAGGGCGGAACCCGCGTACGCGCCCGGCAGCGTGCTCAGCCTCATGTTCGCGGAGGCATAGTTGACGGCATTGCCCTGACCGCGCGGCACGGCCAGCAGGCCGCCCCGCACCAGGATGACCTTGGTGACGGGGTCGGCGAACAGCGTGTCGAACAGGTCCGGATCTCCGCGCCGGGCGACCTGATAATCGATGTCGCCCTGCGCCAGCGGCAGGAACGGCAACGTCTGGGTCAATGCCAATGGTGAAAACATCACTTCACACTCCTCATGTATCCATCGTCAATCATCGTCGCGGCAGGTCACACCGCCGGCGCCACCGGCACCACCGCACCGCGGATGCCGTGTCCGGCCGACTGCGCCCGCGATCAGTCGCGCAGATGCACGCGTCGCACCAGATCGAGCAACGCGCTCGCCACCTGATCGGGATGCTCGACCGCGCTGAAATGCCCGCAATCCTCGATGACCGTGAAACTCGGCGACGTGCCGGTCATCGCATCGGCGAGCGCCCGCATCGCCGGCCTGGGGCTGAACGGGTCCTTGTCGCCGCACAGCACCGCCGCGGGAGCGGTGACGAGCGGCAGCTGATCGCTGAGGTCAGGCCTGCCGGCGGCCATGCGCTGACGCCAACCCACGCCCTGCGGCGTCTGCTCGCCAATCCAGCGGGCGAACAGCGCCCTGCCCTCATCGGACTGCTTGAAGCTTGAATCGGACGGCGTCGCATCGGCGAAATGCATGACCGGCTTCACGGTTTGCGTCGCCTCGCATTCGCTCGCGCACGCCAGCCGGTTCGCGCGGGCCTCGGGGCCATCGGCGCCCGCTTTCGTGTCGCACAGCGCGAGTCCCGCGACCATGTCCGGATGGCGGCGCTGGATGTCCAGCACCACGTATCCGCCCATCGACAGTCCGGCCCATACGGCCTTGTCGTAGCCGGCGGCACGCACCAGATCGACATAGGCGTCGGCCATCAGGTCGAGCGCGTCCGTGAGCGCCCCGTCGGCCGCCACCCGCCCGCTGTCGGCCGGCTCGGGAATCGGACCGGTCCCGGCGCCCGGCATGTCCGGCGCCCACACCGTCACCGACGGGTCGCCCGTCTCCCGCGCCTGCCGGGCAATCTGCTCCGCGCAGTCGTCCCACATGCGGTGGTCAACGGGGAATGCGTGCACCAGCACCAGCGGTGTCCCTTCCCCCGTCGCGTATACCGTATTGCTCAGCGTCATCATCGTTGCGCTCCTATATCGTCATCGTTTCATCGCCCGGTGTCGGCCACTGTCGTCGGCCGCCGTCCGCGCCCCATTCCCACCGATCATGCCGCCGTCCGGCCGGCCCGCGTCCTCTCGCGGACCGGCCGGACGGAGAGACGGCACGTCACAAATCCAGCCAGGCCAACGCCTGACGGACTATACGGCCATGCCCGTTCGTCATCTGCCGGATGAACGTCTCCATCATCTCACCGCGCGGATCGACCCACTCGACGTCCAGTGTCTCGTCCTGCGGCTTGCAGTCACCGGCGATCGGCACCACATAGCACAGCGTTATCGCATGCTGCCGCGGATCGTAATACTCGCTTAGTCCCGGCGTCGGGAAGAACTCGGCTACGGTGAACGGCTGCAGGCTCTGCGGCAGCATCGGCAGCGCTATGTCGCCCAGATCCTTGGCGACGTTGCGCGCGATGGCCTCGCGGATGCTCTCATGGAACAGCACGCGGCCGGTGATCAGCGTGCGCTCTATGGATCCGTCGTCCGAGACGTGCAGCAAGGAGCCGATCCGGGAGACCCTGCCCAGGTCGTCAGTGCGAATCGGGACGATCTCCACATAAGCGATCGGCAGCTGCCGACGGGCACGACTGATGTCGGCCGGACCGAGCCAGCCGGGCGGATTGCCGTGACCGGACCCGCGGATGAAATCCTCGGGCGTGATGTCATCGAATTCGCCGCGCCGGCGGCCGGCGTCGAAATCGCCCTCGTCAGGTACTTCGTCATTCAAAACTGGCATGGTCTTAATTATCGCCCAACTCGCGTGACGACAACGTGTCGATTTCGACAAGGATTCCTGAATGCGATGTGAATCACGGAAAACGCGCGATGCGGGCGTCCGCATTCGTCCGTCGGCGTAGTTTGTTGAGTGGTGCTGGGATGCTGGGGGACGACAACGGATGGGAACATCACCATGACAACGAGGGAGGAAACGATCATGGCAACCGTTCAGCTCAATGCACAGGACTTCGAGAAGACCATCACCGACAACAACCTGGTGTTCGTGGATTTCTGGGCCACATGGTGCGGCCCGTGCCGCGCGTTCGGCCCCACGTTCGAGGCCGCGAGTGAGGAGAACCCCGACATCGTCTTCGGCAAGGTCGACATCGACGCGAACCAGGATCTGGCCAGCGCGGCCGGCATCCAGGCAGTGCCCACGCTGATGATCGCGAAGCAGGGCCAGATCATCTTCAAGCAGGCCGGCGCGCTGCGCGCCGAAGACCTTGACGACCTGATCGCGCAGGCGAAGGCGCTGAACGTTTCCGCCGCCGCGCAGGATTCGTCCGCTTCCGCCGAATAACCGACGATTCCCGGCGGATTCCGCGTTCGTACGCCGGCGGCCAGGCGAAGGTGCCACGGGCGCGGGCGGAATGCGGAATCCGCCGGCTCCAAGATTTCACAAGATCGTCATAGTGGTCTAAACTTGGATTTGGTGTGTACTCCGGTGCGGCGCCCACCAGCGTCGACGCATCACCCGCCCGTCGTGATTGACGGCCGGATTCGCCGAGGATTGTCCGTCATTCAAGGAGCATAATGGCCAGCCATCGCAAAACCAATGCACCAACGCTGCTGTCGCTAAGCAAACGCCAGTGGATCCGCATCGTAGCGATCGCCGCGGCGATCGTCATGGTGGTTGCGGCCGGCATCGTCTCCCGAAACTTCTACATCGGTCGTGGCCGCGGAACCACGGTCAACGAATACTCGGCCGCCGACCTCGCCGGAAGCAGCGTCTCGCGAAGCAACAACCGTGCGGATCTGCGTGGCGCCGACGCCAACACCAGCTATGTGACGGTGAAGATCAACGGCAAGTCCCGCTTCGTGCTGGGCGACAATTTCACCGATGTCAAATCCGTACTGGACGCGGGCAACATCACGTTGGAGCCGGAAGACAGCGTCACGCCGGCCCTGACCACGAAGGTGGACGAGTCCACGGTCATCTCCATCTCGCGTGCCGACACGCAGGCCGAGACCTCGGAGACCGCCATCGCGTTCAACACGGTCAAGAAGGAGACCACCAGCCTGCCGCAGGGTCAGCAGAAGGTGCAGACCGAAGGTCAGGAAGGCGTGCTGCAGACCACCAGCATGGTCACTCGCTCCGCGGGCAAGGTCATCTCGTCCACCGTCTTCGCCAAGTACGTCAAGAAAGCCCCTGTCGACAAGGTGATCTTGGTCGGCACCGGTTCCGCCGAAGAGGCGGCCGCGAACACACTCGGTGACACCGTCCCCTCCGGCGAGAAGCAGAAGTGGGCGCATGACTGGCTGCTGGCGAACGGTTACACCGAGGCCGACTTCACCGCCGCCAACTTCATCATCAATCATGAGTCCGGCTGGCAGACGAACGCCACGAACCCGAGCTCGGGCGCATACGGTCTGCCGCAGGCGCTCCCCGGCAACAAGATGGCATCCGCGGGTGCGGATTGGCGCACCAACTACCAGACGCAGTTCAAGTGGTTCGTGAACTACTGCAACCAGCGCTACGGCTCCATCACCGGCGCCTACGCCTACTGGAAGGCCAACAGCAACTACTGACGGCGGCGCGCTATCGTTTCTTCAACCGGCTCCTGCGGGGGCCGGTTTTTGTTGTCGCAAGACTCACCTATAAAGCCGATCGCAATGCGAGAAGGCCTGACAACTACGAATTGGCTGCAATTGCGTCGTTAACTTGAACTGGAAAGGACGGGCACGCCCACATAACGACGAAAAACCCTGCCGTTCACGGCAGAGCCGACAAGAGTGGGCAGTCTATATGAACCACCCCCAGTCGCTTCTCGACAGCCCCCCCCGCTGGCAGGGGCTGTCGAGAAGCGACTGGGGGTGGTCAAACAGGATGGCCGACCGCCAATCACCATCTATCAGTCGTCGCTACCTTGCGGGTGGGTCGGCTGGGTCTCGTGACCCCGCGAATCACCGATCTGCGAATCCGTGCTGCCGTTCAGGTCGTCGCCATTGTCGTTCTGGTCGTCCTGTTGTTGCTGTTGCTGGCGCTGCTGCTCCTGCTGGCGCTGCTGCTCCAGATACTTCTGCTGGGCGGTGTACTCGTTCATCGACACGGTCACCGCGTCTCCGGCGTCCTTCACATCGGTGATAGACTGCTGCATCTCGTTCAGATCGGCGTCATCCTGCTGCAGCAACGCGTTCGCCTGATCGATGGCGGACTGCAGCGTGGTCCTGGTCGAGTCGTCCAGCACAACGCCCTTGCTGTCATCGTAAATCTTCTGCGCGCCGGTGACGGCCGTCTGCAGTTCATGCTTGATAAACTCGACCTTCTCCGCCTTTCCGTCGTCCACAGCCTTGGTGGCCTTGGCGACGTTCGTCTTCGCCTTGGTGCTGGCGCGCGCGATCTGCTTGTTCTTGCTGGCATTGGCGTTCAGCGTCTCGGTGCCCAACGCCACGTCGCACGAGACCGGCTCGCTGGCCGAGGACGCCTTTGTGACCGCGCTGTTCAGCGTCTCCAGGACAGTCGGATCGGACACATCGCCTTGCGGAATCTGCTGCGCAGGCTTGGCTTCGCTGAGCGCGGACTGCAATTCGGAAAACGCCTTGTCGGCCTTGGTCTTCGAGGTCTTGCACAGGCTCGCCGCCTGGTCGAGCTCGTTCTGGTTCTGCACGTGGCGCCACCACAGGAATCCGCCCGTAGCGGCGAGCGCCACGACAACGACCGCGACGACGGCGATGATGATAGCGCGGCGGTGGCCATGTTGCTTTCGAGAACTGCCGTCCGCCTTGCCGCCCGGCTCTCCGCTCCCATGAGGAGGCACCGCCACGCCCGCATCAGGCGGCAGTGGCACGGTCTGCGGCGTCATTCCGGCTGTAGGTGGCACGCTCTGCGTGGGCGTAGGGAAAGCACTCAACGGCTGTATCACCATAGTGACGTCGTTGTTGCCTTGCGGCTCTTCCTCCTCCGGCACGGTGGGGATATCGGACACGCCCTCCAGCCCCAGCGGATCGGAGGCAGAGCCATGCACCGGCCGCACGGTGTCCTCCGGTTCAGGCAGGGGAACGTAGGGACTGGGAGCACCATACGATGGGCCGCTCCCCGATGAAGCGTCCTTGACGCCGCCCATCGAGGGGAACATCACGTCGGGGATGTCCCACGCGGGATTGTCGAGGAACTGCATGCCCTCATCATCTGCGGCCTGCTGTCCGGCAGCGCCGGCCCCCTCCTGCGCCGCGGGCTCCGTCTTGCCTTCTGCCGCAGTCGGAACCGGGACGTTTCCGATGACACTCGTGGCGGCGCCGGCGGCATCAGCAGCCACGGCATCGCCCAGCGCTACGGCCTTATATTCGGCCGCATGCCGCTCGGCGCCCGGTTCAATGCCCTGCACAGCGTCACGCTCCCCTGTTTCGGGCAGTCCCGCGCCGTCGCCGGCATCGTCCCATTGCATATCACGCTCATGCGCTTCATGCTCGTTCATCATCCGCCCCCGATTCATGTCCGCTTTCCGGGATTCGCCCGGCCTTCTGTTCCCTATTATGGCCGTTTCACCGGCATATTCAACGTTCACGCCATTATATACGGTACCGTCCTGACCATGTCATGCGCCGATACGCCCAAGGTAGCATGTCATCGCTTCCACAGGCCATGAGCATCGTCACCGCGTCACCATCACAACCGCGTTGTCGCCATGGAAGGGCCACAAAACGCACGGTCGCTGGCGAGAGCCGCGCGACCTGCATAAACTGTCCAATCATTGCGTAAGTTTATGATGGTAGAGGAGATTCGCGGGGGATGGTATTCAGTCTTCCCGCGAGTTGGAACAAACGTGTTCCGCCGCGGGCGCATGTTTGCGTGGCGAGGGCCTAGATGGAAGAGCAGATGACTGCGAACAGGCCAAATACACCTGTTGACAAGATGACCGACGATCTTCAGCATTTTTCCGCAAGATGGCCGAGGAAAAGGCGGAAGCCGGGGAATCGGCCGATGGGGGCACTGCCGGGGAGTCCACGGACAATGACGCGGATATGCTCGCGAACGTGGCGGATCCGGCCCCCGCGGCCGGTCCGATTCTGGGTCAGGAAGGCCACGAGGGCGGCGAAGCGCATCGCAGCGGCGGCAGTGGCCACAGCGGTGGATCCTCCCGTTCCCATTCGCGCGGTTCGCGCAGCGGCAGCCGAAAGAAGAAGCGCCGTCGCCTGGCAGTGCTTCTGGTCGTCCTCGCCCTGGTGCTGGTCCTGGTCGTCTTCCCCGTGATCGCAATCTGGTGGTACGTGCACATGGTCGACGAGAACATCGCGATGCGCAACGCGGAGGCCGAAGCGGCACTGTCCGGGCCCGAGCCGAACTCGGACGGCGCGTTCTACGCGCTGCTCATGGGCTCCGACAGGCGCAGCAACAAGGAGAGCGGCCGCAGCGACAGCATCATGCTGGTCCGCGTCGACCCGAAGCGTGCGCAGGCCGATGTCATCTCTATTCCGCGAGACATGATGGTCAACATCGGCGGTGGTGTCAGCAAGATCAACGCCGCATACTCATATGACGGCGCGGCTGGCGCCATCCGCGCGGTATCTAAGTTTGCGGGAGTGCCGATCACGCACTACATGGAGGTCGATTTCAGTCAGATGGTGGCACTGGTGGACGAGTTGGGCGGCATCACGGTGAACGTGCCGGAATCGTTCTCCGGCGGCAACGGCGGCGGGGTCCCTGAAGTCCGGTACGCAGACGCTGAACGGCGAGCAGACACTCGTCTTCACGCGTGAACGCTACAAGGTCCAGGGCGGCGATTTCTCGAGAGCCCAGGCGCAGCGCATCGTACTGACGGCCATCATCAACAAAATCCTGGATCAGCCGGTCACCAAGTGGCCTGATTTGGTACGTCAGTTCTCGAAGGGCCTGTCGACCGATATGTCCGTGACGGACTTCCTGTCCATCGGGCAGAAGTTCTATGGCAAGAGCGTGACGCTGAACACCGCCGGCTGCCCCTCGTACGCATTCGAGCAGGACGGCGTGAGCTACGTCGGTGTGGAATACGAGGAGTGGCAGGACATGATGCGCCGCACGGACGCCGGCCTCGGCCCGAAGAGCACCATCGACATTCCCGAGCCGCAGGCATCCAACAAGAAACTGGGTGCCGCGTCCAACGCCGAGTCGCCGAAGGACTACAAGGAGCTGGTGAACAAGTCGCTGAACTCAAACAGTGTCATCGGCAACGAGTGACGACGCCCCCCCCCCGAAGAAATCAGCCCCTCGAAACCGCTATCTGCATTTCGAGGGGTTGATTTTTGCGTCACCGGACATCTATCTGCGTTTCGAGGGGGTGCCGAAACGCGATATTCGAAGTATGACGGCCCGATGGCCATTGGAATCATGCGGTTTTCATGCCCCGGCTACTTTGCCACCAGCCCCTTGAAACGCAGATAGATGTCTGGAACCCGCCGAATCAACCTCACGAAGCACAGATACCGCCTTCTGCGACCCGGCCCATGCGAAGGACGGCCAGCTGCCATCGACTACGAACCAGCTGGGGGGGGGGAGCCGACACCGCGGTCAAACGCATGCTCGACTGACCAACACAGGAGCCTATCCGAAGAGCACATGAAACGATGCTGCGAATGAGCGATCTACATGCTCACCGATCACCCCGACCCTGTGTCGTCCGTCATCCCCAATCATTGGAGGATGAGGAGGGCAAGGAGCGGCGAGGCCACGGAGCCGGAGCCAAGGACCGTGACCGCCGTGCAGCTGACCGCTGACGGCGTCAACGCCCACGAAAGCGGGTTCGACATCAGAACAGGCTGGGCCGGACGATCACACTGACCCATCAACACACCCGGATAAGACACACTTTTCGACACTTAGCCCGGAATTCGATAGCGCAGGAGCCGGCCCCCATGATACGCAGGGAATCCGGCTCCTACTTCCATTTCCTCCTCGGGGGTTGGCTTATGTTTTGTTATAGCGTTCACCCGCGGCCAGTGATATCTAGGGTGTGTTTACGCTAGTTGGTTTTTGGCTGTGTTTTTTCAGGTAGACGGCGATGAGGATGAGCCGGAGGTCGGCGAGGAAGGCCCGTCGAGCCTGCCGTAGCGGGTGGCGGCCTTGCGGTAGCGCTTCATGCGGTTGAAGACGCGTTCGACCATGTTCCGCCCCCGGGGAGACGCCGACGGACCGGGAGCCCCCCTTCCTCGGCGCCCCGGCCGCGTGCCGGTGGACCTCCGCGCTCGTGGAGTCCATGGCGAGCACCCGGATCTCCGCCCCGATGACCCGCTCCTCCCGCAATGACGTGAACAGGCGCTCCATCGCGCCATCCCCGGACCAGCGGTCGAACCGCCGGTAGACGGTGACCCACTTGCCGCAGCACTCCGGCAGGCCCCTCCACGGGGCTTCCGCGCGGCACATCCACGGCAGGGCGTTGACGAACGTGTGGTTGCCGCGTCGCCACGTTGCCGCGTCGGCGCGGCAACGGATGCGCGACCCCCATGAACCGGCCAAGCGTGACGTCATACCTCGGCGTACACATACGACAATTATCACGCAAAACTGAAATAGCGTAAACACACCCTAGAAGAAGACATCCGTACCCCGTCAAATACGGTTACTCGCGCAGCTTGCTTGCCGCGAAGATAAACAATGGCAGCGCGGCGAACGCGTAGTTCTCGCACTGGATATACAGGTACACGATCAGGATAAGCCAGCAGATAGCAGTCTTGCTCCAAACACCATGCTCGGCAGCTGCAGTATCGAAGACACGCGTCATGGAAACTATGGAAGCGATGACCAGCAAAACCAGGCCGATCAATCCGTATTCGGCGACGACGCTGGTATACGCACACATCGTCCATACGGTGTCCGCATTCATGCCGGCCGCAAATCCTGTGGCCGCGCCGCCGTTCATGCCAAGACCATTTAGTAGCTGCTCGGCCTTGGATGCGCCAGCCCATACCGCATTGATGATGTTGCCCGCGCCATAACCGGTGAACATGGTCCATGGGTGGACGAGCAGGCCGCAGAGCGGATCGAGGCTTTGGTAGATTCTCGCAAAGAACGAACCATCCCCCTGCGCGCCGTTTTCGGCAATGGAAGCCAGCCTGGAGTCGGCAAGCACGCCCATCAGTCCAAGCAGGCATGCTCCGGCAAACTGCGCCATGCCACGTAGTCGTTGCTTCCGATCATGCCACGTGTTGTGCACGATGATGGCGATCAGCAGCGCCACAACGGAGTCGATGACGATTCTGGTGCCGGCCTGCATGAGCATCGCGCCGATCGCGTAGACGACGATGAGGTCACGCAACCGTTTGGCATAGATGCTGTCGCGGCCTCGCATCAGCCACATGAGGGGCAGCAGTATGCCGAACAGGTGCATGCCGATATAGCTGGGTTCCGCGAACAGGAATTGCGGCCGACCGCCGCCCCACGCCGAACTATCGGTGACGTACTGGCGGTACATAAGATGCGAGAAATAGTTGACGAGCGGCTCGAACCGCAGATGGATGGAGAACCATTGCACGACGCCCACGGCGAAGGAGCACCAGTAGGCCGCGATAAGCAGCCGGATCGGCATGTTCCAGGGGATGCGTTTGATATGGAAGGCGATGGCGAGCGCGCCCAGCGTGGCGAGCATGCCGAACAGCCCGGTGAGGCTCATGAACGCGGCGTTGAAATGAATGCCGAAGCGCAGCCACCCGGGGATGGACAGGACGATGCAGGCGACCGGCAGCAGGAACATAGGCAGATACTTCACGGCTACGATATGCAGTTGACGCCAATTGCATAGACAGTACACGGCGAACAGCGCCGGACTGATCGGCGACCAGAACGGCGCGTACAGGCCGAGCGTGGTGCCGTCCACCGGGAGAAAAGCGATGGCCAGCAGCAGCCAGATGACGTTGCGTTCCTGCGTTGTCAAAAATTGCAGGAACGGCCGGTATTGCGACCGGCCATGATGGTTGCCCGCGTCGATGGTGTCGTTGTGTACGCATGCCTGGTTCATGTGATTCCCCTCCCCGTCAACCTTACTCGTTCATCATGATATATGGATGCCACCCGTTGTTCATTTGTAAGCGCAACTCCTTCGTCAGGCTTGTAGGTCTGGCGGCTTGTAGGTCTGGCGGCTTGTAGGTCTGGCGGCTCGTCGGCGAATGGCTCGGCGGGTGTGCGGTAGCCGAGCACTCGCATGGGCCGGTCGACCTTGTGCTGCACGGGCCGGCGATGTAGTGCCTGCCCCCGCTGGGCACCTTTATTTAATCGCATACACGCCAGGCAACATTATGCTTGTTCACGCCCGGAGTCAGACTCAACAACATGCCGAACGAACCGTCGGCAAGCGGGCAACTGATCCGCGGAACAGACCGGTATAAGCGACGAGGGTCGGTCTCCGTCTAAACGCCGCTTCGCGCCTATGTCACTTTTGTTGGATAACAGTCTCGCAGCTAGACGTACGGTCATGTATAGCCACGAGAGATGGAAAGCAGTTAGACTACTGTAATCCATGCAAGGAGGTTGGCGCCTTCTACTATGAATTAATCTTCACCTATCAAAATGCTTGGAGCAACCAAGATTATCAACTGAGGCAAGAACCATATTTTCCTTGATAGATTATTCGCAAACACTCTTCGCATTCTTTGCGAAACTCATCATCCGTCCTTGAGAAGTATTCGAAGAATTCCTCGTAATTTGGAAGATAGAAAATGTTCTCCCTTTCTTCCGCGCGACGCAGCATATTTTCCAACGATCCGTTCTTATCACACGACTGCTTGTCTAATATTGCCTGATCGGAAGGGGAGCACGCTTCTGAGAAAAGAAGCAGTCCTCGAATAAGGTATTGGCAGATGCGGTAACAGACTGTCAGCCCTTCGAGCTGGGCATGAAAGCTGCGGATTAAGGCATTTTCCATATCTGCCGGAGAAGATATAGACTGTCCGTCCTCTCTAAAGAGCCAAGCATCATGCAGCTCATCCTCTTCCCCGTCGTCGGGTTCTTGATTTTCATTTTCTTGGCGTAGTTTAGTTCCATACTAGGCAAATCAGACTGTTGGTGTCGTAAAGCGATCTTAAACCATTGCTTAATGGGCTCAGAATTTCCCTTTGCTTGTTGAAGACTGGTGAGGTTGTAGTAACGACTTCGTTCTGCGAAATCGGTCAAGAAATTCAGCATTTCCTTGATTTCTTGAGCATTCTTTGACTCTTTAACAGTATTTCCATTGGACTCTATGATTTGTGAGACTTTCACATATAATTCGCTGAGCTTATGCCATATTTCTTTAATTCGCCATCAGTGAGAAATTGCCCTTCTCTCTTATAGGAATCTGACTGAATCGCAAGCTTGCAGACGCGTTCCAAAGCTATGGTCATGTTGAAAAATCCAGCGTAGTAGCACTCCTGATTCTGAAAATCAGCAATCTGCAACGATTTGAACCCCAAGGTTAAAAGACCGTCCGCAAGACTCGCCTCTCTTTGCAGTGCGATAGTTCTAGGGTCGTATTGCTCAGAATGCTTTACCCACATCTTAAAAACCTCTACAATCTCGCGCGAATGAATCTGCCTTGTCGCAACGCGCGAATAACACGTACCGCTCATACTTAGGATAACGCTTCTCCATTGCGAAGCACGCTCCGACTGTTGGACTGTAGAAAAAAAAACAGATTCGGCAATCGGATGCGTGAACTCGAACGCACGACCACGGAGAATGCCACAATGACGAGTCTGGGCGCACTGGATAGATGTTCAAAAGTCAGGCTTTCCATTATGTCTTGCGATGTGGCTGAAATCGCGTGCCGGATACGCTCCAAACGTTTTTATGCCCACAAAAATTGACAGACAGGTAAAAGAGGCATACGCTATGGGATGTAATTATTGTGACCACAAAAACGAAAGGATGCGCACATGGCAAGGCCTAAGAAACCGGATGCACGCAACTATGTATACAGAGTGCGACTCAATGAGGGCGAAAACCAACAACTCACGGAAGCAAGCGAATGGCTCGACCAATCAAAGTCGGAGGTTTTTCGCAAAGCCCTCTTTGACTATCATGCAAAAGTCAAGGAAAACAAATGTTTGTCCGACTCCGGCACGGATCTTTCCGAATGGGACTTCAACCATATTTCTCTTCATAGAGTCCTAACGTGCCCATACGAAGATTGTGGCGATGATTTCGCAAAAGATTTATCACCCTACTGTGAGGAACAGTCATCCGAAGAGCAGATGGGATACCGCTGCGAACACTCTTTCGATACGTATGAAATTGAATGCCCCTCATGTGGACGATTCATTCACATATCCGGCGTCATCTCGGAATATCCGCTTGGAGCATACGAGTATGAGCAGATATCAGTTGAGAAGGAAGCGTGAATGATGTCAGAAGTTTTGTATCGCATGATAGCCGAAGAAGGGAAGCACCCGGCAAAATCCAGAAAACACCCCGGAGCAATCAGCGGAGTAGCTCTCGACAACAAAACCAATAAGCTTTCGGGATCATTTAACTTCGAACCAGTAATAACAGTATATGAAGATGCGTGCTCGCAAACTCAAATAGAGTGTTCTCCTGCAGTAAAACTAATCGAAAACGTCATATACCGCGCATGTGACGCATTTGAGTGTTGGTGTTACGAGAAGGCTCTGCCCTGGTTTACAGATAAGTTCGTTCCGACCGCAAAGAATAAGGCCGTCACTTATCTGAAGCGCAAATTTCGCAAAACCACAGAAGAATCACAACCATCGAATTTAAAAGATGGAAACACCCTTGACGTTGCAGATGTGAAGAATGCTCCTTTTGTGGCACTCCCGAATATTGGTGCCGAGCACCCTGACTGCGCGGTTATCATGAGCAAGGAAGAAGCACAACAAGAAATGTCTGAGGCAGTTGCTTTACGCCTGCTCAGCGAAGCCAAGCTTCAGCGTCTGAGGCACGCTAATATTGTGGATGCGGATGGACACGCCATAACGAACGAAATGATCAAAGAGCTGACAGAGCCAGATACCTCCAAAAAGCAAAAACTACTGGAGTGTCCGATGATGATAAATGAATCCACGATAACTGGAATATCCGCGAAGATTTCGAATCGAAGCCAGATTGAGACAGTCGCTTAATACGAGATAGCACCCATCTTGTTGCATACTTTATGTTCAGATATCCCACCTTGGATTGAAGAGGGGCATAGCTCATGCTCCGTGTATGACACTTTCCTCCCCAGTTCCAGCCGACGGGATTCAGGAAGAAAGGGATTTTGCCGATCCCGATACCAAAACTGCAAAATATCAGGAGACTCGGGGCACGACACGCTCCATGACTGGATAACACGTACAACTCAAAGCTCGGTACTCGAACGTATCCAGCGAACACAGAACGCAAGCCTTTCTGCGACAAAGACGAAATCCCAGAATACGCAAGGATTCGGACGCTATCCAAGAAGGAAGCACCTGAGGCTTCCGGCACAGTTCATACAGTTGTCTCAGTCGATGAAGTACTAAATCTGCTAGAAGATTGAAGGAGAGGGAAGTTCGCTTCTGATCTTGAGGATTGAGATGACATCGCTGCCTCGACGTTCAGGCACCGCATGCGCGCGCATACGGTACGTGACCGCGAACAAGTGGAACGCGCGCCGCTACCTCGACATGCCTCGGCTTGGCGGCACGCTGGAGGAAGCGAACTGATCATCGTGCCACGGGCGGCCATGACCAAAAGTGCACAATCTTTCGGGCTACCCTCTATCAGCAGCTTTTCGCCATTCTGCAAATCCTCGGCATCCTGTTGACTATCTATTTTGTGTCTGCACTCTGATTGACTTCATGCGTCAAGGACTGTTTGCAGTGACCGTAAACCGCAACCGTGTCCACTGGTTCGAACTGGTTTGGGACAAAGCAATGAAACGGATCGAACGGGGCGAACATAAGCGGAGTAACGCAAAGGCATAACCCTAAGCAAATGGTGGTGGACAAACATCGCATGGAATGTTCGTCCACCATCATTTGCTTGATTCAAAACGACATTATCTCGGTTCAGCTTTTCGGGCACTCCCAGAGCACTCCATTCTCACCAGTTATTGCTCCACCTGCCGAATGGCGGTAGTGCCCGAAAAGTTGCGCACTTTGGATCGTGGCCGTCCATGGCGCGATAGTCAGTTCGCTTCCACGAGGTTGTCACCGAGCCGGGACATGTCGAGATAGCGGCGGGTCGACCATTCGTTCGCGGTGACGTGACGGATGCGGGCGCATATGAGCATCAACGCGCTGTTCCCGTCGGGGAAGCCGCCCACCACGCGCGTGCGCCGGCGGATCTCCCTGTCCGGCCGCTCGATCATGTCGTTCTATTCTTCCCGCCTATCTTTTTCTTATGGGGGCGTTGGAAAACCGCCGTTTTCGCGGGCCGGTCGCGCTGGTGGTCTGACTTGTGGTGCAACTATGGCGCGACTCGGGCCGCGATATGGTTCGGGAAGGCTTTCGCTTCGCGCAACCTCGTCGCGGGCGGAGGGTGATGGGCTGGCGGGGACGGGCGCAGCGCCCATGGTGTCGTTCCCCGTGCGTGCTCCGCGCAGTTTTTTCGTTTTGGTTCGCAACAATCCCAGCCTCCGTATCGCAAGCGCATCGCAGCGAATACCGGTCGGCCCAGCGCGAAGGTTCCCCCGGACCCCCTCCGATGAACGCCACACGAACGCATACGGGTGCCATGAAAGCCCATTCGAACCGTCAATCAACTCCTTGATACATAGACAGGAAGCCGAGGAACGTTCGTCGGTCGGATGGGTCCGAGGAGAAACCGGCAAACCCCGCCGGCATCCCTCCCCCGGGTATTCGCCAGCGAACGGCACCGGCACCGCCATGACCGGCCAAGGAGAAGACATGAGCCCGGACCCCATCCGCCGCAAAGGCAGGAAGACACTCGCCAAGATATACGATTCCCTATCCGACCCGGAAGAGGCCGCGGACAGGTCGCGCATCATCGGGCTGCCCACCAAGAAGGAGGCGCGCGACATCCGGAACGAATTGACGGCGGCGGCGTGGGCCGGCGGCAAATCGGTGTCGCGCATACGGACGGCCAAGGAATACATCAGCATCGCCGAATCATTCTTCCGCAAGCTGCGGGCCATCAAAAACACGGAGACACGAACCCCGCAGACGGGTATTCCGACCCTGCGGGAACTGCTGAGGGACACCCGCGTAACCAACCTCGACGAGTGTGAAAGAATGATCGAGACCGCAAGAGCGGACACGGCGATTCTGCTTGTCCGCAGGAAAGACCTTCGAGGCCGGGGAGCACGGATACTGCTGGCCTTGAATGAGACGCGCCTTGCGCTCGGCAAACCGACGATCCTCATAGCCCACGGCAAGGAAAAAGTCTACAAGCCAATCCTGCCCACATACGAGCCACGCTTCTACAAGCGATAAGCGAACCCGCTTCCGGAACCGCCGCATCGCATGTGGCGAATTCGCAGGCGCATGCGTCAATCAATTCTTTAGCCCTTGACACGAACCAGCCCGAGGAGGGTATTCAAATGCTTCCGGAAACCAACAGTCCCATCGATTTCCTGCCCATAGACACCTTCAATCTGCTCTCGCTGGACAAGGGTTCCTCATACGTCATCGAGAGGTTCCTCAACGCCGACACGGCCATCTTGGAAATCAAATGGGACGCCACCAAGGACGAATTGAAACAGGCCGAGCACGTCTACATGCGCCGCGCCCTCAGGGGCAGGAAAACCTACTTCGCCATCGACCCCGACAACAACCTCATGGCGGACCTTCAAGACGCTCCGCAACGCCGCGTCAAAGACCAGCTACGACCTTTAGGGAGTGCAACGGCATAAGCCCCGCGGCGGTAACTCATTGCCCCTAGCCCTACACATCGAATAAGCCCACTTCCCATGAAAGCGGGCTTATTCGATGTCAGTTGGTTTTACTGCCTCCTAAGTGGGAATCCACTGATTCCTTAAGCACGAGAAGTCTCCCGTCTTGTTTTGCCGTCTACAGAGCACCGCCCCTAATCGGAACCTAATTGCCCAGCCGTCACCGCCATCATCGGGGCCTTCGACCAGACCACCGCCGCCCCAAGCCGATGTCAGCGACGTTGACGGAGGAAACGGCCACCAAACCGGACGTTATCGAAGCCAACACGGGTCATGCGAACGCCTGCAAAAGATATGGGAAAGCCCCACCTCAATGAAGAGACGGGGCTTAGCCAAGAGGAAGGAGAGAGGTTGTCAGCCAAGGGAGTTGCATTGCGCCTACGAGCAGTCCAGACCATCGCTGACGCCCTTATGGGCTGGTGCTCCTACCCGTTCGAATTCGTTCCCCTCGGTCATTCCTCTCCTTTGCATGAACCTTCCATTTCCCGTTCATCATTAGATGTGAACTCGAATGGTTTCAACGGGACGCTCGATCCATTAGCCGAGCAAGGCGAAGGATCACCCCATAAATTTGACGAAGAGTCCTCCTGGTCCGTTTGTCTCGATGCGAGGCAAGCCGATCGTGTTATCCTCGACATCGTCGAAACTGTAGTATTCATCGAATTGCTTCCCGTGAACGCCTGGGCTCAAGTACGTACAGGGACCGCCGGAAGTTTCCCACGACAGCGTACCGTCGCCATTGTTCTTGAACGACCCGGGGACATAAGATTCAGTGTCAGACACCTGTCCCGTGGAACCCAACCGCTGCATATCGCAGTTCTGCGACACCAATAGTCCGCCTCCGGCCTGGAAAGCGCTGAAAGAACCCGCAATCGCCGAGCAAGGAGTCATGTTGGTGGCGGCGCTGGCGGTCACTGCGTTCATGGCGTCATCCAGTTTCTTGGAGACTTCCTCAATCGCATCCACGTCCTTGCTGTTTTTGGCTTTGTCTGCGGCGTCGATGGCGCTCTGCAACGCGTCCTTCGTATCGGAGTCTGCTTGGGCCCCGTCGCCATCGATCAGATCATGGGCCTGTTGGATTTTGCTTTTCAGCGCAGTGGAGGCGTCCGTCAGCGTCTTGGTGTTTCTGGCGTCGGTCACAGCTGTGGCCGTCTTCTCCAACGTGCGCATTTTCTCTGTCAATGTCTTGGCTTCGTTATCCGCCTTGCTGGCGTTACGGTTAAGTTCGTCCGCCGACATCGATGTCCGGCAACCGGGGATATCGATGTCTTGGGGAATGGCCTTCTCGGCCTTGGCGTAGGCGTCAATCAGTCCTTGGTCGCCCACATCGTTACTGGTGAGTTTCGACACGTCATCGTTGTCGGAGACCGCCTTCTTGGTTTTGGCGGCGGCGTCTGCATATTGAGCCACCGACGACTCGCAGGCGGCGAAGGCCTTGTCGTGCTTGGAGCGCATAATCCACCAGCCGCCCAATCCACCGCCAAGAACCAGCGCGACGGCGACCGCCACGGCAACGATGATTTGCGCACGCCTGTGCTTGGACATGTCAGCCGATTCCTGTTCGTCATCGCCATCCTTTAGCGGGGGGACGGTAGGCTGAGGCGTCTGTGGAGCTGATTCCAAAGGCGATGCCGCGGTAGATGCAGCGGCATCCGATGTGTTCTCGGCCGACTTGGCGGCATCGGCACTGGAAATTTCTCCGGCTGTTTCGCTCTCAGCTTTGTCAGTCATGTCGGCAATTCGCGTTCCGCAGTTCATGCAGAATACGGCGTCTTGCGGCAGTCGTGCGCCACAATGTTCGCATACCATCATGTAGGGGTCCTTTTCTTTGTCTTCTTTGTCGATATTTTCTGGCGTCATTTCACTCATAGCTGCCATCGGAATTGGCCTGTTGGGGTCCGTCATAGCCTTCCGGCGCGAAATAGGCTTCCCACGCATTGGCGTCGATTCCATCGGAAACTGCGTGCAGCAGCATGCCATTGGGCGATGCGCCGCTGGGAACCAGCTCGAACTTCACCACGCTGGAGGGGAAAGCGTCGCATGCCGCACGTTCCTCGGACGAAGTCAGAGACGCATCGTAGGCGCATTTGCCCACACCCGTCCAGGCATACCGCCCGTTGGCCTTCTGTTTGAACGAATCCCTGTCATAGGAGCCAGCTTGCCATTGGCCTTGGTGCATGGAGGAGGTCGTGCTGCAGTCGGCCTTCAACGTGTAGGTGCCGAAGGCCGACCCCAACGTTCGGTAGTCACCGGCCCAGGCGGCGCACCGATTCGATTCGTCTTTCCCGGGCAACGCATCCGTCGAATACGTGGACGCGAATGTGGAAGAGATCTGTTCGACAATTTGGTCACCGGCCGCCTTCTGGCTCGTGGGGTAGGTGAATTCCACCGTCCGCAGTACATCCGGGGCATAAAGCTGGTGCAGGTAGGTGATCGTATCGTTCTCCTCCCAGCTGGCGACGAATTCTCCCGGCGTCACCGCCTTGTAGGAGTATTTCGGATCATCGACATCGAACACATCCTCCATGGCCCCGTTGGTCACGTTGAACGATCCCCACGTCGTGATGGTCATGCCCAGCTGGTCATTGGTGAACTTACGGCCATCGCCGTTGTCGGATTCCGGCTGCCACGCGAAATCCTCCGGTACATCAATCGCAAAAGCGAACCGCGCATTCGTGTAGTGCTTGGTCTTCGGCCGATTGGTCTCGCCGTTCCGGATCGTATTATCGTTGTCGCCGTCCGATTTCTTGGCCGCATCCGTCTCCTTCTTGGTTATGTTCGTCTTTTTATGTTCCTTGATGTTGATATGGCTGGCTGCAACGCCCTTGCCATTGTCCGGCCCCATGATGGCCACGCCAATAGCCGCGCTGGCCGCCACCACGCAGACTGCAACCGCTGCGGCAATCATCGGCCAGACCGAGACCCTGTGCCTGACCCGATTGCCGCATTCCGCGCAAAACAGGTCCTCGGGTTTCAATGGCCGTCCGCATTGCCGGCACAAACGTGCTTTTGTCATGACACAATACCTCGCAGATACCCGTATCCTCCAAAATCGATGCGATCATACCCCAGAGAAAAGCCGTCATCTGGAATCTGGGCGAACAGTGGAGACTGTATGCCCTTCGGATAGAACGTCGCATCGGAAGCATATGAGTCATTGGAAATGCGCCATGAATACGACCCATCGGCATTGCGGCGGAAAGAACCGGGCACGTAATTCGACACGACTTCACCCTGCGATCGGGTATAACTGCAATCCGCGTGCAAGGTGAGAAAGTCATCGCCCTGATACAGGGAATACTCATCCGCGAAAGCGGCACAGCGGGTTCGATCAGCAGTTGCCTCGGCGTCGGCCTTGTCCTTCGCGGCCTTCGAATCGGTCACCCGCTTGACGGCGGCGTCGAGCTTCGCCTTCTGGTCGGTGTACGTCTTCGGGTCGGTGACGCCCTTCTTGGAAAGGGCGTTGTTCGCCTCGTTGATGGCCTTCGTGAGGTTGTCGCGGGTGGCGTTGTCCGCCACCTTCCCGTCCGTGTCCTTGAGGGTCTTGCTCGCGCCGTCAATACCCTGCTTGAGCTGGCTCTTGGCGGTGTCCAGCTCCTTCGCCAGCTTGCTGTCCCTGACGGCCTTGAGCGCGGCGTTGAGCGTCTTCACTTGGGTATTGGCCTCGTCCGCGTCCGTGGCATTGGCCTTCTTCGCGGAAGCGAGCTGCCACGCCAGCCACTCGCCCGGCTGGTCCTCGGGGACGCCCTTGAGCGCCTTGGCCTTACTGATGGCGGCGTCGAGCTTGTCCAGCAGCTTCGGCTCCTTGAGCTGATCCGCCTTGTATGTGGTGGCGGTGGCCTCGTCCACGGCCTTCGAGAGCGCCTTGTCGGCGTTCTCGGCTTGGGCTACCGCCTCATGGTAGGCGTTGGTCTCGTGGTGCGTCCAGTAGGCGTAGCCGCCGCCGATACCCGCCAGCGCCACGATGATGACAGCGATGATGATGACGGTGAGCTTGGCGGGCTTGATACCCTTGGGCTTGCTCTCCTCTGGGGTGGCGTCATCCATGGTTTCCACTTCCTCTGATGGCTTCGTCATTGCTCTTCCCTATGTCCTTATGCGCCGACACGTCGATTCGCCCATCGACATGGATATAACGGCGCGGAGGCCGTCAGGCCGAAGCTCCTTATCCCGTGGAGACGTCAGAGACAACCGCGCTTCCATGTCAAACGGATTCAACACTACAGTATAGCGAAAGCCACAACTTTGTGGCCTATCGAGATGCGAACGCCACATATTTTTGGCGCGTGGCCGTTAAAGACGATTCGAAGGAATGGGCGAGGTACGCCAAGGAGCTGGGCGTCAACCTCCAGCGCCTCCGCGTCGAGCGTGGCCTCACCCAAGAGCGCGTGGCCTATGACGCAGGCCTGTCGAGATACCAATACCAGCGAATGGAATGGGGCAAGATAGGCAAGGACACCCCCGCCAACCCCACGTTGAAGACCATCATGGCCGTGGCGCAAGTGCTCGGCGTCACCCTCGACGAACTCCTGCCGCGGCCATGGCCCGACCTGCACGCCAAGTAGGCCCTCCGCCGTCGCGGCCCTTGGCCCCGTTGGGTAGGCGGTGGCAGGAATCTTGGGTAGCCCGCCTGCCCCGTTTTTCCGCCCTCTGTCTCCCTAGGGGCTCGGGACGCCCGTTTGCCCGTGTTCTCCCGTGGGGTTTCCGCTTTCGCCCGATTTTTGGGTGGCCGAGCCGTCGCCCTTGTTATTGCTATTGTTTTTGTGTTTTTCCTCCCGCCCGGATGTCGTTCCGCTATGCGGGGTTATGTGGAGCAGATGGATTCGTTTGCCCCCATCGTTGAAATGCTTGTGATGCAATGTTTGAAATGCCTGTGCGTCCATTGTTGAAATGCTTGTGTCGCCAGAATTGAAATGCTTATGGGGTCATCGTTGAAATGCTTGTGCGCCCGTCACCGGAATTCCCATGCCTCCATGATTCGAGTCGCCCATGTCCTCGCGTTTCGCAATCGCGTTGGAGTCGGGTTCCGGCCTTCGGATAGCGGGGCCGGACGCGATGGCGGCCTTTCGCGTCCGGCCGGGTTCCGTCACCAGTTCCGGGTCGAGCCTTGCAGGTGGGTGCCGATGCCGAAGCGTTCGCGGCCCCTGCGCTTGACGTGCTCGCGGTTCTTGCGGCATGCGCATCCCTCGGCCCGTTCCAGCAGCGGCTGCGTGGCCTTGTCGAAGCCCATCGGCTCCCGGAACGGCTTGGCTCCTCCCGTCTTTCGGTCGTAGAGGCATCGTCGGATGGCGTTGCCCCTCGCCTCGCCCATATACGGCCAGTCGAGCGGATGCAGGGCCGCCCACCGGTGCTCGGGAACCGGGCACAGGTGCGAGGGCACCACCTCGTTCCACGCCGGAGACACCTCGATCGCCTTCAACAGAAGGTGCCGATAATACTGTCGGCGAGGAGACCGCGTGTCCGTGTGGTCGCATTCCGGCACGCCGTCGCGCAGGATCGCCCGGCTCATATACCAGACGACTTTACGGGCGTCCCCGATCACCGGCACCGTGACGTCACGCTTGGCCTCGTCTTCCGTTTCGTCATGGCGGACGATCATGCCGGCGTATTCGTCGAGGTCGCCGACCAGCTGGATGTCCATGCGCGGCCCCCACCCGGGGGCGAGCGTCCCGCGCAGGCACTCCACGAAGCACGACTCGACGCGCTTCCCACGCATGTGCATGCCGCGGTCGAGGTCGAGCTTGACGCGCCACGTTTTCTCCGGCAGGCGGATGAGCATGTGCACATGCGCCGCGAGCCGGGCCTGCAAGTCCTTCACGTACAGCACCGCCGCCCCCGGAATCTCACGGCGTAGCCGCGTCAACGTGGCGTTCAGGCGGTCGCTCAGCGAAAGGTTGAACAGGGCCAGTCCCATGAAGTCCACGTTCCCGAAGTCCATGGGCAGGCCCGACAGGGCGAAGCCGGGCTCGTGGTATTTGCGGCATGCCGGGCATCGCCTGCGCGCCTCGCCTTCCTTGGGGGCGACATGCACGGGCACGCCCGGCCTGACGAACCCCGGGGCCGTGAGCGTCACGAACACGTAGATCCCGGGCTTCCCCAACCCCGCTTCCCCCTTCCGCACGAACCGGTAGCGCTTTCGCCGCAGGCACGCCGGGCAATGCCCGCAGGGCGTCTGCCGGCCGTCCGGCGTGAAGTGCGGGGTCGTGCAACGCCACTCCCACGGGCGCGCGGGCTCCCGGCAGCCGGAGCATGCCACGGCGGTCGTGTCCCCGGCGGCTGGCGATGCCGCGACTTGGTTGCGCGTCTGTTCGATGAGCTTTTGGACGAGATCCTTGTCCATGGCGGTCACCGTCCTTCACGCATCGCCGGACGCGTGTTCGCCGCATTGCCGCCGCCCGGCCTGTCGGGATTTTCCCGCCGGATGAGCTCCAGTCGCTCCATCCCACGTAGATCGATCGTCGTGCCTGTCCCACGACCGGAGAAACGGGCGGCAGCGCAACCACGCAGGTCGATGAGCGCACCGGACGGCGTGGGCACCGCACGAAGGGGAGCAAGCCCGTCAAGGGGTCCCTCGACGTCACCGGTGCCGTGTTTTCCCGCGATCCCGCCGTCCGTCGGTCGACGTTTCGGCCGCAATCCGGCGATCTCGTCCACGCGCAGCAGCAACGTCCGGCGCACGCGGATCGAACGGACCCGCCCGGCCTTTCCACGGCCCTCGCCGCGCGCCCACCGGCCCAACGTCTTCGCGCTCACGTCGAACTCGCGGGCGAGGTCGGAGGCCTTCGCCCATGTGCGCGCGCCATTGACGGCGCGCGCAAGCTCGGCGCCGTCCCGCAGGCATTCCGGGGCGAACGCGAGGAACCATGCGATCACGTCCACATGGCCCCGGGAGGGCCTGCGACGCAGTCGTTCGCGCATGCGTTCGCGGGCCAAGCGCCCGTCTTCCCCCATGTCGATCGCCTTATGTTCGGCGCGGCGCACCAGCTCGCAATCGTTGCCCATGATGCCGCGCAGCGTGTCCGTGGCGATGCCCAAGTATTCGGCGAATTTGTTTGTTTCAGCGATGTTTTTCTTCGTCATCGGCGTTATCCGTTCCGGATGCTCCCATGCCGTTCGCCCAGTGCGAGCGGTTCGCGCATCCGGTGCGTAAGCGCGCGGTTCACCGATCGCCGCATGGAAACCGAAAACGCCGGTTATCCCGTAAACCCCCGGTTTCACGCCGTCTGAGGCCTCCGCAGGGTTTTCGATGCGGCCGGAAGCCACAAGACCCCCGCCCGGGAGGCCTCCTGTGGCGTCCGCGATGTTCCCGGCGTGCGCGGGAAGCCCGAAGACCCCGCCCGGGAGGCATTCCGGCACGCGCGTTCCCCAAGACGAGAAAGACCCCGCACGCTTTGAAAAGCATGCGGGGCCTCATACGGCAATGTCCGGGACTATCCGTCGGACAGCCTCCGGGCGATGTCCCCCAACAGTTCCCTCAACTCGCGGTTCTCCCGGCGCAGGGCTTCCAGCTCATCGCCGCCGCCGGCGACCGTGGGGGACATCTGCTCGGTGAGCCGGCGCAGCCGTTCCCCGTCGCTGTGCAGGTAGTGCAACGCCATGGCGGGCGTCGACCAGCCTCCGCGCCGTTGCAGGTCGGCCACGGTCGCGTCGGTGTGCTGGGCGAACCAAGTGTTGCCCGAATGACGCAGATCATGGAAGCGCACGCCCGGGAAACCGGCGGCGTCGCGGGCCTTGGCGTACATTTTCTCGAACTCTCCCTGATACAGGAACCCACCCCGCGCGCTGTGGAACAGCAGGCCGTCCGCACCCGGCATGGCGTGCTCGTCGAGATGGGCGCGGATATCGCCCATCAGCGGCCCGGGAATGGGGATGTCGCGGACACCGGCCTCGGTCTTCGGCGTCGAATCGACGAACCCGTCCTCCTTGGTGTACGACAACGCGTGCGTGACATGCGCCACCCTCCGTTCGAGGTCGATGTCGCGCCGGCGCAACGCCAGCACCTCGCCGAGCCTCAACGACAGCCAGAACGCCAGCGACACCGCCAGACGATATTCGGCGGGCATTCTCCCGGCGACGGCGGCGACGGCGACGGGGCCCACCACCGGGCGCTCCGCGCTCCTGAGCGTCGCCCCGCCGCGGATACGGCAAGGGTTGAACTCCAGCAGCGGGCCGGGCGGCTCGCACGCCGACGCGAGAACGCGCTTGAGCAACCCGTACGCGCCGGCGCGGGCGCCCGGCGTGCCGGCCAGCGACTCGTACCACGAGGCCACCATGTCCGGCGTGATGTCCCTGACCGGGGTCCCGCCGAACACCGGCAGCAGGTGGCGGTCGAGCAGATGCCGGTACGTCGCCCGCGTGCGCGGCTTGACCTTGTCATCGCGCACCTTGCGCACAAGCCACCGTCCGGCGAACTCGCCGAACGACACGGCACGCGCCTCGACGGCCTCCCGCTCGCGCCGCGCCCTTTCCAACCGCTCCCTCGGATGAACCCACGAACCGGACTCCACCAGCCGCCGCTCGGCGGCGAGCCACCCCTCCGCGTCCTCGCGCGACGAGAACGCATGCGGGGCCGTGACACGCTCCGACCCATCCACCGGATCCCGGTACGACGCGTAATAACTCACGCCGCCCTTGACCTTCCTGCTCCTGATGGCACCCCAACCGCGCCGCCTCGAACCAGCCATGACACACCTGCCTCACGCGGGCGACCCCCGGAACGGCAACCCACCGAACCGGCCTGCCCGCATGACAGCAGACCATAAGGCAAGTGCAACCACCGTGCAACAACGATGTCCGCCCCTACCGGCGAACGTCCCCAACAACCCGCCGCACGACGGCGCGAACCCGGCGAAACCACGCCAAAACCCAGCAATACCGCCAATCTCGAGAACCCCGCCCATAGAACATGTTGTTCGTGCGGATACGCCTGCGGTGCCCGTCCGGGAACTCGTCCAGCAGGTAGGTCGTCGTCTCGCCGACGCCCTCGCGCAGGCAGTTCGCGGCGGCCTTGAGCCTCCTGGATTCCATCTCCGTGGCGACCTGTTCGGCCTTGGCCAGGGCGGATTCCCGGGATTCCATGGCGAATATGGCCTTGAGGGCGGCGGACGCCCATTCGCGGTGTGTCGGCGGCGTCTTCGAGAGCACGTCGCGCATGAAATGCACCATGCACCGCTGGCACCTCGCCTTGGGCAGCATCGAGCCGACCGTGGCGACGAGTCCGGCGCACCGGTCGCCGACCACCAGGCGCACGCCCTTCAGGCCGCGTTCGATCATGGAGCGGACGAACTGCCCCCAGCCGTCCCTGTCCTCCTTCATGCCCTCGGCCACGCCGATCACCTCGCGGTGCCCCTCCGCGTTGACTCCGATGGCGACCAGGACACTGACGTTCTCCACGTGCCCGCCCCATGAACGCTTGTGCCACACGCCGTCCATGAACACGTACGGGTACTCGTCCTCCAACGGCCTCGTGCGCCACGCCTCGATCTCCCCGTACACCTTCTTGAGCTTGTCGCTCAGGGTCTGGGACGGCATCCTGTCGCCCCACGGCAATTGGCCGGTGTCGTCCACCTGCCGGGTGCTCACGCCGGCCAGGTACATGTCGATGAGGGCCTCCTCGACACTCTCCTCGCGTCTCCGGTATCGTTCGATGACCGCGGACTCGAAGACCGCGCCCTTGAGTTTGGGCACCTTCAACGCGAGCCTGCCGGCCTTGGCGGTCAGGCTCCGGTCGTAGTGGCCGGCCCTGTACGCCTTCCGCTCCCCGGTGCGCTCGTACTTGGCGGCGTTGGCGATCTCGTCGGCCTCGGCGTCGAGCATCGCGTTCAATAGCTCGGCGACCTTTTCGGCGACCAAGCGGTCGAGCCTGGTCTCGAGCAGGTTCTGGTCGATCTGTATGATGTTCGAGGGTCTTGGTTCCGTCTCCTGGCTTCCAATCGCGGTTTTTTGTTTTGGCGAATGAAAATCGTACACAGGACGCGGGCCATGCCCTCTTACGTCAGACCCGGAATCCGAAAGTGCGCAAAAAATCGGGCGTTATCGACCAAGACCGGAAGAACCATCATGGACGTGTGCGTACTGCTTGACGGAATCATGCTCACCTACACCGGCCTCGCCAGCATTCCCAAGGCGAGAAGTCAGCTCGCAATCGGCGTGGGATTCGCCATGATCATCACAGGCACGACTTGCCTGTTCGTGTCGGTTCTTACTCTCATGACAGACGGCGTTGCCGCCACCACACACTGGTGGCAAGCCATCGCCACCGCGGCCATCGCCTGGCTGCTCAGCAGATACACCAGTCGCAGCCAAACCCATAGCGCACGAGCCCAACCAGTCTTGGAAACTTTTCAGGCCAAATTGACAATCCATTGGAAAGCATTTTCCAAGTCGCCGGCACAATACGGTGGAAAACGCTTTCCGCTGGCACGCAGATAGAAAGGAACAAGCCATGAGCTACGAAAACACGAATTATCACAAGCGAAGCGTGCTCATGAGGATGTCTTTGCATGTCGGAAACATGCTCGACCAGGCCAGCAAAGACAACCATGTCACGAAAGCATTGATCATCAGACTAGCCGCGACCATGGTGGAACCCGGGGAGCTGGTAGCAAAGAACAAGAAACCTTTCCGAGCACCCCGCTTCCGCACAGGCCACACCGACTGGAAGGATGACAAACAGTACCGTTCCGTCCTGGCGAAGCTGTCCGATGCGGAATATGAGCTGGTATCCCGCGCCGCCGTCGGCATGGACATGGCCCGCGGCCCTTGGCTGGCCTTGAAAGTCGAACAGCTCCTGAGCAGCCCTAGACTGAGGGAGCTGCTTGAAGACGCAACCTACATAGAAGCCAACGAGAAGGCACAGAACATCCTCCAACAGTCAAAAGGCAGCAGATAACGACCCATGGAAACCCTTTTCCACTCCTAGATGCCTTAATCTGCACCGCAGGTGCATCATCGAAGAATAACTAAATATCTTTATTCGTGCAGCGCGGCGTTAAACCAGCTGGTCACACGCCTCGGATGAGTGATGGCGGTACCCACCACCACCGCCCAGGCTCCGATGTCACGTGCACGCCGCGCTTGCCGGGGTGTATGAATGCGTCCCTCGCAAATGACTGGCACGTTTGGGAGTCTGTCCACCATGGACTCCAGCAGGCCCCAGTCCGGCTCGTCGGACATCGGCCGGCCGCCGGTGTAACCGGCCAATGTCGTGGAGATGAAGTCAAAGCCAAGATCGGCTGCCTGCAAGGCGTCGTCCAGACAGCTGCAGTCAGCCATGAGCACGGCGCCTTCCTCCTTCAGAACATCCACCGTCTGCCGGAGAGTCCTGCCGTCCGGTCGAGGACGCGACGTGGCGTCAAGGGCGACAATATCGGCACCTGCCATCATGCAGCAGCGTGCATGGCGCAAGGTGGGCGTAATGTACACTCCGCTCTCGCCTTCCTTCCATAGGCCGATGACCGGTACCGACACCTGCCCCTTGACCGCACTGATATCGGCCAAGCCCTGGCATCTGATGCCCGCCGCACCACCGAGTTGAGCGGACAGTGCAATCTGCGCCATGGTTTCCGGGTGTCTCATCGGCTCTCCCGGATAGGCCTGGCAGCTGACGATCAGTCCGCCCTGCAGTTGACTCACGAAATCACGCATATCGGATCCTTCTCCACAGCCGTGCCTTCATCGCCCTCGATCAGTCCGAGGTACTGGGCCAGCGGAACGGCCGCGCCCAGAATCGGAGCCTGAGCGCCCAGTGTTCCGGGCACTATGGGAATGTCCGACAAGGCATCGATCACCTGATCCTGATAGCCCTGTCTCACAGCGTCCAGCCACAGCTCACCGGCACCGCACACCGATCCGGAGAGCACGATCATCTCAGGATCAAGCATGTTGGCCTGCATCCCCAGGGTATTCCCAAGTGCACGTCCCGCCATGAGAACTGCGGATTGCGCGTCATTGTCACCGTTCCTTGCCATTTCGGCGATGCGATCGCCCCTTGCGTCCTTACCGCTGAGCTTGTGGTAGCAACGTTCGATGCCCAGTCCGGAGGCAATCGGTTCCACATGCCCGTACCGGCCGCACGAACACCTGATGCGGCGAGCATCCGGATGGCACACATGTCCTATGTGACCGCCAACGTTGTGGGCACCATGCAGAACATGACCGCCAAGCACCATCGCGCCACCGATGCCCGTGCCAACCGCGACCAGCAGCATGGAGGAGACATCGCGGCCCGCACCCCAATGCGCTTCTCCCAGCGCGTGCGCATGCACATCTCCGACAACGGAAACGGTTTTCCCGGTGGCGGCTCGCAATGCCGGCCCCAAGGGCATTCCCGACCATCCCGGCATCAGCGAGGTCGCGGATTCAATGGAACCATCCAGCGCAATCACACCGGCGGCACCGATACCTATGCCCATCACTTCCCGGTCGATTCGTCCCAGCAACTCGCAGGAGAACTCGACGATCCGCTGCAGCACGGCCAATCCGCCCTCCTGCGCCTGAGTGGGCTCCTGTACCAGACGGATCAGCTCAGGCATGTGCCCCGATGAGAATCGCAGGACACTACCCGCAATCTTTGTGCCACCGACGTCCAACGCCAGTATCAGTTTGCCCTCTTCATCGGTTCCGTCGTTCATTGTCAGACTCCCCTTTCACGAACATAAGTCGGGTGATTCATGATGCAGCCTCCCATCAGGTGATTTCAAGATTCATATCGATCTCGAACAAACGTCGCCATGGAAAACTCACTCGTGCAACCTGAAGAGGCAACGCCTTCGACAGCATCGTCTCATCGACCATGTGTTGCAGAAGGTTGCGCGTATGATCCTCGGCCCATCGCCGGCAGACGCCGATGTCCTGGTAGGATCCTCCGTGATCGGATACCTGGGCGTCAACCTGCCAGCGGACGATGCTCTGATAGAACACGTCTTCTATGATCCGGTACGCTACGTTCACGTTGAGCATTCTTCGATCAGTGTCGGTGCCACGGACCTGAGCGGCCACCGCCTGGGATATGGAGGTACCAAGCGTATTGCCGTTGGTGTTCCATCCGGCGTATGACGTCAGCGCAGGAATCATGCCGTCACGGTCAAGCTCATCGACCAGCAGGGGATCTCCGCCGTTCGCGAAGGCGCTGTCGGCCAAGGCCACGGTACGTTCCTGCACCAGCAGGCGTTCGATGGTGTCGATGAACGCCGGCAGATTCCTGTAGGAGTCATACGTGACGTCACGACCGTCGATTGCCTGAGACGCTTCCTGCATGCGTCTGCCCGGCACATTGACCAGCAATTCGATGTCTGCGCCAGAACAGCCGTCCCACACCCTAGCACCGGCAGCCCGAATGTGTCTCAGCACGGTCTCTCGCAGGGGACGATCCTCGTACGAGGGTACGATTCCGGCACCGTATTCCCCCGAGTATCGTGCTCGAATCACAGGATGCCGTTCCATGACATCGCAGATGGCACGCGACACGAGTGTCTGCCCGACCTCATCCGAACCCGGATACATTGCGACCTTGCGCATCAGATGCTGCGCGCATATGCTCCGCTGCAACGAACGCTGGGCACGCGCGGTGTATCCGTACGGGCTCGAATCGTCCTGGGGAAGGATCAGATAATCGACCGCCCCCTGTTCAACCAGACGAAGACAAGCCTGGTTAACGGCTAGATTCACGCTCCGACGATGCTCGTAGTCGTCAATCACGGATTGCGGAACAGCAATGTTCGCAAGCTCATCCTGCTCCGACTCGTCGAGTCCCTCACGCTGCTTCCGATCCGTCAACCATGCCCGGCGAAACAGCATTCGTCCGTACCGCGCATAGTAATCAGGCTCCTCCTCGCTGGAATCATACGAGGGTGCACGCATGATAGTGGAGGCGACATAGATGCGGAGGGTCGGATTACGCAGACGTAGCTCACGAATCACATCCAGACGCTCCAGAACCTCATCGGCACCCAAGTGGTGCAACCGTGACGGTATCAAGCCTCCGTACACCAGCAGGTCGATCGCTATGACGGCCGCGTTGCACAGCTTGGCCTGGTCCAACAGGAAATCATGCAACGCAGCGCAATCACCCGGCCTTTTCTTGTCCGGCAACAGCGACTGTGGCGGCGTGATCAGTTCGGCGCCGCAGCCGGAGGCCAGCATCATGGGAAACTTCCTGTTGCAGGGCCTCTCGTCCAATGGCATGTACAGTATGCGCATGTCACTACCCCCGCATCAACATCAAACGTGACGCAAACAAAATCATCCCTTGAGACCGCCTTCCTGCAATCCGAGGAACAGATTCTTCTGGAACAGCGCGAAGAATATGACTATGGGCACGAGCGAGATGATCGCACCAGCAGCCACCAGTCGCGGATCCGTGTAGAACGTTCCCTGAAGCCGGTTCAGACCGAGTGTGAGCGTGTACTTCCTGTCGTCGCTGAGCACGACCAGCGGCCAGAGGAAGTCATTGTAGCTCCCCACGAACGAGAGGATGCCGATCACGGTCATCGTGCCCTTTACCTGCGGAGCAGCTATGTGGAAGAACCTCTGCCACATGTTGGCGCCATCAACCTTGGCCGCCTCGATCAACTCCTGCGGCACGGAACGGAATGCGTTCGTCATCAGGAGCACGTTCAGGGGGCCGATCAGGCCAGGCAGAATCAAGCCCAGCAGACTATTCGTCAATCCCATGGACTTGACCAGCAGGAACGTCGAGATCAGAATGCCCTCCGTCGGCATGATGATGGCCAGGACAAACAGCATGTAGCCGATGTTGCGCCATCTGAATCTCAGGCACCCGAAGGCGTACCCGGCCAGCGTACATCCGACGACGTTGCCCAGAACATTACCTGCCACGACAATCAGCGTATTGCCGAAATACCGGAGCAATGGCAGACGCCTGAACACCTCGACGAAATTGTTCAGCGTGAAATCCTTCGGAAACAGGTATGGCGGCAGGGAGTACACGTTGTCGTTCGGCCCCTTGACCGCCAGCGACAATTCCCATACCAGCGGGCCCGCCAGCAGAATGAACACGAGCGTCAACACTATGTACTGAACGACCACTCCCACGGTGACACGTCTTGTATTCATCATTCACCTCTGCGTGTAATCAGCTGTTGCACGATTGTCATGACACCAACGATGATGAGCAGCACGACGCTGATTGCGCTCGCATAGCCGGTACGGGCGTTCAACCCGGTGCCCTCCTGTTGGATCAGCATGGTCATCGTGATGTCCTTGCCTCCCACACCTCCGGTGCCTCGCGTAATCACATAGATTTCGTTGAACACGCGGAATGCGGCGATCGAGGAGAGCATCATGATCAGCATCATCGTGGACCGGACACCCGGCATGGTGACGTAGATGAACTTGCGGAACGCCCCGGCGCCGTCAAGCTCGGCGGCCTCGTACAGGGAGTTGTCGATGTTCGACAACGCGGACATGTAGATGATCATGTAATAGCCCAGACCCAGCCAGATGGTGACGAACATGGCGCTGAAGAGCGTCAGCCAGCGATCCGTCAGGAACGGAATCGGTTCCGTGATGACACGAAGACTCTGCAGCATGGAGTTGATCAAGCCTCGCGTGTCGAGCAGATTCGTCCATATCAGGCCCACGACCACGGCGGACATGACCACCGGGAAGTAGTATGTGGTGCGGAAGAATCCGATCACCTTCGACTTGCGGGTAACCAACACGGCCAGCACAAGCGGCAGGATGACCATGAAGGGAACCACGCAAACCACGTACAACGCCGAGTTCAGCAGGGCCGTGAGGAATCGACTGTCGTGGAACAGCTTCACGTAATTCTCGAAACCGACGGCATGCCCGGGAATGAGCATACGTGAATTGGTGAAGGACAGGCGAATCGTGTTGGCGAACGGATAGATGCAGAACAGAAACAGAATCACCAGCGCAGGAACGGCGAACAGCCATGAGATCGGCCCGTCCTCGGTCACCTTGCGAGCGTGCCGGTTCCACAAACGAACGGAACGTCCCCGCACGGGGGAGTCAACGGAAACCGCGGCTCCCCCGCGAACGGAATCTTTCACCACCGGATTCATGAGTGCAGCCTGTCGTTCATTGCAGTGACCGACTTGTCAAGGGCTTCCTTGACGCTCATGTCACCCTGGATAGCCTGAATGATGTTCGGCGACATGTAATTCGCGCCGTCCGCATCCGAAACCTCCGGCGGGAAGTTTGCCACGGTGCCGTTGTCGATCTCCTCCTTGGCCACCTTCAGCACTTTGCCTTCCAGAGTGCTGTCGTCGATGGAGGTGAAGAACGGATCATCCATGGCGCCGGCCGCTGAGGGATACGTGTTGGATTTCTTCGAGAACTCGATCTGGTTTTCCTTGTTGGTGAGGAAGTTCGCCAACTTGAGCGCCATCTCCTTGTTCTTGGTCTGCGAATTGACCGCCATCAGCATCGGGTTGAGCGTGTTCTTCGTGTTGGTCACCAGAGGCGCGACATCAAGCTGCTTGTACAGGTCGGGAGCATTCTGCTTGAATGCGGCGACGGAGGAAGTGGAATCCGGCATGTAGGCAATGTGCCCCTGGAAGTACAGATTCTCAGCGGTGATGGTATTGGCGTTCAAGCCATCCTTGGGGAAACCCTTTTCCTTGTACATGTCCACATACTGCTGAATGTATTCGACTCCCTTGTCGGAGTTGAACGTATACTCGGAACGATCCTTGTTCAGGAAGTCGACTCCGTACTCGGCGAAGTCAGACGGCAGGATTCTCGGAACGGCGAGCATGTAATCCTTTCCGCCGCAATGGCTGACAAGCGTCTTCCCCTGTGCGAACAGATCGTCGTAGGTCTTCGGCGGATCGTTCACGTCAAGGCCGCACTCCTGGAACACGCTCTTGTTCAGATACGCGACGTCAATGTTCATGTACCAAGGGAATCCGTACACCCCTTCTTCGATTCCATTTCCCGAGAACTTCGAGCCGTCCCATACCTGGGGCAAATAGTCGGAGGCCATGTCGGAGGCTTCCTTGCTCAGGTTCATCAACGCACCCGATTTGGCGAGGTTGTACGCCTGGGTCTCGGAGACGTTGACGACGTCCGGCAGCTGACCTGCGGCGGCATCGGTGGACAGCTTCTGATCGTAGTTCTCAGCCGGCTGATCCACCCACTTGACCTTCACGCCCGGATTATCCTTCTCGAACTGCTTCATCAGGTCGTTGAAGTACGGGGTGTACGTATCATTCTTCAGATTCCAGGTCTGGAACGTCACGGTGGTGTCTCCGGATGCGTTCTCGGATGTTCCGCAGCCAGCCATGGTCAGCAGGGTCATGGCAGCGCATGTAACAGCGAGTGTCTTTCTTGCAGTACGCATAATGGCTTTCCTTTCGTTGTTTCCGTAGGTGAGCGACTCCGAACAAGACGGGTTCCGGGTACTGCGTGCTCACACCGCAGCCGGACTGCAGGACTCACCTCCTTCTCGGCATCGATTGTTCGATGGCCTGCACCATCGCCGTCTCATCGTCGAGAGAATAGGCGATTTTTTTGTTCGGAACGTAAACCTATTATTGCACCACTGTTTCCAAGGAGAGCCACCAACAACACACAACGCTTGCAATGAAGCCAAAACCCACAAGACTATCGGCGTGTCGCCAAGCGTGCGCCACCACGGCGACACCAATGTCCATATAATCGTCAATACTTTTTTAGTATGTGTTCCGCACTTAATGAGGAGCGGTGACTCGTATGATGGATTCAAGAGGTTAGACACGGCCAACAAAGACGGCAAGCGGACATCCACACCACCCCCGAAGAAGGAAATGCAATGAAACCCACGAAGGATCAAACCCCTGACACGAAGGATTCGTCGCTCGTGCAGCTGACGACGATCCGAAAGAAGGCCTCCCCGTCCGACGTGCGTCTCAGCAACCGCATGATGGTGTTCAGCCAGCTGTTTCCCCATCATGTCATGTCGCGTGCCGACATTGTCCGCAACACCGGATTGTCCAAGGCATCCGCCTCGGAGGTCGTATCGGATATGGTCGCCTGTCACATTCTGGCCGAAATCGGACAGGAGCCGCAGGAGGGCCGTGGAAAGCGAGGGATCCTGCTCAGCATCGACGCACGCCACTGGCATATCATCGCCATCGATCTCTCTCAACCTCATGTCATTCAGGGAGCCGTCACCAACTTGGCTGGCCTCGTGGTACAGCGGGCCGAAATTCCCGTCGCCGACATGAGTCACCTCTCCACTCAGCTCGTGATCGATCTGTGCGAACGTCTCATCGCTCTCACCTCAAACCCGATCATGGGTATAGGAGCTGCCGTTCCCGGAATGGTGGATCGCAATGGCATCGTGTCGAACGCCCCTGCCCTGGGGTGGAGCAACGTACCCCTGCGAGCGATTCTCGAGGACAGGTTCCATATTGACACCGTGGTTGACAACAACGCTCACAGCGCCCTGCTGGCCGAGCGGTTCTTCGGACACGGCACGCCCAACACGTTGTTCGTGCAGATGACCTCTGACATCAGCGCAGCAATACTCGTTGACGATTCGATGATATATGGCGTCGGTCATTATGCCGGCGAAATCGGGCACGTCACGGTCTCCAGAAACGGACCAGTCTGCCGCTGCGGCAAACAAGGCTGTCTCGAATCCATGATTTCGGTGGAAGTGCTGCGCAAGCGCATGGCCGGGGAGAATGCGGAACGATCATCGATTCTGAGCGCGGCGGGCAGCCATCTTGGCGATGCACTCTCCATGACCGTCAACATGCTCGATATTCATGACATCGTTGTCTTCGGGCCGGCTGACATTGTCAATGATGCGTTCCTTGATGCGCTCAAGCAATCGCTGGAGGAACAAAGCCCCCCTCACCTGCCTCATGACTTCCGCATTCGCCGCAGTGAATGCGGAAACAACATTCTCATCAGAGGATCAAGCGTGGCCGTATCGCAGACCATGGTCCAACGTCTCAAACCATAACGACATGCAGACCCAAGGAGCATCCATTGAACATCAACACCCCCGTACTGGTTCCGTTCCCGAAACAGATCGACGCGTCCGACGACACGGTGCCGTTCCCTGCCGAAGGCGCGATTTCCGTCGACGCATCCGTGCACGAGCATTTGACTGCGCGACGAATCGATGTTCTGATTCAACAACTCCGCGACGAGCTGTCGAGCGTATCCGGATCGCACCTGCATCGCGCGACGCATTCCGCTGACGCCAGCATTCTGCTGACCGTTGACGAGGCTCTCGACGATGATGCCTACACGCTGAGCATTACGCGGAACGACGGATATCCCCCCGTGACCCTGACAGCCGGCGGCGCCGCAGGTCTGCGCGACGGCGTTCAGACGTTGCGACAGATCATTCGTCAGTATGGCGCGCTGCTGCCGCAGCTGCAAATCGTCGATGAACCTTCGATGACGATTCGCGCCCTGTCATACGACGTATCACGCGGACGAGTGCCGACCCTCGATACGCTCGAGGCACTGGCGGACGTGATGTGTCTGGCAAAGTACAACCAGCTTCAACTGTATGTGGAGCACACGGTCGCCCTGCCCGAATTCCGTGAATCGTGGATCGGTCATGATCCTCTCACCATCGAGGAACTGCAGGCATTCGACATGTACTGCGCCGACCGGGGAATTGAGCTGGTTCCCGAGATGGCGACGTTCGGGCACATGTATGAGCTGATGCGTACCCGACAATTCCGGATTTACGGCGAGATACCCAACGATGCGGACCGGCCGTTCTCATTCGTGGAACGCATGCTCCATCACACCGTCAACCCGACCGCACCCGGTTCCCTGGAATTGGTGACGCGTCGAATCGACGAATATGCCGCTTTGTTCCAATCCCGCACGTTCAACATCGGAGCCGACGAGACATTCGATCTGGGCCATGGCAGGAGCGAGAGCGCAGCAGCTGAAGTCGGCGTACCGAGACTGTACGCCGACTTCGTCGGAGCGCTTTGCCGCCACCTGAAGGAGCGGAATGTTCAGCCGATCATGTACGCGGACATCGCCTTGCGGCACCCCGAGCTGCTCGATCTGATCGACGACGACGTGATACTGGCGAATTGGGATTACGTTAGGCACCCCAGCGAGGACAATGTCCGGACGATCTCTCGGCAAGGATTCAGACAAATGGTCTGCCCCGGAGTACAGACGTGGAATCGACTGCTACCCAATCTGGATGACGCCTGGTCGAATATCAGTGAGATGTGCTCGTATGGTCACCGGTATCATGCCGTCGGCATGATTGTCACCGATTGGGGTGACTACGGTCACGTCAACGACCCCGCGATGTCGGTTCCGGGACTGTTGTACGCCGCCGAATGCTCATGGAACAGCACGCCCGGTGACCAGGCCACGGTGAATCAGAGAATCTCGGCTCTGACCTTCGGGGACGTCAAGGGCGTTGCCGTCGATGAACTTGTCAGAGCGGGGCGACTGCAGGCATTCAGCTGGGCCGACCTGGTTCAGTACATTGAACTGGACGATCAGGGAAGACCGAATCGCGACGTGCTGTTCGTTCTCGGGCAGAACGAGAAGGAATTGCACGCCGCTCGCGCCCGGTTCCTGCATGAGCGCGCCGAGTTGATCTCTCGATTCAGTCAATGCAACCAGAGGCTGGACGATTGCCTGCAATGTCTTGCGACACATCTTCATTCGTCACGATTCCCGGCACGGCACAATGCCCTTTGCATCGACTACGATCTGATGGCAATGCTGATCAATGGACAACAACTGTTCAACAGCGTCGGAGCATGGCTCCTCGCGCAGTACGATGACGGATTCCCCGCTCCTGACATCACCGGCTTGGCTGATGGAATGGAGGAATGGTATCTGCAGTTCGAGGCAAGATGGCGCAGCATTGGCCAGGAAGCGGACCTGGCACGCATCCGTGACGTCATGCAACGAGTAACTCAAATCCTGCGAGATCGGAAAGCGAGCTGACCATGCCATTGCAGCATGTCCCCATACATGACGTTCATTACCTTTCGCTGGGGCGACACGGCGACCTGCGCAATGACCTCGGCTATCCCCTGTTCTGGACGGGCAGCGGAGTCGGGCTCGACTATGACGGCGCCGAGTTATGGTTGGAGATCGAGGCCTCGTACAATGAGTACGAACCGTGGATCAGCGTCGACGTGGACGGTACGCAGGTCTCACGTCTCGCACTCGACCGCGGCTCCAACGATGTCTGCTTGTTTCGCGGCCTTGACACGGGAACCATCAAGCATGTGCGAGTGCTCAAGGAGACTCAGTTCATGCACGAGGACCCGTCGCAAACATGCATCGTGCGGGGATTGCGCTGCGATGACGGACAATTCCACCCTCTGGCCTCTCCGACATTGCGCTTGGAGTTCGTCGGTGACAGCATCACCAGCGGAGAGGGACTTGAGGGCGCCCGGACGACCGAGCACTACTGCTCGATGATCTTCGGCGCCCGACACGGTTATCCGTGTCTGGTCGCGGACGAGATGAACGCCGACTTCTGTGTCATCTCGCAGGCCGGATGGGGCATTGTCTGCGACTGCGAGAACAACCCGCACTGCACGATACCAAGCATTTACGAGCGGGTCTGCGCTCCGGCGCGGGGAAAGACGAACGCCGAACTGCAATCAGACGCTCCGTATCGATTCGACGATTGGCCTGCCGACGCGGTCATCATCAATCTGGGCACCAATGATGCCACTGCATTTCTGTGGCACCAGTGGACCGATCCAAGCACAGGAGAACAGTTCGAACTTCGAACAGGCAAGAACCATGAGCCCCTGCCCGAGGACCTGGAGTTCATCGAAACCGCCGTCAATCATTTCTTGCGCACGGTGCGCAAACGCAACCCCCATGCGGTGATTCTGTGGTGCTACGGCATGCTCGGCAATCGCCTTGAGCCGATTCTGCGGCGGGCAGTCGAGCACCATGCAACATCAACAGGAGACGGTCTGGTGAGGTACGTGCCCCTGCCCGCATGCAGCACCGATGATCTCGGGGCATGCCAGCACCCCGGACGCGTGTGCCACCAATCCGCTGCCGCAATATTGGTTCGGATCCTACGGGAAATGCTGCACCGTTGAATCGGCATGAAACACGGCTTCAGCGCAATACGCCGAAACCGACGCCAACTGTTCCCCCTGAGAGCAGATGCCTCTTCATCGCACGCTGAAGCGAGGTATGCTCCGGCAGATCCGCAATCGGAGCATCATTGCGCTGAAACACCCATTCACGCCAATCCTGCGCCTGCTCATCCACTCGTTCGATGCGAAAGCGGTTCTGAAAGCGAATGAGGTTTGATTCCCGAGGCAGCATGGTGCTCAACGCAGGACTCAACATCCATGATTCGCAATGCACGGGAGCGTTCCGCCATGCAGGGAAATGCTCTGAAACGAACTCATGAGCCATGCTCAGCGACGCATCGCATTGCAAGGGAGTCAACCGCGCGTCGGAGGGAATATGCATCTGGATCCTGAGCTCGTCGGCATGAGACCGCTCCCCCGTCAGCTCATATTCCAATTCGCCCAGACGGAACAACCGCAGACTGGTCTGCCTCCAGGTCCAGAAATCGCGGTCAAAGCCGTAGCGCTTGTAGCTGGCCTGATGTTCGTTGACGAATCGTGAGAATGCGCCCATGGTCGAGCGGAACACGGAGTCATTGATGTCAAGACGTTCGTACTCATCATGCGTATAGGTACCGGCAGCGGCCAGCATGCACCACAACATCCGCCACCCTTCAGGGTCGTTTCCCAATACTCCCTTGAGCCGGCTGCACGCTGTCGAAGCACGGTCACCGTCGAACCAGGCCAGATTCGATAATCTCTCCGTCACTTCCTTGTTCTCCGCCAGCTCATTGCCGGCGATGCTCAGGGAAGCCATGGCCTGCGCGGGCATATCGATTTCCATCGACACACCGCTGACTGCTCGCCGAAGCGAATCAGCACTGATCTCAAGCTGTTCCATACAAGCCCTCCAATGTCCCTGACCTCATGAACGAACCGACCAAAGCTATTTCTCCATGCTTGTTATCACTATGATAATCCGAACTCCGTCGGCAGTCATCCGATGTGGGAGCCCCGATGTAAGGAGTTGGTGCCTTGTTTTGCCCATTGCCGTGCCGTCTTAAAGTCAGGCAATTCATGGAGAACTAAATCAGACGTCACTAACGCCCAGAATTGCTGCGGATCGGCTCTCATCTTTTCGGCTAACCGTAGGGATAGGTCGCGTTTCTCAGTTATTGTTTGCTCGTTCATAATATCATGCAGTGCATGTTCAAGATTGCAGCCCGTTGTCTATTTGTAAGTGCAACGCCTTCGTCAGAGTTGTAAGTCTGGCAGCTCGTCGGCAAACGCCTCGGCGGGTGTGCGGTAGCCGAGCGCTCGCATGGGCCGGTTGTCGGTCTCGTCGACGATCTCCTGGAGCTCC
>OBZX01000060.1_pt1 | contig 61281 bp, 43 predicted proteins | sample 1477061 | NCBI WGS metagenome assembly OBZX01 (sample SAMEA2580271, study PRJEB22360) | human gut metagenome | biome: human gut; feature: human-associated habitat; material: faeces | place: Denmark | collected 2008/2010 | reverse complement strand
TACAAGGCTAGCGCGGGGCGCGTGGGCGGCCCGCCGCAGCCAGTCACGCGGCTCGTGCTCATCCAGGCGCTGGCGAAGACCGGTCACGACGAGGCGGCCATCGACATGGCGACCCAGATCGGCGTCGACGAGGTAATCCCCTGGCAGGCCAATCGTTCCATCGCCAAGTGGAAGGCGGGCCGTACTGATCGCAAATGGCGGCAGGTCCTCGGCGCGGCGACCGAGCAGTCGCGCCGCGTGTGGTCGCCGGAACTGGCGCAGTGCGTCTCAAGCAAGCAGGTCGTCGCCATCTGCAGGCGCGCGTGCGTGCATGGCGATCTGGTGATCGTGCTGCACCAGGACGCCACCATGTCATGGTCGTCCGTGGAGGACGAGGTCTCGCGGCTCGCCGACCGTTGTCTCGCCGACGGGCGGCCGCGCAGCATCAATGTCGTCGTGGGGCCTGAGGGCGGCATCAGCGAGGAGGAGGTGTCCGATTTCGTCGGGGCCGGCGCCCAGAGCGTGGTGCTCGGCTCGAACATCCTGCGCGCATCGACGGCGGGCCCGGTGGCGCTGTCGCTGCTGTCGAGGGCGTTGGGGCGTTTCGCGTGAAGCCGAGAATATCCTTAATACGCAATAGCATGGAAGCAGATTTCCATCACGGCCAGCAAGGAGCGGCGAGCATATGAGCAAGTCCGAGGACTGCCTGTTCTGCAAGATCATCGACGGGCGCATTCCCAGCGAGAAGGTATACGAGGACGACACCACGTACGCGTTCAAGGATATCAATCCCAAGGCGAAGGTGCATGTGCTGATCGTACCCAAGGACCACTACGCGAACGTCGCCGAGCTGGCCGCCGCCGATCCCGCGGAACTGGCCCATATCGTCGGGCTCGCCCAGGGCATCGCCGACAAGGAGTTCTCGGGCGCGTACCGTCTGGTGTTCAACACCGGCCTCGACGCCGGGCAGACCGTGTTCCACGTGCACGCGCATGTGCTCACCGGCGAGAAGCTCGACGAGTAGGGCGATTCGTGACAACGACGACCCGTACCATCACCATCCCGTCGCAGCTTGACCCGGTGGCCGTCTTCGGCCCGGTCGACGAGGTCATCCGGCAGGTCGAGCACGCGTTCCCTGACCTGACCATCATCGTACGCGGCGACAGGGTGGCCATCGTCTCCCATTCGAAGTCCACCGAATCGCAGGCCTCTCGCGCCGAAGACGTCATCCATACGATTATCCAGGCCGCGTACAGCGCCCCGATGGACGCCGACACCGTGCGCAGGCTGCTCGACCAGGACGTGCTGCCCAACAAGGTCCGCGCCGAACACCTCGGATACGGCAGGTCCGCCGAGCGGGGCCGTGCGTCGCTCGGCGCAGCGCGTTCAGGGGATGCGCGCAAGCCTCGCATACCCGGCGTCATCACTTTCGCGGCCGGGCAGCCCGTGCGTGCCAAGACGGCGGGGCAGATCGCCTACGTCAACGCCGTGGACGCCCACACCATCACCTTCGCGATCGGCCCGGCCGGCACGGGCAAGACCTACCTCGCCGTGGCCAAGGCGGTGCGCGCGTTCCAGGACAGGCGTATTCGCCGCATCATCCTGACGCGCCCGGCGGTCGAGGCGGGGGAGAACCTCGGTTTCCTCCCCGGCACGCTCAACGACAAGGTCGACCCTTATCTGCGCCCGCTGTATGACGCGCTGTCCGACATGCTCGGCCCCGACCAGCTGCACCGCTATCTCGACGACGGCACCATCGAGGTCGCGCCGCTCGCGTACATGCGCGGACGCACGCTCAACGACGCCTACGTGATTCTCGACGAGGCGCAGAACACGACGGAACAGCAGATGAAGATGTTCCTCACCCGTCTCGGATTCAACACGACGATGATCATCACCGGAGACGTCACGCAGGTAGACCTCGCCGTGCCGCGATCCGGTCTGGCCACCATCGAGGGCATTCTGGGCGGCATCGACGACATAGCATTCGCCCACCTCGACGCCGGGGACGTGGTTCGCCATGAGCTGGTCGGGCGCATCGTCGAGGCATACGACCGTCATGACGCCACCCGTGTCAGGCGCAACCGAGGCAAGGAATCGCGGGAGGACGCACGATGAGCGTGGAAGTGACCAACGAGACCATCTGGGACATCGACGCAAAGGCGTTCTCCGACCTGGGCCTGTGGGTGATGGACCAGATGCGCGTGAGTACCCAGTCCGATCTGACCATCCTGTTCGTGGATCCCGATCCCATAGCCGAGCTGCATGAGCGGTGGATGTCGCTGGAAGGCCCGACCGACGTGATGAGCTTCCCGATGGACGAGCTGAGGCCCGGCGACGGCAAGACCACGATGGAGGGCGTGCTCGGCGACCTCGTCATATGCCCCTGGGTCGCGGCCCAGCAGGCGGCCGCGGCAGGTCACAGCACCATGCAGGAGATGATGCTGCTCACCATTCACGGCATCCTCCACCTGCTCGGCTACGACCATGTCACGCCGGAGCAGGAAAGGCAGATGTTCGGTCTGCAGCGGCAGCTGCTGCTCACGTTCCTGGCCGTGCGCCGCATCACCATCGAACCGGCCACATTGCCGAAGGGCGCGGCCGACGCGCTTGCCGAATACGACGCGTCGCACGGCGGCGGACGGCAGATAACGGAATGACGCGTCTTTTCCCCGTCGCCGTTCGGCGGCAATGCCGTCACCGGCGCTGAACACATGAACTCAAACGAAGGATTCCTATGCCGTTGACCGATACGTCCACGATTATCCTGGTTGTCGCGTTGGTCGTCGTCGCCGCACTGCTGGTCTGGCTGTCGTTGAGCATGGCCGCCGCGGAAAGTGCGGTCGGGCGCGTCACACGGGCAGGACTGAACAACAAGATCCTCGAAGTGCAGACCGACACCGAGACGAGCCAGTTCATCCGGATGAAGAAGATCGGCAAAATCCATACCGTGCAGCGGCTCATCGCCAACCGGTATGCCACCTCGGGCAGCTGCGCGTTCTTCCGCATCACATGCAACGTGTTCGACGGCGTGCTGGTGGCGTGCGTGGCGTCGCTGCTTGATGCGCCGATCTGGCTGCAGCTGCTGTGCGGCTTCCTGTTCGCGCTGATCGTCGGCATCGTCTCGGTGCTGGTCCGCCCGCGGTCCGCGGGAGCCAGCAAGCCGATCGACATCATGCTCAATTTGGCGGGACTGGTCAGGTTCGCCACCGCGATCACGCCGTTTGCGAAGGCGGGCGAGCAGAAGGGTCAGAAGCGTCGCTCCAAGGAATCGGACCTGTCCGACGACGAGGAGCTGGAGAAGATTCAGCTCGAACAGGGGCGTGCCACCATCGACCGCCTGGTGGAGGCCAATGATTTCGATCCGGAAGTCTCCGAGATGCTGCGCAACGTGCTGACGTTGTCGGAGACGCTGACCCGCGAGATCATGGTGCCTCGCACCGACATGATCTGCATGGACCGCACGGCCACACTTGCCGACATGCTGCGTCTGTGCTCCCGGTCCGGTTTCTCCCGCGTGCCGGTGATCGGCGACGACGTCGACGATCTGATCGGCGTGGCGTATCTCAAGGACGCCGTGCGCGCCACGGCGTTCAATCCCGCCGCCTCGCAGCGCGATGTCGCCTCCATCGTCAGGCAGCCGATGCTGGTTCCCGAGTCGAAGCCGGTGGATGACCTGTTCCACGCCATGCAGCAGACCCGGCAGCATGTGGCGATCGTCGTCGACGAATACGGCGGCATCGCCGGACTGGTCACCATCGAGGACACCATCGAGCAGATCGTCGGCGAACTTGAGGACGAGCACGACCGCACGCAGCATTCCGAGCCCGAGAAGATCGGCGAACGCAAGTGGAAGATGCCGGCGAGGACTCCCATCGCCACCCTTGAGGAGATGTTCGAGATCGACATCGACGAGGACGACGTCGACACCGTATATGGCCTGCTCACCAAGCTGCTGGGCCGCGTCCCGATCGTCGGCTCCAGCGCGGTGACGCGCGGCCTGCGCCTCACCGCCGTCGACACGGCAGGCCGACGCAAGAGGGTGTCGATGATCGTCGTGGAGCCGGCCGCCGGGTCGCAGGGTCCCGCAGCCGACGACGATGAGCCCCGCAGCGACGAACAGGACGGCGAGTCCGCCTCCCCGCAAGGCAAATGACGGAGCCGTCCGCCCAATGACAAGGTGAACCGCTACCGTAGAGAAACAATGACCAAACCGAACGCGAAGAAAAGGCATGACACGAATATGACCAATACTGACGAGCAGGAATCCCAGCCGGCGTACCGTTCCGGATTCATAGCGGTTGTCGGCAGACCGAACGTCGGCAAGTCGACGCTGATCAACGCGCTGATCGGCAAGCAGGTGGCCATCGCCTCATCGCGCCCGGAGACCACGCGAAAGGCGATTCGCGGCATCCTCACCACCGACCACGCGCAGCTCGTGCTGGTTGATACGCCCGGCATCCACCGCCCTCGCACGCTGCTCGGCCAGCGTCTCAACGACATCGTCGAGGAATCGCTGTCGGATATCGACGCCATCGCGTTCCTGCTGCCCGCCGACCAGGAGATCGGCCCCGGCGACAAGCGCATCCTAAGCCGTCTGCGCACCGATTTCGCCACCAAGGGCGAGGACGGGACGTTCGCGTGGAAGGTTCCGCTGATCGCCATCGTCACCAAAATCGACCAGCTGGGCCGCCAGCAGCTCATCGACAAGCTGATCGAGATCAACGAGTTCGCCGACTTCTCCGACATCGTGCCCGTCAGCGCCCTAGAACACGACAATCTCGACGAGGTCCGCCAGGTGCTGATCGACAACACCCCTGAGGGGCCGCAGATGTACCCGGACGACCAGGTCAGTGAGGAGCGTCCGGAAGACACCATCGCCGAGCTGATCCGCGGCGCGTTCCTCGAAGAGCTTGATGACGAGCTGCCCCATTCGCTGGCCGTCGTCGTGGACTCCATCGAACGGCCCGAAGACAACGAGAGCGGGCAGTCATACGAAGGCAAGATCCAGGTCATGGTCTCCGTGTACGTGGAGCGCGACTCGCAGAAGCCGATCATCATCGGACGCGGCGCCGAGCATCTGGTGCGCGTCAAGAAGAAGCTGCGCACCCCGGTCAACCGCATCGTCGGAGGCAAGGCCAAGCTCGATCTGCATGTCAAGGTCGCCAAGGGCTGGCAGTCCGACCCCAAGCAGCTGGAGAGGCTCGGCTTCTGATTGCGCGCCGCGTGGGCATTGGCACCGATAAAACGGCGTGAGGCGGGTGGTTCAACAATCGTGTTGAACCACCCGCCTCACGCGTGAAGGATGTCGAGCGTCACTTCTTCTTGGTGTACATCTGCGTGTTCAGCAGTGTGGCGTAACGCCGGATGACCTTGGGTCGGATCACCTTCATCGATGCGGTCAGCAGGCCGTTCGCCTGGCTGAACTCCTCGGGCAGGATGATGAACTTACGCACCGATTCGGCGCGGGACACACCCTCGTTCGCCTGATCCACCCACTTCTGCACTTCGGCGCGCACCGCGGCGTTGGAGGCGGCCTCCTCCATCGTCATATCGCGGTTGAGGCCCTTGGATTCCAGCCAGGGGCGCAGCGACTCCTCGTCAAGCGTCACCAGCGCGGAGATGAACGGGCGCTTGTCGCCGAGCACCAGCACCTGCGAGACGAACTCGCAGCGCTGGATGGCCTCTTCGATCGGGCCGGGGGCGACGTTCTTGCCGCCGGCGGTGATGATCAGATCCTTCTTGCGGCCGGTGATGTACAGGAAGCCGTCGTTGTCGAGCCTGCCCAGGTCGCCGGTGCGGTACCATCCGTCATCGGTGAACGAGCCTTCGGTCGCCTCCTCGTTCTTGTGGTACTTCGGGAACACCGCGGTGCCCTTGACCTGAATCTCCTCGTCCTCGGCGACACGCAGCTCGAACCCGGGGAAGGCGATGCCGACGGAACCCTGATGGTACGGCACGCCGAGCGGGTTGAACGCGCACGGCGCGGTCGTCTCCGTCAGTCCGTAGCCCTCGTACACGGGCACGTTCGCGCCGCGGAAGAACGCGAGCAGTTCGGGGTCCAGCGGGGCGCCGCCGGCGACGATCCACTGGGCGCGGCCGCCGAGCACGTCGCGCAGCGTCTTGTAGACGATCGGGTCGAAGGCGGCGCGGCGGGTCTTGGCCAGCACACCGACCTTGCCCTTGGCACCCAGCTCCTTCATGTAGTTCTGCGCGGCGACCACCGCGGCGGCGAACGCCACGCCCTTCGGCCCGTGGCCGGCCTTCTGGGACGCCGCGTTGTACACCTTCTCCAGCACGCGCGGCACGACGATCATCACGGACGGCCGGGCGACCTGAAGGTCGGCGATCAGCGTCTTGATACCCTGGGCGATGTAGATCCTGATGTTGCTCGCCACGCAGATGTAGTTGATCGCGCGGGCGAACGAGTGCGCCTGCGGCAGGAACAGCAGCACGGAGTTCTTCTTGTTGTGCAGCAGGTCCGGCATGTAGACGGGCAGGTTCAGCGCGGTCGTGCAGTAGTGCTCGTGCGTCATCTCCACGCCCTTGGGTGCCGCCGTGGAACCCGACGTGTACACGATGGAGCACAGGTCGGTCTTCTTGATCGAGTCGATGCGCTCGTCGAGCTCCTCGTCACTCACCGCGGTCCCGTACGCCTTGATCTCCTCCAGGCCGCCGGTCTCGATGCACAGGATGGTCTCCAGCGACGGGCATTCCTCGATCGCGCCCTCTGCCTTGTCGCGCATGTCGGCGGTCCCGACGATCAGCAGCCGCGCGTCCGAATTGTTGACGATGTTGCGGATCTGCTCGGCGGAGTCGGTGTCGTAGATGGTGGCGAGCACGCCGCCGCAGGCCATGACCGCAGCGTCCGTGACATCCCACGCGTAGGAGGTACGGCACATGAACGCCACGCCGTCGCCCTTCTTCAGCCCGTAGTGCAGCAGGCCCTTGGCGACGCTGCGGATGTCGGCGAGCGTCTCGTTCGCTGTGCTGGTGACCCACTTGCCGGAGTCGTCCTTGTAGGTGTACAGCGGCTCGTCGCCCATGCGTTCGGCGCGGTCCGCATAGATGTCGTAGATGGACATGCCCTCGTCAAGCGGCGGGTTGCCCTCGGTCTTCGTGGTGAGCAGGCCCGTCGTGCTGTCGATCAGCGTCGTGGTCGGGTATCCTGGCCCCCATTCGGCGGTGTTCGGGAGGCTGACCTCGCCGTTCGCGGCAAGAGCGTCGTTCTCCGCGTAATCCGGGCCGTTGGAGGAATCGTCGCCGATCGGGTGCGCGAAGTCACCTCCCAAACGAAGTGCCTTCTGCGTGATATTCGCAGCTTGCTGTCTTACTGAGGTGAACAATGACACGTGACGCTCCTTGGAGGCCTGATAATGCTTAACACATAAATATTACCCGTAAAAACGCCTCTTTTCACCTTACGGTAGCGTAGGAAACAGCGTCGTGCGGGTCGCCCGCTCGCCCGCGGCCATTCGTCAGGTGAAATGGAACGCGCCAAAAGTCGATTCCTTCGGTACACTTGCAACGGTAAGCAAAGAACGCTTGAGTTCGACGAAGAAAGGGCTCTCATGGCTGAAACCCAGAAAGCCACCGTGGTGTTCGGTGTCCTCAACGAGACATCGCAGGACGAAACCCGCGTCGCATTGACGCCGGATATCGTCACACGGTTGAAGAAAGCAGGTGTGTCCTGCCTGGTGCAGAGCGGCGCCGGAATCGCCGCACAATATACCGACGATGATTACGCCAAGGCGGGGGCCGAGGTCGTCGCCGCGGACGATGTGATCGCGCGCGCCGACGTGCTCGGATTCGTGGACCGTCCGTCTGCCGAGACGGTCGCGCGGCTCAAGGCCGGCACATGGGTGATCGGCATGCTCGGCTCGTTCACCGATGCCGCGTATGTGGACGCCCTCCAGGCGGCCGGTCTTGTCGGTGTCGCGATGGAGAAGCTGCCTCGCCAGCTCAGCTCCGCGCAGTCCATGGACGAGATGACGTCCCAGAATTCGGTCATGGGGTACAAGGCCGCGCTGGTGGCGGCGAACGCCTATGGCTCGTTCTTCCCGATGATGACGACCGCCGCTGGCACGATCCGCCCGGCCAAGGTGCTGATCCTGGGCGCGGGCATCGCCGGCCTGCAGGCCATCGGCACCGCCCGCCGTCTGGGCGCCGTGGTCACCGCGTACGACGTGCGTCCCGCTTCGCGCGGCGAAGTGGAGTCGCTGGGCGCGAAGTTCCTCGATCTCGGTCTCGACTTCTCCAAGGGGCAGGGCGAGGGCGGATACGCCCGCCAGCTCAGCGCCGAGGAGCAGGCCGCCCAGCAGACGGCCGTCGACCAGAAGGCAGCCGGGTTCGACGTCATCATCACCACGGCCAAGGTTCCCGGCCGCAAGCCTCCGATGCTGCTGACCAAGGCCGGCGTGGACGGCCTCAAGCGCGGCGCCGTCATCGTCGACTGCGCGGCCAGCGACCTGGGCGGCAACGTCGAGGGATCCCGCGTCGGCACGCAGGTGACCGATGGGGGAGTGACCATCATCGGTGCCCCGTATCTCGCCAGCGAGGTTTCCAACACCGCCTCGAACCTGCTCGCCCGCAACGTGGGCGACGTGCTCGCCCACTTCGTGCATGACGGTCGTCTGAGCATCGACCTGAACGAAGAACTTGACGACGCCCTCATCGTAGCCGGACGTCCCGCCGCAGAAAGCAAGGAATAATCCATGGACATCATCGTTGCCATCACACTGTTCATACTCGCGCTGCTCATCGGCGTCGAGGTCATCGGCAAGGTGCCCGCCACCCTGCATACGCCGCTGATGTCGGGCGCCAACTCCATCCACGGCATCGTCATCGTCGGTGTCGTCATCGTCGCCGCGCACGCCACCTCGCTCCTGGCCTGGGTGTTCATCTTCCTCGCCGCCGTGCTCGGCACGATGAACGTCGTCGGCGGTTACGTGGTCACCGACCGCATGCTGGAGATGTTCAAGTCCGACAAATCGAAGAAGTCCGCCGACAAGAATGAGGAGGCCAAGTAATGGGTACCCTTGCTGAAGTGCTGAGCAACCCGCTTGGCGTCGTTGAATGGTTCGTGTATCTGCTGGCCGCCGTGTTGTTCGTCGTCGGCCTGCACATGATGAACTCGCCGAAGACCGCGCGCAAGGGCAACCTGATCTCCGCGGCCGGCATGGTCATGGCGGTGGCTATGGCGCTCATCGTGCTGTTCGTCACCGAGATCGGCAACGGCTTCGAGCATCTCGTCGCCGTCGTGCTGCTGATCGTCGGCATCCTCATCGGCACGATCGTCGGCGTGTGGAGCGCGAAGAAGGTCAAGATGACCGACATGCCGCAGCTCGTCTCCGTGTTCAACACGGTCGGCGGCGGCGCGGCGGCCCTCGTCGCGCTCAACGACATCCTCACCTCCGAGGAGCTGCCGACGCTGGTCGTGCTGATCACCGCCGGACTTGGCATCATGATCGGTTCCGTCACGTTCACCGGCTCGCTGATCGCCGCCGGCAAGCTGCAGGGCGTCAAGTTCCTGCGCAAGCTCACCCTCCCCGCGAAGGGCGTGTGGAACATCGGCTTCATTGTGCTCACCGTCGTCTCGTTCGTCATGCTGTGCGTGCAGCCCGAGCAGCGTCTGCTGTGGTGTGTGCTGACCACGGTGTTCGCGCTGTGCTACGGTCTGGTGTTCGTCATCCCGATCGGCGGCGCTGACATGCCCGTCGTCATCTCGGTGCTTAACGCCTGCACTGGCACCGCCGTCGCCATGAGCGGTCTGGCGATCAACAACATCGCGCTGATCGTCGCCGGCGCACTCGTCGGCGCGGCCGGGGTCACGCTCTCCCTGGCGATGTCCAAGGCCATGAACCGTCCGCTGATGAGCGTGCTCGCCGGCGGCTTCGGCGGTGGCGCCTCGGCCGGCGGCGAAGCCGACGGCCCCGAGGGCACGATGAAGGAGACCAGCGCCGATGACGTCGCCGTGCAGCTGGTGTACGCCGACAAGGTCATCTTCGTGCCGGGCTTCGGTCTGGCGCAGGCCCAGGCGCAGCGCGAGCTGGCCGATCTGGGCGACCTGCTCAAAGGTCATGGCGTCGAGGTGTCGTACGCGATCCACCCGGTCGCGGGACGTATGCCCGGTCACATGAACGTGCTGCTCGCCGAGGCCAACGTGCCGTACGAGGAGCTGATCGACCTCGACGACATCAACCCGCAGTTCCCGTCCGCCAACGTGGCCCTGGTCGTCGGCGCCAACGACGTGACCAACCCGGCCGCGCGTCGCCCCGGCACCCCGGTCTCCGGCATGCCGATTCTCGACGTCGACAAGGCGCAGAACGTGGTCGTCATGAAGCGCGGTCGCGGCAAGGGCTATGCCGGCATCGAGAACGAGCTGTACTTCGAGCCCAACACGCAGATGCTGTTCGGCGACGCCAAGGCCGGCCTGCAGTCCGTCATCGCCGCCGTGAAGGAGCTCATCTCGTAACCGTCACCGCTCCGGCTCACCGGTGCGGACGGAGCGAAACGATACGGGAGTGGCCCGCTGGATGGATTTCCAGCGGGCCACTCCCAATTCATATTCAGCTCGACGGAGTGCATGGCGGCTTCGGCCGGGAAGCTGCCGTCAGAGTCCGAACACGCGGGTGACGAAATTCGTCACCGTCTTCCAGTACACCACCGGTGCCGTGCTGGCGCTCATGGAATGACCTGCCGAGGGAATCAGCAGTTTCTGCCGGTCGATGCTCGCGCAGGCGTCGAAGTTCTCGTCCAAAGCCCTGGATGGCACGAAATCGTCCGCGCCGCCGTGGATGAACAGCATCGGAATCGTGGCATGCTTCAGCTGTTCCACGCACGAGGCTTCCTGGAAACCGTACCCGGCACGCCGCCGCGCGATCGCCCCCATCGTCGTCACGATCGGCTTGGCGAGGAACTTCGGCAGGTGAAACATCGACCGCGCGCAGTCGATGAACTGCTGGCCGACCGACGCATAGCCGCAATCCTCGACCGCCGCCACGACGTTCCTGGGCAGGTCCGGCTCGCCGACGGTCATCATGACCGCGGCCGCGCCCATGGACTTGCCCTGCAGCAGGATGCGGGCGTCCGCGTCGCTGCCGATGATCAGCGATATCCACCGCATCAGGTCACGGCGGTCCAGCCATCCCATGCCCGCATAGCGGCCTTCGCTGAGCCCGTGGCCGCGCAACGCCGGAACCAGCACGGTGAACCCGAGACGGGCGAAACGATGCGCGTACTTCGCCATATCCTGCGGTTGCCCCGAATACCCGTGGCAGCATATCGCATACAGGTGGGGCTTCGCGCCGGCGCAATCGGGATCGAACAGCCAGCCATGAAGCTGGATGCCGTCCTCCGCCGAGATGACCACCGGCTGCTTGGACTGGTCGAACCAATCCGCCGCCTCGACCTCTTCGGCCGCGTCGAGCCGGGGTCCCTTGTCCGCGACTTTGCCGTCATCCCTGCCGGATCTGAGCATCGAGTGCTTCGCCTGCGCATCCAGCGCATACGAGAACATGAGATTCGCCAGCCCGTAAGTGGCGCCGGCTACCACGGAGGCCACGATTCCGCCTCCCACTACTATCCGTGATGTGTTACGCGCCATTGCAAACCTCCCAGCCGATTCGGTGCATGTCCCATTGCGTCCATTGTAGGGCCTCGCCGGGGTCGATGACGGCATGACGACGAAACAGCCGGGCGGATCGGGCGTTCGATTCGTTTGCCGGGATAGACGTTCCATCGAATGTCCCGCGCGGCCGTATAATTGTTTCTCGTTGCTTTGGCGAGGGCATTCCGATTCGCGAGAACGGGTCTGCCGTAATCGACTCGGCGTTGAATACCACCCCTCCTTGGGGAGTTCTGCGGCGCGTCGTGGCGTCAAATAGACAGAACGACAAGTAACACTCAAGGAGAACCATTATGGCAAACACCATCAAGATCGCCGGTGACATCCGTGACGAATTCGGCAAGGGCGCTGCGCGCCGCATGCGCGTGGCCAAGCTCATCCCCGCCACCTTGTACGCGGGCGGCGACCAGCCGACGTTCGTGAAGCTCCCGATGAAGGAGACCACGCTGGCCCTGCGCCACACGAACGCGCTGTTCTCGATCTCCTTCGGCGGCCAGACCAAGCTGGCCGTCGTCAAGGATGTGCAGCGCAACCCCGTCAAGCGCATCGTTGAACACATCGACTTCTACGAGGTCAAGGCCGGCGAGAAGATCGACGTCGAGGTGCCGGTGTTCGTCGAGGGCACGCCGAAGGGTGCCGCCGTCGCGTTCGTCGACCTGCAGGAGCTCAAGGTCCGCGCCGATGTCACCAACCTGCCCGAGCGCATCGTGGTCAACGTTGACGGCCTGACCGACGGCACCAAGGTGCTGCTCAAGGACGTCGTGCTGCCGGAAGGCGCCGAGCTCGACATGGACGATCCGGAGACCTCCGTCGTCAGCGTCGAGGTGCCTGAGGACACCACCGAGTCCGCTGCTGCCGCTCCGGCCGCTGACGCCGATGCCGCTGCTGCCGCTCCGGCCGCCGATGCGGACGCCAAGTGATCCGTCTCGCACAGCACATCGGATTCCCGCGTGACACACGGGAGTGACGCTTGAGAAAAGCCCACCACAAGCGTGGGCTTTTTTCATAATGTGAACGAGCTCACGCCGAATGCGTCATCGGTGTGAGAAAGTATCTCTCAGAGCCGGTGCCAGAAGCGCCGACTGCCCCATCTGGCCGCCGTGACGCAAACGGCGACGTTATCAAAGAAGTGGTTATGACAGAAAACAATCATCACGATTCCGCCGCGCTGGACAAGCTCACCGAGCCGTTCACCGTGCTGCCGAACGACAATCCCGCATCCGACGCGAAGCGCCAGGAGCTCATCGACAAGCCGGCATTCGGTCAGGTCTTCTCCGACAACATGGCCCACATGAGCTGGACCAAGGGCGAGGGCTGGGGCGACCGTCGCATCGAGCCGTACGCGCCGCTGAAGCTGGATCCGGGCGCATCCGTGCTGCACTACGCCCAGGAGGTCTTCGAAGGTCTGAAGGCATACCGCCACGCCGACGGCTCCACCTGGCTGTTCCGCCCGGACGCGAACGCCGAGCGTTTCCAGAACTCCGCCAAGCGCCTGTACCTGCCCGAGCTGTCCGTGGACGACTTCCTCGGCTCCGTGGCGGCCCTCGTCAAGCGCGACGTCAACTGGGTGCCCACCCGCCGCGAGTACACGCTGTACATGCGTCCGTTCATGTTCGCCTCCGAGCCGTTCCTCGGCGTGCGTGCCCCGCACGAGGTCGACTACTGCGTGATCGCCTCCCCGTCCGGCCCGTACTTCCCGGGCGGCGTCAAGCCGGTGAGCATCTGGGTGGAAGACAAGTGGTTCCGCACCGGCCCCGGCGGCACCGGCTTCGCCAAGTGCGGCGGCAACTACGCCGCCTCGCTGCTCGGCGAATACACCGGCATCGACAACGGCTGCGAGCAGGTGTGCTTCGTGGACGCCGCCACCAAGACCTACCTTGAGGAGCTCGGCGGCATGAACATGATGGTCGTGCACAAGGACGGCCACGTGGAGACCCCGTCCCTGACCGGCAACATCCTGCCGGGCGTGACCCGCCGTTCCCTGATCCAGCTCATGCAGGATCGCGGCATCGACGTGGTCGAGACGATGATCAAGCTCACCGACCTGCTCGACGACATCAAGTCCGGCGAGGTCACCGAGGTGTTCGCCTGCGGTACCGCCGCCATCATCACCCCGATCGGCCGCTTCAAGTCCAAGGAGTTCGACGTGACCGTGGCCAACGGCGAATCCGGCAAGCTCACGATCGACCTGCGCGACCAGCTGCTCGGCATCCAGCTCGGCGAGGTCGAAGACCCGCACAACTGGATGTGGAAGGTCTGCTGAGCGCAGTCCAGTTCTACGTGAAGCCCCGCCCATCGGCTCGATCGAGCCCGGCGGGGCTTTTCGTATAGAACCCGCTCCCGCTGGCGGGAGCTGTCGAGCGTAGCGAGACTGAGGGTGGTTTTTATATGCCCATAAGGATTGCCTGCGGCAGCTGCGTTGCCGTCATCTGCACGCGGCCATCGGCAACCATGATGACTGGTGGATGGACAACAAGCCGGCGCTGAACCTGTTCGAGAGCATCGAACCGAACGGCACCGTTGAACTGGAAGGACTTGGAACGGTCAACCTGTCGCACTTCCCATATCGCGAAGACCTCGCGTACGGATGGCCCGATGACGCGGTCCGATTCCACGATCAGGCGCTGCCGTTCGACGGACGCAAGCTGCTGTACGGTCACACGCATCAGCTGTCTGCCGCGGGTGCGCGGCCGGAATCGCTCAACACCGGCTGGAATGTGGTCGCCGACGCGCAGCATGCGAACCCGGAGTATGCGAATGAGCTGGCGCGGCTCGCCACACGGCACGGGGCAATCTGGCGGACGGAGGATTTCGACGTGCCCCTGGACGAGCTGCTGCGCCGCAACGAGGCCCGGCCGCGCGCCGACCATGTGCCGGAGGAATACATCCGCTCGTCGTGGAAGCGGTTCCACCACGTGATGTTCCGCCCGCTCAATCCCGAAGACCCGAACGGCAACCTGCTTAAACGCATGATCGCCGACCTCTACGTCCGGGTCACACCGGTGCGCGGCGAGAGCGACGTATTCGCCTGCAATTTCACTCGAGAGGCGTTCCTCGAAGGACGTTGGAACACGCGCACGATCAACGCCCGCGGGCTCTGAAGTATGACACGGTGGTCGCGCACGGCGACACATCCCCGGGATCGTTCCCCGTGCGCGTGGAGCGCAAGGAGAACGGCATCGACCTGACCTATGAGCGACAGACGTTCAAGGAACGCGACATCGGATCAAGGTCGGCGAGATCCTGACCCGGATCGGAGCCGATTCTAGTTTCGGGTAGCCGGCTTGCGGTAGGCTCATGTACGGCCGGATGGTTGTGATGTTGGCGAGGAGTGGCACGTGGAGGAACTGGCACTGGAAAGCAATGCCTTTTTCATGGGCATCGAATATCTTGCGGTGTTCTGCAGCGGGCTGATGGGCGGTCTATGCGCGGTTCGCAAGAACTATGACCTGTTCGCCATGCTGATCACCGCGTGGCTGACCGCGTTGGGCGGCGGCATCATCCGTGACGTGATGCTCGGCTCCCTGCCGCCGGTGGGCATCTCCGACCGCGGGTTCGTGCTGACCGCACTGGTGTCGGGCCTGGCTATCGCCGTGATCCATCCGGAAGTGGACAAGCTCAGATGGTCGATGCTGACCATCGACGCCTTGGCGGTCGGCTTGTTCGCGGTGAACGGCACCTCGAAGGCGCTCGATTTGGGAACCTCCGGCATGACGGCGGTGTTCATGGGCATGTTCACCGCGCTGGGCGGCGGTCTGGTCCGGGACATGCTCCTGAACGACGTGCCGATGATCATCCGCGACAAGCACCTGTACGCGGTTCCTTCCGCGGTCGGATGCGTGCTCACCGTGTTCGTGTGCAGGGGAGTGCAATGGAAGATGCTGGATTTCACGGCCGAGGTGGTGCTCGACTGCGCGATCGTCGTGCTGGTCGTGGTCATGCGTCTGCTGTCGGTCAAGTTCAGCATCATGCTTCCCGGCGCGGTCAAGCGGCACAACACGTATCTTCCCAGCGAGTCGCGGTATCTGAAACGCCCGGTCATCCATCCCGATGCCCACGATGGCGGCGATGACGACAAAGACCAGTCTCGGGCTTGACGCTTTCGGACCACCCCCACCCGCTTCGCGGGAGCCCCCGCTGGCGGGTGGGGGTGGCCGGCTAACACGAAAGAACCCCCGGGAACCTTGCGGTTCCGCGGGGGTCTTATGCTGTGACGACCGTCAGACGGTCATGCTCACATGTTGTTGATGGCGACTGCCATGCCCGACTTGCGGTTGGCGGCCTGGTTCTTGTGAATCACGCCAGCGCCAGCGGCCTTGTCGAGCTTCTGGGAAGCGACCTTGTAGGCGGCTTCGGCAGTGGCCTTATCGCCGGCGGCGATGGCCTCACGGGTTGCGCGGATGGCGGTCTTCAGGCTGGACTTGACGGCCACGTTACGCTTGTGCGCCTTCTCATTGGTGAGCACGCGCTTCTTCTGCGACTTAATGTTTGCCACGTTTTCTCCAAACGACGTTTGCTATAAGGACATACAGGGAGTCATGCTACCACGATGTTCGGATAAAACCGACCCCGTGTTCCGTGTGTCGTCGGGAAATTGCCGACGGTGACCGGTAAACTTGGTGACTTGCGGCACATGGCGTCACATTTACGATGCCAAAGGCCCGCGACGAACGAGCACCACGGACGAAAGGAACCGGATCAGGGTGATTGAGCCGAAGAACAAGCCAGGGTTTACCGATCAGTCGCTAATCCGGAATTTCTGCATCATCGCACACATCGACCACGGCAAGTCCACGGTGGCCGACCGCATCCTGCAACTGAGCGGCATCGTTCCTGAGCGCGAGATGCGTGACCGCTTCCTCGACCGCATGGACATCGAGCAGGAGCGCGGCATCACCATCAAATCGCAGGCCGTGCGCGTGCCGTGGACCTTCGAGGGCACCGAGTACACGCTCGGCATGATCGACACCCCCGGCCACGTGGATTTCACGTATGAGGTGTCGCGCGCGCTGGCCGCATGCGAGGGCGCGGTGCTGCTCGTCGACGCGACGCAGGGCATCGAGGCGCAGACGCTGTCCAACCTGTACATGGCCATCGACCACGATCTGGCCATCATCCCCGTGCTCAACAAGATCGACCTGCCCAGTGCCGAGCCGGACAAGCACGCGGAGGAGATCGCGGGACTGATCGGATGCAAGCCGAGTGACGTGCTGCGCGTGTCGGGCAAGACCGGCGAAGGCGTCGCCGATCTGCTCGACCACATCGTCATGGAGGTTCCCGCTCCGCACGGCGACCCGAAGGCGCCGGCGCGTGCGCTGATCTTCGACTCGGTGTACGACTCGTACCGCGGCATCGTCACCTATATCCGTATGGAGGACGGTGAGCTCAAGTCGCGTGAGAAGGTGCACATGATGGGCATCGGCATGACGCACGAGCCCATCGAGATTGGCGTCATCAGCCCCGACATGACCCCCACCAAGGCGCTCGGCGCCGGCGAGGTCGGCTACATCATCACCGGCGCGAAGGACGTCAGCCAGTCCAAGGTCGGCGACACCGTGACCTCCGCCGTCCGCCCTGCAGCCGAGGCGCTGCCCGGCTATCGCGACCCCCAGCCCATGGTGTACGCGGGTCTCTTCCCGATCGACAACGCCCAGTTCCCCGAACTGCGCGACGCGCTCGACAAGCTCAAGCTCAACGACGCCGCGCTCATCTACGAGCCCGAGACGTCGGTGGCGCTGGGCTTCGGCTTCCGATGCGGGTTCCTCGGCTTGCTGCACATGGAGATCGTCTCGGAGCGTCTGGAACGCGAGTTCGGTCTCGACCTGATCTCCACCGCGCCGAACGTTCCGTATGAGGTGACCGCCGAGGACAACACCGTGCACCGGGTGACCAACCCGAGTGAATTCCCGGACGGCAAGATCAAGAAGATCGTCGAGCCGATGGTCGCTGCCGACATCATCACGCCGAAGGATTTCATTGGTTCGGTGATGGACCTGTGTCAGGACCACCGCGGCATCATGGGCACGATGGAATACATCTCCACCGACCGCGTGGAGATGCACTACCGCATCCCGCTCGCCGAGATTGTGTTCGACTTCTTCGACCAGCTCAAGTCCCGCACCAAGGGCTACGCGTCACTCGACTACCATGAGGACGGCGAGCAGGCCGCGGACCTCGTCAAGGTCGACATTCTCATCCAGGGCGAGAAGGTCGACGCGTTCAGCGCCATCGTGCATCGCGACAAGGCATACAGCTACGGCGTGATGATGACCAAGAAGCTGCGCGAGCTGATTCCCCGCCAGCAGTTCGAGATCCCGATTCAGGCGGCGATCGGATCGCGCATCATCGCACGCGAGAACATCCGTGCACTGCGCAAGGACGTGCTCGCCAAATGCTACGGCGGCGACATCACCCGTAAGCGCAAGCTGCTCGAAAAGCAGAAGGCCGGCAAGAAGCGCATGAAGATGCTCGGCCACGTCGAGGTGCCGCAGGAGGCGTTCATCGCGGCCCTGTCCACCGGCGAGGCCGGCAACGACCGCGACACCAAGGATAAGATCCGCGCCGCGCAGAAGACGGAAGGCTGATGGAGGTCTTTGATATGCCCCCGCTGGCGGGGGCTGACAGCCGAAGGCTGGCTGGGGGTGGTCCAGCGAATGACCGCCTTCAGCCGGCTACGCCGACAACCCCCGCCAACGCGGGCGATGCGGCAGGCTACGAAATCTACATCCATGTGCCGTTCTGCATGCGGCGTTGCGGCTACTGCGATTTCAACACATACACGGCCACGGACATGGGCGCGGGCGCGTCCCGCGGCAATTACGCGAACATGGTGGTGCGTGAGATGCGTCTCGTGCGCGATTGGCAGCTCGTGCACGGCATCGAGGAGCCGCCCGTCTCCACGGTGTTCTTCGGCGGCGGCACGCCCACTATTCTGCCGGCGCGCGATCTGGTCATGATGCTGGACGCGGTCCGCGGCCTGTGGGGCATCGAACCGGAGGCGGAGATCACCACCGAGGCGAATCCCGACACGGTCGACGAGCGCTATATCGGCGCGCTCGCGGAAGGAGGGTTCACCCGCGTGTCATTCGGCATGCAGTCAGCCGTGCCGCATGTGTTGAAAACCCTCGACCGCACGCATACGCCCGCCAATGTGGAGGCCGGTGTCAGGGCGGTCGACAGGGCCGGCCTGCGCTCCAGCGTGGACCTGATCTACGGGGCGCCGGGGGAGAGCCTTGACGATTGGCGAGACTCGGTGCGCACGGCAGTCGATCTTGGCGTGAACCATGTCTCCGCCTATGCACTTACCGTGGAACCGACCACGAAGATGGGTCGACAGATCGCGGCGGGCACATTGCCCAAGCCCGACGATGACGACGAGGCAGCGAAATACGAGATCGCCGATGACCTGTTCGCCGCGGCGGGCCTAGAATGGTACGAGATCTCTAACTGGTCGCGCCCGGGCTATGAGAGCCGGCACAATCTCGGGTATTGGCGCAACGTCGACTGGGCTGGCCTGGGCCCTGGAGCGCACAGCCATTACAACACGGTTATGGGCAGCTCCACAGACGGTGACGCCGCGAACAGCGACGCCGCTGGAGACGTTTCGGCTTCCGTAACCTCCACATCGATGCGCGGTTGGGACATCGCGCATCCGCGCATGTGGGGGATGGCCATCAACGACGGGCGTGTGCCGTGGTCGGGCGATGAGACCATATCGCCCACGGAGAACCTTGAAGAGCTCATTATGCTTGGCCTGCGCATTCGGGAAGGGCTCGACATCGGCCGCGTCAATCGGCATATCGAAGCGGTGAACCGGGCGCAGGATGCGGCGCAGGGAACGCTGCGCATCATCGACGACGCGTGCCTCACGCCACTGGTCGGGGATGGCCTCATCACCCTCGACCCGACGACGGGCCATGCCGTCGCCACGAGGAGAGGCCGGTTGCTCAACGACGCCGTCATCGAGCGCATGTTCGGCGCGGTCGGCCTGTAGTGGCTCCGGCAGTGAAACGTCGAAGCAGACCTTGACCGTGCCGAACTTCACCTTGCTCACGATGGAGAATGCGTCACCCAGGCTATGCTGGAGATCGGCGAGGTTCCGAGGTCGCTTTTCGTGATGAGTGCGATGCCGAAGGATTCGATGGGCGATTCCCGCCAGAAAGCATATCAGCCGCTTGATGGAATACGGCATGAATCATGACTCCTTTCGTGTGTTCTGCCCGATGTAGTGCTGGAAGGCAGGTCGACGGGATGCCTGTTGCGTCAGGCTTGAAGATTCTCGATTACCTTGCGCAGAGAACTTCGCAGTCTCTCGCGTTCCGCCGCGTTCTCGTACCGTGCAGCTTCGCTGCCGTGCTAGCACCTTTTGGGTTGTAAGCAAACTAAATATGTCCATCGGAGGAAAGTTCAATACAGATAAAATTGAACTCAGGTTGTTTCGCTGACAAAGCCGTGATATTCTTTTGAACCAGAATTTGAACTTTGAACCAACGTGAATTGAGGAAGTCATTGGAGAGCTTCGCGACGCGGCTGAGAACCGCCATGAACGCCCGTCACCTCAGACAGGTCGACATCGTGCGTGCCGCCCAGGCGTCAGGTGTCAAACTCGGCAAAAGCCACATCAGCCAATATGTCAGCGGCAAGACGACGCCCCGCGCGGATACGCTCAGGTTCCTCGCCGATACACTGCAGGTCGACGAGCAATGGCTGCTCGGCCATGATCGCGGACGGCCCGGCATGCCGGCGCAGCCGAAACGGGTGCCGGACAATCCCGGCGGCCGGGCCGACGCGCCACGCACGCCATCATCCCAAGCGCCCGCACCCCAGACAACGTCACCATCACACGAACCGGAAGGAACACCCATGCGCCACTTCAACAAATCCACCAAACTTGACAACGTGCTGTACGACGTGCGCGGACCGGTCGTCGACGAGGCCGCCCGCATGGAGCAGTCCGGCATGCACGTGCTCAAGCTCAACATCGGCAACCCCGCGCCGTTCGGCTTCCGCACGCCGGACGAGGTCGTATACGACATGTCCCGGCAGCTCAGCGACACGGAAGGCTACTCCGCGTCCAAGGGCCTGTTCTCGGCGCGCAAGGCGATCATGCAGTACGCGCAGCTCAAGAACCTGCCCAATGTCGGCATCGAAGACATCTACACCGGCAACGGCGTCAGCGAGCTGATCAACCTGTCGTTGTCCGCCCTGCTCGACAACGGCGACGAGGTTCTGGTGCCCAGCCCCGACTACCCGCTGTGGACCGCCTGCGTCAACCTGGCCGGCGGCACCGCCGTGCACTACGTGTGCGACGAGGAATCCGAATGGTATCCGGACATCGATGACATGCGCAGCAAGATCACCGACCGCACGGTGGCGATCGTCCTGATCAACCCGAACAATCCGACCGGCGCCCTCTACCCGAAGGAGGTGCTGCAGCAGATCGTCGATCTGGCCCGCGAACACCAGCTGATGATCTTCTCCGACGAGATCTACGACCGTCTGGTGATGGACGGACTCCAGCACGTCTCGATAGCGTCCATGGCCCCGGACCTGTTCTGTGTCACGTTCTCCGGCCTGTCGAAGTCGCACATGATCGCGGGCTACCGCATCGGATGGATGGTGCTCAGCGGCAACAAGTCCATCGCGAAGGACTACATCGAGGGCATCAACATGCTCACCAACATGCGCATCTGCTCGAACGTGCCCGCCCAGTCGATCGTGCAGACCGCCCTCGGCGGCCACCAGAGCGTCAACGACTACATTGTGCCCGGCGGCCGTCTGTACGAGCAGCGCGAATACATCTACAACGCGTTGAACTCGATTCCCGGCGTCACCGCGGTCAAGCCGAAGGCCGCGTTCTACATCTTCCCCAAGCTCGACGTGAAGAAGTTCAACATCACTGATGATGAGCAGTTCGCGCTTGACCTGCTGCATGACAAGCGCATCCTCATCACGCGCGGCGGCGGGTTCAACTGGCATGAGCCGGACCACTTCCGCATCGTCTACCTGCCGCGCATCGAAGTGCTCAAGGACGCGACGGAGAAGCTCACCGACTTCCTCAGCTGCTACCGGCAGTAGTTGGCGGGCATCACGGATAACGGCTTTTTCGACCCGTAATTCGCAAAGCGGAGAGGGGCTCGAGGCTCCCCGCCGTCACGTCCTCGCCGCCGATAGGATGGACGCTATGAAAAAGCACATCGTCGCGGGCATTCTGGCTCATGTGGACGCGGGCAAGACCACGCTGTCCGAAGCGCTGCTCTACCGTTCTGGGCAGATCCGCAGGCTCGGCCGCGTCGATCACGGCGATGCGTTCCTCGACACCGACGCGATGGAGCGGGCGCGAGGCATCACGATATTCGCCGAGCCCGCCATCATCCGATCCGGCGATCTGACGATCACCCTCATCGATACGCCGGGGCACGTCGATTTCTCCGCCGAGACCGAGCGCGTGCTGGCGGTGCTGGATTACGCCATACTGGTGGTGTCCGGGGCGGACGGCATCCAGGGGCATACCGAGACGCTGTGGCGCCTGTTGCGGCGATACAACGTGCCGACCTTCATATTCGTCAACAAGATGGACGCGCCCGGCGCCGACCGGGCCGCACTGCTCGCCCAGCTGCGTGACAGGTTCTCCGACGGCTGCGTGGACTTCGAGAACGGCGCTCCGACCCGGTCGATGGAAGACATCGCGATGCTCGACGAATCGGCCATGAACGAGTTCCTGGACTCCGGCGCCGTCGCGGACAAGCGGCTGAAAGCCATGATATCCGCGCGCGCACTGTTCCCCGTGTTCTTCGGGTCCGCCCTCGCCATGGAGGGCATCGATGGCTTCCTCGCCGGCTTTGAACGGTATACCAAGGAGATCGAACCGGGTGCTCGTTTCGGGGCACGTGTATATAAGGTGTCGCATGACGAGCATGGCAACCGTCTGACGTGGCTGCGCGTCACCGGGGGAGAGATCAAGGCGAAGATGGTGCTTGACGGCGACGAGAAGGCCGACCAGGTGCGCCTGTATTCCGGTGCGAAATTCACCACGGTCGATGAGCTGCCCGCCGGCTCGATCTGCGCCGTCACCGGCCTGACGCACAGCCGCCCCGGTCAGGGGCTGGGCGACCAGTGCGACGCCGACGCCCCGGTGCTGCAGCCGGTGCTCACCTACACGCTGTTGCCACAGGGGGAGGATCCTCACCGTTGCCTGACCGCGCTGCGAGAACTGGATGATGAGGACCCTCTGCTGCATGTGGTATGGCAGGAGAGGCTGCAGGAGATCCATGTGCAGCTCATGGGCGCGGTTCAATTGGAGATCATCCAGCAGATCATGCGGGACCGTTTCAACTTGAACGTCGGCTTCGGCCCCGGATCCATCCTCTACAAGGAGACGATCGCCCATGCGGTGGAGGGCATCGGCCACTTCGAGCCGCTACGACACTACGCCGAGGCGCACGTGCTGCTGGAGCCGGGCGAGCCGGGCAGCGGACTGACCTTCGCCACATCCTGTTCCGAAGACGTGCTGGCCCGCAACTGGCAGAGGCTCATCCTGACGCATTTCGCCGAGAAGGAGCATCTGGGCGTGCTCATCGGCGTCCCCATCACCGACATGAAGCTCACGCTGCTCACCGGCCGCGCGCACGAGAAGCATACGGAGGGTGGTGATTTCCGCCAAGCCACCTACCGGGCCATCCGACAGGGGCTGATGACCGCCCTGGTCGAGGGAGACTTCTCCCGGCACGACCTGTTCGACGAGGACGCCGCGGAGGACGTCGCCGAAGACGCGGCCGCAGCCGATGCCAAAACAGCCCGGACGGACGAATCGGAGCCGTCGGACGGCAGCGCCTTCGCCTCCGCGGCCGCCCGCGATCCCGGCTGGTGCCGGGTGCTCGAACCGTGGTACCGCTTCCGGCTCGACATCCCGCAGGACATGCTCGGCCGGGCCATGTCCGACATACAACGCATGTCGGGCACGTTCGACCCACCCGAGATGGACGGCCAGTTCGCCGTGCTGGCGGGAGTCTGCCCGGTATCCGAGATGCGCGACTACGCCATGGATGTGAACGTCTACACCCACGGCACGGGCCATCTGGGGTGCGTGTTCGACGGCTACCGGCCATGCCACAATGCGGCCGAGGTCATCGAACAAGCGGGATACGATCCGGGAGACGATCTCGAAAACACCCCTGATTCGGTGTTCTGCGCGCATGGCGCCGGTTACACGGTCAAATGGTACCGGGTGCCGGATTTCATGCATCTGGATCGTGCATACGACGCCGGGCAGTGACGTCTTCGCCGGGCAAAGGGGCCCGGCGGCAGTGACAGTGATATTCGTCACACTTAACACGCCATTCACATAAGAGACATCTCATTGACATGCGAAACGGGTGCCGCAGATTTTCCGAATCGCTTGAGAAACATTGAAATTGGGTATTGACAAACACCTCGACTCGGTATATGGACAGCGAAACGTGTTTGACATAGCCGAGCGGTACTCTTTCCTACGCACTAACAAAAGAACCGCAGGTTGTCAAGATCCTGCCAAAACGATATGAAGGTGGTTTCGGTGACTTTCCACGCCCCGCTCGATTTGAGCATACATAAATCACAAGGTCTGTACGACCCAAGCTCAGAACATGACGCTTGCGGCGTAGGTATGGTCACCACACTCAACAAGCGGCCGGAACGTAAGATCATCGACGACGCCATCGAAGTGCTCGTCAATCTCAACCACCGTGGCGCCGTGGGCGCCGAGGAGAACACCGGTGACGGTGCGGGCATCCTGATGAGCATGCCCGACGAGTTCATGCGGGCCACCACGGGCGTCGAACTGCCCGAGGCCGGCCATTACGCGGCGGGCATCGCGTTCCTCGACCGCGACATCGCCACGTCCGGCCAGCAGGAGCAGGCCATCGCGAGCATCGTGCGCGAAGAGGGTCTGGAAGTGCTCGCCTGGCGAGTGGTGCCGACCAACCCGGACGGGCTCGGCCTGCAGGCGCTCGCCTCGATGCCCAGCTTCAAGACGCTGGTCATCGCCGACGCCGAAGGCAAGCTGGCGGGCATCGAGCTCGACCGCAGGACCTTCCGCATCCGCAAGCGCGTCGAGCATGAGGTCGGCATCTACTTCGCGTCGCTGTCGGCCCGCACCATCACCTACAAGGGCATGCTCACCACGATGCAGCTCACCCCGTTCTTCCCCGACCTGTCGGATTCGCGCATGAAGGCGAAGATCGCGATTGTGCACTCGCGCTTCTCCACGAACACGTTCCCGAGCTGGCCGCTCGCGCAGCCGTTCCGCCTGCTCGCCCACAACGGCGAGATCAACACGATCCAGGGCAACCGCAACTGGCTGTCGGCCCGCGAAGGCCGCCTGAGCTCCGAACTGCTCGGCGAGTTCGAGCCGTTGCTGCCGATCACCACGCCCGGCTATTCGGATTCCGGCACGTTCGACGAATGCCTCGAACTGCTGCACCTCGCCGGCCGCTCCCTGCCGCACGCCATCTCGATGATGCTGCCGCCGGCATGGGAGAACAACGACCAGCTCGACCCCGACGTGCGCGCGTTCTACGAGTACAACAACACACTGATCGAACCGTGGGACGGCCCGGCCGACATCATCTTCACCGACGGCACGCAGGTGGGCGCCCTGCTCGACCGCAACGGCTTCCGCCCCGGCCGCTGGCAGCTCACCGATGACGGCTACCTTGTGCTCGCCTCCGAAGCCGGCGTGCTGCCGGAGATCGACGACAAGCATATCGTCTCCAAGGGCCGTCTGGAGCCCGGAAAGATGTTCCTTGTCGACACCGACGAGGGCCGCATCATCCCCGACGAGGAGATCAAGAGGAACCTTGCCTCGCAGCACCCGTACCGTAAGTGGGTCGAAGGCAACTCCGTGGAGATGAGCGACCTGCCGCACCGCGAGCACGTGAGCCATTCCGGCCAGTCCGTGCAGCGTCGTCAGCGCGCGTTCGGCTACACCGAGGAAGACCTCAAGATGCTGCTCACGCCGATGGCCAACACCGGCAAGGAGCCGCTGGGCTCGATGGGCAACGACAACCCGCTGCCGGTGCTCTCCAAGCGCAGCCGCATGCTGTTCGACTACTTCCACCAGAAGTTCGCGCAGGTCACCAACCCTCCGCTGGACTGGGAGCGCGAGGAGATCGTCACCTCGCTCGAATCCGCCATCGGCCCCGAGCCGAACCTGCTGGAGGATTCCGAGCTGCACGCCAAGAAGATCCTGATCCCGCTGCCTGTCATCAACTCCGATGAGATGGCGCAGCTCAAGCGGCTCGACAAGGCCAAGGTGCTCGGCGGATACTACCGTCCGTTCGTCGTCAAGGGCCTGTATCAGGTGGCCGGCGGCGGCAAGGCGCTGGGCGAGCGCCTTGAGGAGATCTTTGCCGAAGTCGACGAGGCCATCGCGGGCGGCAGCAACTTCATCGTGCTGTCCGACCGTGATTCCAACCACACGTGGGGCCCGATCCCGTCACTGCTGCTCACCAGCGCCGTGCAGCACCACCTGCTGCGCAAGCACACCCGCACGCAGATCTCGATGGCCGTCGAGGCCGGCGATGTGCGTGAGATCCATCATGTCGCGCTGCTGATCGCATACGGTGCCGCATGCGTCAACCCGTATCTGGCGTTCGAATCCGTCGAGGACCTGGCCCGCACCGGCTACCTGAAGGTCGACGAGCACACAGCCGTGAAGAACCTGACCAAGGCGCTGTCCATCGGCGTGCTGAAGATCATGTCGAAGATGGGCGTCTCCACCATCATGAGCTACCGCGGAGCGCAGCTGTTCGAGGCGGTCGGCCTGAGCAAGGACATCGTCGACAAGTACTTCACCGGCACGGTCTCGCAGGTCGGCGGCATCGGGCTCGACGAGCTGGCCGAGGAGGTGGCGATTCGCCACCGCGTGGCCTACCCGAACCAGTGGACCGCCACCCCGCACATGAACCTCGAAACCGGCGGCGAATACAAGTGGCGTCGCACCGGCGAGGATCATCTGAACGACCCCGAGGCGATTTTCCTGCTGCAGCAGTCGACCGCTCGCGGCGACTACCAGATGTTTAAGAAGTACTCGCACCACATCAACGACACGTCGAACCGCATTATGACGCTGCGCGGACTCATGAAGTTCAAGCACGACCGCAAGCCGATCGACATCTCCGAGGTCGAGTCGGCCTCCGAGATCGTCAAGCGGTTCTCCACCGGCGCAATGAGCTACGGCTCCATCTCGCAAGAGGCGCACGAGACGCTCGCCATCGCCATGAACACGATCGACGCGCGTTCCAACTCCGGCGAGGGCGGCGAATCCGACGACCGCATCGAGGATCCGCTGCGTTACAGCCGCATCAAGCAGATCGCATCCGCCCGCTTCGGCGTCACCAGCGATTACCTGGTGCACGCCACCGACCTGCAGATCAAGCTCGCCCAGGGCGCCAAGCCCGGCGAGGGCGGCCACCTGCCCGGTGCCAAGGTCCCGCCGTGGATCGCCAAGGTCCGTCACGCGACCCCCGGCGTGGAGCTCATCTCCCCGCCGCCTCACCACGACATCTACTCCATCGAGGATCTCAAGCAGCTGATCAACGATGCGAAGATGGCCAACCCGAAGGCGCGCATCCACGTCAAGCTCGTCTCGGAGTTCGGCGTCGGCACCATCGCGGCCGGTGTGGCCAAGTGCCATGCCGACGTGGTGCTGATCTCCGGCTATGACGGCGGCACCGGTGCGGCGCCGCTCAACGCGATTCGCCACGCGGGCACCCCGTGGGAGATCGGCCTGTCCGAAACCCAGCAGACGCTGATTCTGAACGGTCTGCGCTCCCGCATCGTCGTTCAGTGCGACGGCGAGCTCAAGACCGGCCGCGACGTGGTCATCGCCGCGCTGCTCGGTGCCGAGGAATTCGGCTTCGCCACCACGGCGCTTATGGTCGAGGGCTGCGTCATGATGCGCGCGTGCCAGAAGAACACCTGCCCGCAGGGCATCGCCACCCAGGATCCCGAGCTGCGCGCCCGGTTCAAGGGCAAGCCGGAAGCGGTCATCAACTTCTTCATGTACATCGCCGAGGAAGTGCGCGAACTGCTAGCCGAGCTCGGTTTCCGTACGCTGGAGGAGGCCGTCGGCCATGTCGAATGCCTGGACCAGAACGAGGCGATCAAGCGCTGGAAGTCCGACGGCATCGACCTGAGCAACGTGCTCATGCAGCCCGGCCCGGTTCCCGGAACGATTCTGCACCAGACCATCGAGCAGAACCACGAACTGGAGAAGGCGCTCGACAACAAGCTCATCGAGATGGCCGAACCCGCGCTGGAGCGCAAGGAGCCGGTACGCATCGAGATGCCGATCCGCAACGTCAACCGTACGCTCGGCACGATGGTCGGCTACGAGATCACCCGCCGCTACGGTGCCGAAGGACTGCCGGACGGCACCATCGACATGACGTTCCACGGTGCCGGCGGCCAGTCGATCGGCGCGTTCATTCCGCGTGGCGAGACCATCCGCGTCTACGGCGAGGTCAATGACTACGCCGGCAAGGGCCTGTCGGGCGGACGCCTGATCGTACGCCCCGAGGACGGCGTCACCTTCGACCCGCACGAGAACGTCATCGCGGGCAACGTGACCGGTTTCGGCGCGACCTCCGGAGAGCTGTTCGTGGCCGGCCGTGCAGGCGAGCGTTTCGGCGTGCGCAACTCCGGCGCCACGTTCGTGGTCGAGGGCGTGGGCGACCACGGCTGCGAGTACATGACCGGAGGCACCGTCGTGGTGCTCGGCTCCATGGGCCGCAACTTCGGCGCCGGCTTCTCCGGCGGCAACGTGTACGTGCTCGATCTGGACATGAACCAGGTCAATCCGACCGCGGCGAAGGACGGCTCGCTGCTGTTCCTACCGCTGGACGACGAAGCACAGGCACTGGTTCACGATCTGGTGAAGCGTCACGCCGAAGAGACCGGTTCCGCATTCGCCGCCGGACTCCTCAAGGATTGGAAGCACACCGTCGCCCGGTTCACGCACGTGGTGCCGGAACATTATCTGGCCATGACCGCCGCCATGGCGAAGGCCGAGGAAGACAATATCGATTTCAACACGCCCGGCGCCTGGGAACAGGTGTACGAGCAGGTGATGGAAGGAGCGCACTGACATGGGAGATCCCAGAGGATTCCTGAAGGTCCGTACCCGTCGCGAACTGGCGGAACGCCCCGTCGAGGAGCGCATCAAGGACTGGCTTGACGTCCATGCTGAGTCCGGCTTGCAGCCGTGGACCACCGAACAGGCCGCCCGCTGCATGGATTGCGGCACTCCTTTCTGCATGACCGGATGCCCGCTCGGCAACATCATCCCCGAGTTCAACGATCTGGTTCGTCAGGAGAAGTGGGAGGACGCCTACAATCGTCTGTCCACCACCAACAACTTCCCCGAAGTGACCGGACGCATCTGCCCGGCACTGTGCGAGAAGGCGTGCGTGCTCGGCATCCACCAGCCGCCGACGATGATCAAGCTCGACGAGCAGACGATCATCGACCAGGCATGGGGTCTGGATATCGTCAAGCCCATGCCTCCGCAGCGTCTGACCGACCAGACCGTGGCGGTCGTCGGATCCGGCCCCGCCGGTCTGGCATGCGCCCAGCAGCTCACCCGAGCCGGCCACACGGTCGTCGTCTATGAGCGCGATGACGCCATCGGCGGTCTGATGCGCTACGGCATCCCGAACTTCAAGCTCGACAAGCGACTGATCGACCGTCGTATCAAGCAGATGGAGGCCGAAGGCACCCGCTTCCGCACGGGCGTGGAGATCGGCAAGGACATCAGCTGGGACGATTTGCGCGACCGCTATGACGCCGTGGTCGTCGCTATCGGCTCCACCGTGCCGCGTGACATGAAGATTCCCGGCCGCGAGCTCAAGGGCATTCACTTCGCGATGGAGTTCCTGCCCGACGCGACCCGACGCGTGTACGGTGTAAAGCCCGTGCACGACATCACCGCCAAGGACAAGCACGTCATCATCATCGGTGGTGGCGACACCGGTTCCGATTGCCTCGGCACCTCCATCCGTCAAGGCGCGAAGGACGTGACCGTGCTGCAGATCATGCCGAAGGAGCCGGACGAGCGCCCGGACAACCAGCCGTGGCCGACGTTCGCGCGTCTCTACCAGAAGACCTCCTCGATGGAGGAGGGCGGCACTTACGTGTACAGCACCGATTCTGTCAACTTCGTCGGCTCCGACGAGGAACAGGCCCGTGTGCACATTGAGGATTCCACCGCGTCCGAAGGATTCGTGGCCGACGAGAACGGCCACGTCACCGGTCTGAAGGTCGTGGATGTGGCACCGGGGGAGAACGGGCCGTTCACCCGCCAGCCCGGTACCGAACGCGTGCTGCCCGCGGATCTGGTGCTCATCTCGGTCGGCTTCCTGCACCCGGACACCTCCACGCTGCTCGACCAGCTGCCTGTCGAATTGGACAAGCGCGGCAACGTGGCCCGCAACGACAAGTTCGCCACCTCTCAGGATGGCGTGTTCGTTGCCGGCGACGCGGGCCGCGGCCAGAGTCTGGTCGTGTGGGCCATTTCGGAGGGCCGCTCCTGCGCGGCCGCCGTCGATGAGTACCTTACCGGCGTCACCGAGCTGCCCGCGCCGATCACCGCATCCCAGCGTCCGATGATGCTGCCGCGATGATTCGATAGTCCGGCGGTTCGCCGTACCGACATCTACTGGGGGCAGGAAGTCTCTTCAAGGGACTTCCGGCCCCCAGTCGCATATCGGGCGTTCCCTATTTCTGGCGAAAGTCCCGTCCCGTTGTGTGCCGGTGGGTTTTCGCCGGAGGAATGGCCCGCTCATGTGTGGGTGAGCCGCAGAAAGGAGGCCGGCTATGTGCGGGGTGGTACGTGTCGCGGCCACGGCTCGGACGTCGTGATTGCCAACGATTGCGGATCTGTCTCGTCGTGCGAGTCGAACCGCCGCTACGGCACGGCTTGGAGTACAGTACATAGGAGTGTTATCCACAAACGAGCAGGAGAAGTAACGATGCCTAACCGTGCCGAACGCCGCAAAGCAGCAAAAGATCAGCGTCGGGGAGTCCCGTCGCAGTACGACCAGACCCGTGGCCGTGCCCGATCCGGCATGCTCGACGAGTACGCGCTTCAGGAGAAGTCCCGCCGTATTCAGGAGGGCGTGGATGACAGCGGCGTGTGGAAGCCCAGCGCTCGCACCGAGGTCGATGAGGAAGTGGAGTCGGTGTTCGAGGCCAACCCGAACTATCAGGATCCCAAGGCGTTCAAGGCACCGCACTCCGTGCGGCAGTGGTTCCGTGTCGGCAGCTGGACGCTGATCGCGCTGTCGGTCATCGCGTTCTTCGTGGTGATGTGGCTGCCCACGCATCCGCTGTGGCTGATCCTGACCGTGTCCGTCGTGTTCGTCGTCGGCGTGCTCAGCCTGTTCTTCACGGCCGGCAACTACCGCAACAACCCGAACCTGGACGCCAACGGCACCGCGGTGTGAGAGCCTGGTATCCGGTAGTTATCTGGTATTATGGCGTTTTTTCGCCAACACGAACATGGGCATTGTGCGTTTTTTCGACGTGCAATGCCCTAAAGTTATATATGGCAGTAGCCGCAAACAAGGTTACCGACGAAGGAGGCCTTAATCGTGAAAGTTGATATCCTCACCCGCGAATACCCGCCGTATGTCTATGGTGGCGCAGGCGTGCACGCGGAAGAGCTCTCGAAGGTGCTGGCCGAGCGGGTCGACGTGACCGTCCGTGCGTTCGACGGACCGCGCACCGAAGCCGATGTACCCGCCATCCCCGGAGATGGCTCGGCGAAGGGCAGCCTGAAGGTCGTGGGCTACGGAACGCCCTCTGAGCTGGCCGACGCGAATCCGGCGCTGAAGACCTTCAGCGTTGATCTGCAGATAGCCAACGACGTCGACGCCGACATCGCCCACGCGCACACCTGGTATGCGTGCCTGGCCGGATACCTCGCCAAGATGCTGCACGGTACGCCGCTGGTCATCACCGCACATTCGCTGGAGCCGTTCCGCCCGTGGAAGCGCGAGCAGCTCGGCGGCGGTTATAATCTGAGCTCCTGGGCCGAAAAGGACGCCTACGAGCATGCCGACCGCGTCATCGCCGTCTCCGGCGGCATGCGCGAGGACATCCTCGCCGCGTACCCGAACCTCGACCCCGACAAGGTCGTCGTGGTGCATAACGGCATCACCATGAGCGACTTCGCCACGCCGGCCGACGACGACCCGGGCTGGGCCGTGTTCGACCGTTACCACATCGACCGCAGCAAGCCTACGCTGCTGTTCGTCGGCCGCATCACCCGTCAGAAGGGCCTGCCATACCTGCTCAAGGCGCTGCACCTGATCTCCAAGGACATCCAGGTGGTGCTGTGCGCCGGCGCCCCGGACACCCCGGAGATCGCCGAGGAGGTCAAGACCGCGTTCGCCAAGCTCGACGAGGAACGCGGCAACATCATCTGGATCGAGGAGATGTTGCCTCGTCCGGAGCTCAACGCGCTGGAGCATGGCTGTGACGCGTTCATCTGCCCGAGCATCTATGAGCCGCTGGGCATCGTGAATCTGGAAGCCATGGCCTGTGGCCTGCCCGTAGTCGCCTCCGCCACCGGCGGCATTCCCGAGGTCGTCGTCGACGGCGAGACCGGCTATCTGGTGCCGATCGACCAGCTGCGCGACGGTACCGGCACGCCCACTGATCCCGACAAGTTCGTGCATGACATGGCCGCCGCCATCGACAAGATCATGGCCGACCCCGAACTCGCCAGGAAGATGGGCCAGGCGGGCTACGAGCGCGCCCGCGACCATTTCAGCTGGGAGTCCATCGCCGACAAGACCGTGGCCGTCTACCAGTCCGTCCTCGACGAGCAGAACAAGTAACGGCGATCCGACGCAGGCGGGGGCAAGGAATGATGCCCCCGCCTGCGGGGCCGTAATGCGCGGCATGGCCGGATGGCATGGCTTCGCGAATTACCGCAACCATTCCAAACCCGCACTGCCGGCAAACCTCCCCACGACAAGGAACCACAACATGCCCACGACCGACACCGCTGACAACGAAGTCCTCAAGCTCGACAACGTCGAATTCCGCCGCAACCGGCGCGTCATCATCACAGACGTGAACCTCATCATCCACGCGGGGGAGCGATGGGTGCTGTTCGGGCCGAACGGCATCGGCAAATCCACCGCGGTCGGCATGCTCGCCACGCGCACGTTCCCCTCGGACGGTCGCGTATTCATCCTCGGCCATCAGCTCGGCAAATACGACGTATTCAAACTGCGCACGCGCATCGGTCTGGCTTCGGCCGACCTCGGCCGGCAGTTTCCCGAATTCGAGGATCCGCTGGACGCCGTCGTCACGGGCCTGAGCGCCGTGACCGGACGGTGGCGCGACACCTATACTGACGAGGAGTATGCGCGGGCGCGACAGCTGCTGCGCGACTTCCGCGTCTCCTATCTCGAAGGCAAGGAGATGTGGCGGCTCTCCGAGGGCGAGCGCACCCGCGTGCTCATCGCCCGCGCGTTGATGGGCGACCCCGAACTGCTCATCATGGATGAGCCGACCACTGGCCTTGACCTGGGCGGCCGCGAGCAGGTGATGCGCACCCTGAGCCGTATCGGCGAAGAGGATTCGCGGCGTGCCGTGGTGCTGGTCACCCATCGACTTGAGGAGATTCCCGCGGGCTTCGACCACATCGCCATCATGGGACGCAAGCCGGTCTCCGCCGAGGACGCCACCAACGACGGCATTGACGCGATGGGCAACCCGTCCGCCGGCACCATCATCTACACCGGTCCACTGGAGGCCGGCCTGACCGACGAGCGACTGTCGGAGCTGTTCGGCATGCCGATCGAGGTGCAACACACGCACGGGCGCTGGTCGGCGTTCGCGGTATGAGACTGGGGTACGTTAGTCGCGGATGGGATTCACGAGGAACCATGCCCGCGTATCTGATATAACGGTAGCCATGAATGGCACGCAAGAGCTGAAGGTCGCGGTCGCTCAGTTTACTGTGTGCCGGGAGCCGGAACGGAACTTTGACATTATCGACGGATATGCCCGGCAGGCTGCATGCGCCGGAGCTCGGTTGCTGGTGCTTCCGGAAGGGCTGATCGCGCGTGACGGCGACGATGACATGTTCGCTGCCGCACACGCGCAACCATTGGACGGGCCGTTCGTCACCGGCCTGAGGCGGATCAGCGAAGCGCGGCATATCACGCTGATGGGCACGGTTCATGCTGTGCTCGGCGCGGCTGATGCGGTGCCGGACAAGCCGGCGTCTTGCGCAACGGATTCCCGGGTCTCCAACGTTTTCGTCGTCATCCGTGACGGGGCTCTTATCGCGACCTATCGGAAGCTGCATCTCTATGATGCATTCGCCGCGCGGGAGTCCGATACGGTTCGCCCCGGTATCGAGCTGCCGCCAATCGTCGAGATCGACGGCTGGCATGTCGGCGTCATGACCTGCTATGACGTGAGATTTCCCGAAGTCGCGCGGTCGCTGGCCGTGCGCGGCGCCGATGTGATCATCGTCAGTGCGGCATGGGCGCGCGGGCGTTTGAAGGAGCGACATTGGAAGCTGATGACCGCCGCGCGTGCGCTGGAAAACACGTGCTACGTACTGGCATGCAGCGAGGTGAGCGCGCGCAACATCGGCTGCAGCCGTGTCATTGACCCGCTGGGCGAGGTCATCGCGCAGGCGGGTGACGGACAGGGCGGGGCGGGCGGACAGGCCGGAATGCTGATTGCCCGGCTGCACCGAGAAGTTCTCGAATCCGCGCGACGCACGCTGCCGGTTCTGGAGAACCGACGCTTCGCAGACCCGCAATTGCGGGATTGACACAAATTTCCCGTATGACGCGCATGCGGCCCGGGAATCGGCCACACGCGTCGCACGACACGCCCGGATTGCGCTGCACGAATGTCAAAGTGCACCGTTGTACTTCAGTGATCCCCTGACGATTGTGCTGAGCAATCCGGGCGTGTCGCGCTTGTCGGAAGCGCAAATCGCGCGAATCAGCCCGGTCGGCATCGGTCATGCGAACGAGGCGGAAGCGGGCGTGCCGTACTACGACGATATCTTCGATGAAGACGACGAATGCACCACGGCCGACATCAGCGATCCGGACGGGTCGATTGCTCTGGGCCTCGGCGGCATATACTACGAGGAGGGCATGCACTATACCGCCACATCGGAACGGCAGAAGCGGGTCGACTGTTTCAGAGCCGCCGAGATCCTTTACCGGCACGCGGCCGGCCGCGGCAATGCGATCGGATGGCTGTGCGCCTGGGGTACGTGTACGCGTACGACCGCTGCGAGGGTAGGTACTTCCGCTCGTATTACAACAATTTCGGCGAAGTTCCACCCAAACCGGATACGGACGTTTTGGCATACGAGTGCTTTCGTCATGCGGCCGAAGCGGGGATCGCGGAGGGCTGCTACAAGCTGGGAGACGTGCTGGCCGAGGGCAGAGGCTGTGCGGCTGATCATGCGAAGGCGCTCGACATGTTCCTGCGGGAGTACATGTGTGACGGATATTGCGGCAGGCACATTTTACACGAAATACATGATTGAGGAGGACGATACTATGGATGAGGTAGCCAAAGCAGATTCTTCCGCGGGCAAAACTTAAGATTTTCCCAGCAAGTGACGCTTACCATGAACACGCAAGCAAGAAAATCACGGCAAATCATGGAAGGGAGTCCATATGTGCACTGGTGTTCGTTTTTCCGATGATGAGGGAAACATGTATTTCGGCCGTAATCTCGACTGGAGCTTCTCCTACGGCGAGACCATTCTGGTCACTCCGCGAGGCTACCAGTACGACTATGTGTATGGGGCCGAAGGTAAAAGCGAACCGAATGCGGTGATCGGCGTGGGCGTGGTCATGGTCGACCGCCCCATGTATTTCGACTGCGCCAACGAGCATGGTCTGGCCATTGCCGGACTGAACTTCCCTGGGTACGCCTCCTTTGCGCACGAGCCGGTCGAAGGAACCGAAAACGTCGCTACCTTCGAATTCCCACTGTGGGTAACGCGCAATTTCGATACTGTCGACGAAGTCGAAGAGGCGTTGAAGAACGTGACGCTCGTTTCGCAGGTCGTGCCCGGCCAGCAGGAATCCCTGTTGCACTGGTTCATTGGTGACGGCACCCGCAGCATCGTCGTCGAGCAGATGGCTGACGGCATGCACGTTCATCATGACGATGTGGACGTGCTTACCAACCAGCCGACCTTCGACTTTCATATGGAAAACCTGCGCAACTACATGTGTGTGAGCAACGAGATGGCGGAGCCGACCACTTGGGGCAAGGCGGAACTGAGCGCATGGGGTGCCGGTGTGAGCATGCACGGCATTCCCGGTGACGTGAGTTCGCCGTCGCGTTTCGTACGCGTCGCCTACACCAACACGCACTATCCGCAGCAGAACAACGAGGCTGCTAATGTGTCTCGTCTGTTCCACACGCTGGTTTCCGTGCAAATGGTTGACGGCATGTCCAAGATGGGCAACGGCCAGTTCGAGCGCACGCTGTTCACCAGTGGCTATTCCGGGAAAACCAACACGTATTACATGAACACGTATGAGGATCCGGCGATCCGCTCGTTTGCCATGTCCGACTTCGACATGGATTCGAGCGAGCTGATCACCGCCGATTGATTCCGGGAATTTCGAGTTCGAAGACTCCAGTTCCAAAGATTCCGCAGTGATCGCACTATATGGACAGCATAAAAGGGCACAACGTCGCAACCTGAACCGCACCCCGATTGTTGGACTGAAGAAATTCAGATTCGATGATCGGAGGTGCGGTTCAGGTTGCGACGTTATGCCTTGAATTGTCATTGCTAGTGCTCGAGCGGTGGATAGCTGCATATCGAAAGAGACTTCTAGATCAAGATATACGGAATGATTCCACCATTAGGGGCTGATACTACTGGTATCCACACCATGAAATATTCTGAAATGTTCTTGTGGCTTAACACTGATGTCTTAGCAGAAGGAGAATCGCATGGCTGGCTCATACGGCGCGGAGACGACGCAGGGGGAGAGATACAGGCTTTCCTTCACCGTTGGTGGACTTCTCTCCCCGCAGGGCCGTGCGCTTGCCGAAATGTACCTGAATCGTATGGGCGGTGGCAGCACTGAGCGTTCTTCCCAAACCAAGGTCTCTGAAAAGATCTCTGAAAAGGTCAACGAAAAGAGCGACAAGAGTGCTGACGAAGAAGTCGGCGAATCCATTGCCACGATTCGCCAACAGGCCATCGAGGAAAACGTTCTTGCGATTCGCACGGATTCCGCGAACAGGCGCGTTGTGGCGGAAACTACTAGGCGGCTCAGTGCGCTCACGGTTGGAGAGCTTGCATATTTGGCAGGCCCGGATTCCTCCACATCCGACCGCGAGGCACTTATGTGGATCGCGATGTGCCGATATTACGCAATGAAGTACTTAAAAAGCATTATCTTACCGGCAATACGCATCTGGACTTTGAGGATTATAATCGGTTCATTGCGGACAAAGCCACATGGCATCCCGAACTGGAAACCATAAGCGAGGGAACGGCGAAGAAACTCCGGTCCAATCTGTTCAAGGCCATGGTTGAGGCCCATCTGTTCGATAAAAATTCCGACACGGTGGTTTCCTTCCTACCCAGTCCCTCTTTGGCGGATATCCTTATGAAAAGACCAGATTCGTTCGGGTTTTTCCCGATGCGTGAATCATCCTTGTGAGTACGAATGGGGGATAGCATGACTGATTTCATCGCAGGCGTTGAAGCTGCCGATGAGCACCGTGACATTGATGCTGATTTCGCTCATTTGCGCGAGATTATGGAGTCCCGTTCGTTCAGAACCAATAGTGGATTGGCCGGTGAGCAGCCTTATTACATTTATGACTATCCGCCTAGGCAGGAGCTTGAGGTCGCCGAACATATCAGGCAATTGGTGAGTCAGCTGCAGACGATGACGCCGAAATATGACGGCGATTATGCTCCGCAGGTGCTCACGCTGGATTTATTCGATGTTGTTCTGGAGATTCTTGGTAATCGTGGCATTCTGGATCGTGTGCTTAACAGGGAGGCAAAACGCCACAGAAAAGTCTCGTCGGATGCGCATACGGATAAGTTTTTAGGACTGCTCGATAACGTGTTGGGCGCGGATACGGCTCAGTTGCCTGATACCATTCGTGATCATTACGAGCAGGCCAAGAGCGAGGGCGGAGCCAATATCGTATTCATTACGGGAATCGGCAAGGTCTACCCGTATATTCGTGCGCATACACTGCTTAACGCGTTGCAAGGGCGCATCGATGATCGCCCATTGGTGCTGTTCTATCCGGGTACGTTTACGAGAAGCGCTTCCGCGGGGTCGGTCATGTCGCTATTCGGCTGTTTGCCTGGGGATAATTATTATCGTGCGCAAAATCTGCGTGAGATGAGTGTGCGACTGGAGGAATGACAGGAATGACGGCCTAAGGGTTGTTTTGCCGATTCAGGTGGAATGCGAGTAACGCTTGCGAAGTATTCGTTCAAAGAAGAAGGGACACAAATGAACGGGGAAAACGGCATCAGTTTCAAGGAGCTGTTCAGCAAGGACATTGACCGCAACATCAATGGTGTGATCAAGGCCAATGATGAGAAAAATCTTAACGATGAGGTCAACGAGTATGTGCTTACGGAGGAGATTTGCCGCAATCTGGCCAAATTCCTTGACGTATACAACGACCCGTCGAACCACGAACAGAACGGTGCATGGATTTCCGGTTTCTTCGGTTCCGGTAAATCGCACCTGTTGAAGATGCTGTCGCATATTCTGGGCGAGGTCCCGGCTGAACTCGTTGACAAGGGCAATAAGCCGACCATGAGTCGCGAACAGATTGTTCATGCCTTCATGGGCAAGGCCGAAGCACAGGATGACCAGATGCTTGCAGGTCAGCTTGAAAAGGCTTTGACGATACCAGCCACGTCGATTCTATTCAACATCGATCAGAAGGCGGATAAATCCAATGCCTCCGACATGCTGCTGTACGCTTTTGTTCGCGTATTCGATGAGGCGCGTGGTTTCTACGGCAAGAATCCGTACGTTGCGAAATTCGAACGCGATTTGGCGAGCAATGGTTATTTCGAGGATTTCAAACAAGAGTTCGAACAGGTGGCTGGCAAACCATGGAGCGAAGGCCGTGGTGAGGCCGTGCTATGGGATGATGAGATCTGCGAAGCCTATGCCGCGGTGACAGGCAAACCGGAGCAAGACAGCATCATCCAACGGTACGAGGATACGTACACGATGACGGTCGGCGACTTCGCAGACGACGTGAACGTGTGGCTGTTCCGTCAGGAACCGAACCGCCGCATCCTGTTCCTCGTGGATGAGGTAGGCCAGTTCATCGGTGAGAACAGAGAGCTCATGCTGTCACTGCAATCCATCGCCGAGGATCTTGCTGTCAAGACCAACGGGCGTGCATGGGTGGTGGTCACTTCCCAGGAAGACATGGATACCATTGTTGGCGATCGGACCAAGCAACAAAGCTATGATTTTTCGAAGATCCAGGGCAGGTTCTCCATCAAGCTGAAGCTCAACAGTGCCGACGTGGTGGAGGTCATTCAGAAGCGCTTGCTGACCAAGAAACCGGAATATGAGTCAGTGATGAACGAGCTGTGGGATGAGCAGAACGCGAACCTGCGCACCATGTTCGAATTCACTCGTGAGACTTCGAAATTCAGTAATAACAAGGCATACAGCAAGGACGATTTCATCGCATCGTATCCGTTTGTGAACTATGAGTTCGAGCTGTTCCAGAACGTGCTGCGGGAAATGAGCCGGTACAACATGTTCTCCGGACGCCACGCATCTGTGGGTGAACGGTCTATGCTTTCCACCATCAGCAGCACGTTGCGATCCGGCCAGAATGAGATGGTCGGGGCCCTGATGCCATTCGACAAACTATATGACGGTATTGCCGACGCCATCCAATCAACCTCGAACTTCCGCATCAACCAAGCCGAAAAGAGACTCGGCTCCGATATAAAGGAGCTGGGCGTGCGCCTGCTGAAGGTGCTGCTGCTGGTCAAGCATGTCGACGGATTCCCCACCACACCGCATAACCTGCGCATTCTGCTGACCGACCAGTTCGACATGGACGTGATGGAACTGGAACGGAACATCAAGTATGTTCTGGGAGAGTTGGAAAAAGATACGTATGTACAGCGTGTGGGAGATACCTACAACTATCTGACCAACGAAGAGCAGGATATCGAGCAGGAGATCAAAAGCACGGACATCGACTCCAGCAAGGAAATCGACGAGCTGAAGAAGATCTTGGTCAGTGACGTGCTCGGCAAGATGACCGTGGCATACGGCGAACAGCGTGCCCAGTTCCGCTATGGTTTGCGCATCGATGGGGTGCAACAGTCCGCGCAGCAGCTCATCTGGCTGAACGTGGTCACATCGACCAATGCGCAGGACCGTGCGGACGCCATTCGCATGGGCATGGGCATGCGCGACACCATCACTTTGCTGTTGGATATGTCCGACAGAACACTGTTCGATGATCTGCGCATGTACGTGAAAACCTACACATACCTCATGCGCACCGACAAGAACAGCCAGTCAGAAGTGCGCCAGCAGATCATCTCCCGCAAGAGCGTCGCCAATGAAAGGCTTTACACGGAGCTGCGTACCCGCATCGTCAAAGCCGCGGCCAATGGCGAGTTCGACTATAACGGCGGAAAAGTGGAAGTGAAATCCACCGAGGTGCAGGCGCGTATGGCGGAAGGGCTTGGAACGCTCATCGGCCGGTACTACACGAACTTTTCTCTACTTGGTGGGCAAAGATACGAGGAAACGGATCTCGCTCGCATCATCATGAACGCTTCGCAGCACCAGCCTGGCATGCTTGACGGCATGAACGCAGTGCAGGACAAGCTCGACGTTCCCGCCGATGATGTGTTCGCCGCGATCAGTCGTGACAAAGGCAAAGGCATGGTCGCCACCGTCAAGAGCCTTCTTGATGCCTACGGCAGCGTTCCCTATGGTTGGCCGTATGCCGCCACGCTCGCATGCATCGGCCACCTGTATGGTTCCGACAGAATCACGCTGACATTGGATGGCAAGCCGGTGCAGCGCAGCGAGGCCGCCCGTTTGCTTAGGGAAACGAAGAAGCAGGATTCCATCCGAGTGGATCTGCCACGCGTATTCGACACGAGAAAAGTTTCACAGCTGCGTGACTTCGCCAGGGATTTCCTTGGGCTCACCGCCGCGGACCTGCCATCGAATGCGATTGATCTGGCGGAGGCCGTTACCACGCGACTTAAGTGGGAGGCGGAGAGTTTGACCCAGCTGCGCGTGCGCAATGCCCGATTCGGCTTTGTGCAGCAGCTCGACAAGGCCATTGAGAAAATCAACTATGCCTCCGGAATGGGTGAGGACTGGCTGCTTGGCGATTTCACCGCACAAGAAACCGAAAACGGTTCCGAAGAACTGCTCGAGTTTAAAGAAGACGTAATCGACCCGATTGTCGCTTTCCTCAACGGCTCCCAATCCAGGATTCTTGCAGACGGATTGGAATGGCTGAAAAACAACAAGCCGAACATCGACTATGTATCTGGCACTACGGCAGCAAGCCTGTACCAATCCGCGGAACAGCTGGCAAACGACCCGAACATCTTCCGCAAAACCAATAAATTTAAGACTGCCATTGACGATCTGCGTGAGGCAACAGACGCAACCATCCAAACCGAACGCGCCAACGCGCTTAACGACGTGGAAGATATTCGCACCAGAATCCACGATTCCACCGAATATCAGCACGCAACACAAGCCGCGCAAACCAAGGTCGAGACGGAACTGGACCAAGTGGCGGAACGCATGCAGCGCATACCGTTCATCTACAAAATGCGCGAAAGCGTACACGAACTGAGCGAACGCACTTACCCGCAACTCATCAACGCACTAGCAGCCTCCGCGCCGAGGCCGAAGACCGCGCTCGCAGGAGAGGCGCAGGCTGCTACAGTTACTACGCCGATGGAAGCGAACATTCCTGAATCGCAACAAAAGGAAACCCCGCGCGTGGCCGTATCGTTCGCTACCATCAGCAGGCCTCACACCAAAGACGCTTTGGAGACCAAGGATGATGTGGACGACTTCCTTGATGCCTACCGCCGTGAGCTTATCGCCGCCATTGAGAATGGAAAGAAGATCCTGCTATGAACACGTCGAAACTACAAGCTTTCGCAACGGATGCGCGCCGCCAGCTCATGAACGCGGTGAGGGCTCGGCTTGACGCCGCATTGGTTCCGAATTCCGACGCCCAGGTTGATGACCCGCGTGCGTTCGATTTTCTGCAGCGTGAGATCGGGCAGGCCGGTGGCGGCGTAGAGGGCCGCAAGCATGTGGTGGAACGTTATGCGTACCGGTGGTTCAACCGCATCATCGCGTTCCGTTACATGGATGTGCACGGGTTCACCGGCACGCCGGTGGTCTCTCCAGCTGGCCTGACCAGCACGAATGGTCTGCCGGAAGTGCTTGCAGCGGCGAAACGAGGCGAGTATGACAGCAGGGTGTTCTCGTTGCGGGTGAATGATAAGGCCAAAGAGCGCATTGAAGGATTGCTGAGTGGTTCCATCATGGCGGATGATCCGCAGGGCCGCGCGTATGGTCTGCTGCTGCAATCCGAATGCCGGTTCTGGAATCGTAACCTGCCGTTCATGTTCGAAAACGTCGGCAAGGAGGCCGGCAGGGTGGATGAACTGCTCATGCCAGCTGATCTGCTCGCCGAGGGTTCCGTGTTGAGGAATGCGGTGGAGATCATGACCCCGGAGGATTGTGGTGTTGACGATCCGTCCGGCAATGTGGAGATCATCGGCTGGCTGTACCAGTACTACATTTCGGAACGCAAGAACGAGGTAATGGACGGGTTTAAGAGGAATCGCAAGGCTGGAGCCGATGAGATTCCCGCAGCCACTCAGCTGTTTACACCGGACTGGATTGTGCGCTACCTGGTGCAGAACACGGTTGGCAGCCTTTGGATGCAGTCCCATCCAGACAGCCAGCTGTACAAGAACTGGGACTACTATATTCAGCCTTCGGAGGATGGTTCTACTGAGAACGAGGATATTCTCAACATTCAAACGCCTGAAGAGCTAACCGTGTGCGATCCCGCATGCGGCTCCGGCCACATGCTTACCTACGCGTTCGACCTGCTGTATGAGATCTACGAAGAAGAAGGGTATGCGCCGAGCGATATTCCCGGATTGATTCTCAAACACAACTTATACGGCATGGAAATCGACGAGAGAGCCGCAAGCCTTGCCGCCTTTGCCCTGACCATGAAGGCACGCTCCCGTTCCCGCAGATTCTTCAAGAAACAGGTGGAGCCGAACATTCAGCGCATTGCGCCGATTTCGTTCGAGGAAGGCGATGTCGCCGATCTGAATGACCTATACCAAGTGGATTTGGACTTCACGGTATGGAATACCTATGCGAAGGCTGATGTATATGGTTCGCTGATTCAACCGCCGCAGGAGCTTGTTGAATTGGCGGCGTCAGCGCAGAAAAATGCTGATGACATTGGCACGCTGTTCGACCCGCTTCTGCGTGAACATGCGGAGGAGGTTTTCGCTCAAACAAGGTATCTTGCCCGCAAATACGCGGCAGTGGTGGCGAACCCTCCATACATGGGCGCAAAGAACATGAGCGGCGAGCTCAAACAGTTCGTACAGGACCATTATGAGGATGGTAAGGCTGATCTCTTTGCGGCATTCATTTATAGACTGTTTGAGTTGGTGCCTAAGCATGGGCAGCTTGGCTTCATGACTCCTTACGTGTGGATGTTCATATCTTCCTATGAGCAGATGCGTCAACGGATTATCCGACAGGAACACATCAGTTCATTGATTCAACTGGAATATTCCGGATTCGAAGGTGCCACCGTGCCTATTTGTGCTTTCACTCTAGGAAAGGGTCGTAGCGATAGGAAGGGTGCATTTGTCAGGCTTAGTGATTTTGTAGGAGCGAAGCAGCAAGGTCCTCGTGCATTGGAAATTATCGAAGCGCACAATAATGAGCAATCTGCCCATTCGGGTATGCGCAAGTATTTTTTCGAGGTGAACCAGAACGAGTTCGCGCAAATCCCCGGCTCGCCAATTGTCTATTGGCTCAGTGAGGACGTTTTATCGCTTTTTAGCTTAAAAAGTTTGTCATCAAAAGCTGTCTGCAAGCATGGGATGTCCACGGGCAATAATGAATCAATGCTTCGCCTGTGGTCTGAAGTGAGCTATAAGCGAGTTTATCTGTATTATAAAACGCGTGAGGAAGCATATCATGCAAACGGGTGGTTCCCATACAACAAAGGTGGGGAATACAGAAAGTGGTTCGGCAATAGACAATTTATTTTGCGGTATGATTCCATGGGTCAGAAACGGATGCTGAATCTGCCTGGTTTTAGGCACGATGGACGAGATTACTTTTTTAAACCAGCTATTTCGTGGTCGAAAATTTCTTCAGGCCAACCTGCATTTAGGCTTTACCGAGAAGGATTTGTTTTTGATGTTGCTGGTTGTTCGTTTTTTCCATGCGAAAATACCGAGTTGTTGAACTTATTGGGTATGGTAAATTCGTCAACTGTTCAGCTTCTGCTCTCGGCATTGTCTCCAACGCTCAATTACGAGGTTGGACAAATTGCTAAGTTGCCTTTCTGTCAGTTACCTGATCTAGCTGAATCCATCATTACACAGATAATTAATGTCTCCGCGAAGGATTGGAACTCGTTCGAGACATCGTGGGATTTCCAGCGATTCACGTTGCTCGATCCTAATCAGGGTGCACAAGTGGGAGATTTGCTTGAAGAGGCGGTATTGCATCTTCGCGAGTACTGGGATCGTGTATCTGAGGAACAGCGCCAGCGTGAGATCCGTAATAACGAGATGGTTGCGGACGCATATGGCGTGCGTGATGACGTGCCATGCGATGTGCCGCTGGAACGCGTGTCATTGAAGCGTAACGTCGCGTTCGCATGTCCGAAGGATACGCCGGAAGCGCGCAACGAGAAATTCGCCCAAGATGTCGTCAGGGAACTCATTTCCTATGCGGTGGGCTGCATGTTCGGCAGGTATTCGCTCGATAAGCCTGGTTTGATTCTCGCTTCGCAGGGTGAAACACTTGATGATTTCCACGCGCAGATTCCGAACCCATCGTTCGAGCCGGATGAAGACAATGTCATTCCGGTCACGGAAACGGACTGCTTCGAGGACGATATCGTGACACGGTTCCGTAGGTTCCTCTCTGTGGCGTTCGGCAAGGAGAATCTGGCCGCGAACATCGCCTACATCGAACAGGTGCTGGGCAAGAGCATCCGCAAGTATTTCGTGAATGATTTCTACAACGACCACGTGAGGATGTATTCGAATCGTCCGATCTACTGGCAGTACTCTAGTCAAACCAGCAACAAGGGCTCGTTCAAGGCGCTCGTGTACCTGCACCGGTATACGCCGAAAACCACGAACGTGGTACTCAACTATCTGCGCGACTACACCGGCAAAATCGCCGACATCGCCGATAGCTTGGAACATTCGGATCGTGCCGCGGACCAGAAACAGGCCGCCAAACTGCACAAGGCCGTTCTCGAGTGTAAGGATTACGAGGACCAGACCCTGTACCCATTAGCTACCCGCAACCTGGAAATGGATTTGGACGACGGTGTGTTGGTGAACTACCTGCGCATGGGCAAGGCTCTGCGTTCCATCCCCTCCATCGAGCGAAAGCGAAAAGAAGTCTCCACCTGGACCTGGCCCATCCATCCGCTGAAGGAACAAGACAAGGAAGTCAGTAATGGCAAAGAATAAGCTCAGCATTTACCTGATAAAACAAGATTTCCCAGTAGGGGAGATAGTCCCTCCTGCTTCAGATGATGGGAATCCTATTATCGAATTGCAAATTAAGGGGCATGAGAGTTACAAACTGTTCGTTCGTGCCACAAAACCGCATGAACCTGAATGGGCTAACGCATTTTTTAATTCAGCAGTAGAAAGCGAATCCCTTAAAGTTGCCAATATCGGAGCGGCTTTTGTCATTCCAGTTATTATTGAGAATAATTCGTTTGATGCAAAAGCAGATGAAATTTTTTCGTCTGTTGGTGAAGAAAATCGGCGTTACTTTGTTCTTACTTTTGGATATGGTCGTACGCTTATTAATCGTTCGGCAATAGAGGAACGTTTTGGTCTGAAATGTGTACTTAATTCTGTAAAAAATGATACATTGAGGGCGATTCATTTCGCTGATGTCTCGGGTAGTGCCAAGCGTTCAAGTGAACAGTTGTCACGAATAGGAGATATCGATGATTTCGCAATCGATACTGAAAGGAATTTGTTAAGCCAGGTAACGGCTAAATGCGGAGAAGATGAGTTGCTGTGTGGAACGGTGACTGGTGGTGATTCGCTTGCTGTTACAAAAGAAATTGATATAGATAATGTGCAAGAATTTCTTAAATCTCTCTATGAATTGTTCTGTCAAGAAACTTACAAGAAAGATTTTGATTGGGTTGACAATATCGCTCCTGTAAAAGATCCCGCTCTAGAACAAAAATTATGGGACGAATCTATTCGGCAAATCGCAAACTATAGCTATAACGATGACAGTCAGCATGATTTGTGGATGGCGGTTCCTGATATTATTGATTGGGATAGAGTTGAAGGTTTCCAAATTGGGTCTCAAACCGATGAGAATGATGAGCCTATCCTTCAGGATGATGTACTTTTAGCAGATGTACTTCGTTCTTTTAAAAAGCCTCTTACTTCTATTGACCAACTTAAACATAAACGAGTAACTGCTATCTCAAAAGAAAATGGCTTGCCTTATCAAGGTTGGCAAGCGCATAAGTGTCTTGTTGGTGATTTGGCATACGGTGGGGAATCATATTGTGTACTTGATGGCGCTTGGTATGAGATTCGCTCGGATTACCTTAATCGAATTAATGAAGATTTTATGGATACGGACGAATCGGATATAGATTTCATTCCATATCCTCAAAATGATGAAGAACAATTTGTTGATGATTTTGACGGGAAAAAGATAAAACTTGAGAAGGAAGGGCTATATAACTATAAGCTTGAGAAGGCTCTTGCTCAAAAATTCCCTAATCATTTTCTCTTAATGGATAAAAGATTAATTTCGTATGGTGGTGGTCGTAGTCGAATTGAATTTTGTGATGTGCTTGCTGATGATGGGAAAAGAATTCATATAAAGCGATATTCGGGTTCGGCAACAATGAGCCATTTGTTTAATCAGGGGCTTGTTTCAGCTTCTATGGAGCGGGATGCTGCCGATTATGCGGAAAAAGTGAATGAAAAAATCAAGCAGGTTGGCAAACAAGAGGGGCTGTCCTCAGTTGAGAATTTTCTGTTGAATCAGAATCAAATTCATGATGTCGTTTTCGCCATAGTTCCCAAGCAAGATAGTCATAGTCATGATCTTCCCTTTTTCAGCAAGGTTGCGTTATGCTCTGTTAAAAAACAGCTGAAGCGTATGGGGATAGAGACAAAACTGAATTGGATTAACCGTATAAATGAGCCAGAAGGGCAAACGTCTAATGAGCATTGAGACATTGTTGAATGGCGAATCCAAGAATGTGGAGTACAAACTCACGCCTCCCTCCAGGAGCATCAACTACACCAAAACCGCGGTGGCGTTTGCCAATGGACAAGGTGGATGTTTGGTGTTCGGTGTCGAAGACCAAACGCTTCGCGTGGTTGGTATTGCCGAAGACAAGGTGTTCACGGTAATGGATTCCATTTCGGACGCCATTGTCAATAGCTGCGAGCCGCTGATTATTCCCGATATCACCATGCATGATGTGAACGGCAAGACGGTTATCGTGGCTGAGATTGCTCCCGGCTTGCAGCGTCCGTACCATATCAAGTCGTTCGGCCAGGAGCAAGGAACGTTCGTCCGCGTAGCTGGCACCACGCGTCAAGCAGATCAGCCCACTATCCGGGAACTGACTATCGAAGGTAGCAACCGGAGTTTCGACCAAGTGCAATGCCTTGGATTGTCCATAACGGAAGAAGACATCGAGGCACTGTGCGCAAGTCTGACGAAAACCGCGAAGGATAATGCCGAAGACCCCTCGAAAGTCAAAACGGTTACGGAGAAACAGTTGCTGCAATGGGGCGTGCTGGTGGAACAAGACAGGCAATTGGGGCCTACCAACGCCTATGCGATTCTCACTGGTAATACGGCCGTCCGGTCCGTGGTGCAATGCGGAGTGTTCAAGGGAACCACCAAAGCTGTGTTTGTGGATCGGCGTGAGTTCACGGGCACTCCGCAGGAGCTTATTGAGGAGTCCTACCAGTATGTGCTGCGTAACATCCATATGGGCGCCCGATTCAAGGGCGTGTACCGGCAGGACGTGTATGAGATTCCGCCGGATGCCATTCGAGAGCTGATCGTCAACGCGATAGTGCATCGCAGCTATATCGATCATTCAAGCATTCAGATCGCAATCTATGATGATCGATTGGAAATCACTTCGCCCGGGCGCTTGCCGCTGGGACAGACCATTGAACGCATGAAGCAGGGTTATTCGAAGATCCGCAACGAGGCATTGGCCTCTGCTTTTGAATACATGGGCTATATCGAACATTGGGGGAGCGGCATCCTGCGTGTGATGCAGGAGGTGCGTGATGCCGGATTGCCTGAACCGGAATTCCTTGGCGGCGATACGGATCTGCGCATCAACATCTATCGCAATGGCTCGGAGACAGGTTCTGATGACGGGATTGTGACGGGATTACGACGGGATTCGCTTTCTGATGACGGGATTGTGACGGGATTACGACGGGATTCGCTTTCTGATGACGGGATTGCGGAAAGAACAACTTCCAAAACGAATGCTGCTCCGAATGCCACCATTACAGTGGTTCCATCCCAGAAGGAGCGTATTCTTGATGCGCTGCGTAAGAATGCGAGCATTTCTATCTCTGACGCCATACGGATACTGGGCGTGCAGGAAAGACAGGCTCAACGAATATTGAAGAGTCTGGTAGAGGAAGGCAGTGCAGTGAAAATTGGTGCTGCCCGCGCCACTCGATACGCTGAAGCGAAGAAAAGGACGGAACCGCATGAGTGAGAATAGCCAAGTAACAAGACTGCTCGCTAAACGTTTCAGCCAGCCGGGCGAACGCGGGCGCATAGTATTTTGGCGCGACGATAAGAAGCAGTACGTGGATGATGCGGCAACATTGGTAGGCGAGCATGCCACTGATGAGGTACTGCGCGAGGTTGAACTCATCACCCCGGAAATCGGTGATGAGAACGATAGGCGGTACATTCCATTCACGGTGCGCTACCGCATGTTCCACGAGCAGCCGAATCAGAAATTCCTCGTATATCTGACGGAGCCGGCCCCGGCGGTTCAAGACAACTGGCTGTTGGATTTGGAGCTGGCATACGGCCCCACGTTCACCATGGACAAACTCGTCGTGACGCTCACGGAAACACTGCCGGAAGCTTCTGCCGACACGCGAAACGTGTGGTTGGAAGTGATGAAGCGTGTGCCGAAGTTCTTCGACAGCGAAGAACGCGCCAAGCGCTTCGCGAAACGTCTTAACGCACATGACGACGCTACCGATTTCCAAGCGAAGATGATCGCCACGTTGCTGCAACTGAAAGATGATCGGCACAGCATGCAAGACATCTGGGCTGAGCTACTTACGCAATATTCGCAGGGTGACGATTCCGGTATCACCGTGATCGAACGCATGGGATTAAGCACGTTCCATTGGACTGGAACACGGCGCATTTATCGTTTTGACGTGGATACTGATGCCGGCAGCGAGCCAACGGTGAAGGACTTCGTGCTATGGCTGTTCCAGCTCGCATGGAACGGATTCTCCGATGGCAGGAACGCCGTTTCCGCTTATGCGAACATTATTCGCGACTGGGACGACTGGTATAAGAACATCGACATGCGCACGGTGTTGCAGAATCTTTCCGAGAATGCCGTGGAGGAACTGCACCTGTCCACTCGAATCGCCGATATGAGTGTGGAGGAGCTTGCCGACCGGGACCTGTTCCGCGACGTGGACGAGATGATCGTCAACAAGCTGTTCGAACGGTTGGGTTCGCAGTCCATTACAGACGACCAAGTGCAACGGATCATCAATGGGCGCAAGCAAAAGCTCTGGTATGCAGAATATACCGACCAATATGAGTGCATTGCCGCAGCAAGCAGGCTCCGTGCCGTTCTGGCTGAATGCGGTGAACTCATCAGCACCATCAGCTCACCGGAACAAGGGATGAAGCTGTATGCCGAAAAGCTGTACAAGGCCGATGGCGCATACAGAAAATATGTGCTCGCATGGCATCGTGCCAACCCGGATGCGGTGAGCGTGGACGATGATCTGCAAAGCGCCTACGAGGCATATCAGCAGGATCTGGGTCAGACATGGCAAAAACAAGTCGATACGCTAAGCCAATGGAAGTTCATAGACATGGACGCGCAAACCAATTTCTATGAACGTGAAATCGCGCCGGTATTGAAGTCCGGCAGAAAAATCGCCGTGATCATTTCCGATGCGCTACGTTACGAGGTTGCGCAGGAACTGTCCGAACGCATCGACAGGGAAAGCCGTTTCAGTACGAAACTGAATATGCAATACAGCGTTCTGCCATCCTATACGCAACTTGGCATGGCGGCGTTGCTGCCGCACGGCTCGCTCGAATTCGACAGCAAAGACCGTTTATATGTTCTGGCTGATGGACGCAGCACCAAAGGAATCGAAGCGCGCACTGCCATTCTTTCGGCCGTAGGCGGCAAAGCGATTAGATATGACGATTTGACAAAGCTGAAAGTCAGCGAAATCAAAGAACTATACAAATCCTGCAACGTGCTGTATGTGTATCACAATCATATCGACGCTACCGGTGATACGGAGAAAACGGAATCGGAAACAGTGGACGCATGCGAGAAGACGTTCAAGGAACTGGGTGAAGTAGTCAAAAAACTTGCCAGCGGCAACGTCCATAACATGATCATCACTGCGGATCACGGATTCCTCTATCAGGACCGAGATTTGGACGGTACGGAATGGTTGAGCGAACAGCCCAAGGGTGATACGGTATGGGTGAGAAAGCGGCGATTCTCCATCGGATCCAATCTTGCTCCGGGTCGCGCGTTCGTGACATTCAATGCCGCGCAGATAGGAATGGACGATGCTCGGAATGAAGGCATAAGCATTCAAGTGCCGAACTCCATCATGCGCTTGCGCATGCAGGGCGCCGGTGTGAAGTATGTGCATGGAGGAGCAGCATTGCAGGAAATCGTCGTTCCTGTGCTGCATGTCAGTAAGGGGCGTTCCGCGGCCGACGATGTGAGACCCGCGGAATTCACTATTCTGCAACGAACTGACAGGCTTTCCAGCAGACAGTTGACTGTGGAATTCTTCCAGAACGAGCCCGTTGGAGGAAAAATCCGCGCACGTACCGTATTGGCCGGATTGTGGGGGCGTGATGCGGCAGGCAATGATGTGCTCATCTCCAATGAGACACCGGTCGCCTTCGATCTGCTCGGGCAGGAGAAAAGCGAACGCCATGTGACGGCTACGCTCATGCTGACCAGTGACGCGGAACGATTCAATGGAACGAATATCGAACTGCGCCTGCGTGAGAAGACAGATGGGTCAAATGTGCTGGTCGTGCTTGACCAGAAGGCACGATACTTCTTCAAACAGGGCGTGGTGGCCGACGATGCCGGATTCTTCGACTGAATTGGATGAGTACAGAGGAAAGCGACAGTAAGAGGTAACACAATGAATGAGCAGGATATGAGCCAGAACGGTTGGATTGAAAGTCCTGAACACAACTCGGATGGGAATTCCCTGAGCGCGTTGGATGTCAAGATCACCGATCTGTTCCCCGGAGTCACCGTCCGCAAGGATCTGGTGAACAAGGTCAAGGGCAATGCGTTGGTGCCCTCATATGTGCTGGAGTTCCTGCTCAGCGCATATGCCACGAACACCGACCAGGCCAGTATCGAGTCGGGTGTGGATCGAGTGCGTGCCATTCTTGCAAACAACTATGTGCATCGCGAGGAAGCCAATCTTATCCAGTCGAAGATCCGCGAGAAAGGGAGCCATAGGATTATCGACCGTGTACAGGTGGCCCTTAACGAGAAGACCGACCTGTATGAGGCGACATTCTCCAATCTCGGCATCAGCCAGGTCATTGTCGATCCAAGCCTTGTAAAGGCTTATCCGAAACTGCTGGTGACGGGCATCTGGTGCATGTGTCAGATCGGTTACGCATATTCCGGCGACCCGCGCGAAGTGCCATGGCAGTTGCTACAGCTCAAGCCTGTGCAGATGTCGCGCGATGATCGCGAAAACTACATGCAGCAACGTTCGCAATTCACCGACGGCGAGTGGATCGATCTGCTGATGCAATCCATTGGGTTCAATTCCGATCTATTCTCCGACCGGGCTAAACTGCTGCATCTGGTACGCATGGTGCCGTTTGTGGAACGAAACTACAATCTGGTCGAACTCGGGCCGAAAGGCACCGGCAAGTCGCACATCTACTCGGAATTCTCGCCGCACGGCATGCTCATATCCGGCGGGGAAGTGACAGTGGCCAAACTGTTCGTGAACAATTCCAACGGACATCTGGGGCTTGTGGGCTATTGGGATACGGTGGCGTTCGACGAGTTCGCAGGCAAGGCCAAGAAGGCCGGCCGGGACTTGGTGGACATCATGAAGAACTACATGGCCAACAAGTCGTTCTCCCGTGGCGTCGAGACGTTCCAAGGCGAGGCGAGCATGGCGTTCGTAGGCAACACCTCGCATAACGTGCCGTACATGCTGAAAAACTCCGACCTGTTCGAGGAACTGCCGAAACAGTATCACGATCCGGCATTCCTGGATCGTATTCACTTCTATCTGCCGGGTTGGGAGTTCGAACAGATCCGTTCCGAGATGTTCGCCAGCGGATTCGGTTTCGTTGTCGACTATCTGGCGGAGATTCTGCACAACCTGCGCGATGCCGATTACAGCGACCGGTTCGAAAAGTATTTCGAACTGTCTTCCACACTGTCCACGCGAGATAAGGACGGCATCAAAAAGACGTTCTCCGGATTGATGAAGCTTATCTACCCGGACGGCAAGGCCACTCCCGAACAGATGGAGCCGTTGCTGCGTTGCGCCATCGAGGGCCGCAAGCGTGTCAAGGACCAGCTGTGCCGCATCGACTCCACCATGGAGGAGGTCGAGTTTACCTACAAGCGTGTGAGCGACGGCGAAATAGTCGCCGTGCAGACCTTGGAAGAGCTTGACTACCCGCAGTTGTATTGGCGTGGGCGTGTAGTTGAGAACTCGGAAGATGAGAGCGAGGCGGAATCGTTTGTTGCCGGTGATGACGTGGCAATTGCGGGTAGCGAGGGCGAAGCCGGTGCTTCTGAGAACGCCAATGCCCTTCCCGTAGCGAGGCAGCAAGAAACAGCCGCGATGACTCCAGTCGAGCGCCTTGCGGCAAAGGCCGACGGAAAGCAGTGGGAATTGGTCGAAAACCAACGTGGAATCACGTATTACAAACTATTCGGGCCATATTTGGCTGGTGCGAAGAAAATCGTTGTAGAGGATGCGTATGTGCGTAAGCCGTACCAGCTGCGTAATCTGGCCGAGTTCTTGGAAATGCTGCTCAGATGCAAAAATTCCGATGAGGATGTAGCCGTTCATCTGGTGACCGGACATAATGATCCTGAATTCGTGGAAGCGCAGTTAAATGGTTTGAACGAACTGGCATCGACGTTCTCACAGCTGGGCGTGAACCTCACCTACGAATTCAGAGACACTTTGCACGACCGTTCCATTACTTCGGATACCGGATGGGAGATTCTTCCCGGCCGGGGGCTTGACATCTTCCAAAAAATCGTTGACGGCGATTGGCTTAACCCGCTGCTGCGCCATCAGCAGCTCCGCCGCGTCAAGGAATGCAAGGTCACGTATAGGCGAATTGAACGATAGTCTGTGAGGATTCTATGAGAGATAGAAATGCGTATGAAAATAGTTCAGTATGGAATATGGTCTCAGAGATTAAACAAGATGAGTATATTAACTCTTTGTCTCCGGGAATGCGGAATTATCTGATGTATCTTTTGGAGGACATCGAGAGAAGAAAAAATACAAACTGCTATTATGTGTCTGAGTCTACTTTAAATACGTTAAATAATGATCTCGGATATATTCGGGATTATCTTTCAAGCAGTAGTCTTGAATCATATATTGATCGAGCATTTGAGCATCTTGCTTCTTCTTGGCCAGCACATAATGGACGACGAGTAGTTGATATTGCGCAGTCAACGTACAATCATTATGTTGACGAAGCTGAAAAAAGAATCAAGGAAATTCGCGATCAGGCTGACAAAATTGATTCTTTAAAAGATGAATTTGATGACTTCTTGGAATCAACAAAAAATGAAATTGTTGAAACAAAAGAGGTGGTGGAAAAAAGAACCGATGAAATTGAAGAGGCAATAAATGCAAGGCGTAAGGAGATGGGTGAACAATATGAAGATTTTCTTGTGTCTGCTAAAGAAAATGCTGAGAAATCGATAGAACAAATCACTGAAAGTTATTTAAAAAATATTAAAGAAATTAATCGTTCGGCGGAAATATTACTTGAGCAAGTCCAAAAGAGATCAAGCAGTATTAGTGGATGGGTCATCGCTGATTCATATGGGAAATATGCAAGGAATAAAACGGTTGCAACACTCGTATACGACATTCTTGCCATTGCTTTTTCAGTAGTGGGAATCTTCCTTGTCGGATTTGCTCTCAATGCGGTTGAGGATAAAGAAACAGCCATTTCTGTTTTTCGGGTGACGGTATCTATCGCGTCGTTCACCATTGCTGGTTTTTTATTTAGGAGGGGGACTTTTAATCAGAGAGAAGCGAAATCAGCTAAAAGGACGGAACTTACATTACGTCAGTATGAGCCTTTTATAGCAAATCTTGAGACGGAGGATAAAAAATCAATTACCAAGGAAATTGCTGAGCGCATCTTCGTTAAAGGAGATATTGGCGAAAATGAGTCAGCTGTTGCAGAAGCAATTGCCGGTCGTGGTTTTTCGGAGAAGAATCTGTCCGCTATAACTTCTCTATTAAAAGCAGCAAGCCAAGCAGAGTCCAGTAAATAGAAGTACTGAGAAGATGGCAGATACTTTGATAAGTAATACTGTCATATACTCATATACTCACAGTTTTTGTGCGATGTTATGTATGAATAAGAAAGTCAAGAATGAAATCGATGAGTCTAGTCGCATCTTCTTGATAAGCAACGATGAGTATTATTAGGCGGCTGTGTCTTTTCTACGCAGGCCACCAAATACGTGTCAGCGGCAGAATATCGCGCGTCTCCTCATCGGTCTTGTCATACACGTCAACGTAGTGACGAACAAATCCATCAAGGTCGAGCAGGCGCATGGGAACATTGGAGCGGTCCGCCTCATATCGGGCTTCTCTGGTGAAACCTCCGGTGGAGACATAAAGTCCGCGGTCGTTTGCGCGTAGGCCGCCGATGAAGGAACGGATCGCAGGTGCTCTCATGGCACCCTTGCGGTGTTTGACTTCGGCCACGATACGTGGCGATTCCAGTCCAAGGGCATCGGGAGATGCTATGACATCGCGGCCGCCGTCCGGCCCTTTCGGCGTGATCCGAGCGCAATATCCCATGGCTTTGAGCAGTCCTGCCACGAGGCGTTCCATGTCCTCCCAGTCAAGTTGGTTCACGCGGTCCTTGATAAGCTCGATGCCATTATCATATGTGGCGGCGCGGGCGTCCTCATTGTCGTCGGAGGCGTCTTCGACTGCCGCTTCCTCCGGAATCGGCTGCAAAGTCCCCGTGGCTGATCGGAGGTCGTTCATGACCTCATCCGACACGGCGAAAATAGTCTGGATGCCGCCGAGGGAGTTTTTGGAGGATTGCTTGAGCGCATCGCGTGATGCGGATGTGTCCCAACGAACGGTACGGGTATAGGCGGGGTCATCTTCATCACGCGTGGGAACGCAATCACCGGTGATGACGCCAATATGATAAAGACGACTCGCCGGATCGTACATGACGACGGTCTGTCCTTGTGTCATCTCGTGTGCGAAACGGTACACCTGACTGACGATGGCAGCCACCCTGTTTTTACTTTCATTGGGATGTTCGGCTAGATATGTGGCTCGGATCTGCTCGCGTTTCATGGAAGCGATATCCTTGCTTCCAAAATCCCAACCGATGCCGATCTTCCCCTTGTCAAGCCAGTCTTCCGCGTACACCCCACCGTGTCCCGCGCGAATCATCCAAGCACTCATAGCCGCACCGCCTTTCTGCCATTGGTTCCACCTTATCGCATGTTCCGAGATGCAGTTGCAGGCTCCTGATGTTCATGTTTTGATAGGGTGTGGTCCGCACCGCATCCTTGCCCCCTTGTGCCTGGACGAGTGATGGAGCATAGCCAAGTATAGGTTCCTGACTTATCGGTTTGCTGTGGGCGCGGCACAATGTGAGGTAGTCCTCCGAAAAGAGGCCGCCATGAAATACGGGATGAGGACACCCAGCTGGAAGAAGAGCCTGTCCGCGCGCACGAAGGGCCGCGCCACCCGTGCGGTCAAGCGTGCGCTGATTCCCGGTTACGGCAAGAAGGGCATGGGATGGCTGCACCCCAAGCGCAAGCTGTACAACACCATCTACAAGAAGACCACGTTCAGCCTGTTCGACCTGTTCAAGTAACCGGGGCTAGGGGGGGGGGAATCACATGTGTTCCAATCCAGACACGTACGAGTTCCGACTTTCATTAGACCTTCCTCAACAGAGCGCCGTTCCTACTGATACGTTTTCTGCCTTGCGGGAAATCCATGAATATTCAGCGGAGAACGGCCCGCGTTTCCATACGGCTGCTGAGATGTTTGATTCTCTGGGAATATGACAGATCCCGCCATGCGAACATTGCGCATGGCGGGATCTGGTTTTGTCGCTGTTGAGCTGTCGGACACTCAGACGAGCATGGTCTCGATGTTGTTGCCTTCCGGATCGTGCACGAAGGCGGCGTAGTAGGTCGGGCCGTAGTTCAGACGCGGGCCGGGCTGTCCACCGACTTCGTTCGTATCCTCGTTATCCTCGGCACTTTCGTCGTATTCTTCGCTGAACGAGTATCCCAGATTGCGCGTCATCGCATTCTCGATCACGTCATAGGCCCACATGCGTTTGTCATCATATCGAGCGAAAGCGAGTGTGCTGGAAATCAACAGCATGCTGTTCAGTGGTTCCCATTGCCGCATGTCCTTGTCGTTCTCAGCCTGTGCAATGGCGTCCAACGGCACGTAGCGTTTGAGCAGACCGTAGACGGAGAAACTGGCGGCGAGCACGATCGCCATCCACGGGGACGTCGGTGACTGCGCAGTGAACATGCCCACGCCCAGCGCCACGTTGAGCAGAGGCGTAGTCAGGTACGCGATTGAGGTCTGCAGCGCCTGGCCGTTGACCACCAGATATATGTACAGCAACCAATTCACGCTGATAGCCGTGGTGGCGGCGAGTTCCAGCGCGAACAGCCTTTTGCTCCGCTGTGCGCGTCAAAGCGCGGCGATCGCGCGATGATATGCGCGATAGCGGCGGAACGCCATCAGCAGCGCAATCATGACCACCAGCGTGGCGATCAGCCGATACGCCAGCACGCTGATGGCATTCATGCCGGACAGCGCGTGCCAGTAGAGCGGCAGCACGCCCCAGCCGATATTGGAAACGAGCGGCGCGGCAATCCCCATCCGCGTCTGCTCGACAGCACGAACCGAAGTCATACCCGCCACCATAGTGCCTGACGTGTCACTGCCGTGCGTGTGCTCACACGGCATTTGTTAGAAGCTTTTCCGGGAATCGAATACAAGTTATCCCCGACCCAATACGGTCTGATTATCTCAGCACCGCTCCCGAATGAAATCGAAGATCATATCGAACACCTGCGGGCTCCAGAAGTCGCGCTCGTGTTCTGCGCCGTCGATCAGCACCAGCCGCGAGTCCACGCCGTGTTCGAGAAGCCTCTTGTGCATCTTGACCGACTGCCGGTAGGGGACCACGGTGTCGGCGGTGCCGTGCAGCAGCATCGTCGGCGGATAGGCCACCCCGTCACGCGCCTGCAGGTACGGGCTCATGTCGGCCGCCCGGCGGCGCACGTCGCCGCTCAATCCGGTTTCATGGGTCGCCCCGACCACTGCGGCGAACGGGCCGAAATAGTACAGCCGGAACGGGTCATCTTCGTTGCCGAACGCGTCGATCGCCTCCATCATGTCGGTGGGCGGGAAGCAGCTGACCACGAAGCTCACCGCGTCGCTTTCGGTGGCATAACTGCCGTCTTCATACCGCGGGTCGTCGGCAGTGAGTCCCACCAGCAGAGACGTGTTGCCGCCGGACGACGTGCCCCAGATGCCCAGCCGCTCAGGGTCGATGTGCCAGCGCCGCGCGTTCGCCCGCAGGTACCGGATCGCCGCCTTGACATCCTTCAGATAGGCAGGGAACACGGCACTGGCGTCACGCGAGGCGTTGCGATGGTTCACCGTCACCACCACGAATCCCTCTCGCGCCAGTTCGGATAGCTGCGGGATCTCGTAATCACGGTCCGGTGTGGTCCACGCGCTGCCCTGCACGAACACCACGGTGGGGTAGCGGCGGTCATCATCGTCGCCGGTGGATTGCGGCGCGATGATGTCCATCACCAGATCATCGGCCCCGGTGCGATACGCCACGTTGCGGGTGAGCCGGGCCAGGCCGGTGAGCGTGGGATTATTCGGTACGTGGACGGTTTCGACGGTTCGGTCTTCTGACGGCGTGATATTCGGCATGAGGCAATGTTACAGCGAATGGTTCTCAATAAGAAAGGTGCGAGTCCGTTATGTGAGGAAACGAACACGGATTACTTCATAAGCCCGGTATTTTGCCGGTCTCTGAAATGTTCAATTGTGCGGAAATGTTCGGAATCCTCGCACTTTTCTTATTGAGAACGATTCGCTGCTACATCCGGAACGCAGCGCGCGGGTACGCTAAACTGTGTACAGCTCAGAAACTCACCCCAAGGAGATGCCATGAACCCGAGACGCGGGCCGATCGTCGCAGGCGAGAAGATCCAATTCACCGACCGCAAGGGCAAGAAGATCACCGACCAGCTGACCGCCGGTGGCGTCACCCAGACCGAGCACGGGATCATTCTGCACGACGATGTGATAGGCCGCACCGAGGGCGTGGTCGTCACCACCGTCACCGCCAAGCGCGAGGCTCAGGTCAATGCGGACCATCCCGAACGCGACCGGAACAAGCCGTGGAAGGCGACCCGTGCGATCGGCGGCTGGCAGTATGCGGTCATGCGCCCCCGTCTCGCCGACTACGTGCTCTCCATGCCGCGCGGCGCCCAGATCATGTACCCGAAGGACATCGCGCAGGTCATCCAGCTCGGCGACATCCGAAGCGGCCTCAACGTGCTCGAATCTGGTGCCGGATCGGGCGCGATGAGCGTCAACCTGCTGGATGCGGTGGGGGAGTCCGGCCACCTGACCACCATCGAGCTGCGACCCGAATTCGCCCGTGTGGCCGACGCGAACGCCACGCTGTATTACGGCGAACGCCCGCAGTGGTGGGACCTCAAGACCGGCGACTTCGACTCGGTCGCGGCCGGCCTGCCGGAGCACTCCTTCGACCGCATCGTGCTCGACATGCTCGACCCGTGGAACAGGCTCGAACAGGCGTACCGGGTCATCGCGCCCGGCGGCGTCCTCATCGCCTACATCACCACCACCACGCAGATGAGCCGACTCGTTGAGGCTCTGCGCGAAGCCGGCCATTGGACCGAGCCCGCCATCCAGGAGACGCTGGAACGCACGTGGAAGGCGCAGGGGCTCGCCGTGCGGCCGGACCATGCGATGATCGGCCACACCGGCTTCCTTGTGGTCTCCCGCGCGATGGCGGAGGGGTTCGCGGCCCTGCGCAAACGCGACCGCGCCACCAAGGATACGACCACTGACATCGATTCGCTCACCCCCGAACAGCGCGAGGCCCAGCTGGACGATCTGGAGCTGCGCGACATTTCGGACCACAAGCTGCGCAAGGTGCTGCGCGACCTCGACCTGCAGACGTCCCGACTGTCGCAGGACGACCAGGCCTGCAAGCAAGGCGAGGCGACGGCGATCTGACAGCCCAATCAGGCGCGGCGAATCTTAACGGCAGGCAATGATTTGGTGATGACGGGAAGTCGAGCGCCCCTCGTCTGCCACAATGGAGGCAGTGACGTCGTACGGAAAGGTCCTGAAGAATGGGCGTGAATCTCAGCAAGGTCGAGAAAAAGGCGAAGAACTATTCCCACGTGCTGCTGGTCATGCGGCACGCGAAGGCGGAACCGTTCAACGACAAGGGCGACCATGACCGCGAGATAACCGACAAGGGCGAGAAGCAGGCGAAGATCGTCGCCAAGGGGCTCGTCGGCATGAAACTGCTGCCCGACCGCGTCGCGTGCTCCGGCGCGGTCCGCGCCCGGCAGACGCTGGAGAGAATGCTCAAGGTGTTCGGCGACCATCCCAAGGTCGAATACCGCCAGACCCTGTACGACGGCGGCATGCAGGCCGTGTTCGACGAGCTCGCCAACGCCAAGGACAAGACCCGGGTCCTGATGGTCCTCGGCCATGAGCCGACCGTTTCGGTGAGCTGCCAGTGGCTCGCCTCCTCGGATTCGGACATGGTCAAGCTGGATCTGCTCAACCTGGGCATGTCCACCGCCTCCGTGGTGGTGTTCGGCTCCGATCAGCCGTTCAGCCGCTGGCAGGTACACGACGCCGAGCTGCTCGCCGTGCTCAGTCCCAAGGACTTCGACTAGGGATGACGCCTTTTTGCCGGCCGGTCTCTCTCGCGAACGGTGGCAGCCGGCTTGTGTTATAACCACCGTTTATAACGACACCTTAATGCTTCTGATGGCCTCGCAATCGGCGGGTTTTGGTAATCTAGGCGGGTCATAGTCGTACATAACGGAGGATTCATGCCTGCACTTACATCCGTCTCGGGATTCCCGCGCATCGGACAGAATCGTGAACTGAAGAAGATCATTGAAGCCTACTGGAAGGGCGCCGCCTCACTCGACGAGGTGCGCGGCACCGCCAAGGAACTTCGCGCGAAGCACTGGAAGCTGCAGGCACAGGCCGGCGTCGATCTCATCCCCAGCAACGACTTCAGCTACTATGACCAGATGCTGGACACCGCGATCCTGCTCAACGTCATCCCGCAGCGTTACAAGCGACTCGCCTTCACGAACCCCGAGGAGACGCTGTTCGCCATGGGCCGCGGCTATCAGGGCGACAAGGGCGACGTGACCGCCCTGCCGATGAAGAAGTGGTTCACCACCAACTACCACTACATCGTTCCTGAAATCGAGGAGAGCACCGAGATCCGCCTCAACGGCACCAAGCCGTTCGACGAGTTCAACGAGGCAAAGGCCCGGGGCATCCTCACCAAACCGGTGCTGATCGGCCCCTACACCTTCCTCAAGCTCGCCCGCAACGCGCAGGCCGAGGAGCTCACCTACGACAAGGGCCTGGTGAACGCGGTCGCCGCCGTCTACGCGGAAGTGATCAAGCGCTTCGCCGCACTCGGCGCCCAGTGGCTGCAGCTCGACGAGCC
>OBZX01000052.1_pt1 | contig 69623 bp, 49 predicted proteins | sample 1477061 | NCBI WGS metagenome assembly OBZX01 (sample SAMEA2580271, study PRJEB22360) | human gut metagenome | biome: human gut; feature: human-associated habitat; material: faeces | place: Denmark | collected 2008/2010 | reverse complement strand
ACGGGCACCGGAGCGTCGTCGGCATCGTCGTCGGCCTGCACACGCAGCGTCGACTGATGCAACGTCAATGACAATCCAGGCGTCACCGCGAATCCCGGCTGCACCGGCTTATGGACCGCACCGACTCCAGCCGCGACGGGCGAGGCGACGACGGACGCCGCAACCCCCACCGCGCCGAGGGGAGCCGCAACAGGAACGACAGGAGCCGCAACCGCCCCGCCAGCCGGCGACACGACCACGCCCGCGCGATGGCGATGCCGCCCGGCACGAGCCGAATCCAGCACGCCCTCGTCGAACTCCCCGGTCTGCCGCGATACGATCGCCGCGCATGTGACCGCAGCGGACACGTTCGCCATCGTGCTCGGCATGCCGACGATGTTGCTGACCGGCACCAGCGGCACCAGAAGCTGCACCGGAAGACCAACCGCGGTGAACACGGTCGTCGCGGTCACGATCGCAGTGCCCGGCACGCCCGCGGTACCGATCGACGACAGCAGTCCGATCACCGCGAGCGCCACATAGCTCACCGGCGAATACCCCAGTCCGAGCGCGTTGATGGTGAACACGGCCGACAGCATCGGCCACACACCAGCGCATCCCGGCATGCCGATGGTCGTCCCGATCGGGGTGGTGAAGTTCGCCACGTCCGAGCCGACACCGACCGTGCCGAGCTGCCGTATGCTCAGCGGCAGCGTCGCCACGCTGGACTGCGTGGCGAACGCCGTGGTCTGCGCCGGCAGCACGGCCTTGAAGAACGTCAAGGGCGGCACGTGCGCCACGAATTTCAGCAGCAGCCCGTTGACGACGAACGCCTGGATGATGTTGAGCACGAAGCCCAGCACGAGAATGCTCAGCAGCGCGAGCAGCGCGTCCGCCTTGGATGTGGTCGCGGCCGTCGAGGTCGCTCCCAGCACCACCACCGCGTACGGGGTGAGCTCGACCACGTAGCCGACGGCCTTGTAGATCACGTCCTTGGTCTGCTCGAAGAACCGCTTGACGATGCTCACGTCCTTCTGCCGACCGACCGACACGATGGCGATGGCCAGCACGGTGGCCGTGAGGATGATGGGCACCACACGGTTGCCGGACAGGTCTCCGACGATGTTCTTCGGGAAGAAGTTGAGTATGACCTGGTCAAGCGGCGCTGTCTGCGAGGTGAGGAAACCGGCGGTCGACTCGTCGTCGACGAGTTTGACGCCCGAGCCGATGTGCAGCGGGATGGCCACGCCCAGCGTCATCACGATGGCGATCAGATTGGTGAGCAGCAGCCAGCCGACCGACCGCAATCCGATGCTGCGCAGCTTTTTCAGACTGCCGACGTAGGTGATGCTGGAGATGATCGACACGAAGATCAGCGGCGCGACCAGCGCGGTGATCAGGTTGATGTAGATGTTGCCCAGCAGGTTGAGCGAGTCGACCTGCCCGTCGAACACGAGGCTCAGGGCGATGCCCAGTCCAAGCGCGAGCACCGTCAGCAGGCTGAAGTTGAGTTTGAAGACCGCGCGCAGCACGGCGATCAGGGCGAACAGCACCACGGCCGACGCCCAGACCGCCACTGCGGTGGGATCGATGTTGGATAGCGCTCCCATCAGTCAGCTCACCTCGCCGAGGTCGGGCAGTTCGAGTCGAAGAGAGCCTGTGCCGCCGCGGCGTCGCCACGGTTGCGGCTCAGCGCCAGCGCCCCGGCGGCGGTCAGCGCGAGGCTGAGCGCGACGGATGCGATGACCGTGGCTTCGGCACCGGTGCGGGAGAGCGGCTCGTTGCCGGCGACGACGATTTTGCGGGACGGCTTGTTGCCGGCCGTGCTATCGTTGCCGCCAGCGTTGTCGGTGTTGCCTGCGACCGGATTGTTACCCGTGTCGCCGCTACCGCTGCCGTTACCGTTACCGCTGTCGCCGTTGTTGCCTCCGGCGAGCGCCGTGAGCGCATTGGCGATGTTCTTCGTGGCGGTGTCGGTCGCGCTGATGGTCGCCTTCTTGTCGGACACGGTCTTTTCGGCCGCGGCGAGCGTCTTCTTGAATGCGGCGACCCGGTCGGCGGAGTAACCGTTCAGGCTCACCGTCTTGGCTTGTGCGATTTCGCCGCGCAGGTTGAGCAGGGAGTAGAAGTGGTCGGCCTGGGCGATGTATGCGTCACGGTCGTTGTTGACCTTGCGCCCGTAGTTCTTCGCCGCGCTCAGGTCGTCGCCGGTGATGGAGAATCCGCCTTGGATGATCGCCTTGTCGTCGTACGTGGTGCCGTACCAGTTGAGCATGTATTCCCTCGCCGTGGGCTGCGGCTTGGTGTCGACGTTCGCGGTCTTGCCGTGGTAGTCCACGACCTCATCGGTCACGGGGCCGGCCGGCTGGTCGGTTCCGGGCAGCTGGGCGGCGTTGTTCTTGTTGTAGTGCAGCAGCAGCGGCACCTGCAGGCGGGTCGCGCCGACGCCCTTGGAATCGACGACGCCGTGGCTGCCGTCCTCGGTGACGAGGTTCGGCAGGTACGTGTTCACGAGATGCGTGTACAGGTCCGACAGCGGGTGGCTGCCGTTGTTGTAGTTGTCGCGGATGTGGAACGGCGAGCCTTTGCCGGACGTGTTGTCGAGGATCGTGTCGAACGTGTACACGTGCTTGATGCCGTATTTGCGGGCTTCCTGGTTCACGTAGCGGATCGTGGCGTATGTGTTGCCGCACCAGGTCGCGCCGAAGAAGATGTAATGGTTGCCTGGCGACTGCAGCAGCTTCTCCAGTTCGCCGTACGTCACCGATATGAGCGAGAAGTCCTTGTCCTCGCCCTGCTTGAACACGCTGGCCGCGCCGGCCGAGACGTTGTTCAGGTAGTAGTTGGTGTAGAACTGGCCGTTGGTGCGGGTCGCGGCGTTCTTCGCGGTGCCCAGCACGCGGGTCAGCTCGGCGCTGTCGGCAACGTTCGCGGTGGATGCGAGCACCTTGTCGCCGGTGTTGTCCTTGTTGTAGGTGAACAGGGTCGGCAGGTCGACGACGTTTGCTGTGTTCTTGCTTTGCAGGTCGGTCAGGCCGAATTCGTCGATGGTCTGCTGGAACCGCTTGGCGAATGCGTCGACCGCGTTGTTCTTGTCGTTGATGTTGACGAGCGTGTCGGCTCCGGCGTTGTCGAGGTGCGGGTCGAAATTGTAGATCTTCTCGATGCCCTGCGCCTTGGCGGCGGTGTTGATGGCGGGCAGTGCGGCCGTCGTCGCGGAGTCCCACGTGCCGCCGATGAGTATCACGAAGTTGCCTTTGCCGTAGCGCAGGATGTCTTCGAGACGTTCCAGCGTGATGTTTTCGAGCACGTGATCCGAAGGCAGGTTGGGGATGCCCGCGTAGTAGTCGAATGGCGTGTCTTCCTGGGATTGTGCGGCTGTTGCCGCCGTGGGCGTGGTTTCGGCGGCGGACGCGGCGTTCCCGCCCGTCAGCGCGAATCCGGTGAGACCGAGTGCCGCCGCGGTGAGCAGCGCCGCGGCTTTAGCGGCGATGGAGCCTCTCGTGAGGCTGTGGTTGGTGTTGGACATTGTTGTGGTTCCCTTCTGTATTTCTTCCGTATCGAATTGCGTTGGTACTGCTGCGCTGATGGCTCAGCGGGACGATGGTCCGTCGACGAGGTTGAAGTCGTACCGTGCGGTAGGAGCGCCGCCGCTATCGGCCACGTTGAGACTCGCCGATGGCCCGGCGGATGGCCCGTTCGCCGGCGATGCGATGGGCTGCAGCACTTCGGTCGGCGCACTCGCGTCGGCACGGGCTTCGGTTGCGGCAATGGCGTTTGCCGTCGTCGCGGGGGCCGGCGTCGCGCCGTCTGCGATGTCGAATCCGTCGTCGGACCGGCCGCCGTTCGCTCCGGCGAGCGCGGGAGCGCGGCGCTTGTTGCGCGCAATCAGCGCGGCGCCCAGCGTGCCGATGACGGCGAGCGCGATGACCACGCCGGCGACGATGCGCACCACCGGGCTGGTGGTTTCGGCCCGATCGGTGACCGGAGAGGCCTGCGTGGTGGTTTCCGCCGTATCAGTGCCGCTGTCGGTGATGCCGGATTCGGTCGTGGTGGTCTCGCCGCCAGCGGTGTCGGCGGTGTTGTCATCGCTGTTCTTCCGGGAGGCCGCGTCCTTCGAGGTCTGAGTGGCGGTGGCATCGGCGTTCGCGTTCGCGGCCGTGTCGCCTGTGATCCCGGCTGTGCTGCCCGTCGTGCTCTGGCCGGACTGTGTGCCGGTCGACTGCGCGGGCTGCGACTGTTGCGCGGTGGTGTTGCCCGTGGAGGGCTTCGTCGTCTGGGTGGCCGTCGAGCCCGAGGACTGCTTCGCCGGGGCCGGGGCCGATTGCTTCGGGTTGCTCGGCTTCGTGGCGGGGGCGGGCGTCGCCGGCTCCTCCTTCTGGGCGTGCTCCTTCTTGTAGTTCGCGCAGTAGCTGTCGAACGCGGCCTTCTGCGCTGAGACGTCGATGCCGCCTCCGGGGTTGGAATCGTAGGCCGAACCGCCACTGGAACAGCAGGCGACCGGATTGTAGTTGGTCGAGCACAGGTCGCACACGTCGCCGGCCGCGTAGGCCGTGCCGAGCGCGAATTGCAGGCCGCCGGCCGCCATAGCGCCTATCACGGCCGAGCCGGCGAGCACGCGGATAAGCCGGCGCTTCACGGGCCGCCCGTTGCGTGGCGCTTCATGACGAGCTGATGATGTGGACATGGATATTCCCTTCTTCTTGTCTTCCGCGCCGTTTTTGGATACGGCGCGGCGCTACAGTTTGGTGGCGGCGAATCGCGATATACGAAAACCTGCGATGCGGCAGAATCCGCATCGCCGCGAATGATCCGGCAACCGTCGGCGTAATCTGCCGGGAGTGTGAGGAATCATGCCGGACGGCGAATCACAATCATCGCGATCGCGCCGGCAAACATCCGAAACGGACTATCGAGCGGTCTCTCACCGCTCGCGCATGATCGGCAGTCCGCCCGACAGTGAGCCGACAGCCGATGCCTTCACGCCTTCATTGACACACATAACGTACTCCTTGCTCGGATAAGACACCTGACCGGGGTGCCGCCCCATCATCCGGGGCCGGGCCTGTTCGCGGGTTCCCGTGAACGTTGACATCATCGTAGGCTCCGCGTCGCCGCGTTGGCAAACCCGCGGTTATACATAGTTGTTATGGCCTCGTATCAACCCTATATTTGTTCACGATGACAGCGGCGACAACCGTTATGGCGAATATCACGACATTGCCGATGATCAGCAGACGGTTCATCGTGTACAGCAGCCATGCGATCAGCAGCAGGTCGACGAGCAGCGCGACGATGCACAACGCCGCGAGCCCGGATTGCGGCACGCGGCCGAGCAACGGCAGCGAGCGGAATGCGCAGAGCGATGAGCCGTCGCGCAGTATCAGGCGCAATGCGGCGACGGCGACCATCGCCTGCACCACGATCATCAGAATCGTGACGCTCGACGACACGGTTTTCGCGGAATTCCCGGCGATCAGCGGGCACTCCGCGGCGATCATGCCCACCGAAAGCAGGCGCACGGGAGCGCCGGTCCGAGCGGAACGCTCTCCCAGTTCGCGCGGCAACCATCCGTCCGCGCAGGCCGAGGCGACCGGATACGCCATGCAGCCGACCGCGGCATTGAGCGTGGTGAGCAGGGCGAACGCGGAGCCGCCCACCACGAACGCGACCGTCACCGGAGCCGGGACGAATGCGGACAGGCTGACGGCGAGATCCCGGTTCGCGACCTGGGCTATCGGCAAGGCGCCGGCATCGGCCACGCAGATCAGCGCATACGTCACGACGACCAGCAACAGCGAGACGCGCATCGCGCGGGGCACCGTCACCCGCGGACGGTCCGCGACCGCGGCATAGTTCGCCACGCCGGCCACCCCGTTCATCATAAACGTCATGTACACGCATGCGAACAGGAACGCCAAAGGTGAGCCGAGAAACGTGTAATGCGCGAGATTCGCGAGCCGCACGTGCGGCATTGTCACCGCAACGTACGTGCCCAACGCCGCCGCGAGCAGCACGGCCATCACCAGTTGGGCGATGGCGGCGATGCGGGCACCCAGCATGTGCACGCCGAGGAACAGCGCGACGACCAACGCTGCGGTCAGGCGTGTCGGCAGCGTGGGCAGGCCGAGCAGCTGCGCCGCGGACAGCGCGTACGCGGAGATGTCGAACACCAGAAAACATAGGATATAGGCGACGATGCCGCCGAACACGGGCGGCAGCAGCGTGCCGACCTGCTGGTACTGGCCGCCCGGGTAATCGCCGGACGAGCTGGCCAGCAGCTGCGGCACCAGCGCGAACGCGCCTCCCAGGCCACCGACCAGCGCGGCGAGCCACAATCCGGTGCCCGTGATGCCGATGCCGATGCCGGCCATCGACATGACCCCCAGACCGACGACATTGCCCGCGCCGAAAGCGACCAGATGAACCGTGTGCAGTGAACGTGATGATGCCATGATGCCCCTCCCCGGCCGAAACCTTCATGACAACTGAACCACATCATGCCGGCGATGAGGACGCCGTTCCCATATGAAAAATCTATGCTGCGTTCAAGCGCCACATTGTTCGATCGCGGATGGCGGGGCCGGGGCTCGTGTCCGACGACCCTATCTGCGGCGCATATCGCCCGTCGCGCGTCAGCTGCTGGTCAGGAACGTCTCGTTGCCGCGGGTGAAATCAAGCACCGCGCCGGCAAGCTCGACCTCGCCCGACAGATCGGGGTCATCGGCGAGCAACCGCCCAGCACGTTCGCGCGCGTCGGCGATGATCTTGGCGTCCTTGACCACGCGCAGCAGTTTCAGACCGGACTTGCCGCCCGACTGCGCGTCGCCGAGCACGTCTCCGGCGCCGCGGAACTCCAGATCGGCCTGCGCGATCTGGGCGCCGTCGAGCGTGCCCTGGATGACCTGCAACCGCTGCTGCGCGGGACCGCCGTCCTCAGCCCGCGAAATCAGGAACGCCCATGAATCCGTGCCGCCGCGTCCCACGCGCCCGCGCAGCTGGTGCAGCTGCGAAAGCCCGTACCGGTCAGCGTCGAAGATCACGATGCAGCTGGCCTGCGGCACGTCCACGCCCACTTCGATGACCGTTGTCGCCACCAGAACCGGCGTGGCCCCATCCGCGAAATCGGCCATGACCTGCTGCTTGGTCGCGTCATCGTCGCGGCCGGTCAGCGTCGCGAAACGGACGCCACGGAACTGCGGCAGCGATGACAGCCTGCGCTCGATCTCGGCCACGGAATGCAGCGGCGGCCGTGACGGAGCACCGTCACCATCCTCCTGCGATGGCGTGTTGGCGGCCGCGGTGGCGGATTCGCGCCTGTAGGCGTCGGAATCGTCGTACACGCCGATCTGCGATGCCCCACTTGTATCGTCATCGCCGTCCGATTCATCGTCGGCATCGATACGCGGGCAGACGACATACGCCCGCTCCCCCGCGTCGATGCGGCCGCGGATGTGGGCGAACATGGAGCCCATCATGCGGCCGTCGTCTTCAGGCACGATGAACGTGCGGATGGGCTTGCGCCCGCCCGGCAGCTCGGTGAGCCACGAGATGTCCAGATCGCCGAACCAGGTCATCGCCGCCGTACGCGGGATCGGCGTCGCGGTCATGACCAGCAGGTGCGGCACGACATCGTTTTTGGTGCGCAGGGATTCGCGCTGCTCCACGCCGAACCGGTGTTGCTCGTCGATGACGACGAGCGCGAGGTTCGGGGCCTGGAACGTCTTGGAGAACGCGGCGTGCGTGGCGACGATGATGCACGGGTCGCCGCTGGCCGCGAGCGCGAGAGCACGGCGGCGGGCGGCCAGTTTCATGCCGCCGGTCAGCAGGATGACCGGCACGTGCCGCGTGTTCGCGTCCGACTGCGCGTGCGCCGCGCCGTCTTGTTTCCCACTGCATGCCCCACTGTGTTTCACGGGATGTTTCACGGCCGTGCGCCCCTTGGCATCTCCGTCATCGGCAGCGGATTCGGTGGCCTTGATCAGGTCGGCCGGGTCATTGGGAGACAGGGCATCGCGGGACGGGTCATCGCCCGTCTGGACGCCGTCAATCGCGCAGAGCATGGCGCTGATGGTCGCATGATGCTGCTCGGCGAGCACCTGAGTGGGCGCGACAAGCACCGCCTGATGGCCGGAACCCGCCGCCTGCAGCATGGCCGCGACCGCGACCACGGTCTTGCCGGAACCGACCTCGCCCTGCAGCAGGCGCTGCATCGGATATTCGCGGGCCATGTCCACGCCGATATCATCGATGACCTCCCGCTGGCCGCCGGTCAGCGGGAACGGCAGTGATTCGATGAACCGGTCACGCAGCGCCACGCCCGCACAAGGCAGGGCCACATCCTTGCGGACATTGCTACGCGACTGGAGCAGCGCCGTCTGCGAGACGAACGCCTCCTCGTAGCGCATCGTGCCGATGGCCCGTTTGAAATCCGCGGTGCTGAGCGGGTCGTGGATGGCCAGGAACGCTTCCGCGCGATGCAGCAGATGATTCGATTCGCGCACCGATTCGGGCAGGACGTCCGGGATCGCGCGGGCCAGGCCGACGGCCACGGCGTTTCCTGACCGAGACTCGGCACCCGCTGGAGCGGTTCCGGCGCCGCTGATGCCGCCGTCTTCCATCGGTTTCATTGTTTGCGGGGCTTCCGTTGCCGCATCGCCCGGGAGATCCTGCCCGGTTCCGGCCAGCAACTCGATGCATTGCACTATCGACTCATGAATGTGTTCGCTGGAGATACGAGACGACGCGTGATACACCGGTCGGGGTCTGCTGATGCGACGCAGGCCCGCTTCGACGGTGTCGGCGTCGTATTTCAGAGCGCTCATCTGCACGACACCGGAGTATTCGCCATCAGCCGGACCGGAGCCGGGAGCGACCGTCATTATTTCGGGATGGGTGAACTGCAGTTGGCCGTTGAACTCGCTCGGCTCGCCGGCGATCACCACAATCGCGCCGGAACGCAGCCGCATGCTCAGCCAATCGACATACTGCTTCTTGTACGAGAAGAACACCAAACGGGCGGCGGCCCCCGCGACATGCCGGGAAACCGCGAAATCCCCGTCATCCACCACGGCCTCGAGCCGGTAGCCCCGCCGAACGTTCATCGGCACGACCCGCATGCCGCGCACCGACGCGGAGAACGCCATTCTCTCGCCGATACGGGCCTCGCGCAGTGCCCGCAGGGGCACCGGATCGGCGACGCGGAACGGATAGTAGGTCAACGCATCGCCCACCGTCACGACGCCAAGGCTTTTGAGCGCGCCGACACGCCGCTTGTTCGTCATGATCGACGACATGGTGGTGTTCAACGTGATGCTCATACGTCCCTATTGTGGTGTGCCGGCGGGACGGCATCGCATTGTCCCCTCCGCCAGCGGATATAAAAAGGCCCCGGAGTCTTGCGACTTCCGGGGCCTCAGTGAAACGTTATCGCGCGATGTCACGCAACCACACGCTGAACCTTGCCGGCCTTGAGGCACTTGACGCACACGCGGACGCGAACGTTCTGGCCGTCAACGGTGGTACGAACCGGCTGCAGGTTCGGGCGGAAGGTGCGCTTGTTGCGGATATGCGAGTGAGAAACGGTGTATCCGACCTGCGGACCCTTGCCGCACACTGCACAACGAGCTGCCATGATGGACTCCCTTAATAACCTTGATGTTCAAGTCTTCCGTGTTCCAGCACGGATGCTTGAACACACAACTTCACAATAATAGCGCCAAATACAAACAAATGCAAATCAAGCGTGTATCATTGCGGCTTTCACCTACACATCCACACAATATCACCCGTCTTGACTATTGCCGCATCCAGCAACTCTTCATAAAATCACGGTAAAACGGTTACTGTATGGCACACGATACATGCAACGCGGCAATCGTCAAGGAGGAATGATGCTCAATTCACTTAAAGGCCTGCTTTCACGCAAAAACGACGTGCCCTCCCCCACAGTGATCTCGTTGGGACAGGTGTGGGTCGACATCATGATGGACATCGACGCGATTCCCCAACCGGGTGGATTCGCCGTCGCGAACCATACCATGCCGTCGGTGGGCGGCAGCTTCCGCGTCATGCAGGCGGCCAGCCGGATTGGGGCGGCGACCAAGCACGCAGGCGTCATCGGCAACGGGCCGTGGGCGTCACTGATCCGCAAGGCTCTCAACGACAACGGCATCGAGCACATCGGCCAGGACCGCATCGACGCCGATTCCGGTTTCCGTCTGGTGCTCAACGACAGCGAGCGCAAGACGTTCATCGCCACGTATGGCGCCGAATCGCAAGGCAACGAGAACACGTTCGACTGCGTGGAACCCGGCGAGGGCGATGTGGTGCACATCAGCGCCAACACGCTGATGGATCACAGCGCGTCAGGCATCGACGCCTTCCTGCATCGCACCGCTTCGGACCCGACGACGCGCGACTACAGCATCGTGCTCAATCCGACCAACACGCTGCACATGGTCAGCGACCACCTGCTGGAGGATCTGGTGCTGGTGCGGCCCATCTGGTCCTGCAACCGTCAGGAGGCCCGCACGCTCGCCGACCGGCTTGGCGTGTTCGTGGACGATTCCCTGTCGATGACCGTCGGCGGCGGGTTCGACGACTCGATGAAGGCGCTGTGCAACAGCCTCGGCGCCACGCTGCGCGCGCCGCTGGTGGTTCGTGCGGGGTCGCGCGGCGCGTGGGTGCGCACGCCGGGCGGCGAAGTCATCCATGTGGAGGGGTATCCGACGAAGGCGACGCACACCCGTTCGGCGGGCTCGTGCCACACCGGTGCCATGTGCGCACTGATCGCCCGCGGCTGGTCGCTTGTCGATGCGGTGAAGATCGCCAACGCGGCCGCTTCGCTGGGCATTCAGCGTTCCATCAACGGCGTTCCGGACTGCCCCGGCTATGACGAGGTCATCGCCAAGCTCGAGGAAGACGAGACTCCGGACGAGGCCGCGAAGTAGCCATTCCCCGCAGCGTCGCCCGGCCGATATGGATTGTTGCGCAACGCTGTCGTTCCGTTTGCGTCCTTAAGTGCGCGCCGAACGGACGACTCTGCGCACATAGGGACGCAAATCGGGTGTTTTGCGTCCCTATGTGCGCGCACTTGTCGTTTCGGCGCGCACTTAAGGACGCTGTTGGACCAATCACCGTACCGATGACCGCTCAGGCGCGGCCACCCCACGGCGTCTGGCCGACAATCCCCATATCGCGGGCGAGCCTGCGATGCAGTTCCTTCGTCAACGGAATCAGATCGCTTTCCAGCGGATAATTCAGAAAAACGCTGCGGCAACGGCATGTAATTCACCCGCAACCATATGTAGATTCGTCCATCCATCACGATCAGATTCGGTCTGTACGGGCTCATCTTCAGCAGTTCGACCACGTCGGCGGGCACGCCGCCCTGCTCGCTGGTGCGCTGAAACATCTTGCGACCCTGATAGATGGTCGCCCACATGAGTGGGCCTCGTGGCACCGTGCACGGGCATACCAGGAACACGATATCGGTGGCATAGCTGGGGTTCGCGTCCGATATGAACTGCATCACGTCATAGTTGAACGTGATCCAGCCGTCCTTGCCCCATGTCGTATGCGGCATTTCGCTACCGACCGTCCTCAGCTTGGAAATCTTGGCGAACCACGCCGGAGGGAAGTGCACGTCCTCGTCCAGCGGCGTCCAACCGCGAGCGAACATATCCGCCCGCCGCGCCTCTTCGATGGGATCGGGCTTGCGCCGCGCATAATAGGTGTACCAGATAACGAACGCCGACCCCGATGACGATCGCCACGATCGATGCGGCCAGGCACGCGCCCGACCCGCCCAACCCGTCCGACCCCCGCCGGCCCGCAACAATTCACCCGCAATTCATATGGAAACTTGGTATGCCGGAAACGGCACTTTACGATATATATGAACACGACGTCAGGAGTCCCCATGAACGACAGCATCGCAGCCAAACCCGCCGATGGCCCGGCAGACAGTGCAGCGGCCGGCACAGATCCGACCCTCACCGCCACCGCGAAACTCACCCCGCGCGAGAAGAAATGGATCATCTACGACGTGGGCAACTCCGCGTTCGTGCTGCTGTCCACCGCGGTGATTCCGATCTACGCGAAATCGCTGATGCCCGCGGACGGCAACATCGTGTCGGCCTGGGGCTACGCGCAGACCATCGCATCGCTGGTCATCGCGCTGCTCATGCCGCTGCTCGGCTCGATTGCCGACGTGCAGGGCATGAAAATCAAGTTCTTCCTCGGCTTCTTCGGCACCGGCGTCGTCACGTGCTGCGCGATGGCGCTTCCACTGACGTGGCTGCCGTTCCTGGTCGTGTATATCCTCGCGACGATCGGACTCAACGGCTCGCTCACGTTCTACGATTCGATGCTGATCGACACCACGCCGAACGAACGCATGGACAAGGTCTCCTCGCACGGCTACGGCTGGGGCTACATCGGCTCGACCGTGCCGTTCATCGTGTGCATCGCGTTGATCTTCGGCGGCCCGGCGCTGCCATTCGGCTGGACGACGACCGGCTGCACCCGCGCATCGTTCATCATCACCGCCGTCTGGTGGGTCGCGTTCACGATCCCGCTGATCTCCAGCTACCGTCAGGAGCATTACCGCGCCACACGCGACCAGCTGGGAACGGCCGTGCGCGGCACCTTCCGCGAGCTTGGCGGCACCTTCCGCAAGATAGTGAGGAACAAGCCGCTGTGGATGTTCATGCTCGCGTTCTTCTTCTACATCGATGCGGTGAACACGGTGATCTCGATGAGCACCTCGTACGGCGCCGAGCTGGGCATCGACTCGACTCAGCTGGTGGTGGCGCTGCTGGTCACGCAGTTCGTGGCGTTCCCATGCGCGATCCTGTACGGGCGGATGGCCGGGCGGTTCGGCTGCAAGGCGATGATCGTGGCGGCGGTCGTGGCCTACATGTGCATCGTGTTCTTCGCCGCGTTCTTCCTCGTGTCGGCCGCGCAGTTCTGGATCCTGGCGATCCTCGTCGGCATGTTCCAGGGCGGCATCCAAGCGCTGAGCCGCTCGTATTACGGCAAGATCATCCCCAAGGACCACGCCAACGAGTACTACGGCTTCTACGACATCTTCGGCAAGACCGCGAGCATCCTGGGCACGTTCCTCGTGGCCACCACCACGTCGATCACCGGCAACGCCTCCCTCGGCGTGCTGTCCATCGCCATCCTGCTGGTGTTGGCGTTCGTGTTCCTCCTCCTGCAGAAGGACCCAACGCAAGCGTAATGTCACCCATCAATCAGCAACAGGAACGCCGAAGCAGCGATAAAACGGCAGACCCTACCGCCCGAGCCGCGACCTGAGACAATTTAGCCCTGCACAACGCACATATTTTGACAGGGCGGTAGTTGTTGCAAATTCTGCGACAACTACCGTTGGTAAATCGAACGCTGTAATCAGAAACTTTCAGATGCTGAGTTCCATGCAGTGCCCCCTGTGACCGCAATGCGGGCAGGTAAGCTTGCGCGTCTTGGGCGTGTGTGCGGCGAATACGAACTCTCGCATACCCGGCTGGAAGGTCTCATGGCAAGCCGGACATAGGTACTGCACGCGGGAGCGATAGTACTTCGTCGCCGCAACAGCGAGCGCAATCGCCAGCAGAACGGCGACCGGCAGCGGCCACCATACGTCTGTCATCACACCGATGACGAGGCATGCAATTTGCAACAAAGTCGCGGGCAATGCGATTGCCAGCATGACCAAATATGTGGTGCGCAGGGAATGAGTGGTTGTGGTGTTCATAACGGTTGCCATGTCGGTTAATATTGGCGATACGAAGTCAGACGCCGAGACCGTCAGTGCTTTGCGCAGCTGCAAGCAGTCATCAAGACGTTGCTTCTGCTCGGCGATACCCGACTGCAAGGATGCCGTCTGCTGATCCAGCAAATCAACCAGCACCCGTTCCGGCCGCTCGTCCGACAGAATCGAGCGAATCTGCTCCAGCTTGAAGCCGAGTCCTTTGAGAAAAAGGATGACCCGCATCCGCTCGACCTCTGCAGTCCCGTACAGCCTTCGGCCGCCGTCGCTGATCTCATTGGGAATCAACAGACTTTTGGCATCGTAGTACTGCACGGTTCGCACACTCACACCAGTGAGTGCGGCGATGTCCCCTGTGGTGTATCGGCTGTCCGTTTCATCGTCCATCGACATGGCCCAACCTCCTTTCACCAAGCAATATGCCGCATTACGCAACGTCACAAGCAACATATGACGCAACGTCGACCACAAAACCTTCACATATAAGCGGACTGTAGAAAGACATCCGACCATCGCAATTGCGCACTGGTTCACAGTGAATACCCCGAACCAGTTAGACGGCAGAACAGAATTACAGCCACACCTGTTCTTCAGGCTTTACCTCGCCGACCGCATTGGCCACACGTATGGCATCATTCCGACTCAATCTACCGGTGAATCCCTGTAGATCCGACCGGAGGAACCGCACCAGCTGCGCGCAGCGAGCGGTCGTCAGATGGGTAAGCCCGGCATGCTCATACTCGGGCAGTTGCACATCGCCCGCCCTATGCCAGGTTGGATTGCCGGTCAGTTCCACAGCCACTCCACCGTCGTCGTCGGCTTGTATGACGATGGCGGCCACGTAATGGTTGCGTGATTTCGTCGGATCATCCTCGAACCGCACCCGCATGCGATACACGTCGAAGACATGCAATTGCTCCGGAATCGGCATCAATTCCGGAATATCATGATTATTCGCCATCGCGCCACGCCTTGGGCAGTACGGCAACACCATCGGCGCCCCGGCTTGGATTCAACACCATGGCGTTCGGCACTTCGACCACCGGATACCCCTGTTCGTCGACCCCACGGTACGTAACCCCATTGGCGGCAACATGTCCCGCGTGAGGCAGCACGGGTTCAGGCGCCTTCACCTCGAACGGAATACGACGCTGCGATACCAACTGCACGCTGGCCATATTCACGAACGTATTGAAATTCAATCCCATGGAATCAAGAATGGCGTTCACTTCGGCTTTGAGATCATCATCCATGCGAACAGTGGTAGTGCTCATAATGAATCCTTTCCAAAGCCAATTGTATTACTAATGACTTCTTTTCTCAATATAATCCGTAGGATGCTTAACGCTTTTGCATCATGACCTTGACATCGGGACAATCCCACGTGAAACCAATCTCTGCCTTTGCGCTCATCAGCTGGGGAGCTCACGGTCACACTCATGCGTCGCAGACCACGAGCCTCGCTCGGCGTGCTGTCCATCGTGGTGCTGCTGGTCGTGGCGCTCGCGCTCCTGCTCCTGCAGAAGGATCCGACGCGAGACTAGGGACGCCTGCTAAGAGCAGGCCGCATGCGACCCGATGAAGGCGCGTACGGTATCCACGCACTCGTCCATGCGCACCAACAGCGCGAGATGACCGCCGTCACCATGTCGGCGTGCGACGCAGCATCGATCAGCAAATCGGCCATATGCCGCTGATACGGCTTGCTCAGCAACTGCTTGAGGACATCGCACAGGCCCTGCATCAGCCGCCGTTCGCCAGACGACATGTCTTGCGTCTTGCGCATCACGGCCCACGCCATCAGACGCCGGTGCAACGGCATCGGTATCAGGCAAGCGTCCGCTTCCACTTGCGCTGGCACGCGCCAGTTCGGCGTTCGTCGCGAGCCGCTCCTGATAATCGAAGGTGATGACCGAGCAGTCCTCGGCGAACCGTTCAAAATGCAGGCAGAACAGTCGGACAGCCCGATTCCGCCCGGCAGGAGCACAATCGTTGCGCGGGCGGAGGGATTGCGATGATACCGGTATGCGAAGGGTTCGCCATCCGGCAATCGCATGGTTTGCAACGGATACCGCTCACGAAACGCGGCGAGATCGTCCATCGGCCGTCTTTTCCTTGCTATTTCGTCCGCCCGGGCTGCCCGGCGCCTTGTCCGTCGTCGTTGCGCCTGCGATAATCCTTGACCAGCTGGATGATGAGGCTCGCTATGCCGCACAGTACGCCACCGATCGGCCACGGCAGCCAGAACAGGCCAGATCCCACGGAGCTCCAGTCGTCATGCAGCATCCACGGCCCCAGAAACAGTAGGCACAGGGCGGTTATCGTGGCCAGCGACATGATGATGCCGCATACCGTACCGGTCAGATTGTCGTAGAAATCATGCCCGGCTGCACGCTCTTTCTTGCCATCGGTATCGGCCTCCTTGTTGTAGCCGTCGATGTCGAGCATGCCGTGCCGTATTCCGCAGTAAACGAAACCGAAGACGGCGACCGAGCACAGCATCAGCATGATCGCGTTCGGCCATCCATTGCTGATGCCCAACACTTCATCGGCGTACACAGTCACCGCTATGCCGATCAGGATTGCCGCTATACCGCCCACGATGCCGACCACCAGCAGGCGCGTCTCGCGGCTGTGATCCTCCTCGGTGTAGAAATCCTCGATATACGGATGGCGGCGTTTGAACTCGGCGTGCGACATGCCGCCCGGGACCAGCATCCCCAGCCCGGCGATCACACCTATGCAGATGCACAGGAACGTGAGGAAGTCATTGAGCCGCGTCACGCCGAGGATGGAGTTGCTTGAATCGAACAGATTGCAGATACCGACCGCCGCGATGATCGCCGCAACGCCGCCGGAGATGAGCAGCGCAAACCGGCGGCGATGCTCGTCGTAGCCGGTCAGGTCCTGCGGCAGGGTGTCCGTATTGGCGTGCACGGCGGGGCGGGGCGAACCGGTTCCGTACGGTGTCTCGCCGGTCGGCACGCCCGTGAGGCTTGGCTCGATGGCACCGGCCGCACCGAGATGCGCGGGCTCGTCGGCGTCGCCTATACTTCCCTTCGCGTTCCCCGCATGTGCAGGGCTCCCGGCATCTTCACCGGTCATGCCTCCGACAGTCGTGCCGCAGCCGGCTGCCGATGCGCCGTGCGAGTCCGGCTGGCTGGCGCTCACGCTCACGTCGCCGAGCACGAGATCGTCAAGCGTGCAGCCGAACAGATCGCAGATCATGAGCAGCTTGTCCATTTCGGGGTAGGCCTTCTCGGATTCCCATTTCGAAATGGCCTGCCGCGAGACGCCGAGCAGCATGGCCAGTCGCTCCTGGGTCATGTTGCGTTGGGCGCGCAGGTATTGCAGGTTGGTGCGGAAGCTCATCGTCAAATCCCTTCTCAAGTGATTCCATCATGTCATGTTCGGCCGATGACCCCACTATGGCACGCCGTCCGCGCCATCCGCCACCATCTTACGGTTGCAATCGCCGACCATGCCCCGCAACCGTGCGCAACCACAGGTTGCATCGGCGGAATCCCGCCGTTTTGATGTCCTATATCACAATCCTCACGAAATCGATTTTCCCCGCCGCAACCGCCGCCATGCCGTATCGAGGTCGAGCGAGCGGCCCGGCAGCTTGGGCCAGGTGTCCAATCCGTCCCCATATCTGCGCGGGATTAAGTGCACGTGGAAATGCATCACCGACTGCGCCCCATGATGACCCTTCCCGGCGGCAAGATATGCAACGAATCGCCCTCAATGATACAGGCGCGAGTATGGTACCGGGCCAATCGGGCATCAAGCGAAAGCAAGTCTCGGGATTCCGGGAATCCGCATCATGCGCACTTGTGCGGGAATATGAGTCATCCTCGCACAAACATCATCGAGAACGATCACCGCACTATGCGTCGTGCGAATCATCATCACGCACCGAATCATCGTCGTCGGGCATGACCGCGACGGTCCTGACCTCGGTTTTCAGCAGGTACTTCTCGGCGAAGTCCAATGTGGTGGACACCATCACAACCCCCTTCTTGACGTGCGAACCATTGATATGGCACCGGCGAAGCCCCTTGCCGCCGGCACCCACCATCGAAGCACGTCGCAGGGCGCGACACAAGACCGCGGACATATGAAAAATCTATGGCTCGCTCAACCGACGCTCTCAAAACTCGCAGATACAGGCCGTCATCGGGCAGCTGGGCCAGATACGGGCGCAGACCGGTACCGCGATACCAGTCGAGGATTGCCTCATACCCAGGCAGCGCATGGTAGTAGTTCGTCTCCCACACGTCGACGTGCGCGGAGAGCGGGGCGAGCAGATCATAGTATGCGCTTACGTCGAAATTGTCGCCGCCGAGATTGTAGTAGCGGCGTATCTCGCTGATCCACTGCCGCCATTTCGGCTCGCACGCGGTCTCGCGCAGGATGATGTGCGGCGGCAGGTTGATGTTCTCGGTGAATTGCGCCGGCGTTAAGCCGTCGCAGCATGGAGGGCAGCACCCGTTCATGATTCGGCACCCATTGCAGGCAGGCGTTGGAGAAGACTACATCGAAATCGCAATCGGGGTGGAGCTTGCGCGCCGAGGCGATCATGTCCGGGGAGCTGTCGATGCCGAGAATCCTCGCCTGCGGGTATAGGCTCGAAAAAAAAGAAACGCCCCTCCCGGAAGGAGGGACGTTCTGTTCTGTGGAGCTAAGGGGATTCGAACCCCTGACCCTCTCCATGCCATGGAGATGCGCTACCAGCTGCGCCATAGCCCCGAAAACCGACCACCGTAGCGGCCGTGGGTGATGTAGGAATCGAACCTACGACCCCTTCCGTGTGAAGGAAGTGCGCTAGCCGCTGCGCCAATCACCCAGTGCACACCGAAGTGAACTTCGGCATCCGTGGGCGATACAAGATTCGAACTTGTGACCCCTTCCGTGTCAGGGAAGTGCGCTACCTCTGCGCCAACCGCCCGGGTCTGCGTACCGACCGGCCGAATCGCTTCAGCCAGCCGAATCTGCGAGCGGACAACGGGACTCGGACCCGCGGTCTCAACCTTGGCAAGGTTGCGCTTTACCAACTAAGCTATGTCCGCAATGTCACCTTGACAGGCAACAGGGGAATACATTACCCGACCGCCTGTACAAACGGGACAAAAATCGCGACACGCCTGAAATTCCGCGGAATCAGTCACCGCTCTTTGTTGCTGATGAGCAGCAGGATCCCCCATGGTATTCACGAACAGCAGGTTGCACACACCGAACGCCACGGTGTTGGCCCGCGTGCCCTTGTAGATGCCCCAACTCATCACCGTCATCGGGATCATCCATGCCAGCGGGAGCAACGTCCATCCCAACGCGACCATCGAGATGATGTTGAGGGTGAATGCAGCGAGACGCAGGTTGCGATCGCTATTCGTCATCGGGTACGCGCCCGGCGAATACGGTTGCCGTCCGGCGTCACCTGCTGCGCCGGCGCGAAATCACCGACCCATTCCTCGCCATCCCACCAACGCATCAGCGAGGGATCGCCCGATGGGTCCGGATACCAGCCCGGCGGCATGTTCATGATTGCTCCCGTCCGGCTCGGGCCGCTTCGCTCCGGCTCATGCTGCTCGCCTGCATCTCGCCCGCGCCTCGCCTATTCCGCCCGTCACCTTCATCGGCCACGAATCACCGCGCCGCGCCACCGAAGGCGCGATACTGGCAAACCTGCCTCCATCGCACAGCCCCGGCCACGCGCGACGCACATGATGCGACATCATCGCGCCACACGCTCGGTGTCCCTCCCCGACCCCCCCACCCCCCGAATGCCGCCTGTCGCGCGGTTTTTGTACCGCGCTGAGAGTATTCAAGAGAGTATGACAGTAAATTCCTCGACCATGGTCAAAGAGTTCACCAATCCGCTGAAGGAACCGATCGACGACGATATCAACTTGTTTGATTTCCTTGACCGCCGCGCCCAGCGCGACCCGGACGGCTCGACCGTCGAATACAAGGCGGACGGCGGCTGGAAGTCGTTCTCCGCGACGCAGTTCCGCGACCTGGTGATCGCCCTGGGCAAGGGCCTGATCGGCTTGGGTGTGAAGAAGGGCGACGCCGTGTCAATCGTGTCGCGTACGCGCTGGGAATGGACCGCGCTCGACATGGCCATCATGGCGGTCGGGGCGCTCACCGTCCCGGTCTACGAGACGAATTCCGACGCTCAGGTGAGCTGGATCTTCAACGATTCGCAGGCCACGATCGCGTTCGCCGAGGACGACGGGCAGCGCGACAAGATCGAATCCATCCACGATGAGGTGCAGTCGCTGCGCAAGGTGTTCGTGATCGAGGCCGGCGCGCTCGAAGCCTTGCAGGCATATGGCAAGGAAGTGAGCGACGAGGAGTTCTGGGCGCGCAAGAACGACGCCCACGGCGACGACCTCGCGACGATCGTCTACACGTCCGGCTCCACCGGCACCCCCAAGGGCGTGGAGTTGTCGCACCGCAATCTGGCGTTCCTGTGCCTGTCGGCCATGCAGTACATGCCCCGCGCCTGCGCGTGGCCCGACCGCCGTCTGCTGCTGTTCCTGCCGCTGAGCCACGTGTTCGCGCGGTTCATGGAGCTGCTGAGCTTCTGCGGCACGCTGACGTTGGGACTGAGTTCCGACATGAAGACGATCGTCAAGGATTTCGAGTCGTTCGGCCCGACGCTGCTGCTGGCGGTGCCTCGCGTGTTCGAGAAGGTGTATAACGCAGCGTCGCAGCGCGCCGGCAAGGGCATCGCCGGCAAGATGTTCCTGCGTGCGGCGGACGTGGCGCGGGATTGGTCGAAGGCCGAGCAGGCCGGCGAGAAACTGCCGTGGCGGGGGCGCCTCGCCCACGGGTTCTACGAGTTGGTGGTGTACAAGAAGATCCGCACGATTTTCGGCCCGAACGCCGACTTCGCCATCACCGGCGGCGCCCCGATGGATGCCAACCTTTCGCACTTCTTCAACGGCATCGGCATGCCGCTGCTTGAGGGCTACGGCATGACGGAGACCTGCGGGCCGGTGTGCGTGAGCCTGCCGGAGAACAATCGGATCGGCACGATCGGCATGCCGATGAGCGGCGTCACCGCGGGTATCGCGGACGACGGCGAACTGTGCGTACGCGGCCATCTGGTCTGCCGCGGATACCACAACCATCCCGATGTGACCGCCGAGCAGATCGTCGACGGCTGGCTGCACACCGGCGATCTGGGCGACATCGACGAGGACGGCTTCATTTCGATCACCGGCCGCAAGAAGGATCTGATCATCACCGCCGGCGGCAAGAATGTCTCCCCCGGCCTGTTGGAGGCCGCCGTGATGACATCGCCGGTTGTGAACCAGTGCCTGGTCATCGGCGACCGGAAGCCGTTCGTGGCCGCGCTGGTCACGTTGGATCTCGCCGATGCGAACGCGTGGCTGAAATCACAGGGCGCTCAGGAGGAGTCCGACCTGGCGTCGCTGGCCCGCAATCCGATCGTGCACACCGAAGTCGAGCGTGCGGTGAATCAGGCCAATGAGGGCGTGTCTCGCGCCGAGTCGATCCGCAAGTTCGAGATTCTGCCCGACGAGTTCACACAAGACAATGGCATGCTGACGGCCAGCCTGAAGACCCGCCGCGCGCAGATCGTCGCGCACTACCGAGAACTGATCGACACTGTGATCTACGTGCCGAAGAAGAAGTAGGCTCACCCGGCCTGCAGTCGCCACGTTGTTTCCTGTTTGCTTTTTCCAGTGTTCGCGCATGCGGTTGCCGTTGGCCGCTCCCGCTTTGCGGTTGCAGCTCGCGCGTTCGGGTCCGTTGTATCCGTCGCGCCGGTCGTTATGTCCGAGGTCCCATGCTTGGCCGCGGGTGACGGGCAGGTGTCAGCGGGTGTATGAGCATCTGCGTAGTGCCATTTGTTGTTTACCTAGTCCTGCGGTCGTTAAGATTCACTGCGTGTCGTGTGTTCTCGGGTTGCATATCTCTCGGCGTCAAGCAGGTCGCCGAACGCCTCGGCATAACCAGTGGCGGCCTGCTCAACCTCAAGCTCCCCGAACCCGACGCCATGATAGGCCGCACGCGCGGCTGGCTCCCGGAGACGATAGACGGATGGAACGCGAAGCGTCCCGGTCGGGGCGTCGGCGGAGGCAGACCCCGAAAAAAAAACAAGTGACTGGCATACGCGGTTGGCTTCGAACCAACGGCCTGCGGTTTTGGAGACCGCCGCTCTTCGTCTGGTGCGCATCAAGCGGTATTGCGGCGTTCGGCACGCCGCATCAATCAGCCGACGGCACGCCGCGGCAACCGAAATCGTCTGTGCATCAACACTAACAACCGTTCGCGCGGTTCGCTAGAGGTCGTGAGGATTTTTCGCCTTTCGCGCTCTTCCCGGGCATGCCGGCCGCGCTTGGGCCGTGCAGCCGGCTTGGAATCCAGTCGGCACAGGGTATCCGCATGGGAAGCTGCGCTGCGTTTGCGCCGGCTGCTTTCGCGCATCGGCATGACTCATTTCGCTCGCGACGCGCCGGCCGGGTACGGCGCGGATGCCGAATTACCGGCATCGCCGCGGCATCCGCAGGCGCGTTGACGCTGGCCACGTCGGCGTTCATGTTCCGATTCGTCCTTGACACGCAGGCGCCGCTTTCGATGATGAAACTGGTCAGGGCCGGTAAGGTTCCCGGCGCCAAGCTGGAGGGCGTGCGCCGTGATGCAGCCGAGGAGGCAAGGGCCGCATTGGTCGACGGTCGACCGATTCGTCAGCGATGCGCTGGCCGGATGAGCCGTAAAGCCCGACTGGCTGGGCCATTTACGGGCTGTGGAGGGCGAACAGAACGCGAAATTACGGGGTGAAATAGCCGAAATCCGCAATTCCCCGTGTGAAATCGCCGTTTTTCGAGCTCAAAACGGCGATTTCGCACGGGGAATTGCCCAGAACGGCTATTTCAACCCGTAATTTGACGAGGATGATGGGGGCAGATAGGGGGGGGGGCAGCGATTGCGGTTGAACGCTTTCACTTCGCGCTGAGCCTTGCCCGGCTCATGGCTTACATTGTGGTCACATCACTGCCGTCGGAGCTGTACGAGGAACCGGAACCGCTGGAGCTGCTGCCGGAGCCACTGGAACCACTGCCGAGCTGGCTGTCCGACTCCCCTGAGCCACCATACTGCTGAGACTGTCCATTGCCGAATTGGCCGCCGCTGGGCAGCTGCCCCATGCCTCCGGGCATCTGCATCTGCTGGCTGCTGCCCGTGCCATCTTCGTCGTCGGTCAGCGCGTTCACCGCGAGCGCTCCACCGACGCCACCCACGAGGCCACAGACCAGAGACACCACGGCGAGCAATGCCCACGTCTTACCGCTCAACGCGTGTTCGCCGCCCTTCGAGCCTTTCGGTGTCGGGACCTGACCGCCCATTGCTCCAGGCACCGGCCCCCGGCCGTTCCAATCCGCATACAACGGCATCCGGCCGCCCTGCGCGTTCGCATCTGGTGTATTCGCGCCCTGCATATTCGCGTCCTGCGCGTTCATGTTCTGGCCACTCACCGCTTGCATATTCTCCGGCTGCGGATTCATTGCCTGCGTCGGCGCATTCTGCGCGTACCACGCCGCACGCGATCCCTCGCCGTAGCTCCCCGGCATCGGACCGTTCGGCGTATAGCCGGAACTGCCCGGAGCCGCCGCGAGCCTATACCCAGCCGAGCCGTATCCGGCGGTTCCGCATCCAGCAGCCCCGGTCCCGGCAGCCCATTCGGCGTCTCCCAGACCAGCCGCACGATTCCCCGCATACTCGTCTGTACCGCCGTTGTCTGCCGCAGCCCGGCCACCATCAGCCACAGCGGCGTCATTTACAGCCGCTTGATGCTGCTCCGAACCGGTGACGTTCGCCGCAACCTCGATAGCGACGCCCTCGATGGCACCATCCGCGCCGTTGCCGCTCTCGCCGCCATTCGCATTGTTGACATTGTTGCTGTTGTTGCTGGTCATGATGACTCCTTTGAAAACTGACTGATGAAGTGATTGCTGATGTTGATGTCTGGCACGCCGCCATGGTTATGCCATCGTCCACGCTGTCGATGTGCCGAACCGGCTGTCGAACTCGCTGCGGTCGATGGTGTCGCTCGACAGCTCCGTGTCGCTCCCGGCCGAGACCGAGGTCGAATACGAGCCGGTCACCGTGACGGTCACGTCGCCGCTGCCGGAGACCACGGTCTTGCCGTTCGCCACGATGGTGACGGTGTTGCCGTCGCCGCCGGAAGCGACGTTGAGCGCGGAAATGGTCGTATCCTTCGTCACCACCCACGTGGACGTGCCGTCGACATTCACAGTGATGGGGGCGTCGCTCGCCGTGCCCGTGCCGGAGCCGGCCGCCGCGTTGTCCGTGAGCGTCGCCGCGTCGGTGTCGAAATCAAGCTCAGTGTTCTGCAGCACCACATCGGCGGTCGTGTTGGTGAAGTAGAACATCGACCCTGATCCGATGGCGGAGCTGAGTGTGGAATCGACCGACTGGAACGTGGCGTGCTCGCCGGTGCTGGCTTCCGCATCGCCCGAGGTGGACTGGTAGATGATGGTGCCATTGGCGATCGGGTCGGATGCGGTTTTGCCGGTGACCGTGCTTTCCAACGTCGAATCCTTGATCAGGATCGTATTGAGGCCTTCCATGCCGGCGATCTGGCTGCCGGATGAGGTTCCGGAGACGTTGTTCACCTGAATGTCGCCGGTGGAATACAGCAGCGGGGAGCCGGAGCCGGCGGTGCTCAGCGTCGCATCGGCGAGAGAGATCGATCCGCCGCCTCGATCGGTGGCGACGATGGCGCTGTGGCCGCCCTGCGTGTCCGCGGTGATCTTGTTCGCCGATATCGTGCCGCCGTAGGTCGCGTCCAGCCCGCGTGAATTGTCGGCCATGGTCTCAATCGATGTGTCGTTGACGAGCGCCGTTCCGGAATCGGTGGCGAAGACGCCGTTCGACCCGGAGCTGGAGGCGGTGATGTCGGTACCGTCGATGACGGCGGTGGAGTCTTCGCCGACGGTGAGCGACACCGAGTTGGTGCCGGAATAGTCGTATTGCATGGTGTTGGCGCCGCCACCGAAGTTGCCGCTCGGCGGCTGCATGGTTGAGGCGGGGCCAGCGGAACCGGCCGAGAGGTGCCGAATCAGCACCATGCCGCCGGGGCTCGCGCACAGGCCACCCGTGAGGGCGACCATCCGCCTCGTCGCGATTACCGGCGGTCGACGCCGCCGCGAGCCGCCGGGGCTCGCATGGGGTTGCATGTCATGGGGTTGCATGGTCGTCGTCCTTTCCTTGGATTGACTCCATTGAACGACGGCTTTCCTAGCGGCCCCTGCGCCTGACGTTGAACCGTCCTGCAACCTTGCGGAACGGTTTCCGAATGTTTTCTGATGCTTTCTGGATGCTCTTAGACGGAACGCGCCCTCAAAACTCGCAGATACAGCCCCAGAATCGACATTTTGGGGCTGTATCTGCGAGTTTTGAGAGCGCGGTTTCGCCTACAATCCGTATTCCTCGCGCACGAAGCGCTCCAGCACCGGAATCGACCGCTTCACCTTGTCGGTGTCGATGCAGTAGGCCATGCGGAAGTACCCGGACACGCCGAAGCTGTCGGACGGCACCAGGATCAGGTCGTATTCCTTGGCCTTCATGCAGAAGGCGTTCGCGTCGGCTTCCAGCGCCTTCGGGAAGATGTAGAACGTTCCGCCCGGGCGCACCACGTCGAAGCCGATCGAGGTCAGCGCATCGTACAGCAGGTTCATGTTCGTCTCGTACACGCTCAGGTCGCTGGTCTCGTCGATGATCTTCGCCACGGCGAGCTGCATGCTGGAGCTCGGGCAGTTGTGGCCGGTGCCGCGCGAGATCTGCCCGCACATCGGCACGATGAGTTCGGCGTCGGTCGCCCGCGGGTTGACTGCCACGTAGCCGATGCGCTCGCCCGGCAGGCTCAGCGACTTCGACCAGGAGTAGCAGGTCAGCGTGTTGTCGTAGAACTTGGCCGGGTACGGCTGCGTGCCGCCGTCGAACACGATCTCGCGGTAGGGTTCGTCGCTGATCAGGAAGATGTCGTGACCGTATTCGGCCTGCTTCGCCCGCAGGATACCCGCGAGCCGGTCGAGCGTTTCGGCCGAATACACCGCGCCGGAGGGATTGTTCGGCGTGTTGATGAGCACGACCGCCACCTCGGGGTTCAGCGCCGCCTCGAACGCCGCGAAGTTGATCTGGAAGCTCTCGATGTCGGCGGGCACGACGGTCAGCCGCGCGCCCGCGCCTTCGACATACGGATGGTATTCGGGGAAGTATGGCGCGAACGTGAGCACTTCGTCGCCGGGCTTGGTGACGGCCCGCAGCGCGTGGGCGAGTGCACCGGCGGCACCCGTCGTCGGGAAGATGTGACCGGCCGTGTAATCCATGCCGAAACGCCTGTTGAGGCTTTCGGCGATGGTGCGGCACGCCTCCGGGTTGCCCAGCGACGGGCTGTATCCGTGGAGCGCGACCGGATCGGCGGTCTCGTACATGTCGATCATCGCCTTGGTGAAGCTGGACGGGCACGGCACGCTCGGGTTGCCCAGCGAATAGTCGAACACGTTGTCGTATCCGATTTCGGTGCCCCTTGCGGTCGCGTATTCACTCAGGGTTCGAATGACCGATTTGCCGCCGAGCATGGCTTTGTATGTTTCGTTGATCATGGCACAACCTCCCCGTTGGACTCTGGTTTCGTTTTTACCACCGACCACGCACAACAGGGCATGTCGCCGGTTGTTGTTGGGTTCGCGCGGGTTGGGAACCGGGTATATTGACGGGTAACCGGTCACCCGCCCGGCCCTTAGCGGCTCCGGACGACAAGCATAGCCCCGCCGCGGCGGAAAGGAGGCACACGACGCCCAACATCATCGATTATGCACGTTCCGAGACCCGCCCGTTCGGCGTCGACGCACCGTTCAACGCCGTCGACGCGCTGGTGCTGGCGTCGCTTGTCTATCAGGACATGCCGGCATGCGTGCGGACTCTGGCCGATGTCGAGGCACGATCCGGCACATTCCGCAGACGTCTGAGCAGCATCGACGTGCGCCATCCGGTGCGCTCGATTCGCCATTTGGCCGCCCCGGAGTTCGGCGACGCAACGCTGGCTTCGGTGTCGGAGGCGCTGACCCCCGATGATTTTCATGTGGAGAGCGGCCATAACGGCCTCGCCGACCCGCGCCTGACGCAGGAGCTGTACGCCGCCATCGGAGTCAATCCGCGCTTTGCCTGCGTTCGCGTGGACGCATCCGACGAGCATTTCAGCGAGGAACAGCAGATGCAGTTCGCCGCCGTGACCATGCTGCTGCCGGGCGGCACGCTGGCGGTGGCGTTCCGCGGCACGGACGACTCGTTCGTGGGTTGGAAAGAGGATTTCAACATGGCGTTTCGCTACCCGGTGCCCGCACAGCATGCGGCATGTGAGTATGTGTGCGCCGTGGCGCGCCTGTGGCGCGGCCCGATGGTGCTGCTGGGGCATTCCAAGGGCGGCAATCTGGCCGTGTATGCGGCGATGAACGCGCCCGAGCCGGTGCAGCGGCGTGTCACGGCGGTGTATTCGCTGGACGGGCCGGGGTTCCCGTCGCAGATCGTCGGCAGCGATCCGTATCGGAGCGTCATGCCCCTCATCGTGAAGATCGTACCGGACTCCTCGATTGTCGGCATGATTCTGGAGACGCCCGAGCCGATGCGGGTTGTACGCTCCGACCAGAAGGGCGTGATGCAGCATCTGACGTTCTCCTGGCAGGTCTCGGGCAATGATTTCGAATATCTGCCGCAGGTGTCGCCGAGTTCCCAGCTGTTCAACCGGTCGTTGAACGGCTGGCTGGAATCGCTGAGCACCGAGGACCGCGAGCGCGCGGTGGACGCCCTGTTCTCCGTGCTGCGGTCGAGCCATGCCGACAGCATTTCCGATCTCATGGCGGCCGGCCTGAAGGCCGTTCCCACGATGATCAACACGTTCGTGGGTCTGTCGGAGGCGGATCGCCGTCATCTGATCGAAGCGATGGGGCTGCTCATGGCCGCGGTCCGGTCCCGTTCCTCGCGGTAGCCGTCTCGTGCCCGAACCCTGTTTCGCCAACCGAGAAAAATGGACAGTTCGCCTATTTTCCGATCATCCGCCGCACAATCCGCCCTACAATAATCCATATCACACATATAGACATAGTGCCCAATAAACGATAGCCGCACGTCACGCAGGAAGGGAACCATCATGCCGCGCCCACGCAAGGATTCCGAGATACTCTCCGCGACCGAACGCCTCGAAAACGCGTTCTGGGAGCTGCTCGCAGACCACGAATACCGCAAGATCACCGTCACCGAAGTCGTACGCGAGGCGCATGTCAACCGCAACTCGTTCTACTACCATTACGCCAGCCTGCCGGAGCTGGCCGATTCGGCGATCATGCACGCCGTGGAGCATTCGACCGTGCAGGCGCCACGCGCCGACCTCAATCCCGACATCGAATGGAGGCGCCAATGCTCCCTGGTGATGAACGACCCAGTTCAGCGGCAGCGGCTCGACCGTCTGGCACTGCTCGCCGGCAGCCATAGCTCGCCCGAGCTCATCGAGTCGCTGAAGGACTTCGGCCGTCTGATGATCATCAACGACCTCCAGCTCGACGCCGACAACCTGGATCTGAAAACCGACCTGATGCTCGACTTCACCGTCGGCGGTATCCTCGCGGTGCTGCGGCGGTGGCCGGAGCTGAGCAAGAAACTCTCGGTCGACGACCTGCTCAACGAGGATGTCGCCGTACTCGCCATGGGAGTGTACCTGTCGATGTCGAAGGAGAACATGCTGGCCTACTGGAGCCGCATTTTCAAAGGCGACATTCCAGGAGATTTCAAAACCGCCCACTAAAGTGGCTTGCAGAGCAGTCGCCGCCGCGGGGTGCGCGACGCGGACGCGACCCTGGAGGCGACATGGATCAGATACTGCAATGGTTCGAGGCGAACGCCGGGAAAATCATCTTCCTGCTGGTGGCGATCGTCGCCGCGCTGTTGATCACCAAGGGACTGGCACGGGTGATGCGCAAGGTGCTGGATCGGACGGACATGCCGAGCGCGTCGATATTCATCAACATCATGCGCGTGCTGGTGTGGATACTGGCCGCGTCCATCGTGCTGCAGCCGGTGTTCGGCATCAGCCCGACAACACTGATGACCGCGCTCGGCGTCGGCGGCATCGCCGTGTCGCTGGGTCTGAAAGACACCGTGGCGAACGTGATCTCGGGCTTCGGGCTGATGCTCGGCAAGGTGATACAGCCGGGCGATCTGGTGTCGGTCGCGGGGACGGCCGGCGTGGTCAAGGACATCACGTGGCGGCAGACGGTGGTGCGCGAGCGCAATGGCAACGAGATGGTCATACCCAATTCCGTGCTCAACACCGCGTCGCTGGAGAAGCTCACGCCGTCCAATGAAGGATGCGTGACGATGACGTTCACCGCGAAGGCCGGCAGCGACCCGGCGCACGTGACGGAGGCGGTGAAGCGCGCGGTGGCCACGGCCACCGCCGAATTCGCGCAACCCGGCAGCGAACCACTCGTCAAGCTCACCGGTTTTTCGCCGTACGGCATCGAGGTGCAGGCGCTGGCGTTCACGCGCGACGGCGTGTTCCTGTCCACCATGCGCGACGCCATGGCCCGCGCGATAGCTGGATGCGAGTTCGTGGAGCAGCGCGCCGCGGTCGGCGAATAGGGGTCGCGGCGCGTTCGGACTTACGCGCGAATCCGGGCACCACAGCGCCTACACACGCACTATGCAGCGTCACGCTGTGCGGGTCACGTCACGCAGAGCGAGCGCACAGAGTGACGCATACTCCAAGAACGTTGAAAAATAAGGCTTCTCACGAACCGTCACGCTGTGCGAGCGCTCGCCGCGTGACGCGACCCGCACAGCGTGACGCACTTATGACGCATTGAGGGGAGATCGGGTATTGAGCCCGGCCTCCCCTCATCGCGGCTCGGTCATTATGCGGCCATCATCCGGCCATCACTTGTCTTCGGTGACGTCTTCGACCGTGACGTCGGCATCGGAACCGGCATCCGGATCCTCGGGCATGGTACCGAGTTCCAGATGCTCGCCACCGGTCTGGTCGACGAGCACGGTGTCGCCGTCGTGTACCTTGCCGGCGAGCAGCATGCGCGCCAGCTGGTCGCCGACCTCGGTCTGCACCAGACGGCGCAGCGGACGAGCGCCGTACGCCGGGTCATAGCCGGTGTTGGCGAGCCATTCGCGAGCCGCGTCGGTGACGTCGAGCTTGATGCGGCGATCCGTCAGACGCGAGGCCACCTGAGCGACCTGGATGTTGACGATGCCGCCCAGCTCCTCACGGGTCAGCGGATGGAACATCACGATCTCGTCCAGACGGTTCAGGAACTCCGGCTTGAAGTTCATGTGCACCGCGTCCATCACGGCCTTCTTCTTGGCGTCCGCGTCCATGTCCTGGTTCACCAGGAACTGCGAGCCGAGGTTCGAGGTCATGATCAGGATCGTGTTCTTGAAGTCCACAGTCCGGCCTTGGCCGTCGGTCAGACGCCCGTCGTCCAGCACCTGCAGCAGTACGTCGAAGACTTCGGGGTTAGCTTTCTCGACTTCGTCGAACAGCACCACCGAGTACGGACGACGACGCACGGCCTCGGTCAGCTGGCCGCCTTCCTCATAGCCGATGTAGCCGGGCGCGGCGCCGATCAGACGGCTCACAGACGCCTTCTCCATGTACTCCGACATATCGATGCGGACCATGGCCTTCTCGTCGTCGAACAGGAAGTCGGCGAGCGCCTTGGCAAGCTCGGTCTTGCCCACGCCGGTGGGGCCGAGGAACAGGAACGAGCCGGTCGGACGGTTCGGGTCGCTGATGCCGGCGCGCGAACGACGCACCGCGTCGCTCACCGCCGCGATCGCTTCCTTCTGGCCGATCACGCGCTTGCCGAGGTAGTCCTCCATGCTCAGCAGCTTCTCGTTCTCGCCCTGCATCAGGCGACCGACGGGGATGCCGGTCCACTCGGAGACGATGCCGGCCACCGAATCGGCGTCCACATGGTCGGGCACCATCGGCTCGGGCTTGGTCTCGCCCGTCGCGCCGTCTTCCGCATCGGCCTTCTCGGCCGCGTCCAGCTGCTTCTGAATCGCCGGAATCTCGCCGTACAGGATCTTCGACGCCTCGGCCAAGTTGCCCTCACGGGTGAACTTGTCAGCCTCGACGCGCTTGGCGTCCAGCTGGGCGCGCAGGTCGCCGACCTTGTTGTGGCCGGCCTTCTCCGCATCCCAGCGGGCCTTGAGGCCGCTCAGCTTCTCGCGAGTGTTCGCGAGCTCGTTCTGCAGCTTCTCCAAGCGCTCCTTGCTGGCTGGATCCTCGGCCTTCTTGAGCTGCATCTCCTCCATCTCGTAGCGCGTGACCTTGCGCTGCAGTTCGTCGATCTCCTCCGGGGAGGAGTCGAGCTCCATGCGCAGGTGCGCGGCCGCCTCATCGACCAGATCGATGGCCTTGTCGGGCAGCTGACGGCCGGAAATATAGCGGTTCGAGAGCGTCGCGGCGGCGACCAGCGCGTCGTCGCCGATCGTCACCTTGTGGTGCGCCTCGTAACGCTGCTTCAGGCCACGCAGAATCGCGATCGTGTCCTCCACGCTCGGCTCGCCCACGAACACCTGCTGGAAACGACGCTCAAGCGCCGGGTCCTTCTCGATGTTCTCGCGGTACTCGTCCAGCGTGGTCGCGCCGATCAGGCGAAGCTCACCGCGCGCCAGCATGGGCTTGAGCATGTTGCCGGCATCCATCGAGCCTTCGGCCGCGCCAGCGCCGACGATCGTATGAATCTCGTCGATGAACGTGATGATCTGGCCGTCGGCGTTCTTGATTTCGTTGAGCACGCTCTTGAGGCGCTCCTCGAACTCGCCACGATACTTCGAGCCGGCAACCATCGACCCCAAATCGAGGCTGATGAGCTTCTTGTTCTGCAGCGTGGTCGGCACATCGCCGGCCACGATACGCTGGGCGAGGCCCTCCACGACGGCGGTCTTTCCGACGCCGGGCTCGCCGATCAGCACCGGGTTGTTCTTGGTGCGGCGGCTCAGGATCTGGATCACACGGCGGATCTCCTGATCACGCCCGATCACCGGGTCGAGCTTACCCTCCTTGGCGCGGGCGGTCAGATCGGTGGAGTACTTCTCCAACGCCTTGTAGCTGCCCTCAGCGTCCGGGCTGGTGACCTTGGCACCGCCGCGCACGCCGGGGACGGCCTTGCGCAGCGCCGCGGCCGTCACGCCGTTCGCTTTGAGGATGTCCGCGCTCTGGTTCGGCGCGGATGCGGCGATGCCGATGAGCAGGTGCTCGGTGGAGACGTACTCGTCGCCCATCTGCTGCATCTCCTTCTCGGCCTGTGCCAGCGCCGCCGTCAGCTGGCGGCTCGCCTGCGGCTGCGATGTGGTGGACCCGCTCGCCGCCGGCATCTTGACCAGAGCATTGCGCACCTCGGCGCCAATCGCCTGCGGGTTGCCGCCCGCCGCCTGAATCAGTCCCTGAATCACGCCGTTTTCCTGACGCAGCAGCGCATCCATCACGTGCAGTGTCTCGACCTGCGCGTTGCCCGCGGCAGACGCGCTCTGAATCGCATCACCGATGACTTCCTGGGCCATGGTGGTGAACTTCTGTTCCATATCAACCTCCGTATGTCTCATGCGCCTTGGCGGCCGCGGCCCACGACATCCGAACCGCCCCGCACAGCGCTTTCCGTCTGTGTCTGATATGCACAACCGATTCGGCACCCATTCTATTCCCGAAAGTTGAGCGCACGCGACTCAAGTTTTGCACTGATTTTGAAGCGCCAAAACGCAATGTGGATAACTCGAATCCGTGCGACACACTCTCAAAACTCGCAGATACGAAACCCGAAACCGCCATTTTCCGCCAAAACAGTTCTCGTATCTGCAAGTTCTGAGAGCGGTCATGTTTGAGATCAACGAAGAACCGCCCCGCAGCGACTGTCACGTTCAAAACCACGCGGCGGACGCGCGCGAAAGACATCATTCCCCGCGTATGGCCCAATACGGACGCCTCGGGCGCAACCATCGAGGTGCATGGGCTCCTATGCACCTCCCCCGAGGCGCTGTTCGCCCAAACGGCCGAAGAGCTGTCCCTCGAAGACCTCATAGAATTCGGCGACTCGCTGGTATGCCGCGACCCCGCACGCAGACGGACCACTCTGGCCGAACTCAGAGAATTCATCCACTCATGCGACTCGTTCCAGGGGCAAAAACAATGCATCAGGGCACTCACCCAGATTCGCGAAAACACCGATTCCCCGGCCGAGACCCACTTGCGCCTGCCGCTCAAACGGTATGGATTCCCCGAGCCAATCATCAACGTCCCGGTCGAGGCGACGGGCAATGCCGCGCACGGTCCCGCAATTTCGGACGGCCTGCGACCGACCCAATCTGGCCTCGCTGTCGCTCGGCTCGTGCGCCGCGACAGCACAATGTGCTGTCGCCTAGCCGCGCACGACCACGTTGCGGAGGGAACCGATGCCGGCTACGTGGACGATGGGCTCGTCGCCGGGATCGAGGTGACCGGAGGCGTTCGGGGTGCCGGTCATGATGACGTCACCGGGCAGCAGGGTCGAGAACGAGGAAATCGCGGCGATCTGCTCGGGGATGCCGTGAATCAGGTTCGCAGTGGTGCCGCTTGCCATCGGCACGTCCTCGCCGTTGAGCGTGAAGGAGATCTTCGCGTCCTTCCAGTCCAGCTCGGTCTGAATCCACGGGCCGATAGGGCAGGACGTGTCGAAGCCCTTCGCCCGCGTCCACATCGGATCCAGCCCCTGCAGGTCACGCAGCGTCACGTCGTTGACGCACGTGAAGCCCAGCACGTAGTCCATGGCCTTCTCGACCGGCACGTTCTTGGCGATACGCCCCATAATCACCGCCACTTCGGGCTCGAAGTTCATATCGTTCGAATACGACGGGATGACGATCGGATCGTCCGGCCCGATCACCGACGTGGAAGGCTTCGAGAAGATCACCATGTCTTCCGGCGCGTGAGCAATCTCGGAGTGCCCGCTCTCGTGCATGAACTGCGCGTGCGCCTCGTAGTTCTTGGCGAGACCGTACACCTTGGAGGGAATCACCGGCGCGAGCAGCCTCAGCCCATCGGCGTCGAGCGCGTACCGCTCCCCTGTGGGCTTGACGGGCGCGGCTCCGAACGGGTATCCGTCCAGTTCGATCAGGTAGTCCTTGCCGTCGGCCGGGTCCTGCTGGACGAAGGCATAGCGCGGCTTGTCGTTGAGTGAAAAACGTGCGATTCTCATACTCACCAGTGTAAACCAGTGCGAGTGCAATCCTTACGAAGAACGCGCATACGACAAGGCGGGGCGGCCAATCATGACCGTCCCGCCTTGTCGGATTCTCGCGAGCTGGACCCGCTTACTCCGTGTAGCTCTTGTCGAACAGCGTCTTGCCGCTTTCGGTATGCAGGTACACGCGCACCTTGGCGTTGCCGCCGGTGTCGCAGGTTTCGTTGAGCGTCTGCGCCACCGACTTGAACGTGCTGTCCATCCCGTCAAGGCTCGACGTCATCATGTCGCCCATGCTGCTGTACGTGTCAGACAGCGTGTAGTCGTACACGAGCGTGTTGCCTTCCGCGTACGCCTTGATGCTGATGCCCATGCCCTGGTACGACGAGGTCATGCTGTCGAGCTGCGACTGGATTTCGCTGGAGTTGACGAATTCTTCCAGTGACGGCTTGCCGGAGCTGGAGGATCCGTTGAAGCTGTCGTTGTTGAGATCGTTGTTGGTGTCGTCGGCCCCGTTCTGCAACGCGTCGTCGAGGTTGTTCAGATCGTTGCTGCTGGATCCGTCGGAGTTGCCGTTGCTGGCGCTGTCGCCATTGGATTTGCTGTCGCCCTGCGTCTGGCTGGTGGACGTGTTGGGTTTCGCGTCGGCGCTGCTGTCCTTCTTGCCGCCGATGACACCGGTGGCGAACAGCACGACTACGACGATAATGGCGATGACGGCAACGACACCGGCGGTGATGCCGGCGATGAGCGGGCCGCGGCTCTTCTTCTTCGGCGGTTCCTGCTGGTACGGATTGCCGTAGCCTTGCGGCGCGATTGCGGGCGGCTGGTTCCCGTATTGCGGGTCACCGTACTGGTTGGCGCCGTATGGCTGTCCGTACGCGGCGGTCGGCTGCTCGCCGCCGTACGGTGCGGCCGGCTGACCGTACCCTCCCGGAGCCCCGTCGGCAAGCGGCTCACCGTATGCAGCGGTAGGCGCGCCGGCACCATACTCCGGCTCGGGCTGCTGACCATAGGGCGCGGCAGGCGCATTGCCGTTGCCGCCCTGCGGCCCTGCAAGCGGCTCACCATACGCGGCGGTAGGCACCTCGCCACCATACGGAGTTCCGCCATCGGGCTGGATGAAGGGGTTCGGACTGGGTTCAGGCTGCTGACCATAAGGAGCCCCACCCTGGTTGTATGCGGAGCCAGCGCCCGACTGTCCGTACGCTCCCGGCTCCTGCCCATACGGCGCCGCCTGGTATCCATACGGCTCGGCGCCGCCCTGCGGCCCGGCGAGCGACTCGCCGTACGCGGCAGTCGGCGCACCACCATAAGGAGCCCCGCCCTGCCCGTACGGGGCGGCTGGGGCTCCCGTCGGCACGCCCGCCCCCTGCCCGGGCAGAGGAACGACCGGCACCGGCGGGAAAGCCTGCGTTGGCTGCGGTTCGGGCGCGCCTTCCGCGCCCGCAGCATTGTTCGGATCACCATACGGAGTCTGCGGCGCTCCATCTGGATACGTGTTGCTCATATGTCCCCCTCTTGCAGAGAGCCCCGTCGACCGGGTCAAATCATTGTTACCGCAACCGGCCACATGCAACGCTGTATGCACCTGATCGGCTAATCCTCAGCATACACTCACTTTCCGTGATATGCACGGTATTGACCGGAAGTTCATGTTCATCTCACGGCAAGTTCGATTCGCACGGCGAGATCCCGCGAAAACCTTGCAAGTCCGCCTTCGAGGACCTCACCGGCGACGCCGCCGACACCCTCCCATTGCCCCCGTGAACCCGGCGCACCTCACCCACGCATGCGCCGCGGCCACGACGACGCGTGCCGCATCGGCTTGAACGGCAGCCGGCGAATCCGCCCGATCACGCCGAGCAGCAGCCATCCGCCGAGCAGCCCGCACACCACCACCATCGTCACGATGGTGCGCGTGTCATGCAGGTCGGACGGGTCCGGCGCCGACATCGGGATCGGCTCGCGATGCCCGGATATCAGCAGGCGCTGCGTGTTGACGCCGTACGGCGTGCACGTCATCAGCGTCACTCGGTCCTCGCCGGGCACGATCTTGAGTTGCGACGTGTCGTCCGGGTTGATGACGGTGATGCGGTCGACCTCGTAGCCGAGCGTCTCCCCCATCACTTCGATGTAGAAGAAGTCGCCGGTTTTCATCTCGTCGAGCCGCGTGAACATCATCGCGTTGACGAGACCGCGGTGCCCGGTGATGACGGAGTGCGTGCCGTCCCCGCCGACCGGCAGCGAGGAGCCGTACAGGTGACCGGCACCGGAGGCCAGCGCGGTCTGTGACGTGCCGTGGTAGATCGGCAGGTTGACGGAGATTTTCGGGATCTTGATGGTTCCCATCACTTCGTCGCCCGAGTCGAGCAGGGACTGGTATTCCTTGTCTTTGGAGGCGGCGGAGTCCTCGCCTTTGGCTCTCGACCCGCCTTGTGCGGCGCTGAACGGGTCGATGGCCTCGCCCAGCACGGGTTGACCGGATCTGGCGAGTTTTGCGTTGTATGCGCGGGCGGCGGCGAGGGCGTCTTCGGCTTGCGGGTATGGCCAGCCGGCGACCTGCTGTGCGCTGTTGCGTGAGGTTTGGGCGAGTTTGAGCGAGCTCTGGTATTGGAGCGCTAGGGGATATCCGGCGACGGCGACAGCGGCTATGACCAGTATCAGCGTGACGATGCGCATGATGATGAGCTGTATGCACAGTCGTTTGCGTTGCGCGACAAGGTCGGAGATGTCGGTCGCCTGATTGAAGCTCAGCATCGAGTACGGGAGCTGCGGCTGCACGGCGGGTTTGTGACGGCTGTTTCGGCAGGATTTGCGGGAATTATTCGAGGATCGCCCGTCATTGTCCGGCAGGCTGCGGGTCATCGTTGACCGTGCGGGCGCATGGGAGGATTTGACGGCTGGGTCGTTGCCGGATGAGGTGGCCGGCCGTTTCGATCCGTGTCTCCTCGATGCCATGCGCATCCTCCTGTTGTTGTGCCGGCCGTCACTGCAATCGCCGTGAAACGAATTCGTGTATGCACTGTGTTGCCCCCGGCAGGGGTGCTGCCGGGGGGGGGCGAATGGTTACAGCAAGCCGAAGCCGCCACCATGCTCGTGCGGGATGCACGTCATGCGGCGGCTTGGCCTGTTATCGTGTCAGTCAGCGCAGCGCACGGCTGGTGCGGCGAGACTTGGCGTACACGGTGGCGGCAGCGCCGCCGAGCAGCGCGGCGATCACCACGAACAGCGCGATGCCCGCAGCACCGGTCTTCGGCAGTTCGAAGACGGACTTGACGTTGGTCACCTTGTAGTCGGCGGTGCTGTCCTTGGGCGCGAGACCCCAGGAGTCGGCGCCAGCGAAGGTGACGTTGCCGTTTTCCTCGATGGCCACGGTGAACGAGGCCTTGAAGTCCTGGTATCCGTCGGCGACCGCGGTCTCGGTCACGGTGTAGCTGCCGGCCTTCAGGCCGTCGAACTTGACGACGCCGTTGGTACCGGACGTGACTTCGAGCGGGTACTTATCGCTGTTCGGCAGCACGCCGTTCTGGTCTTTTGCGACACTCAGCGTGAACTTCGCGCCCTCGACGGCCTCACCCTGGGCGTTGACCTTCGTGAACTTGAAGCCGAAGATCTTGGTGAGGGTTTCAGTGCCGGGGATGGGGGTGCCATCATTGTCGACGAGCTTGTTGGTCACCGCGTGGTAATCCTGGCCCTTGACTGTCTCGGCCTCGTCATTGACGGTGGCGTTGTAGGTGATGGTGATCTGCTTGCCGGCGTACTTGGCCGGGTCGGTGATCTTCACCACGAAAGTATTGGTGCCGTCGCCCTTGTTGTCAGTCAGGTTGTTTTCCACCGTGTAATCGGTGCCGGTCAGCACCTTATCGCCGGCCTTAACGGTCAGGCTGGCGAAGTTGACGGTCAGGCCCTTGCTTGGCACATCTTTGAACTGCAGGGTGAAGCCGGTCGGGACCGGATTCGGAATCGTGTAGCCCAGTTCAAACGGCACGGTTTCGCCCACGGACGCGCTCTTGGCGGTGGTGGACTTCGTCTTGGTGCCGCTCACCGTGCTCTTCATGTCCACTTCTGCGGTGCTATCACCAAGCGACAGAACGCCCTCAGCGTTAACGGAGCCGGTGCTCACGATCATCGGGACGGCCTGAGTCAGGGTATCGGTCGATGCGTTGCCGTCCAGGAACAGATACACGCCAGCAGTCAGCGCGGTCTTGTTCGTGGCGGTCCAACCATCCGTGTCGCTGCCAGTCGCCTTGTTCAGCACGAACGGATCCGCGGTGGCGGTGAACGGGTTGTCGGCCTGCAGCGCATCCGCGAACTTACGCGTCACGGACGGATTATTCCACGGACGGGTCTCGGACTGATCGAACTGAACCTGCGTGACGGTACCATCCGTATCCGTGGTCTTTTTTTGATTCATAGCCCAAGCCATCAAATCAGTGGTGCCATCGGTCGGCACGTTCTGGAAGCCGGCGGTGGTCAGAGCCGCAGCCAGCTTCGCGCGATCGGCGCCAGCAGCGGTCTTCACACCATACACCGGGTTTTCGGCAGTGCCATAGTTCACGTAGTCCGCGATCTTGTATGCGCGCAGCTGGGCGCTGGTCAGCTGCTCTTTTTTGGGCGCTTTGAACGTGACTGTTGCAGCAGTGTCCACTGTCGTCTCGGCCGCGTTGGCGGCACCGGTGCCGAACGCCATGCCGGCGAGGAGGGTGGCCGCAGCTGCGACACCCGCGAAAAGCTTCTTGAACTTCATGAGAAACTCCTCTTCCTTTCGTTGTTTTGTTTATTGCAACTGCGGAAGCGGCAGTCGTTGAGGCTTCCGCAGTCCGCAAATCTTGAGTTGTCGGGGGCGACTGGTCGCCGCCCCCGTGTGCCCTCCCCGACGAGGGAGGAGGGCGGAGCATCCGCCGCAGGTCAGACGAGCCGACGCTTGCGCCAGATGAAGTATCCGATTCTGACCAGTGCCGCGAGCAGGCCGAAGCCGCCCCCATACACAAGCCAGTCACGAGTCGTGGCGCCGCCGGTCATCGGCAGAGCGGACACGGCAACGAAGGTGTTGGTGATCGTGACCGGGTACGTCTTGACGTTGTCGAAGGTCGTCATGTTGTTGTTATCCGGAGCCGCCCACAGGTCGTCGGCAGTGACGGTTACCAACTGGTTCTCGGGGTTGTAGGACGCCGTGTAGCCGTCCACGCTGGACTCCTCCACGCGGTAGGTGCCAGGGGCGAGGTTCTCGAACGCACCAGCCCACTGACCCTGGTTGTTGAGGGTCACGGTCCGGTTGATGTCCTTGCAATCCTCACCTTGCGCATTGCACTGCTTCAACGTGACGGTCACCGAGCCATTCCCATGCTTCTCCGCTCCATCGGACCAGTTCTTGGTCACCTGGATCTTGCCGGTCTTTACCTGCAGGACGGGGTGGGGGTACTCCACGGAACCCGGGGTCTCGGTGGTCTGGCCGCCGACCGTGTTGACGACGGTGTACTCCAGCTTCGCGCCGTGATCCGCATTCGAATGGAAGCCGGGCAAATTGGACGAAGTATGGTGACCATCCGCATCAGTGTTGTCGGCACCAAGAACATCCTTATATCCGGTCTTGTCGTCATTCTGCTTGTTGGCGGCGTACTCGTTGTAGGCCTTCTGCGTCGGCTTGACCTTGAACGTGACCGTATACGTCACGCCATCCTGAAGCTCATAGCCGTCCGCGAACGTGACCTTCACCGTCTTGCCCGAAACGGTAACCGTGTAATCGCTCTCGTTGAGATCGACACTATTACCGTCTTTAGATGCCGTCACCGTCACATCATTCGAGCCGAAGTCAGCATTAACGAACTCCGCGTAGTCCGACAGCGTATCGGTGATGGACACGTTCTTGTACGAAGACTTCCTGTTGATCTGACCGATGATATCGGCAAATGCCTTGTTCAGCTCATCCGTGCTGGTGGCGCTGTAATACGAGCCCTTCGTCTGATCGGCGAAGCCACGCATCTTGGTCGGATCGGAGGACACGCCAACCGAGAACAACGTCGTATCGCCACGCCTGTTAGCCTCGGCAACAGCGGAGCTGAGATTCGCCCCATATCGATCACTGCTGCCAGAACCATGAACCCCGGCAGGAAGACCACTGCGATCATCGTCATCATAGGTCGGACGGCCCCACCAATCAGTGCCGGTCCGCACGGAACTCGTGCGGAACGTCGGGTCGCCGTCTGACATGAACACGATGTACTTCTTCACGCCCTTACGACCGGAAGTCAGCTTGGCATTGGCGGCTTTAAGCGCGGCCTCCCAATTCGTGCCACCATCGGCGCCCAGACCATTAACGGCACTGACTATGTCCATTGCGTTGCCGGTGAAGTTCGACACATTGCCCGCCGTCGTCGAGAAGGGGACCAGCGCCATCCGGATGTTGCTATCCTTGCCCTGGTTCTCAGACGTCAGCAGATGCTGCGCCATGCTGTTGACGGCAGTCTTCGCAACCTCAAGACGAGAGTTGTCTCCCATCGGGTTACTCATGGAACCGGAGGTGTCGAACACCACGACGATGTCGGCCGGGGACACGGTCGTCTGCGACGAGCCGGACTGCGTGCCGGTCACGTTCAGGGACAGGTCATAGGTGCCATCATTGTTCGCCTTGATGTACTTGCGGTACCGGGGCGCCGTGACGACCGTGTTCGTCACCGTGGTACGTGGCACCTCACCGACCGACACCGGCTCCGTGGTCGCAGAATCCTTCTCCTGCGTCACCTTGACCTGACCGCCATTGGCGCTCACCGCATACGTGTCCTGGTCAACGTTGATTTCCGTCACCTTGTACTTCGAGGACTCGGTGATCCTCTTGGCGTCGCTGCCCAAAAGCACGGCATACTGGCCCGCCTTGAGCGTGATCACGCCATTGGAATCCGTGGTCCGGGTTTCACCGTCCTTGGTGCCGGTGGCGGTGTTGTACACGTCGTATTTACCCGTGTACAACGTGTAATCCTTGTCACTGTCGGTTCCCTCATAGTTGACATAAGCGTTGAACGTATAGTTCTTGTCCTTGTCAGCTTCAGGAACGTTCTCCGTCTCCTTGCCGATTTGAATATGGCTGGAGTCAAGAGTCACCAAATTGAAGTCAAGCTTGCAGTTGGAACCACTATGGCCACGCTCGAAGTAGTACATGTTCATCTCGTGACTGGTGTAGTTCTTGAACGTGGTGTAGGAGCCATTGGAGGCTTTGACCATATTGGATTCCATCCAAGCGGTGATCTCGGCATCCGACTTGCCTTGGTCCCTGAGCGCCTGAGTAAACAACGCCTGCAACGTGGTCGTAGTGGTTTTATTGCTGACAATCGTCACCACACCGGTCGCGAAATCAATGGAGCCGCTGGCGGCATCATGGATGCCACCGATATCCAACACAAGCATGCCGTCGACGAACAGCCACAGATCATCGTCACCCGTGAAGTTGAACGTCATCGGGGAACCATCAACGAGTTTGCCTTCTTTCGGTTGCATGAACTTCGCGTATGCGGTCATACCGAAGGCGTACCGGGCGCCGTTCACCGAATGAAAGCCGATCCGCAGCTTACTTTTATCCGCATTGAACGGCAGGAATTTCGGAATCCATGCGTCAGTTCTCTCGGTCCATGTTGCTGACCGGTCAAATCCGGTACCGGCACTGTTCAGCGCGGCGTACGTCGTACTGGAGTCGTACACATAGTGGCCCTTGGCCTCTTCCGTCGGATCGAACAGCCCCGTCAGCCCATTGCCGCCATTGGTATATGCCTTGGCCCACCCGCTTTCTGTGAACAAATACGTCATGTCGGTCTGTGCATTATTTTTATTGGTCACCTTCGTAGAGAACTGCGGAACTGCGTCAGCGCCGGTCTTGGTGAGGTTCGTCTTGACGATGCCCGGAGAGGTTTCTGCACTGCCAATCCAGCCGTTCCAATCCTTACCTTTTCCGCTGAAGTAGAATGCTGCAGCCGCCTCATTTCTGCTGGTACCGCCCGTGGCATAGTTCACGTTCTCTTTGCCAGCGTCCTTTGCCGGGCCATTCGGATCACGGTTGTCCCAATAATCGAATAGGTTTATCTTCATTTTGCTGTCGTTCGCCGTGGCGCGAGGCGCAGCCGACGCTTTGACCGTGGCGGTCTGCCCCGAAGCACCAGTCCCGGCGCGATCGGTCAGGGCAGACGACGCCCCCTGCTGAGCGCTGTCGCCCTGTGCGATGCCGCTGATCGGGCCGGTGCCGGCCTGTGATGCCTGCGTCGTGGCCGACTGCGCGGCTTCGGGTACGGCTGTCCCCACATTGTCCGCAATCGCAGTGCCGGTGACGGCAAGTCCAAGAACGGTCGCGACGGATACGGCGGCCGCGATCAGGCGAGAGCGCATCGCCCTCGTATGCGATGGTTTCCGATCCTGCTTAGTCACGATAAGCATCCCTTCCATCATTTCCAAAACTCTTCATCCGGCGTTCAGCAGTTCGACAAAGACTCACGATTGCGACTCTCACCGTCGCAGCACGCGCAAATCATCGACTTCCATCGGCCTGTTAACTCCTGACCGTATCCGCACCCAAAAATCGACGCAATCCCCCGAAACATTGAAATAACGCCGAATACATGCCCCCCCCCCGCAGAAAAACCGCTTTCACAGCCCTTGCGGCATAAGGTCCTCGGGAATCAGGCCATACCCCCTTCCCTACGGGGAAAATTCTTGGGAAATATACCGAAATATGGCTTAGATCAAGGCCTGAGGCCTCTTACATAACGGTATACCGCTGTATCAGCGAAGTGTCTGCTCCCGCCAAAGCACAACAAGACTGAGGGAGGCTCTCGTCGTGAGATTACGCGGACTCTTTTGCGTTCCTAAGTGCGCGCCGTATCGACGAGTACGCGAACATAAGAACGCAAAACGTGCGATCTGCGTTCTTATGTTCGCAGGCTGAACGTTTCAGCGCGCACTTAGGAACGCAAACCGCTCCTGCCCGCTTCGCAAGAGCCAGCCAGCGGGGCAGCTTCTGACAGTGGGCTGAACCATCGGCTAACGTCATTTACCATCATCTGCCGATGGAACAGTTCCGTCTCAATAGACCCGAAACTATCGCTCGTAGAACACGCCGAACGAGGGAAACCCATGACGGGCCGGCTTCAGCTCCTGCAGCGGGATCTCGGTGACGTCCACTCGTTCGACATCGGCATAGCGCGGCCCCTGCTTCAATGCCGAAATCAGACGGGCGACCTTGCCGCGTTCCCCCTGCGCCTCGACCTCCACCGAGCCGTCGTAGCAGTTGCGCACCCAACCACCCAGGCCGAGCTTGCCGGCGGTCATCACCGTGAAATACCGGAATCCGACGCCCTGCACCAGACCCGCCACCACGGCATGGACGCGAATACCATCACTCGATGACACCGGCACGGCACCCTCTGCACTCTCGTCAGGCCGCGCGCCGCGGCTCGCCCGCATATCATCACGTTTCATGACCGCACTCACCTCACGTTGCCGTCAGCCGACACCAATACCCCCATCGTATGCCCACCATCAAACGGCAGTCGAGAAGCCGGCAGCGTAGCGCGGGCGCGACAGCCCGGCCCCTTTCCGCCGAGGCCTGCCGCAATCCGTCAGATGAACGCGCGTTCGCCGAAAATCGCCGTTCCGACGCGCACAATCGTTGCACCCTCCGCGATGGCGAGCGCCATATCGTGTGTCATGCCCATCGACAGTTCCGTGCAGTGCTCGGTGCCGGGCGCGCGAGAGGCGAGAATCGTGTCGCGCGTGCCGCGCAGATGCGCAAAGCAGGCGCGAATCGTGGCCTCATCATCGACGTGCGCACCGATGGTCATCAGGCCTTCGAGCCGGATGCCGTCCAGCTGCGCGATCTGTGCGGCGATGTCGACGGCCGCCTGCGGGTCGCAACCCGATTTCGACGCCTCCCCGGACTCGTTGACTTCCAGAAACACGCCGACCGTGATTCCACGGACGACGGCACGGCGGGCGATGCGCTGCGCCAGTTCGACGCCGTCCACCGATTCGATGGTGTTGACGTCGGGGAGGATTTTACCGATCTTGTTGGCCTGCAGCTGGCCGATGAGATGGAACGGGATGTGTTCGGCGTCAGACGGTCGAGTGGTGTCGCCGTCGCCTGTGCCGAGCGCAAATCCCCGGTCCGCGCACAGGCGACGCAGTCCCTCGGCCTTGGCCATGACCTCCTGCGGGCGGTTCTCGCCGATCATGCGGATGCCCGCATCGATCGCCGCCATGATCTCGCCGACGTCACGGGTCTTCGTCGCCGCCAGCAGCTTCACCGAACCGGGAGCGCGACCGGCCGCCGACTCGGCTTCGGCGATGGCGTCAAGCACGCGATGCACGCCATCGCGAATCTGCGTCGCCCGCGTCTCGTCGATGCTTTCATTGGTCAGATCCTTGTGATCCATGTAAGCGGTCATCATATGCTCCCTATCCGTCCTGCTGCACCATATATTAGTATGCCCACGGATGAGGGCGAATCGGCTAGAGAAACCGGGAACTTCCGGTGTGGACCCCGCTGGCGGGGTGTCGAGCGATGCGAGACTGGGGGGGGGCGAAGCGCGAAACGGCTCCGCACGCAGCATATAGAGGAGGAATCTCACAATCCGATGCTGAACGGGTCGTCGGGGATGGAACGATCCTGCGAATCTGCGACGAGCGCATCCCACGAAAATCCATGCAACAGGTCGGCAGCAGCGCACGGCTCGAGCTCTTGCTGCAATCCGAGCAGCCACGCGCAATAGCCGATCACCTGATGCGCCGTGACGCCATGTTTGCGTAACGTTCCCATATCCAGCGACCGTTCACGCTTGGCGAGCCGCCGCCCGGCCGCATTGTCGATCAGCGGAAGGTGTGCGAAACGGATATCGCGATGAGCCGCGGCAACGCCGCCATCCGAGCTATTCTCGAAGCCGGCGTCGAGCAGCCGCTCACGGATGTACAGCTGCAGCGCGGCGGATCGCAACAGGTCACGCCCGCGAACGATGTCATCCACACCCATCAGCAAGTCGTCAACCGTGACAACCAGCTGATAGGCGAACAGACCATCCGCCCGTCGCACCACCGTATCACCCAAATCGCGCGGCAAATCGAATCGGCAGTTCCCGAACACGCGATCATGCACGGTGACCACGGCACGCGCGTCGCCGGCGACGGGCATGGCGATGCGCAGCGAATGCCGATCACCATTCGCCAAGCGTTGCTCGACCTGTCGCGGATGCTCGGCGAGCGCGCGCCGGCATGTGCCGGGATACATGACGAAACGGTCGCCTTCCTGCGGCGCCGAGGCCGCACGAATGTCGGCGCGCGAACAGAAACACGGGTATATCAGCGCAGTGGTCTCGGTGCCGTCAACGCCATCACGGCCACCGAACGCGGCGGCGTCTCGCAAATCAATGCCCTGAAGTGCGCGCAACGCCTGCTCGTAGATGTCGAGCCGCCGCGACTGGTATACCGGCTCTCCATCCCAGTCCAGTCCCAACCATGCCAGATCGTCCATGATCCAGCGGTCCGCGTCCGGCAGCACGCGCGGGGTGTCGATGTCCTCAATGCGCAGCAGCATGCGCCCTCGCCCGCCGTCCGCATCGCCTGGATCGGCTGCGCCACTCATGCCATCCACACGATTCACGTTATTCAGGCAATCCACATCGCCCGCTCCACCGCCCGTCCGGCTTGTACGCTCTGGGCCACCCGCACGAGCCGACAGCCACGCACCCAGCATCGCATACACGTTACCGATATGCATTCGTCCGGACGGCGTCGGCGCGAATCGTCCGATCACCACCGCGCCCAGAGCTCCGAGTCGAGCGGCCATTCGTTGATCGTGCAGCCGCGCAACGATATCGATTGCTGCTGCATCAGCGGCGCCGGCTTGCCTGCCTGCTGGCATACGGTCTCATTGTCGCGATGGTCAAGCCGGTGACCGGTCTCATGGTTGATGACCATCGTGCGATAATTCGCCAGATTGCCGCCGCCCTTCAGCCAGCTGTCGGTCGGCTCGCGCCAGCGGTCATAATTGATGATCACCTGATTGCCGACGCGGCAGCTGTACTGCGACGAGCAAAGCGACGAAAACGATTTCATATACTCCGCCGCGGCCAGGATATACGTCATGTCGCACTTGCTGGAACCGCTCTCCACGAACGTGAGACCGGCACGGGGCCACCCACGCGAATCATTCAGCGTCGCGTACACCGTGCGCCCGAACTCGCCGGTATCGCCGACGCTCCCCTTGGTGGACACGCAGTAATGGTATTCGTGGCGGGGTTTGCCGCTGGCCGCCGCGGTCTGCTGCGCCTTCTCGAGAATCTCGCGCCGCTGCGCCTGCGAGAACGGCTTCGAGGGGTCATACCCGTTTGACTGCGCCTCGGAATTGGTGGATTTCGCGGTGGCCGACGATTTCGCGGTGGCCGACGATTTCGCGGCATCGCCGCCCTTCTGCTCCCCCGCAGACCGCGGCTGCGCTGTTGCACCTGGCTGCGCGATGGACGACCGCTCACCGCCCATGCCCGGCACGCGAAGTACGCTCGCCCGCACCGCAAGAACAAACAACACGAGCGCCAAAATCAACCCCGCACATACGGCAATGCGCCGGGTGCGGAACACCCGACGCATATCGTCACCACGCAACCGCTGCAACTTCAATCACTCCCAGCAACGTCATAGGTCAAGCCGCGCCGCCCCGCGAAAGCGCGAGCACAAGGGCACGCTTTTCGCAGGTGCCTCTCCCTGCATTGTATCCCGTCAGCCGTGGGGCCGCGCAACACGCGTGGCGTCACGCGAGCCCGCCGCGACTCACGCGGTTCGCGCAAAAATCACGCGAAGAAGAACACGTACAGCCACGCGCCGACGATGGCGCCCACAATCGGAGCGACGACCGGAATCCACGCCTCTCCCCAACGCGAGGTGCCCTTGTTCGGAATCGGCAGAATCGCGTGCAGCAGACGCGGCATCAGGTCGCGGGCCGGATTCAGGCCGGGGCCGGTCGGGCCACCCATCGAGGTCACCAAGCCCCATACGATGAAGCCAACCACGATCGACGCGGCCGCCAAATCCTTCGAACCCCACGGCAGCATCAGGCAGCACAGCGCACCGAACACCAGCACCAGCGTGCCAAACATCTCGTTGAGGAAGTAGTTGATCTTGTCGTTGTCGGCGTCGGTCGTGCAGAACGTGCCGAGGATCGCTTCCGCGTCCTCGGTCTCCTTGTAGTGCGGGTAATACGTCAGGTACACGATGAACTGTCCCAGCAGTGCGCCGAGCAGCTGCGCCACGATGTACGGCAGCACGTCGCTCCACGGGAACAGCCCGTTGATCGCCTGGGCGAGGGTCATGGCCGGGTTGATGTGGGCGCCGGACACGCCGCCGAACATGAGCACCGGGAACATGACGCCGAAACCGTAGCCCATGGCGATGTTCAGCCATCCGGCGTGGTGGCCCTTCGTGTTCTTGAGTTCGACGTTGGCGACCGAGCCATTGCCGAAGATCATCAGGATGGCGGTGCCGAAGAACTCGGCAGCCAGCTTGGTAAAGAGGGAATATTCCACGGCTTCTTCTTTTCTCTCCACCGCATCGCAGACATGGCTGACTGCTCACGGTCTCTGGATGATTGGATTTCTCTCGTACTCCCGGCGACTCAATTTCGCTGGGTGCGAAAGCAAACGACGTGATTGTACACTTTACCCCTTGACGAACGGCGATACGGGCGGATTGGACGGCAGAATCCCCGGTGATTCACACCCTGCCCTGCCATGCACACTTGGGTGCAGTCATGTGGAACCCATTGGAATTACTCGCGACACGCCGTACGCGACATGACGATTTGCATCGCAGCGAGTTCCGAGTATAGTTGTCACTCGGCTCAAGAAATGACCAACGCCCCTGTAGCTCAGTTGGTTAGAGCAGCTGACTCTTAATCAGCGTGTCCAGGGTTCGAATCCCTGCGGGGGCACAAGCAAGGTCGGAATCGAAAGATTCTGGCCTTTTTTTGTTTTCGTCGAGAGGGTGCGCCCGAGTCAAATCACCCCTAATTCGCCACTGGAAGCATGCCCCCGCCCGGGTGATCCTCGCAATCCGCCCCTATCTGCGTTTCAAGGGGTTGATTCAGGCCGCGACGAACATCTATCTGCGTTTCAGGGGGTTGGTAGCAAAGTATAAACATCACGCAAACCGCATGGTTTCAATGAGCAAATGCCCTATATACTCCGTGCATAGTGTTTTGGCCACCCCCTGAAACGCAGATAGATGTTCCCAGGCAGTGGAATCAACCCCTCGAAACGAAGATAGCAGCACATACATCGTGGAATCACGCCGGGCAAGGCCAAAATAGACGAAGATGCCGGTCGAATGGGACAGCCGTTCGACCGGCATCAATGCCATGCGTTGGCCCTGAGCCGATCAGGGCCAACGCGACTCAGGAAATCCGCGCCTTAGATGTCGCGACGGCGGCGAACCGCCACAGACACGGCGCCCGTCGCAAGCAGGCCGATTGCGGCGATGGCAACGACGGACACCGAGGCGTCAGTCGCGGACAGGCCCGGCTTCTTGTTGCCTTGGTCGTCCTTATCACCGTCCTTGTCGGTATCCTTGCCCGGCTCCTTGTCGGGCTCCTTGTCGCCAGGCTCGACGGGCGTCTCGCCGGACTTCTCCTTGACGGTGGCCACACGGGTCACGGACGCCTCGCTACCGGCCGCATCGCTCACCGTGTACACCAACGTGTACGCGCCGGGCTTGCTCGTGTCCACCGTGTCACCGGACACCTTCACGGCACCGGTCACATCACCGTCCACATCATCAACCGCCTTCACACCCGCCATCGGATCAAACGACGCACCGAACTCCACGGCCACGTCATCCGCACCGGAAATCACCGGCGGCACGGTGTCGACCGGCTCGGCCTCCTTCACCGTCACCTTGAGCGTGGCGGTAAGCGAGGTATCGGCGGCGTACGTCACCGTGATGGTCTTTTCGCCGGCGGTCGACGAGTCGAACTCGGAGACCGTGTATTCGCCCTCGCCGAGCTCGGCGGCGTGCCGTCAGACATCGTGGCGGCGACGGCCATGCCGCTCAGGTCGAGCGCGTCGCCGATGGCGTATTCGGTCTTGGTCGGCTGAGTGGTCACGGCGATCGACGCGACGTCGGACACGGCCGCGGAGTCCTCGACGAGCGTGACGTTGTCGATGTACGCGAACGAGCCGGAGGCCAGATCGGTCTGTGAGATGGCGACCCACAGCGCGGCATACGGGTCCACGTCGAGCGGCACGATGAACGACCCGCTGTAGTGAATTTTGCCGCCTTCCTTGCTTTCGGCGTCCACGGTCTCGCTCAGCACGGTCTTGCGGTACTGGCTGAACGAGCTGACGGCGCCAAGCGACGCGAGGTTGGACTTGACCTGCACCTTGAGCGTGGACGGGGTGTCGTCGTTGCTCTTGCCGAGCGTCGCCCACAGGCCGAGACGGTACGTCTTGCCCGGCGTCTCAGACAGCGTGTGCTGGTTGATGGTGTCGCCCTTGTACGGGGTGAGCTGTTCGCCGAGTTTCGCCGCGTACTCGCCGGAGACTACGGCATCGGTCTGGTTTAGTTCGGACTTCGGGCGCCGAGTGGCACCACCGGCGTCGTTGTTCTTCGTGTTGTCGGCGTTGCCGAGCGTCCACGGCGATGCCGCGGCGCATGTATTTTTCGTAATCGGCCGCGTTCGCATCAGTGTTGGTGACTTCGAAGCCCTGCACTGTGATGTATTCGGAGTTCTTCAGCAGGATGGTCTCGCTGACGCCCGCACCGGCGATGATGGGCGCGGCGCCTTCGCCGTACGCTCCGATGGTGATGGGCGCGTCCTTGGTGCCTTTGGTGTTGATGACGCGCAGGCCGGTCTTGACCGAGGCGCTGTCGATGGTCTGGGTCGCGCTGGTGCAGGTGGCGCCGGCCTTGAGCAGCAGGGACTCACCGGCTTTGAGGGTGATGCCGTTCGCCGCTGTCAACGAGTTGAACGGGGCTGGCTTGGCTTCCGTCTCCGTTGGCGGTCGCCGCGCAGTCGACATAATATGATTTGGCCGGGTCCGGCGTGCTTTCCTCCGCCTGTGCGGCACCTATGCCGACAATGCAGGACGACAACAGTGTCGCTGCCGCCACCGCATACGCGACCGTTGTTCGTTTGATCGTGGGCATGTACTTCTGCTCCTCACGTCCCCGTATGTGTCGCCGTCATGGCCGGGCTGGAGTCCGTTATGAGGCGGGGAGCGCACCGCAATCTCGTCATTGCGATTCGCCCGTGTTCGGCCGGCGTGTCCTCTCTGGCGCGTAACCGGTCACGATATGGTGCACAATATTAACAAAAAGATAGACCAGAGTGGGGCTTCCGCGTCTTGAGAACGCCCATCCTCGCAGCAAATCATTCTCATTAAGAAAGGTGCGAGCCCGCCGCAACTCCAAATGAACATCAATGTCCGCAAATCCTTGGAAAACAACGTTGTCTCATATTGTTCACTTGTGCGTAAATGTTCGCAATCCTCGCACCTTCCTTATTGAGAATCATTCGCTGCGACTTGGAACAATACAAAAAGCCCCTCGCCGCGCGGAGCGGCGGAGGGGCTGATGCTTAAGCTCAGACGATAATCTGTCTGATGGGCCGGAGCTACTCGGCGACGACCTTCACGAAGAAGGAGGCGGTGATCTCCGGGTGCAGGGCGGCCTTAGCCGGGAAGTCGCCGGTGGTCTTGATCGGCTCGACCTCGATGGCCTTCGGGTTGACCGCGGCCTTGTCGGAGAGAGCCAGCGCGATCTGCTCGGCGGTGACGCTACCGAACAGCTTGCCGGACTCGGAAACCTTGGCAGCGATCTCGACGGTAGTGCCCTCGATGGCGGCCTTGGCGGCGACGGCATCCTCGCGGGTGGCGACGGCCTTGGCTAGGCGAGCGCGCTTCATCTGCACGATCTGAGCTTCGGCGCCCTTGGTCCACGCGAAGGCGAGGCCCTGCGGGATCAGGTAGTTGCGGGCGTAGCCGGAGCGGACGGCGACGACATCGCCGGAGTGGCCCAGGTTGGCAACGGTCTGGGTGAGAATAACCTTGGATTCAGCCATTTCTTATCCTCCCTAACTCAGCGACCGGTGGTGGCGTACGGCAGCAGGGCCATCTCGCGGGCGTTCTTGATCGCCTTGGAGAGCTCGCGCTGTTCCTGCACGGTCACGCCGGTGATACGGCGGGAACGAATCTTGCCGCGATCGGAGATGAACTTGCGCAGCAGCGCGACGTCCTTGTAATCGATCTCGGTGACCTTGGCGGCCTTCAGCGGATTCGGCTTCTTCTTGAACGGCTTGACCGGCGGTTGCGGCCTCTTACGTGACATGATGTTCTCCTTGAAAATTACGATTGAATGCTTGCTTCTGGATTGTTACATGCGTCGCGCGGCTTCATATGGCCGCGGACGGGCATCAGAACTCGGGTTCCTGCGAATCGCCACCGAAATCGGACGAGCCGCCGAACGAACCGAAGGACGAGCCGGCATCGCCGGACGTGCCCCACGGATCGGTCGCGGACGCGGCGCTCTGGCCGGCGTTGCCCGCAGCGGACGCGCCACCCTGGTAGCCGCCATTGCCGCCACCCTGATAGCCACCGCTGAAGCCGCCATTGCCACGGCCACCCTGGTAGCCGCCGGCGTTGCCGCCGAAACCGCCGCCATTGCCCTGACCGGCGTTGAATCCGCCATTGCCGCCATTGCCACGGCCGGCGAATCCGCCTTGGCCGTTGCCGCTGGACGTGCGCGTGACCTGCGCGGTCGCGTAACGCAACGACGGGCCGATCTCATCAATCGTCATCTCGATGACGGTGCGGTTCGAGCCGTCCTGCGCCTGATACGAGCGCTGCTGGAGACGCCCCTGCGCGATGACACGCATGCCTTTGGACAGCGTGCTGGCGCAATGCTCGGCGAGATCGCGCCAAGCGGAGCAGCGCATGAACAGCGCATTGCCGTCCTCGAACTGCCCGGTGTTGCGATTGTAGGTACGCGCGGTAGAGGCGATGGTGAAACTGGCGACGGAAGCGCCGTTCCCCGTGGTCCTCAGTTCGGGATCTGCCGTGAGGTTGCCCACCACGGTGATGATGGTTTCGCCTGCCATGACTTACCTTCTTACCTTTGGTTCAGCGAGTCGCGAACAATCAGAAACTCATACGGCTTACTTGGCGTCTTTACGAAGAATCTTCGTGCGGACGACGGATTCGTTCAGGTTGAGCACACGATCGAGCTCGGCGCTGACCTCGGGAGTGGTCGTGTAGTTGACCACCACGTAGTTGCCTTCGGTCTTGCCGTCAATCTCGTAAGCGAGCTTGCGACGTCCCCAAATATCGGTGTTCTCAACGGAACCACCTTCCTTGGTGACGAGCTCCAGATACTGCTCGGTCAACTTCTTCAGACCGCGCTCATCCAGCTCAGGATCGGCAATGAACATCAGTTCGTACTTATGCGCAGACATCACCCACCTCCTTCGGACTAGTCGGCCATGGACTATCCATGGCAGGAGTGTGTATACGCGCTGCTGAAAACAGCAACTTCTCTAAGCTACGCCATGCCCGCGACAGCTTGCGGTGGCTGTCGCGAAGCGACTGGGGGTAATCCGTCCTACTGCAAATCCACGACCGCGCAATCCGCGGCACCATAGCCGTTCGACTTGCACCATGCGTCGCCGGCCTTCACCGAGTCGACCGTATCACCCGACAGGATCACGTAATACGCGGTCGAAGCGTCGGCCTTCGTGTACGTCGGGTAATCGCCGGACCAGATCAGGATCGCGTTCTTGTGCTTGATGCGCTGCTGCAGGAACTGCTCGTAGATGTCCACGTAATGCCAGGTCTTGCCGTCGGCCTTCATGTCGTTTTTCTTGCTGGACAGCTGCGTGGTGTAGGTGGTGTAGAAGCGGGATGCGGCGGATTCGTCATGCTTGAGCTGCCAGCTCAACGCAAGCTGCGCGTACCGCTCGGCGTCCTCGCTGTCGATGTCGGAGCCTGCCAACGCGTCGCCGTCCGCACTGCCCGCCTCGCCGGTGCCGCTCTGACCGGTCTGCAGGATGACCTCGGCGCTGCCGGTCTCGATCTGGTCGTACGGGCGCCAGTACTGCCTCGTGGTGAATTCGAGCGCGACGTTGGCCGTCTCGCCATTGAACTTGACCGGCTGCTTGGAGAAGTCGAAGACGGCCGAGGCGATGACATTGCCTTCATCGTCCTTGATGCTGACCTTGACGTCGGATTCCTTGAACTCCGCCGTGTCGCCGTCCTTCGTCGACGCGCAGTTGGAGGTGAGCTGCAGCTGCGCGACGAGATTGGCGTCGCTGTGGTCGACGGAACTCAGCTCGGCATCGGGCGCAGCGGTGCAGGGCTTGTCGTCTTTCGCGGCCTTGCTGTCGCCGGACTTGGTCTTGCCACTCTGCTGGGATGTCGACTGCGTCTGAGCCGATTGGGTGCCGGAATCACGCAGCATGAACCACCAGACGCCGAATCCGGCGGCAAGCGCCACGACGAGTACGGCGATGATGATACCGACGATCAGCGCGGTCTTCTTCTTGCCCTTGCCGGCGGACTCTCCAGGCCGTGACGGTTGGGCTGGCGGCTGCACGGCCTGCGGCGGGAAGACGGCACCGGGCTGGGCGGCACCGTATTGCCCCGCGTACTGCCGAACAGCCTGATAAGGCTGTGCAGGAGGCACCGGCTGGGCGGTCGGCACCGGCTGCGCAGACTGCGGCTGAGTAGATGGCACGGTCCAATCGGATTGCATGGTCTGCTGGAACCGGTCATCCTGCCCCGTTCCAGGCACTCCTGCTTGCGGTGCCTGGAACGGCGGCTTCAGCAGAGGGGACTGACTCAGCATGGTCGGGCCGTCGTCATCCGACTGGGCCGGCTGCGAAGACTGCGGGCCGGCGGACAGCTCGGCACCGCACTGCTGGCAGAACCGCATGCCGGGTTCCGACTGCTGACCGCACACCGGGCACACGGAACCCGCCTGCACGGCTACGGGCGCCCCGCAGTTCTCGCAGAATCTATCGCCCTCAACGACATTCGCACCACAACGGGAACACCGCATAATCTCTCCTCATGACTATCCTGCGCTCAACGTTACACTGCATGACAGCATTCCCCTGCAAATATACTGCGATACGGACCCCAAATGACGTCCGCAACCATTTGACCGAGATGTCTTTTTAGATATAAAATTTGAAGACTGACGAAATTTCGAAGAGGAGATTATCATGTCGGCAACCAAAGGTTCCAGATAACATTGTTGGCTGTTTTGCTGACTCTCGCCGCATCGTTCGTATCGATGTCACCCAAGCAGGCTTCTGGCTTTGACTCCACATATGAAGTCGTCACTGATGCAGACGGCAGCAAAATCATCATGGCCAAGCCCGGCTCTGTAGCAGTCATAGAACCATCGACCGGCAAACTTCTAAACGTGATTCCTCCTTCATCCATGAATGTCAACGCCATCACCGTAACAAGGGGATGCACAAACAAGAACGCTGGATGCTGGACAAGCGGTAGCGCACTTGGGGATATGCAATTCGCCGGAAGTGGAGCTGTGCCCGGCACTTGGCCGTATAGAAATGCGTACTACACCGGGAACTTGCATGGTCTTGTGATCTATCAATACAAAGGTGCGACCATGAGTTCGCCGAAACTAGGACCGCATTTGTGGATACGCATGGCAAACAATAGTGCTGTCACGGGGAAGAGTGTCACCCGTTGGTAAAAAAGACATTCTCATACGTTGAGATAATGCATATCGGAGTAAGAGGAGTAAGAATGGAGCATATTCCGGCATCCCGTCGTACGGTGACGATGGCCATCGCCGTCATCGCCGTCATTACGCTTTCCATTGCGATGCTGTGCGGATGCGGCACGGCACGGAACACGAACCAAGCAACGGATTCCGGCTCGGGCGGGAACCGTCTCGCCTCATCTTTGCAGGCTTATGCGACGCAGCTGCTCGGCCAGGACTCCGGAATGGACCCCGCGCAGAAAGCGACACTGCGCAAGGCCGCGACAAGCGGCAAAATAAGTCTGTCCGATTACAAGGCCGCATGGAGCCGATACATCACGTGCGTCCAAGACAAGGGCTATCCGAGGCCGACACTGAAAACTTACTCCAACGGCATCCAGCAGCCGCAGGGAGACGTACTTCCTTCAGATAAAGCCGATGACCTTGACTACATCCAAAAAAAGGCCAAGGACTTGAACGCGTGTGGAATCGCCACCGTGGATTCGGTGGACGCGTTGTATATGGCACAAGTCGGCAATCCCAATCTGTATGCGTCTAATGAGGAGGGGGCCGTCGATTGCCTTAAGCGCGCCGGGCTGGTGCCGAAATCCTACACCGTCGAACAATACGAGAAGGAGGCGAACGCAATGGGTCATGCCGCTCCCGGAGAGACCGTCAACACGACGTATGACATGAAGAAACCGGAAGTGCTGGCATGCCTCGCCGCCAACGGCAACGTATTCATGGACAGATGACGCCACAGGCACAGAGAATGCATTGGTATGTTTTCGCCCCTATCGGATATCGGATTACCTGCCCGATGGGGGCGAAAACATACCTTATATACCCCGCCCAAATACCGCGAATAAGCTGCTGAAGATGACGTGGCGACTGTACAATAAGGAGGGAAGAGCAAACCAAGAAAGGGGCTTGTTATGATATGTCCTCACTGCGGCGCCACGCTGTCCAGCGCCGCACGATTCTGCACGCAATGCGGGCAGACGCTCGCGGTCGCCGCAGCAAACAGTAACGACAACGTCGAAGATTCGACCGTGCTCAGCTCCGCTCCACACGGCACCGCAGCCGCGCCTCAACCGGAAGCACCCGCTCCCGTCGCCGCATTCCCCGAACCCGTACCGGCCCCGCAGGCCGTGGCACCGCAGCCCGAGCCGGCACCCGCATTCCCCGGCGCGGAACAGCCCGCGGCCGAGCCGGCCTTCCCGGCGGTTCCCGAACCAGTCCCCGCACAAGAAGCTCCTGCAGCTCCCGTCCCGGCGGCAGAAGTGCCAGTCGCCGCTCCGGCCGGAGAAGTTCCCGCCGCCGCACCTGTTGCGGCTGCAGCACCTGCTCCCGGCACTTTTGCTGCGCCCGCGCCTGGTGCTCCCATCCCCGGCGCACCTGTCCCCGTTACCCCCGGCGCACCCGGCGCCCCGGTTCAGCCCGGCGCTCCGCAGCAGTTCGTCCCCAACCCGATGTTCAAGGAGCTGTTCTCCGCGCGTTCGCTGCAGACCGCCGCAATCAGCCTTGCCTTCGGCTTGATCGGCGCGATGGCGCTGGCCCTGATCGGCTCCATCTTCTTCTTGTCGGCCGGCTCATCATGGGCGTCCAAGCTGAGCATGGTCCCCGGCCTGTCCCACATGATGAGTGACGCCAGCGGTTCCGGCACGGTGACGCCGAACTTCTTCCAGTTCCTGATTCTGGTGATGGTTCTGGGCGTATCCGGTCAACTGTCGCCCAACATCACCGGAGGCAACCTCTCCATGTCGTCCTTCGGCGTGTCCGGCCATCTATGGATGCCTGTCGGTCTTTCCGGCGTGGCGCTGGTTCTCGGCACCGCGTTCGGCGCATACTGGTTCGCGCGTAAGTTCGCCATCCGGTTCAAGTGGACCGGCATCGTCAGCAGCGTCATCGTCGGCGTCGTGATGGGATTCGTCTATCTGATTCTCGCCGCGATCTTCCCGCTGACGCTGGGAGCCGGCAGCATGGGCGGCATGGGCGGCATTCAGGCCAAGGCCATCCTGACCGGCGTCTCCGCCCGTACGTATTTCATGACGCTGCTGCTCGCCGCGATCGGCGCGTTCTTCGGCTATCTGCTCGCCCAGTACGCCTCGGATTCCAACAACGTGTTCACCGCGGCCTGGAAGTGGGCTCACCGCACGCGCGGCTTCGTGCGCACGCTGCTTGACGCGGCGTTCATCTACGCGGTCGTGTTCACGGTGATCGGCTTCATTTGCCTGATCATGCTGTCCAGCAGCCTGCACAACGGCCAGATGTTCATGCTGTTCCCGATTCTGCTGCCGTACCTTTCGTTCCTGACGTTCGCACTCGGCTCGTTCGGCGCGGTCGGCATCACGGCCAGCGGTAATATCGCTAACCTGTCGCTGTTCGGCATCTCGAACCAGTACGTCGGCTCCATCAGCGCACCGTGGCAGCTGTGGCTGGTATTCGTGGCGTTCCTTATCACCACGTTCTACATTGCGTTGCGCGCCGCGGCACGCAACATCTATGATCCGGCATATGCGGGATGGCAGCACTCGTGGAAGTCTCCGGTCGCCACGCTGGTGATCTGGCTGATCGTCACGTTCCTGTTCACGTCCGCGACGCTGGGTTACACCATGCAGTCCGATACCTCTGACGCGTCGCTGAACATCGCGGCATGGTACTTCCTCGTCGCGGCTGTATGGTCGTTCCTGATCGAGGTGGTGGCGCTGACATTCGGCCCGGCCATGGTGCTGTCGATGGGCGGCGCATGGAAGCTGTTCGTCGGCGGCACGGTCCGCCCGACGCCCGCCGAGGTCACCGCGTATGCGGCGGCATGCGGAGCGTACTTCGGTCGCTTCCCGTCACAGGTCGCCGCGGCCGCCGGCTACACCGGCCCGCAGCCGTCCTTCGGCGGACAGCCTGGCGCCGGCACCGGAGCGCCGACCGCGCCCGCAGCTGGCATCCCGGTTCAGGGCGTTCCCGTTCAGGGCGTTCCCGTTCAGGGCGCCCCGATTCCCGGTGCTCCGGTTCAGGGGGTTCCCGCTGCCGGCACCGACGCCGCGGCCTTTCAGGCCCAAGGTGGTGCCCCGACTGTCCAAGTTCCCGCCGGCGCTCCTGCCGCTCCTGCCGCTCCTGCAGCTGCACCTGTCGCCCCCGCTCCGGTGGCTGCTCCCGCCGCCCCGGCTGCAGCCAAGGCCATGACCCCGCAGCAGAAGAAGCTGGCCATCATCATCAGCGCCATCGTCGGCGTGCTTGCCCTGCTCGGTATCGCTTACGCAGTGGTCAACTCCACCGTGTTCAGCGCCGATAACACCGTGAAGAGCTACCTGTCGGCCATCGCGTCCGGCGACTATGACAAGGCCAACGGCATCTCCGACCCGCAGGTCGCCAACGGCAAGCGCACGCTGCTCACCAATGCGGCTTCCAAGGGCGACAAGACCACGATCAGCAACCAGCGCATCATCTCCGCCACCGACAACGCGGACGGCTCCCGCACGATGCGGATCTCGTACACGCTGGGCGGCAAGTCCATGACCGACACTCTGACGGTCGCGCCGAACGGATCCAAGTTCCTGATCTTCAAGAACTGGAACATCACGACGCCGCTGGTCAAGGAGATCTCCGTCTACGCGTCACCGGCCATCACCAACTTCACCGTCAACGGTGTCAAGGTCGGCGCGAAGAACGCCACAGCATCCGATTCCGGCACCTACACCTTCAATGTGTATCCGGGCTCGTACACGGTGAAACCGGTCACGTCGAAGTATCTGACCGCGGATTCGACGACGCTGACCACCTCCTCCGAATCCTCCGCCTCGATCTCTGCCGAGCCGACCGACGCTCTGGCAGACGAGATCAACGCGAAGATCAAGGACAAGCTGGATACCTGCGCCAAGTCCACGGATGCACAGCCTGAAGGCTGCCCGTTCAGCATGTACGGTTCCGATGACGACTACCGCAACATCGCATGGAACATCACCGAATACCCGACCGTCACCACTGATGACCTCAGCATCGACTCGGGCAGCTTCTACGTGTACGGCGGCGAAGCCAAGGTGGCGTACGAGTACAAGAACTATGACGACTCCTGGGAGCCGACGGACAGTTCCACCAGCTTCAGCATCAGCGGACAGTTCACGCTGGACGGCGACAAGCTGGACATCACGCTGGACGAGGACTGATCGGAATGATTTCGCCCGGCACGGGGCACCTGCTGCGCGCACCGTGCCGTAAGTGGAAGAATCCGTGAGCATCGCAACCCGCCGTTCCTCTTGGGACGGCGGGTTCTTGTATATTGGATAAGGTTTGTGTACGGCAACGTATCACCACGGTGAACGGTAACGAAACTATCGACGGAAAGAGCGGAAAAACATGTCGGCGATCCTTGAGGGCACACCCGATAAGCGACTGGCCTTGGTGACGGGCCGCGCATATCCTGAGCTTGCCAATGAAGTGGCTCAATATCTCGGCATCAACGTGCTGCCCACCACCGCATACGACTTCGCCAACGGTGAGATGTATGTGCGGTTCGCGGAGCCGGTTCGAGGCGCCGACGTGTTCGTGCTGCAGTGCCACACCAACCCGATCAACAAGTGGGTGATGGAGCAACTGCTGATGATCGACGCCCTCAAGCGCGCCTCCGCCAAGTCCATCACCGTCGTGGCACCGTTCCTCGGCTACTCCCGTCAGGACAAGAAACATCAGGGCCGCGAGCCGATCACCGCACGCCTGATGTTCGACCTGTTCCGCACCGCGGGGGCGAACCGTCTGGTCACCGTCGACCTGCATGCCGCGCAGGAGCAGGGCTTCTTCGACGGCCCGGTCGACCATTTGACCGCCATGCCCGTGCTGATCGACTACGTGCGCAGCCACGTGCCTATGGACAAGGCGACGATCGTCTCCCCCGACGCCGGCCGCATCAAAGTTTCCGAGCAGTGGGCCGCCAAGCTGGGCGGGCTCCCGCTCGCGTTCATCCACAAGACTCGCGACATCACGCGACCGAACCATGCCGAAGCGCATGGCATCATCGGCGACGTGCAGGGGCGCGACTGCGTGGTGGTGGACGACATGATCGACACCGCCGGCACAATCTGCGAGGCCGTGCGCACACTGCGCAACTCCGGCGCCGCCTCGGTGACTCTGGTCGCCACGCATGGTCTGCTGTCTGGCCCGGCCGTGGAGCGCCTGCGCGATTGCGGCGCCCGCGAAATCATCCTGATGGACACTGTGCCAGTGCCGCAGGAGAAGCGCCTGGATAACATGACCGTGCTGTCGGTGGCGCCGCTGCTGGCCGCCGGCATCCGCTCCGTCTTCGAGGAAGGCTCCGTGGCGACACTGCTGGAGGGCCTGCCGGAGGACATGCGCCCGAGAAACATCTACGCCTGAAATATAAAACAAAGGACTACATATTTGCCCCCGCTGGCGGAGGCAGAATGACGCGGTCCTGGCCATCCATAACGGATTGAATACAAAATAGGGAGGCCGCCACAGGGCGACCTCCCTATTTCTATTTACTTATATCACTCGGCGCGCTTGCGGGCGATGAACACCGCGCCAGCGGCGGCGACCAGCATCATGCCGGCCATGCCGATGACGGCGACGTTCGCACCCGTCTTGGAGATGGCGTTGCCGTTGGCATCGGCCTTCTCCAGTGCGGCGATCGCGTCGGCGAGGGCCTTCTGCGCGGCGTCGATGTCAGCCTGGGTGGCGTTGTCATCGGCGAGGACGCTCTGGGCCTTGGCGAGGGCGTCACGCACGGCCTGGGCGGACTTCTTCGTGTAACCGCTCAGATCCAGGGCCTTGGCCTGATCGATGGTGGCCTGCAACTTGCTCTTGTCGGTCGTCTCCGGGTTCGGAGTCGGCTTGGAGGAGGCGGGCTTCAGGGCCTTCATCGCGGCGTTCAGCGCGTTGTACGCGGCATCGACGTCAGCCTTGGTGGCGTTCGCATTGTTCAGGACGGCCTTGGCGGCATCCAGAGCCTTCTTGAACGCGGCCCACGAATCCTTGGTGTACGCGGATTCCTTGAGCTTCTCGGCATCGGCGACCAGGCCGGCGAGCTTGGAGGTGTCCACGCGCTCTTCCAGGGCGGCGATGGCATCCTTCAGGTTCTGGTAGGCGAGAGCCACGTCGTGCGCGGTGGCGTTCTCGTCGTCCAGCACCTTCTTGGCGGCGTCGCGCTTGGCGACGAGCACCTTCCAGGTGTCGGCGGTGTAGGTGGCCTCGGTCAGGGCGGAAGCGTCATCGTACAGGTTCTGCAGATCGCACTTGTTGACCTTGACCTCGGTGCTCGGCACGTCGCGAACCGTGGTGACACGCAGCTCGGCAGCGGAGGCGTACGTGTTCACCTCGCCCGCGGACTGTCCCGCGGTTTCGAGAGCGGTGATGCGCACCTTGGTGACGTTCTTGACCGCGTCGAACTTGACCTTCTGCCAGACACCGCTGGTCGTGGTGAACGTGCCATTGGTGACGACGTCCTTGGTGGTGCCGTCGGACAGCGTCAGCGTAATCTTGTACTTCTTGATCTTGCCGTTCGCGTTCGCGCCGCCACTGCGGGCCATGTAACGCAGACCGTCGATGGTCGTCGGCTCGTTCAGGTTGAACTGATACCAGGCGGTACCGGCGGACACTGCGTTGGCGCTCCAGGAGGTGTGCCAGTGAGTGCCGGCATTGCCGTCCTGGGCGAGGCTTGCCGGGCCCTCATTGCCGCCCGACAGTGCCTGCTGGCTGCCCGCCTCGACGGTGTAGGCGTCGGTCGCCACGTCGTACGCATCGTTCGAGTCGTCGCCCGGTGCGTTCTTCATGTACTCGGCCAGCGCCACAGCCTTGTTGTAGGCGGTGGTGTAGTCGGGCTTATCCTTGGCGATGAGCGCCTCGATCTCGGCCACCGTGTTCACGTACGTGGTCCAGACTTCGGCGGAGTAGTCGCCGCTCTTGCCGTCGTAGGTGTCCTTGACTTCCTTGAGCTTCGCCTCGGCGTCGGCCTTGGTGTGCTCGGCGGATGCCACGTGCTCGACCTTCAGGTCATCGAGGACGAAGTCCTTGTAGCCACCGAAGTTGGCGGCGGAATCGGACGTGTTCTGCAGGTCGGGAGCGGTGGAGGTCGAGTAGATGCCGAACCAGCTGTCGCCGGTGATGGAACCGGTGATCTCGAACTCGGCCGTGCCGTCCTCGCCCAGGGCCTTCTTCAGGTTGGTGAGCTTGACGGTGCTGGCGTTGTACTCGCCGTCACCGGTGGCGATGGCGTAGATGTCGTCGGAGCCGGACTGGTACTTGAACGACACCTTGTAGGTCTCGCCCGGTTCCAGCTTGACGTTCTGCGGGATCGTCTGGTAGATCAGCGTGCCCTTCTGGATCAGGCCGTTGGCCTTGACGGACCACTTGCCGTCGAGCACGTCGTCCATCTTCTTGACATCCCAGCCGGCCTGCGTGAACGGGTCATGCAGCTCGGACAGGTGGATACGGTTGTCCTCGACGCCTTCGGAGCCGGAGACCACGAACGGCCAGATGCCCTGGGCATTGTCCTCGAAGTCGTTGGTGAGCGTCTTCAGGGTGCCGTCAGCGTTGAGCGTCAGGCCCTTGTAACCGTTCTCAAGCACGCGCACGTCATCGAAGTACACATGGTCGGTGTTGTCGCATGCGCCGGAGTGCGAGAGCGTCACCTTGACGTCGCCGCTTTCCGGAGCCACGAACCACACGTACATGTTCTGGAAGTAGCTGCTGCCGCCTTCAGTGTTCGAGTACGTGTTGTGGCCGTACGCCTTGATGTAGTTCTTGGCGATCGACTTGCCGGTCTCGTTGGTGGCGAGGACCTTGGTGCCGTTGGTCACGGTGATCTTGGCCGGGGAGTTGGTGCGGTTGTCCACGCCCACGTAGATCGCGTAACGCTTGCCCGCGGTCAGGTCGGTGAGCTTCTGGGAGACCTTCACGTCACCGGTCAGGCGCAGCATGGCGTTGTTGGTGCCTTCGACCTCGGCCTTGCCGGTGCCGGAGACGGCCCAGTTGTCCTTGAGGGTGTTCTGGCCGCCGTTGAAGCCGGCGTCCACGACGTGCATGCCTTCGCTCCACTTGACGGAGATCTGCTTCTCGGAGCCCTTGGTCACGACGTACGGGGTCTCGGCCTCGGCGGTCAGCGAGATCTTGCCGCCGGAGACGGCGACGGTCTTCTCGTTGGTCTTGCCCTGGTCGGTGAGCTGGTACACCTTGACGGAGGCGAGGTTCTGCCAATCCTTCGGCAGGGTCCACTCGGTGGTGCCGCCCTGGGTATTCCAGTGGTACAGCTTCTCATCGGAGGACTTGACGAGCTTGCCGGTGTTCACGTCCCACAGCCACGGCAGCAGGTAGGACTCAGTGCCCTTGACGGTGTTGCTGTTGCCCGGGGAGACCGCGCCGGACGCCACGGTGATGCCGTTGAGCGTGATGGTGCGGTTGCGGTACGCGGTGTTGTTGGTGTCGTTGGAGCCACGGGACAGGACGACGACGTTGCCGTGGTCGTCCTTCAGCGTGATCTGCTCGTTGCCGTTGTTGACGGAGGCATCCTTCACGGAGGTGGCGTCGAGCGGGCTGTTGACCCAGCGGACGACCTTGAAGTGCTGGATGAACTTGGTGGACACGTCGTGCGTGTACAGGTTCCTGATGTACGCGGCGTAGTCGTTGCGTCCCTGCCAGCCTTCGAAGTCCTTCATGCTGTAGCCGCCGAGCAGCGGGGCGTTCGCGGCCTGGCCGTACGACGGGTAGTCGCCGACCCAGCTGTCCTTCTGGTGGTTGCGCAGGAAGCGCATGACCTGAGAATTCTCGCCCTTCATGGCGGAACCACCGTAGGTAAGGTCGGCGGCCCAGTGCTGGAAGGTTGCGTCATACTCGTTGCCGGCGCCCCATTCGGTGGTCATACGCCAGCCGTTCTGGTTGATCATTTGGCTCATCTTGCGGGTTTCCCACGAGTCCTCGGCGCCGGAGGTGTTGTTGCCCCACACGTCGAGGTAGATGAAGTCCATGTTGTCGCCGACCTTGCTCTTGAGGTCAGCGAAGCGGGACTTGCGCATGCCGGAGGCGAGATCGTAGATGCCGTCGATGCCGATGCCCTGATCCAGCCAGTTCCAGCCGTAGCTCAGGCCGCCACTGGAGTTGCGACGCACCATGTCCTCGCTGAAGGCCTTGGCTTCCGGGTACATTTCGGACGCGTTGACGTGCACGCCGAAGCGGGCGCCGTACTTGGTGCCCTTCTCCATCAGGGTGTTCATGTCCGCGGCGCCGCCGGCGCGGGTGTTGATGTCGCCGTAGTCCGGATGGCCGGAGTCGTGGCCTTCGTTGCCGTAGCCCTTGAGCAGCACGGACTGGCCGAGGCCGTCGGTGTTGAGGGCGACCTTCTTGACGTTGTCAAGCGTGGTCAGGAACGGGTTCTGCGCCTGGGAGCCGAAGTTCATGGCGATGCGCCATGCGACCAGCTCGGGCACTTCCTCGGACTTGTATGGGTTGTTCATGATGTCGCGGTATGCGATCGCGCCATCTTCCCAGTTGACCGTGCCGTCCTCGTTCTCGTCGCCGGCGATGGCGACGGCCATCTTCGGCATGTCGGTCTCTTCGACGGTGTAGGTGTTCTTCTTCGTGTCGGTCACGACGCGGTGGTAGTACCACGGTGCAGTGCCCAGACCGAAGGAGGTGGCCTTGCCGACCTTCTGGGTGGAGGTGAGCACGCGGGTGTTCCTCGCACCGCCGGCGACGGTGTTGCCGACGGTGGTGCCGTCGTGCTCGGAGTTGGACCACAGGCCGGCGCTCAGGCCATTGCCCGAGACGAAGCCGTAGGTGTAGTCGTTCGCATTGCTGACCGTGGTGTCGGCGGTGATGTCGAAGTTGGTGTCACCGGGCCTGGCAGTGTCGGACGACATGCGGGCGCCGGTGAACTGGGCGCCGTCCTGACCGGAGCGCACGGAGATGAGGCTCTGGTTCGGGAACGCAATCGTCTGGACCGGGTTCTCCTCGGCCTCGGTCTTGGCGTCATCCGCCTTGTTCACGATCTTGGTGACGTTGAGCTTGAGCGTATTGTCGACGACCTTGATCTGCACGGTGACGACCGCGTTGATCTTGTCGCCGCTCTTGACGTTCAGCGTGTACTGGGCCTCGGTCGCGCTGACCTTCTTGAAGGTCACGTCGGAGTCCTTCAGCGTCACGTCGGTGCCGTTAATGGTGATGACGCGCACGTCCTTCGGCTGGCCGTACATGATCTTGCCGTCGAGCTTCTTCATCGTGTAGTCGTACACGGACGGGAAGTTCTTCTTCACGCGCACGTCCATGGCGGCGGTGGAGAGCGTCTCAGTAGCGACTTCGGCCGACTTGTTCAGCGTGATGTTGCCGACTGAGGCATTGCCATCGGCGACGGTGACGGTCTTGGTGGCGTCATCGTAGCCTTCGGCGGACACGGTCAGCGTGTAGTCGCCGGCGGCGAGGCCGGTGAGGGTGAAGGTGCCGTCCGCCGCGGTGGTGGCGGAGTTCTTGCCGGTGACGACTTCGGCGCCGGCGATGGCGGCGCCGCTGGCGTCGACGACCTTGCCGGTCACGTTGTGCTTGGCGACTTCACCCACGGTGAAGTTTTTGAAGTAGACATCAGTGACTTCGCTGGTGCCGGAGTAAGAGCCGGCCTTCATGGCGAGCTTGTCGGTCAGCGCGGTCATCGAGGAGTAATCCACATCGAACGCCTTCTGTCCGTCAATAGTCAGCGTGGCAACCTTGGCGGCAGTCCAGGAGACGTTGACGGTGATTTCAGCGTTCGCGGCAGGGGCAGCGACACGTGTGCCGTTGTACCAATCGCCATTGCCTCCGACATACTTCTGCCAGAACCAGCCCCCCTTGTCATAGCCCAGGAACAGGGCGTTGCCCGGATCCTTGTAGCCGAGGTAGAAGCCGAAACGGTTCGCGGAACCAGCCTGCGGGGACTTGACCTTGATGGAGAACTCTCCAGCCCGAGTCAGGTCAATCGTCTTGCCGCTAATGGCGACAGCCGGATAGCCACTGCTGCTGGTGGCATTGCCGTTGGCGGAGGTGGACTTGAAATGAGTCCATCCCGCATAATCGCCAGTGCCGGCTGCAAGAATTTCGCCGCCTTTGGCGGTGTTGCGGTCAATCGTCCAGCCGTTCACGGCAGCATCGTCCGCGACGGTGGCGACATCGTTGGCGTTCGCGTCATTGGAGCTAGCCGCTGAACGGAGCGCGAGAGTCTGCAAATCACTTGCAGAAAGCGGCGCGGCGGACGCTGTGCTGACCACCCCCAGTGGGGCGACAGCGAGCGCAACCGCAAGGGCCACTGAAACCACTCGTTTTCTCATATTTCCTTACCTTCATCATGGAGCACTAAGGCTTAACCTTGAGCGGATACGCATGACGGAAGCCCGACACGCGCGTCTCAGTTTTCTATGATAACACTCTTAACAAAATACAAGAACGTGTGTTGTTAACATTATTATTTTCCAAGGAAAATAGAAATTTTCGCCATATACCAATGGGTATGCATGAAAAGACCTGCGCAAATCCCCTCAAAGAACAGCGATTTTTCCCGTCGCGACAACACTGTCTCGCGGAAGTCTTCCGCTATTTGTTAACTTACCTTACTTATTGGAGCGCTGGAAGAGCCAACTGGCCGATGCGATGCTCACCGAAGGTGATTTGCGTTCATATGTTCGCGCCGGAACGACGACCCTGCGCACTTACGGACGCAAATGGGTCTGTTTGCGTCCGTAAGTGCGCGCACTTGTCGTTTCGGCGCGCACTTACGGACGCTAATGCCCCCAGTCGCTTCGCGACGGGGGGGGCACGCACTATATATATAAAAGGACTATTTGCTATCCGGAACGAACGACTCGAAGATGTGGCGGTCGAAATACTGGTCGCATTCGGCGAGTTCGTCCGCGCTGCGAACCGTCCACGACACCGGTATCGCGCCCATCCAGCGTGCGGCCCGCAGCTGCGGAGAGGGGCCGCCCTGCCAGTCGAACGCCACGAAGTCCGGGCGGGAGATCCAATCGAACGCCAACAGCCCGGCCAGCCACTCCTTGACCCCGGTACCGGTGAGCGACGCCGGCTCTGCCAACTGGCCGCGGCACACCTCCGGACGGTGCTCCTTGTACCAGTTGACCGCGCCCGGATGGAACGACTCGATCACATACGGGCCGTCATACGCCTGCAGCAGTTGGTCGCCCTTCTCCATCAGCTCGTCCGCCCGCTCGCCCCACGCGGCGTTGTCGGTGAACTTGTACTCCACGATCACCGGTACACGTCCCGCGATCACGCGCAGCACGTCGACGAACAGCGGCACGTGCTGGTAGTAGCCCTGCGGAGCGAACTGTGCGGCGGCCACCGGGTCGGCGACGGGCGCCGCCTCGGCATCCCCCGGCTTCGCGGGCGCGGGGAACAGCGGGATGCGCGACAGCTCCTCATACGTCAGGTCGGCGATCTTGCGCGGATCTCCGGCCACGCGCAACAGGTTATCGTCATGCACGACCACCACGCGGCCGTCCTTGGTGAGCTGCACGTCCAATTCGATGCCGAATCCGGCCTCACAGGCGGCGGCGAACGCAGCCAGCGAATTCTCCGGGGCGATCGAGCCGCTGAAGTCAGCGGTCCCGTATCCCGCGCGCAATGCGCAGCGACGCGCCAGCGCCACATACTCGCCGCTGTGCGCCGCATACTCCGGCGTCAGTCCCGATCCCGCGTCATGCAGGCCACGATGCGCATACCATACGTCCGGAACCGACGGCACGAAATGACGCTGCTTGTCGCTGAACGAACGCGGCTTGATGGCCCAGACCGCGGCGCCCGCGGCTACGGCTCCGGCAAGCACCAGCTTGCCGCCAACATGTTTTCCCATAGTGTTTCTCCTAACCGTGCCGTCGGTTTCTAGCGCAGCACGCCGTCGATCAGCTTGGTGATCAGGTCGGTATAGCCGATGCCGGTCGCCTCCCATGCCTTCGGATACATGGAGATCGGCGTGAAACCGGGCATCGTGTTGATCTCATTGACCATCACCTCGCCGTCCGGCGTCACGAACGTGTCCACGCGGCTCAGGCCGGCGCCATCCACCGCCTTGAACGCCTTGATCGCGGTCTCGCGCACCTGCTGCAGAGTCTCCTGAGGCAGATTCGCCGGCACCTCCACATGGCTCGCCGACGAATCCATGTACTTGCTGTCGAAGTCGTAGAACTGGTCGTCGCCGCTGTTGCGCTTGTCGAGCACGATCTCGCCCGGCCAGCTGGCCTGCGGCTCACTGCCGGCCTTCGGGCACAGCACCGCGCACTCGATCTCACGCGCGTCGATGCCCTGTTCGATCAGGATTCGCCAATCATGATGGCTCGCCTCGAACACGGCGGCGGCCAGCTCGGCGGCGTCACCGGCATGCTCCACCTTGGTCACGCCGAAGCTCGATCCGGCGCGGGACGGCTTGACGAACAGCGGGTACGCCAGTCCGGCCTCCTCGACCTGAGCGAGCAGACCATCGGCATCAGCGGCGAACCGCGACGCCGCGTCGAAGCCGCGCGCGTCCACGGTGATGCCGGGAGCGACCGGAATGCCGGCGGCGGCCAGCAGCACCTTCGTGTAATGCTTGTCCATGCACGCGGCGGACGCGAGCACGCCGCAACCGACGTACGGCACATCCATCATCTCCAGCAGACCCTGAATCGTGCCGTCCTCGCCATACGGGCCGTGCAGAACCGGCAGCACCGCGTCAACGTGCCCCAGCGAGCTCAGCGTGCCGTCGTCGTTGCGGGCGAAGAAGCCATCCTGCCCGAGCGCCACGTCCAGCACGACGTCGCGCGAGCCGGGAGTCTTCTCGACGACCGGCAGACCGTCGGCCATATCCCACCCGCGCGGGTCCTCGCCGTCCACGATCCACTGGCCCTGCTTGGTGATGCCCACCGGCACCGGCTCGAACCGGTCGGTGTCAAGCGCGCGCAGCACACCGGCAGTCGAAATGCAGGAAATCGAATGCTCGTCGGCCTTGCCGCCATACATCACCACAACGCGAATCTTGGCCGTTTCAGCCATGTTTTCCTCCCATGCCATGTTTTGCACATACTGGGTCATAGCCTAATACGTGCGATGGCGCACCGACCCGTAACAATTCGCCTCTTGCAAAACCCGCCAAACTCAGCAGGGTGGGCACCGGTGAGATTAGCTTTGCCGATGGCGCGAACCGCCCCGTCTCGCTGCGGGGGCATATGCTAACGCCCCCGCTGGCGGGGGCTGTCGAGCGCAGCGAGACTGGGGGTGGTTAATGCAGCCTACTCCTCGGTGATCTCGGTGCCGAGTAGTTCGGAGAGCATCTGCTGGCAGGATATGCCTTCGTTCAGTACGCGGCTCATCGCGTAGGCGAGCGGAGTCGGCACGTCGAGCTCGTCGCCGAGCGCGACCACGGCATCGGTGGTCGGCACGCCCTCGGCGACGCCGTTGCTCACCTTCGTGGCCTCCTCGACGCTCAGGCCCTTGCCCAGATTCGCGCCGAACGTGTAATTGCGGCTCAGGGGCGAGCCGCAGGTGGCGGTCAGATCGCCCACGCCGGCGAGACCGGCGAACGTCTTCGGATCGGCACCTGCGGCCTTGCCGAGCGCAGTCAGCTCCGCCAGTCCACGCGTCTCGATCATCGCGGCGGTGTTCTCGCCGTATCCGGCTCCACGGGCCATGCCGACTGCGAGCGCGACGACGTTCTTCAACGACCCGCACATCTCCAGTCCGATCACGTCGGAAGTGATGAACGCCTTGAAGTAACTGGTCGTGCAGGCGGACGCCACCTTGCGCGCATTGTCCAGATTCTCGCAGGCGACGACCGTGGCGGCCGGCTGACGGGCGGGGGGCTCCCTGTTCCGACCGGGCGC
>OBZX01000020.1_pt1 | contig 148750 bp, 122 predicted proteins | sample 1477061 | NCBI WGS metagenome assembly OBZX01 (sample SAMEA2580271, study PRJEB22360) | human gut metagenome | biome: human gut; feature: human-associated habitat; material: faeces | place: Denmark | collected 2008/2010 | reverse complement strand
TGCGTGAATCGGTGTTGAAGGAGTATCCGCAAATGGCACAGTGGCTACGGCCAGTCTTCGCCAGCCTCGATGAAAAAACATTGCAGCAGCTGAATGCCAGCATTGCAGTGGAAGGACTGGATGCCAAAAAAGTGGCAGCCGACTACCTGAAACAAAAAGGGTGGACGAAGTAATTTCCCGTGACTTATTTCCGTATTAATCCTGTTCTGGCGCTGCTGCTGTTGCTGACGGCAATCGCAGCGGCGCTGCCGTTTATCAGTTACGCACCTAATCGTTTAGTTTCGGGTGAGGGGCGTCATCTCTGGCAGCTGTGGCCGCAAACTCTCTGGATGCTGGTGGGCGTTGGTTGCGCCTGGCTGACAGCCTGTTTTATTCCCGCTAAAAAAGGCAGCATTTTTGCACTCATTCTGGCGCAATTCGTCTTCGTATTGCTGGTGTGGGGAGCTGGAAAGGCGGCGACACAACTGGCGCAAAATGGCAGTGCGCTGGCGCGTACCAGCCTCGGAAGTGGTTTCTGGCTGGCTGCGGCGCTGGCACTGCTGGCCTGTAGCGATGCCATCCGCCGAATCTCCACGCATCCGCTGTGGCGCTGGTTGTTGCATATGCAGATTGCCATTGTTCCGCTGTGGTTGCTGTACTCCGGCACGCTTAACGATCTCTCGTTAATGAAAGAATACGCCAACCGTCAGGATGTGTTTGACGACGCGCTGGCACAACATCTGACGTTGCTGTTTGGTGCGGTGCTGCCTGCGTTAGTGATTGGTGTGCCGTTGGGCATCTGGTGCTACTTTTCCACCGCGCGGCAAGGGGCGATTTTTTCTCTGCTGAATGTCATTCAGACCGTGCCTTCGGTAGCGCTCTTTGGCCTGTTGATTGCGCCGCTTGCCGCGCTGGTTACGGCCTTTCCGTGGCTGGGAACGCTCGGCATAGCAGGAACCGGAATGACACCCGCTCTGATTGCACTGGTGCTCTATGCCCTGTTACCGCTGGTGCGCGGCGTAGTAGTCGGCTTGAACCAGATCCCGCGCGATGTGCTGGAGAGCGCCAGAGCGATGGGGATGAGCGGGACGCAGCGTTTCCTGCATGTTCAGTTACCGCTGGCGTTACCGGTATTTCTGCGCAGCCTGCGGGTGGTGATGGTGCAAACCGTTGGCATGGCGGTGATTGCGGCGTTAATCGGCGCAGGCGGTTTTGGTGCGCTGGTTTTTCAGGGGCTGTTAAGCAGTGCCATTGATTTAGTGTTGCTGGGGGTGATCCCGGTAATTGTTCTGGCGGTGCTTACCGACGCGCTGTTCGATTTGCTTATCGCACTGCTGAAGGTGAAACGTAATGATTGAATTTAGCCATGTCAGCAAACTGTTCGGCACACAAAAAGCCGTTAACGATCTCAATCTCAATTTTCAGGAGGGGAGTTTTTCGGTGCTGATTGGTACATCAGGCTCCGGTAAATCCACCACTCTGAAAATGATTAACCGCCTGGTGGAGCATGACAGTGGCGTGATCCGCTTTGCCGGAGAAGAAATTCGCTCGCTGCCAGTGCTGGAGTTGCGCCGCCGGATGGGCTATGCCATTCAATCTATTGGCCTGTTTCCCCACTGGAGCGTGGCGCAAAACATTGCCACCGTGCCGCAATTACAAAAATGGTCGCGGGCGCGGATCGACGATCGTATCGACGAATTAATGGCGCTGCTGGGGCTGGAGCCGGATTTGCGTGAGCGTTATCCGCATAAGCTTTCCGGCGGTCAGCAGCAACGTGTGGGAGTGGCCCGCGCGCTGGCTGCCGATCCGCAAGTCTTGCTGATGGATGAGCCATTCGGCGCACTGGACCCGGTAACGCGTGGCGCGTTGCAACAAGAGATGACGCGCATTCACCGTTTGCAGGGGCGCACTATTGTGCTGGTCACTCATGATATTGATGAGGCGCTACGGCTGGCAGAACATCTGGTATTGATGGATCACGGTGAAGTCGTGCAGCAGGGCAATCCTCTGGCGATGCTGACTCATCCGGCGAATGATTTTGTCCGCCAGTTTTTTGGGCATAGTGAACTGGGTGTCCGCCTGCTTTCGTTACGTAGCGTGGCGGATTACGTGCGTCGCGAAGAACGGGCAGAAGGTGAGGCGCTGGCAGAAGAGATGACGCTACGCGATGCGCTCTCCCTGTTTGTCGCGCGGGGATGTGAAGTGCTGCCGGTGGTGAACACGCAGGGCGAGCCTTGCGGCACGCTGCATTTTCAGGATCTGCTGGAGGAGGCGTAATCGTATGAAGATGTTGCGCGATCAGCTGTTCTGGCTGATTGCTCTGTTTGTGGCGCTGATTTTCTGGCTGCCTTACAGCCAGCCGCTGTTTGCTGCCTTGTTCCCACAACTGCCACGACCCGTTTATCAGCAGGAAAGCTTTGCAGCTCTGGCACTGGCTCATTTCTGGCTGGTGGGAATTTCGAGTTTGTTTGCGGTGATCATTGGTACTGGTGCCGGAATTGCTGTCACTCGCCCGTGGGGTGCGGAATTTCGCCCACTGGTGGAAACTATTGCCGCCGTTGGGCAGACTTTTCCGCCCGTCGCGGTGCTGGCGATTGCCGTTCCGGTGATCGGCTTTGGTCTGAAACCAGCGATTATCGCCTTGATCCTTTACGGCGTGCTGCCCGTCCTGCAGGCGACACTTGCCGGGCTGGGAGCGATTGATGCCAGCGTGACAGAAGTTGCGAAAGGTATGGGAATGAGTCGTGGTCAGCGACTGCGTAAGGTCGAGCTACCGCTGGCAGCTCCGGTGATTCTGGCGGGTGTACGAACTTCGGTGATTATCAACATTGGCACGGCGACGATCGCCTCAACGGTAGGGGCCAACACGCTGGGTACGCCGATCATCATCGGGCTTAGCGGATTTAATACCGCGTATGTGATCCAGGGAGCGTTACTGGTGGCACTGGCGGCGATCATCGCAGACCGCCTGTTTGAAAGGCTGGTGCAGGCGTTCAGCCAGCACGCAAAATAAAGGTATAACCTGCGAGCATGACGCCACCAATTCCGCCTAACGCCATAAGCAGGAACAGGGCGATGACCCCAATTTTAGCTATGCGCATAATGCACTCCTTATGTTAACGAAAGGATTGTACAGTAAAGCGTATTTGTTAACGAATCATTAAATGCCGAGTGGGAAAATATCATGGCCTTGTTCCTGCCAACTGGTGAGTTGCTGCTGTTGGGCGGAGGTTCGATTATCACCGCACCATACCAGCAATGTACGGCCTTCGAACAGTTCAGGGCGTAGTTGATTGAGCGAGTGGGCGAGGACATCAATGCGCCATCCTTGTTGACTGGCAATCCAGCCCTCCAGCCACAGACGAGTGGTATCCTGAATATTCCAGCCAACCACCAGTGCATCTTTACCCTGTTTTTTGCGCGCCGAAGCCAGGCAAATAGAGATGTAGTTGATCAGTACGCCGTCGAGGATCGCCAGCAGCGCCTGGAGAGTCGGTTGTTGGCACTGAAGCCGTCGGCGCAGAGGAATAAACAGATGTGTGGTGAGTGTCTGGGCGGGGTAATCCTGACCGCGCTCTTTGATCCACGTTCGCAGGCTATGCAGATTGCCGCTTTGCAGGTAAGTCAGTAATGTTTCTTGCTGATCGCGCCAGCCGTTCTGCACATCAACATTTTCATTACTGAGCAGCATTTTTACTTTGCTGACCTGCACGCCGTTGTCGATCCAGCGTTTGATCTCGCGGATCCGGTCAATATCGGCATCGTTGAATAGCCGATGACCGCCGTCTGTCCGTTGCGGTTTCAGCAATCCGTAACGCCTCTGCCACGCGCGTAACGTGACAGGGTTAATATCACAAAGCAACGCCACTTCACCAATTGTGTAAAGCGCCATCGTCTCACCCTTGCTCGCGAGGTCCCGGTTTAACTTTAGACGCAGTTTTGCGAACCAGGTAGTTTTGCCCGTTTTTTGTGCATCTATAGGGTGATTTTATTTTTGCCAGGCGATTTTGAGTGATCGTACTCACGAATTCTCATTTTTCTGCAAGAGTTCAAAGAAAGTTAAACGCAAGCAATGTATGTTACGCGTTTTAAAGGGAAGTGTGGTTTGCGGGTATGTACGATTTTAATCTGGTGTTGCTGCTGCTTCAGCAGATGTGCGTTTTTTTAGTCATTGCGTGGTTAATGAGTAAAACGCCATTATTCATACCGTTAATGCAGGTCACGGTTCGTCTGCCGCATAAATTTCTCTGCTACATCGTCTTTTCCATCTTCTGCATCATGGGCACCTGGTTTGGGTTGCACATTGACGATTCTATTGCCAATACCCGTGCGATAGGTGCGGTAATGGGCGGCTTACTCGGCGGTCCGGTCGTCGGTGGGCTGGTTGGTCTGACCGGCGGGTTACATCGATATTCGATGGGGGGCATGACCGCGCTAAGTTGCATGATCTCGACCATCGTTGAAGGATTGCTCGGCGGCCTGGTACACAGCATCCTGATCCGTCGCGGGCGCACTGATAAAGTCTTTAACCCCATTACCGCCGGTGCCGTCACGTTCGTCGCTGAAATGGTGCAAATGTTGATTATCCTGGCGATCGCCCGACCTTATGAAGATGCGGTGCGTCTGGTGAGTAATATTGCTGCGCCAATGATGGTCACCAATACCGTCGGCGCGGCGTTGTTTATGCGTATATTGCTCGATAAACGCGCGATGTTTGAAAAATACACTTCGGCTTTTTCTGCCACTGCGCTGAAAGTGGCGGCCTCGACGGAAGGCATTTTGCGCCAGGGGTTTAACGAAGTGAACAGCATGAAAGTGGCACAGGTGCTGTATCAGGAGCTGGATATTGGTGCAGTCGCGATTACCGATCGAGAGAAATTGCTGGCCTTTACCGGAATTGGTGACGACCACCATTTACCCGGCAAACCGATTTCTTCGACTTATACCTTAAAAGCGATTGAAACCGGTGAAGTGGTCTACGCTGATGGCAACGAAGTACCTTATCGTTGCTCTTTGCATCCGCAATGCAAACTGGGGTCGACGCTGGTCATTCCGTTGCGTGGCGAAAATCAGCGGGTGATGGGCACCATCAAATTGTATGAAGCCAAAAACCGTTTATTCAGTTCAATCAACCGCACGTTGGGCGAGGGGATTGCGCAACTGCTTTCGGCGCAGATCCTCGCCGGGCAATATGAGCGGCAAAAAGCGATGCTTACCCAGTCAGAGATCAAACTGCTTCACGCCCAGGTGAATCCCCATTTTTTGTTTAATGCGCTTAACACCATTAAAGCGGTGATCCGCCGCGACAGCGAACAGGCCAGCCAGCTGGTGCAGTATCTTTCCACTTTTTTCCGCAAAAACTTAAAGCGGCCTTCGGAGTTTGTTACTCTCGCCGACGAAATTGAACATGTGAACGCTTATCTGCAAATTGAAAAGGCGCGCTTCCAGTCGCGGTTGCAGGTCAACATTGCTATTCCGCAAGAATTATCCCAGCAGCAATTGCCCGCGTTTACCCTGCAACCGATAGTGGAAAACGCCATTAAACATGGGACATCACAACTGTTGGATACAGGGCGAGTGGCAATCAGCGCCCGACGTGAGGGGCAACATTTGATGCTGGAGATCGAAGACAATGCCGGTTTGTATCAACCGGTAACCAATGCCAGTGGGCTGGGGATGAATCTGGTGGATAAGCGTTTACGTGAACGGTTTGGCGATGACTATGGGATAAGCGTCGCCTGTGAGCCTGATAGTTACACCCGAATAACGTTACGACTACCATGGAGGGACGAGGCATGATTAAAGTCTTAATTGTCGATGATGAACCGCTTGCACGGGAGAACCTGCGCGTATTTTTGCAGGAGCAGAGCGATATTGAAATCGTTGGAGAGTGTTCAAACGCCGTAGAAGGGATCGGCGCGGTGCATAAACTGCGCCCGGATGTGCTGTTTCTCGATATCCAGATGCCGCGCATCAGTGGTCTGGAAATGGTGGGGATGCTCGACCCGGAACATCGCCCGTATATTGTTTTTCTCACCGCGTTTGACGAATACGCCATTAAAGCCTTTGAAGAACATGCCTTTGATTATCTGCTGAAGCCAATTGATGAAGCGCGACTGGAGAAAACGCTGGCGCGATTGCGTCAGGAGCGCAGCAAGCAGGATGTTTCGTTGTTACCGGAAAATCAACAGGCGCTGAAATTTATCCCTTGTACGGGGCATAGTCGGATTTATTTGCTGCAAATGAAAGATGTGGCATTTGTCAGCAGTCGGATGAGCGGTGTCTACGTTACCAGTCACGAAGGGAAAGAGGGCTTTACCGAACTGACATTACGTACCCTGGAAAGTCGTACACCACTACTGCGCTGCCATCGTCAGTATCTGGTTAACCTCGCGCATTTACAGGAGATCCGTCTGGAAGATAACGGCCAGGCCGAGTTGATTTTGCGTAATGGCTTAACCGTGCCGGTCAGCCGCCGTTATCTGAAAAGCTTAAAAGAGGCGATTGGCCTGTAAAAGACTGCTAAAATGGCTTTTTGCCTCATCAACACCTGAAGGCCTCATGCTAAGTAATGATATTCTGCGCAGCGTGCGCTACATTTTGAAAGCCAATAATAATGACCTGGTGCGTATTCTGGCGCTGGGTAATGTCGAAGCCACCGCGGAACAGATCGCCGTCTGGCTACGTAAAGAAGACGAAGAGGGTTTTCAGCGTTGTCCGGACATTGTTTTGTCTTCATTCCTCAATGGCCTGATTTATGAAAAACGCGGCAAGGATGAGTCTGTTCCGGCACTGGAGCCGGAACGTCGCATTAATAACAACATCGTGCTGAAAAAATTACGCATCGCGTTTTCGCTTAAAACCGATGACATTCTGGCAATCCTTACCGAACAGCAGTTCCGCGTTTCGATGCCGGAAATTACGGCGATGATGCGTGCACCGGATCATAAAAACTTCCGCGAATGCGGCGATCAATTTTTACGGTATTTTCTGCGTGGACTGGCAGCGCGCCAGCATGTGAAGAAAAGCTAAGACGGGTATGGCGGCCATGCGAAACATGGCCGCCGACAGATTATTTCACTTCTTTAAAACCAGCGGCTTTCATCACCAGTTCCATTTGCGCCATAGTGATACCTTTTTTGGCATCTTCAGCAGAAACGTTGATTCCTGAAATACCCTGCAGGGCTTTAAAATCCACTTTTTCCATATCAATAGTCACGTTTTCCTGCGCGTAGGTATCGGTATAGGTTAATTTTTCTTCAACACCCGCGATGTTTTTGTATTTAGCGCTTAACGGCTCAAGTGTCCTGGCGGCATCTTCTTTGGTGGTTGCACCAATGGAGGCAAATTGAATTTTGGTTTCAGAAGATTGCTTAAGCACCTTGTCACCTTTGTAGACATAGGTAATGGCAATTTCAGTGCCGTTCAGATTGGCGCTGAATTTCTTTGATTCTTCTTTGTCACCGCAGCCAGCAAGAGAGAAAACCAGAACAGATGCAACAACAAGGGAAAACAGCTTATTGAAAGCCTTCATGTAAAACTCCATTTTATTTAATCAAGGAACTGGTGACTCTCACCAGGGGCTATATAGGATATGCCTAATACTGTGGCGTGAGCAGTCCGGAACAGGAGTAGAACTCTTAATAAAAAGCACTATTTCATCCTTGTTGCTGAAGCATGGGGAATAATTGTTCGCAAAGCAAAACACCGTTATTCATTGCTTCTACCCGTGCCTCGCTTTCTGTATTACGAAATTGTCCCAACACATGTGCCAGCCGATAAAAACCCACCGCGGTGAGGTCATTCGCCAGCAACTCTGCCTCACCAATAGCACTCTGTTCCTGATAGCGCCAGCCGTTATGGAGCAGTTGAATAAGTAACGCCTGGCAGCGCATCAGCAACTGATGAGCGGTAGGCGGCACAGGCAGAACGCTGGCAGAAGGTAGCGGTGCCACAGGCGCAGTTTCTGCGTCCAGCGCCCAGGCGCGGGTTTTTGTCATCATCACCCGTGGTTCCAGTGTCAATTGCCCCTCTACAAAACTGACAAAGCCAGAAACCAGGCTCACGGGGTCGTCTGTTTGTTGCAAAAGCGCCGCCATGCGTTCAACGGCAAAAGGAGAACAGGCAGATGCCGGAAGGGATAACGTCAGCACATTATCTTCCCCTCCGCCGCTGATTACCTGCGCATCCAGTGTCTGGCGGCTGCTATCCCAACCGAGCGAAATACACTCCGCGACCGGCAGAATAAATAAGTTATCGACCTGGTTGAGTGGTCGTATGCAGGCGGGGGGACGCTGGCGTAAATATTCCCGCAAAGCCACAATGCCCGGCTGGCGCAACGGCGCGCTCAACATTTGCCAGGCGTCTGGCGACAGTGGAACAACGCTACTCAAGCGGTTACGGGTCGCGAACAGCAGCTCGCCATCGGCACTGCGTTTTGCTGCTTGTGAAACAATTTGCCCACCTGCCAGTGCGCCAGCCTGAAAACTAAACAGCCGACGCGTCGCTGCCGGTGAGTTTTCCTGTTCGCTTCTCTGCCAACTACGCGAAAGATGCAAAATACTTCCTGTGTCGGGATCGGTAAACCAGATGCGTAAACCATACTGCTCAATATCCTGCCAGCAACGCATACCTAAAGACACCAGCCGCAGATGATCAAGTTTTGCTTCTCCGGCAATACCAGCGCCAACGACCGTGCGCCACGGCATGGGAGGAACTTCACCGATACTGTCGCGTCGCGCCATCTCTTGTACGCAATTTAATCGACTGTTTAATGCCGCAAGCTGACGTAAGCATTCTCCGGCATGGTAGTGGCTGGCACGGGCGTGGAAGGCATCAACACTGGCGCGCAATTGCCGTAGCGATTCACTCACCCATCGCCAGTTGCAGCGTTCCGCCGCTTGCTGCGCGCGACTGAAAGCGGCCTCGTAATGGATTGGCGGTTGACTTATCCCGCCCAGCCATAATGCCTGGCTTAATTGCTGAACATATTGACGACACGCGTTACCCTCGTCGTTGGCAAACGGATCGTCAGATGATGTGACGTGTTCGCTGCGCATCTGCCAGATTAAATGAGTAAATTCCGCTTGCTGAGTTTTGGCCTCGACGAAGGCCTGCACAGCCAGTACCACATGTTCGCAAAGTGTGCCTTCAATACAATCACAACGGGCGAAACGAATACTGCTGCGGGAATAAAAACGCACATCGCTCATCGGTAAGCGGGCAGAGGGAATTTCACCCGGCGCACAGAACAACTCAATGGTGATGCCTTTAGCGACCAGCGCCTGCGCGCGTTTGCGGGTGGCATCGGGCAGGGTAGCCAGTTCTTCCAGCCAGATTGCCGGATCCCACTCTTCTTCTTTTTCCGTAGGCTGGACGGTAGCACAAAGTCGTTGATAACTTAACACCAGCATCACGCGATGACGGCACATGCCGCTGGCCCCGCAGGTGCACTGGGCCTCTTTCAGTGCCTGACTGTTCGCCAGCTGTGTACGGACACCGTCACTGAAAGTGGCGATTAAAGCGCCGTTCTCATGGCTGATCTCCGGGACGTTGCCATTTTCCAGTTCCTTAAGGCTGCGCTTAACAAAACCGGCATTGCTTAACGCCGTCAGTGCCTGTGGTGTCAGTTCTAATAATTCCGGACGTAGTGAATTCATGACTGAAGATTCTCCGCAAGCCATGATGCCAGCTCGCCCGGTGTCATGGCGGCTATTTGTGCGCCGACATTTACCAGCGCCTGGGCCGTATCGTGGTCATAGCAAGGTGTTGCGGTGCTATCGAGCGCCGCCAGTCCCAGCACTTTGATGCCGCTCTGGACACACTTTTTCACCTGATGCGTCAGCAATGATGATGACCCCCCTTCGTAAAAATCGCTCACGAGGATAATGACGCTTTTCGCTGGTTGTTCAATAAGTTGTCGACCATACTCCACAGCACTGGCGATATTGGTCCCGCCGCCTAATTGCACTTTCATTAATAGCTCTACCGGATCGGCAACGTCTGCCGTGAGATCAACCACGCTGGTGTCAAAAGCGACCAGATGGGTACGAATGCCGGGTAACTGCCATAAACAGGCCGCCATCACTGCGGAGTGGATCACCGAATCAACCATCGATCCGCTTTGATCAACCAATAGGACCAGTTGCCATTGTTCGCTATGGCGTTTAATGCGGCTGTTAAAGCGGGGGGATTCGATATACAACTTGCCGTGTTGCGGGTGCCAGTGTTGCAGGTTGGCGCGCAGAGTACTTTTGAAATCAAAGTTTCGCGCCAGTGAAATAAATGAGCGGCGACGGCGATCGCGTACTCCAGAAAAAGCCTGACGAACTTCCTTTGCCAGTCGAGCCATAATTTCTTCAACAACCTGGTGCACTATCCGGCGGGCGGCAGCCAGTACTTCGGGATTCATCAGATGTTTGGTGTGCAAAACGGCGCGTAGCAGGCTTTCAGAAGGCTGCATACGTTCCAGCACGTCGAGATTCGTCACCACATCTTCAATGCCGTAGCGCAGCACGGCATCGCTTTCCAGCCGCTCGATCACCCGTTGCGGAAACAGCGTGTGAATGCTGTTGATCCACTCAGGGGTGGTGAGATTTGAACGACCTAATCCACCGTAACGTTCACCACGCTGGAGCCGTTCAGGATCGCGCCCATACAGCCACTCCAGCGCGTGGTCTATCTGCCGGGCGTTGTCATCCAGCCCACAAAGCGTCGTTTCTGCCGCTTCGCCAAGAATTAATCGCCAGCGTTGTAGCTCACGGGTGGTCAGAAGATCGTTCAGTTCAGACATGGAAAACTCCCCAGTGTTGCAGCGATGCCAGTGCCTGCTGTTCGAGTTGTTGATGATGTGCAATGTCTTGTGGTGGACAATGCAACGGCATTTGCAGTGCCGAAACGGGAAGTTGCACCAGTTGATAATGCTCAAGCACCTGATGCGCCAGCGTCCCGCGTTCTCGTGGTGGTAGCCAGGCCATCGCCGCGCGTAAATCGGGCAGGGCATTGATAAAATCGGCATCACTCAGTTGATTTAAATGACTGCTGAAACCGGCGATAAATACCGGCTGACAGGCCAGTTGATGACGGGCTAATGCCAGCAAACCGTGCAGCGCCTCGCCGGATTGTGTCGGGGATAACTGCGCCAGCATCGTCAGCGCCGCTTCGGCACTGGCGTTGGGATGTTCCAGACGCATCAGCGCACCAAGAGTCGCGCCGCGATCCAGTGCCAGGACATGAATCGCCTGACTGTGTCGCTCCAGTAAGGCTACCGCCGCAGAAAGAGAAACGCCGGGTAAATTAACGCCGCTATGTAGATCGCGCAGGATATGGCAAAGCGCCTGCCAGCTATGCAGGTGAGTGTGAAACTCCTTTTCATCCGGTCTGCCGTTGGATTCACATAGCCAGAGTGTGCGATCGATAGCCGCGCATAACGTCGTCTGTAATATCTGCGCGCCTTGCATACCGCTAATTTCATCCAGCCGCCATAAGGCATATAGCACTTCCAGCGCCTGGCCCATTTCGGCGAATTGATTTTCCTGGGCGATTAATAATGTGAGTTGTTCCAGTAATTGTTGACTGAAAGACGCCAGACCCGCTAACGCTGCCTGGCTAAGACATGCAGTGATGATGCTGATTCCACCCGCGTCCAGCATATCGGCTTCTAATTTATGGCGTGCGGCTTCCTGGAGTGTGGCGCCAAAGCATGCGGCTTCAATCAATGCCGCATGCTGGCTAAGTGGCCGGGTTAATTTCCAGCGTTCTTCACCGTTGCCTGCAAGTGACAGTGTACTTCCCTGCTGGCGCACAACCCCTGGGATCTCCAGTATTGCCAACCGATGTAACACCTGACTTTGCGCCAGTCCATCGGGGGTAAAGCGATTTAAGGTAAGCTCCGCCGGAAGAGAGATTCCGGTACGTTCCAGTTCGCAGGTGACATCTTTTGGCAGAGGCGGTTGTGGCGTAGAAGGGGCAAGTTTACCGAATCCGTCACCCGCTAATGTGTCTATCAACGTTAGCAGAATCGGATCGGTATCGGGATGAATAACGCCGCGATAGCTCCACGGCAACGGCGCATTCAGGGCTTCTTTAATCAGCGATCCTGCTATGGCATCCAGCCAGTCAGTGCGTAGAGGTAGTGTATGGCCGCGCAACTGTGCCAGTGCCATAGCATGCAGATGAGCAGCAGCCATATCAGCGGTAGAAGCGGGCAATTTGTGCTGGCGCAAACGAGTAAGAACCGTTTTCAGCAGCTGTTCACCTGCCTGCTGTAAGCCACACTGCCAGCACCAGTTTTGCCAGACCGGGGCAGGCATTCCGGAAAGGTATCCTGCCAGCACATCAAGGCGCTTTTCACTGTAGGGTGTGAGATAACAACCAGTAACGGCATCTGCCAGCGAGGGCAATTCTGGCTTGTTAATTTCCTGCGGGCATTCGCGCCACATTTTTGCCAGTGCAGGAGCGTGCCAGCCGCCGCAGACGACTAACACGTCGCCATTGTTTTGCTGCATCGCCCATGTAATCCAGCGAGCCATAAAGGCTTCGCGCTGACGATTGAGCGCATCTCCGGGGGAATCGCTCCGCAGTTGAGCAAAATAGTGCGCCAGCGTAGAGGGTAATGCAGTTTGCTGGCTTTCATCTTCGAATAAGTGATCCCACAGGGTATCGCTGTTATCCATGCAGGTGGCACGCAGCAGTAAGGTCTGGCTGTCATCTTGCGTATCGGGTGATTCGTCTTCTTCTTCACTCTGCGCCCAGCAAGGCAAATCGATGAAGTAAGTTTGTGCCTGAATACGACGTGCGGCTTGTAGCGCCTGCCACTCCGGCGAAAATTCAGCAAATGGCGTCCAGGCACCACGCCCGGGGGCCGCACCGTCCTGATACTGGCAATAACTGTAAATAGCTACCGGAAGCTGGTGGGCTAAAAACAGTTCGTCCACCCGGTCATTAAAATCAGCCGGGCCTTCAATCAATACGTATCGTGGCCGCTGGCTTTCGATTAACAATTTCACCAGCCGGGCGCAGGCCGGGCTATGATGCCGGATGCCGACAATTAACGGCTCGCTCATACATCTTTCCTCACGGCAGGCGGTGGCGAGCTTGATAATAAGCCTGCCAGTGAGTTTCTTTATGTGTAGCAACACGTTGTTCGAAGTAACGGCGCAGGCGCGCGCGATCTTCTTCGTTATCTTTGACGATGGTTCCGGCAATACAGTCCACCAGATCGGCTGGCTCACCTGCTCGATTCGCTAAAAACCAGGCGCGGACGCCCACCGCGTGGGCCACGTTCACGGCTTCAGCGGTGGACATAATCGCTGTTAGTGTATCCATTGACGTTTTCTTTTCGCCGTTGGCACGCAGATCGCGAAAGGTGCGCACCAGTAACTCCAGTACCGCGTCAGGCACTTTATGCGGAATGCCGCTATGGGCCAGCAAACGCGCCGAAGCACTGGCGACAAGCTCCAGCTCCTGGGCGAAATCCATAATCGGAAAGACAGTTTCAAAATCGAAACGACGCTTTAGCGCAGCACTCATTTCATTGACGCCGCGATCGCGGGTATTGGCAGTGGCAATAATATTAAAGCCTTCCCGTGCATAGAGCTGGCTGGCTTCACCAGTGAGTTCCGGCACCGTCATTACCCTGTCAGAAAGCATACCTAACAGACAGTCTTGTACTTCCAGCGGTGTACGCGTTATCTCTTCAAAACGGACAATTTTGCCGTCGCGCATTCCCTGGTAAAGCGGGGCAGGGACCAGCGCTTCCGTTGACGGACCATGGTTGATAAGCAGGGCGTAGTTCCAGCCGTACTTGATTTGATCTTCGGTGGTAGATGCGCCGCCCTGGATGGTTAACCCGGCATCGCCGCTAATAGCGGTTGCCAGTAATTCAGACAGGAGCGATTTTGCGGTGCCAGGTTCCCCCACCAACATCAAACCGCGCCCGGTAGCGAGAGTGACTAACATGCGTTCGACAGCGGAGGGACTGATCACGACTTTACGGCTAATATTTTGCGCGCTATCGCCAAGGATAAAAGCGCGGGCCGCAGGCAAACTTAACTGCCAACCGGGCGGGCAAGGTGCGTGATCATTTTGTTTTAATTTTGCCAGTTCATCGGCGTATAACACAGCGGCAGGCGGACGCTGCAGATGATTATTCTGCGGTGACATATATTCATCCCTGAAATGTATTAATGAAATAAACGATATTTTACGCGCAATAAATGTTTGCCGCATTAGTTGTTTGAGCGAAAAATATCTGGAAAGCAGATCACAGTAAATAAAAAAACCTGCTGGTGAGGCAGGTTCTTTTATTTACTACAATGACGCTAACTTGCTGATTGTGCAACATTTCGTACCAACGAATAAATTATAACCATATCCACACTCCATTGCAATTCAGTGAATGAGATTTATAATCCTGCCCGTTGGGAGGTTGTGCCGGATCGGACCAATTTTAAGTCCTGGCTGCTGGACGGGTGGTGCCGCAGGCGGTGCCCTGATCCGGAGAGCAACGTTTCGTACCAACATACGTAAACCAGTATCGACAGGCAGTGTAAGGGTAAGGTGCTGGTGTTGCGCTCCTTAATAAGGAGAGCGGATGGACACGCTGACACAAAAGTTAACCGTGCTCATTGCTGTACTGGAGCTATTAGTGGCTCTGTTACGGTTGATTGATTTGTTGAAGTAACGGGCAAATTGAAACGCATCTAAGGGGGAATACCGTTTCCCCCTTTAATAAAGCTTTACTCGCCATACTTCAAGTTGCATGTGCTGCGACTGCGTTCGTTCACCCCTGTCACTTACTTTAGTAAGCTCCTGGGGATTCACTCGCTTATCGCCTTCCTGCGACTTGAATTATCTAGAGTATATTATTCTATTTCTTGGTTGAATATATTCTGTAGTTCACAATTAAAAATTGCTATTACTGTTTCATGTGATTCACCTCGTAATTTCCGCTCATCAATAAAATCATCTCTTATATAAATCAACGCATCATTTATTAGCGAGTCGGCATCATTAAATGTTGGATGTAGCCGGAATCGTTCCAGTCGATAGACGGAACCTGTAAATAATTCAGAGAATTTATGGATCTCAAGTCTGAAGGAAAACGGATCTTCAGGAGCAGGAATCTCATAATCGTAAATAGCGACCAGCTCTTTTTGTACGATCATCGCTTTTCCCGGAGGTAAGTCGTGTCGATAACGGGCAGTTGCATCACTGCCCGCTGTGTTTTAATGGAAAATAACGTCGGGTGCGCTTAACGCTTCACTCAAATCAAACACATCAAGTTCGGCAAAAGTGACGGATTTATTGTCACGGTAAACCCGAAGAGAATGGAAGCTCATTAGCGCTTTGCTATCAACATTGTAGTGGTTAAAACCGGGTGAAAACTTAAGGACCAGCCGGTACGCACCTAAGTCATAGACAAATGCGTCCTCATAGCCTGACTCCCAGCCTTTGTATCGCATTCCCATAAGTTGCCCAACGGTAGCGGATTTACCTTCCCAGCGAGTCAGGCTGTTACTGGCTGACTCGTCAGGTGTGAGCAGCACCGTGCGCCGCGCCAACTGGCGAAAAGGCGGCATAATTTCGTAATCGGCAAAAAGCTGTGCAAATTCACTGCGCATTTCTGCTGCCATTTCTAACGGGTGGGCAATGCCAATCAGAGCATCGGCAGGCAGGTCAATTGGCTCATCTTGCTCATTGCAGAACTCCCCCTCTGCGGCCACACGAAAGGCGTTGAGTAAACGACGCGGTTCATTTGCCGGATAAACCCCCCATATTAATCGCTGGGTAACCAGGCGGGTAAAGGGATGATTAACAAACAGAGAATGAAAATCTGCAAGCGACCAGCGGCGGGTGATACGTAGGGCTGCTTCAAGACGTGGGAGCAGGTTTTTGCTCACCTGAGTGGCATCTTTTTTTAGCCCTTTTAGTCGGGCCAGTGCCTCGGGCGCTTTCAGTTGATCGTCATCGGCGCGCAACCGGGGAACACTTTTCTGGCGAACGTTTTGTTGATCGTAGATAACCGGGTTGAGGTTTTCATCAAAGCGAACGGTAAACTGCCGGAGACCAAAATCAAAACTCAACGCCTGCGGATCATCAAGGCCCAATGTTGGGACTAATCTGTCCGCTAACTCTTCCTGGCTTAGCCCGCGATTTTCTGCGACCACCTGAAGAAATTCCGCCGCGTTATCACGTAAGGAGCGGGATTTCGCCCGTTGGGATATATGGTGCAGCTGTATCAGCGCCATATCATTATTCATCAGGGTAAGGATGTTCAGTCCACTGACAGCACGGGCAGATTTGCCTTCTTGTGGCCAGGCGAGGATCTGTGTCGTCAGCTCCCGAGCCGTGCTTTCGTCACCAAAGAGACTTAACGCCAGAAATGCCCAGTTGTCTTTTGCGGGGGCACCAGCTTGTTGCCACGCGGTGAAAAGATCCCAGGCAAAAGCTGCCAGCGTTTGCGGCTGGCAAAACGTTTTCAGCTGTTCCAGTCCGCTATAAAAACGTCCGCCCTGGGTAAAGCGCAGCATTTCGCCGATAATTTCCAGAGCGTCATCGGTAACAGGCTGATTATTCTTGATAAGGCGCGGTCTGGACCACATTGCCGGATGCCAGAAATCAGGAGCTTTTGGAATACGTGCCGGGTAAATTTCTATTGGACCCAGTTTAAGTAATTGCTCCAGGGCAGGCCATACATCTGTACGCTGCCAGCGGTTTGCCACGGTTTGCAGTAATTCGCCATGCCCTTGTTCATACAGTAAACGCAGGGCAAGTAATGCAGCTTCGCTATTATCGCTGGGTTTTGTAAAGACAAGAGGGATAAGTGCAGTAGCCGTATGTTCCGGCCATTGTAAAATCCACTGGCGAGCCAGATCACGCTGCGCCGCGAAACGTCGCCAGACGCGGGCAACGGGCAGGGCCAGTTCTGTTGCGCCGAAATTTAAAATTAACGGAAATGTTTCTTTTGGATGATGTGAAAAAGCCAATAACAGGCCAGGTAATGTATCCAACCCGAGGATACTGAGAAAATAGTCCTCACCCGCGAACAGATGCTTTTTCTCATTGATACGCAGCCAGAAAGTCAAAGCCATCTCACGCGGCAACTGTGCCAATAAATACAGGTTCCAGACACTCTTTTCCGGACGATAACGTGAGTAGTTGTCATTTTCCCATATGTTAATTAACGCTTCTACGTGACCGCTGCGAAGCGCCTGTTCTGCTAATTGTGCTTCCGGGGAGTTCCAGCCATGCAGGATCTCTTCAACTCGCCCCTGGTAGTAATGCCACTGAACAATGAGTGAATTGCGTGCAGCATCCAGTTTTCCGGGGAGTATATAATTCAAAAACAGCCATACATCATCCCCAAAACCCAGTTCCTGTAGTACAACTCGACCACTTTTTCGTTCCATGCGTTCCGTAAAAGATCCCGTGCTGAAATAACGGGCAGACTCTGTGGCGGCAAGTCTCTCTCGTTCGCCTGGTTGCCAGTAAACTTGCGGAGTTAATTCGAGCGATGCCAAATCAAGACGTGGAGCTGTCATTTTTTTCTTACTACGCCACGGTGGTGAAACGAGGATTTCAGGCAGACAGCTATTATCGGTGCTATCAATAACCTGTTTTAGCGGTGCCGATAAATAACTATTCACCACTGCCTGGGCTTGTGTACTTAAGCACGGCATCACCTCTTCTGCCAGTTGTGGCTGCGATGCCATCAGCGTTTGTAACAGCGTATGCCAGTATTCATCACGTGCTTTTTGCTGTGCAGGCAGCTTTTGGTCTTCGATGATGGGATAACCAGGGCGCGCAGGGGGGGCTTTTAACGCCAGCAGTTCTGCCAGTGCGGCGAGCGTCGCATGGGGGAAGTTTTTACTGTATTTAGCCACACGTTGCAGGCTGGGTTTGTTTTTATCAGCCACCAGTAGCAAGGTGCGGATGACTTGCGGATGGTTAATTTGTACCAGCAGACTGCCGCAATCTTCTTTATGTGCATACATCGCGAGGCGCGGAACGGCTGCCAGTCCTTGTTCGCGCAAAAGGGCAGCGCAGGCCGCGTAACCGAAGTGGTTTTCATGCGACATGTAGCTGGCTTCTCGATCGCTAAATATATCCTGGCTCCAGTAACGTGCGAGTTCTTTCACCGCCTTAGAGTCATCAGCAACAACTTTTAACCACTCTTTTGAGCGAAAATGAGTTTGCGAACATTCAAGGCTTACCAGCTCGTTGGCGATTTCGGGTTTTTCCGGGAGGTTCAGCGCAATAAAAGGGCGGCGAACTTTGGTTATTCCTGGCAGTGCGGCAATGAGTTTGTCGGCGCAACGCTGCCAGCAGCTTTCCTCTGCCAGAGAGAGATGCTTACGCAATCGGAGATCGAATTCGTTATAGGTTTCTGAGCGATAACCATAGCCATAGTCCTCGTTCTGATATTGCAATGTTACTACCAGAGGATCACTCTCATAACACCGTACAATAAACTGGCGTGCAATCACCACCTCAGTTGCATATTCCAGCCCCTCTTGTTGGACGATTTCGTCGAGCAACTGTTGGCTATCATTTTGCGCGATACAGGCTAGCGTCGCCATTGTCCGGGCCGTGATTGAGGGTTTGTGTTCGCCGATCAAGTTGATGGCCTGCGTGATGGCGGACTGCCACTCCAGTGAAAAGTTTTCATAACGCCAGACAATGTTTTTTTTCTTCTCTGCTTTTTGTAGCAATTCATCACCCAGTGTCTGAATGATGTTTTCAGTGATAACAGGTACCGGTTCGCCTGGCCAATTGCGATGGCTGAGTGGTGTTTTGCCTTTTTTATATTTAAGTTCCAGTTGGGCGTTATCCGCCAGCCACGGTAATTCCTTGTCCATGCTCTTTCCTTATTCAAACAGGGCTTCAATATCGTTAATTAGCTCGCTGGCGGTGATGGTATCGAGTACGGAGAACTGCGCTTCCTGTGTTGAATTACTCCCCCAGCCATAGCTTTCTGCTTTGCCTTCCCATAGCCACAGCTTGCTTAAGATTTGCTCGGCACTCAGTTCGGCTGGCGACATGCCTACCGCAAAACCTTCATCGATTTCCATGATTAACGACCAGCGGCCCAGGGGGTTGATCATCCAGCCGATCCAGCCAGCATCCTGCGGGGTGCCCTTTATCCAGCCTTTATTCGCCAGCCCCATTACCCGACCACTCGGGCATTTTCTGCCTGTCCAGCGTGTCAGTTCGCTGGCGTTGCGCTCGGCTTCTGTCAGCGCGTAACTGTTACGATCAAGCTGGCGGAATGGTGGTAACAGTTCGTAGTCGGCAAAAAGCTGCCCGAAGGCGGCAGCATCCGTCGGTGATATTTCCAGAACGTGAGGAATACCAATAGAGATATCGCCTTCCGGCAGGGTGAAAAGATCATCGTCAGCGGTGCTGTAGCTGTTATCTTCCGCTACGCGAAAGCAAGCCAGTAGCTGGTTTTCGGCGCTATAAACGCCCCAAATCAGACGGCGGGTTAAGTGGCGGACCAGCGGATGCTCAACCAGGAAGAGCTGAAAGTTTTCCGGTGACCAGCGGCGACGCAGGCACATGGCGGATTCCAGCCTTGCTACCTGCTGGGCGGCGACGGTACGCGCATCTTTTTTCAGCAATTTGTAGCGGTTAACCGCATCGTTCGCCTGTGATTCATCATCGCTTTTGTTTGGTTTGGGCAGGTCTTTCAGACGACAGCCGGAAGCGTCACGCACAAACGGTTTTAAGGTTTCATCAAAGCTGACGGTGAACTGGCGTGGGCCGAAATCCAGCAGCAACGAACCGTTATCATCCAGACCGAGATCCGGTGCTAACCGATCTTCAAGCTCCGCTACCGTGAGTTCGCGGTTCTCGGCAATGTTGGCAATTTTTTCTTTCGCCCGCTCCTGTAATGCTTTGAATTTCAGTTTCTGGGCGATGCCGTTAAGCTGCATCAGGGCGATATCACTACCGATAGCAGCGAGAATATCCAACCCGACGGTGGCGCGTTTATGCTGGGATTCACCAGGCCAGGCGCGAATCAAAGGCGTCAGTTTGCGGGCGGTGTCATCGTTACCGAGAACGCCTAACGCAGTGAACGCCCAACTCTCTTTCGACGGCGCGCCAGCGGTCTGCCAGGCGGTAAACAGATCCCAGGCAAATTCAGCCAGTGAGTCGGTGGTACAGGCATCTTTCACCTGCAATAATCCCGGATACAGTGCCTCTTCCTGAGGGAAGCGGAGCATTTCACCGAGGTGGAGGAGTGCGCTATCAGGCAGTGATTGGGCGTTTGCTTTTAATAACGGGCGCGTCCAGAGCGATGGCTGATAAAAGGTCGGAAGAGTGGGGATTTTTGTCGGGTGATTATCTAAGGGATCGAGCGCAAGTAGAGCGTTCACCGCATCGGTTACTTCCGGCTGGTTATAACGCCGGGCGATTTCTTGCAGCAATGGCTGATGACCGTTTTCGGTAAGCATACGCAAGGCAGCACGGGCGTTGTCCTGTGCTTCACTGGCTTTGCCGAGCGCTGCAGGCAGCAGGCCGGTAATGGCGTGTTCCGGATATTTCAGCAGCCAGCTACTGGCGTCTTGTCGTAATGTTTTGAGTTTGTTGAAGGCGCGGGCGACGGCAGGAGCCAGTTCCGTTGCGGCAAAATAATTAGCAACCGCAAAACCTTCTTGAGGGTAGCGTGAAAACGAGTGTAGAAAACCACTCATACCTGCCAGTCGCAAATAAAGCATGACTGGTTTTATCGCGGTATGCGGCTCTTTGCTGAGAAATTCCCATAGCTTAATCGCTTTTTGCATAGGTAAAAAGGGAAGTGAGTTGAGATGCCACTCCCCCTGATACGGTGCATGGTGGGCTTTAAACATTTGGATGAGTGTAGCGAAGTCCTCACGTTCCCATGCGTCAATTGCCGAGTCAGAAGCGCCGATATATTTATATGTGTCAAAATCCCAGCGGCGATACCCCAGCGAGTAAAGGAAATTTTTAGCACCTTCACTTGGCTTATGCGGTTCCCAGTCCCAATGAGTTTGAAACTCTTTAGCTTCTGTGTCGGTTATTGTGCATATGGATTCGAGGTTGAGCGGTGCTAAATCCAGCACCGGAATCGGCGATTTTTTCTTTTTCGAAAGCCATGGTGGGGAGACTACTATGGCCGGCAGTAGATCGGCGCTGGCATGGTTTGAGGGCTGTGTCAGTTGTTGCTGACATGATTTCAGCACTGCAACTGCGGGTGTCGAAAGCCAGGGAATGACCTGTTCTGCTAGTGTCGGATGCGAGATAAGCATCGTCATTAGCATAATGCGCCAACTATTCTCTTCTTTTTGCACTAGAAGTTCCGCCAGTGCTGCCAGTGCTGCGTGTGGGAACGCAGCGCAGGCTTTCGTCATTCGATCGTGACAGCGTTTAGTATGCCCGGCTACACGTATAAGCAGTGTTAATGCGAACGGATGATTGATATGACGCAACACATCGGCGCAGTAGTCACTTGCGGCATAGGGAGCAAATCGGGGCAGGGCTGTAACACCTTGCTCCTGTAATACGGTGGCTGACCATATCGCACCACAATAGTAATCATCAAAAATGGCATATGGCTCGTGATATTTTTCTAATGAGGCAAGAATGTGCTCATCAGTCGCCACTATTTTTAGCCACTCAAGCGAGGGTAATTTCTTTTGCCCCAGTAGACGCTGGGAAATTTCATGTGCAATTTCTGGTTTTTCGGGTAATAACAAAGCAATTAATGGTTGCCGCCATTCTGGAATATGTGGAATTGCGGCAATAAGTTTTTGTGCACATTTTTGCCAGAGAGACTCTTCCGCCAGTGATAAATGTTTACGTAGGCGTAATTCAAAGCTGGAATATTGCTGCAAGTAATCAGGTGAAATGCCAGACGACAGGAAAACAATATTATTGTTGACATAATCCCATTCAATAGATATTTGTTGAAGATGTATTATTACATCAGTAGCATATTCCAGACCGCCTTCCTGAATAATCTGATCCATAACATCCTCACGCTCTTTATATCTTGTGCATTTCATTTCAAGTGCCGTGAGTACAGCCATTACGGGTGATGGTAGCTGTGTTGTTTTCAGGCCGTCGATCTGACTGATCGCCTGTGCGACGGTGTTTTGCCATTCTAAAGAACAGGCGCTGAAGTCAAATGTGGCTGTTTTATTATCCCGTTGCGATACACTACAGGCTAAGCGACGTAATTGGGTCAATTTGTCTGCTTGCTGAACAGGAGCTCCGGGAAAGCGGCGATGACTTAACGTGGTGTGTACAACTTCGGGCGGAAAAACGACAGCAATATCTTTCGCCAGCCATGGTAAAACAGCATCTGTATTTTTGTCAGCCGCACGGGTTTCTGCTACGAAAGAGGGTTGTTCCTGAATAATGGTGGATAAGTCCGCTACCTTGAGAGAGTCCGTTACCGTTTGGGAAGGTTGCAAAGAATTATCCTTCGCTTGCTCCACATATCCCTTCTTCACCTTCTCCGCAATCAGCTTCAGTTCCGCTTTTTCCGCCGCCGCAGCATCAGCAAAGCTTTTTACCTGGTTTTGCCCGTTAGTGCCGACTTTGCCCCAACTGATATGTAACTCGTTGCCTTGCTGCTCCACCGCCCAGAATTTATGTGATTTTTCGTCCTGATAGATAAAGTGTCTCATTCTGCATCCCTGTAATTTTATCCAGTTGAATGCAGATGCTACCAGTATTTATGCGGGTTAGAGAGAGACAAAATCGCAAGAGAACAACTTTAGGAATTTATAAAGAAAAGGCGCTGTCGATGCAGCGCCTTGAAGGGGGATTATTTCACCTGATGACCCGGTTTAGCACCGGCATCCGGGCTTAGCAGGAAGATATCTTTCCCGCCAGGACCAGCAGCCATTACCATGCCTTCGGAGATACCGAAGCGCATTTTACGTGGTGCCAGGTTAGCCACCATAATGGTGTGACGACCAATTAGTGCTTGCGGATCCGGGTAAGCAGAACGAATGCCGGAGAAGACATTGCGTTTTTCACCGCCGAGATCCAGCGTCAGGCGCAGCAGTTTGTCAGAACCTTCTACAAACTCTGCGTTTTCAATCAACGCCACGCGCAGGTCAACTTTGGCGAAGTCGTCAAAGGTGATGGTTTCCTGAATCGGATCATCTGCCAGTGGGCCAGTTACTGGCGCGGCAGCGGCTTTTACTTCCTCTTTTGATGCTTCCACGAGTGCTTCAACCTGTTTCATATCGATGCGGTTATACAGAGCCTTGAATGGATTCACTTTATGGCCCAACAGCGGTTGCTGGATACCATCCCAGGTCAGTTCTGTATTGAGGAATGCTTCTGCGCGCTCGGTCAGTTTCGGCAGTACCGGTTTCAGGTAAGTCATCAGCACGCGGAACAGGTTGATGCCCATCGAGCAAATTGCCTGCAGGTCGGCATCGCGGCCTTCCTGTTTCGCCACCACCCACGGAGCCTGTTCATCGACATAGCGGTTAGCCAGGTCAGCCAGCGCCATGATTTCACGGATAGCTTTACCAAATTCGCGGCTTTCCCACGCTTCACCAATCACTTCAGCGGCATCAGTGAAGGTTTTGTACAACTGCGGGTCAGCCAGCTCGCTTGCCAGCACACCGTCAAAACGCTTATTGATAAAGCCAGCGTTACGGGACGCCAGGTTAACCACTTTGTTCACGATATCGGCATTCACGCGCTGAACGAAATCTTCCAGGTTGAGATCGATATCATCAATGCGCGAAGACAGTTTGGCGGTGTAGTAGTAGCGCAGGCTGTCGGCGTCAAAATGATTCAGCCAGGTGCTGGCTTTAATAAAGGTGCCGCGAGACTTGGACATTTTCGCGCCGTTCACCGTCACATAGCCGTGAACAAACAGGTTGGTCGGCTTGCGGAAGTTGCTGCCTTCCAGCATGGCAGGCCAGAACAGGCTGTGGAAGTAAACGATATCTTTACCGATGAAGTGATACAGCTCGGCAGTGGAATCTTTCTTCCAGTATTTATCGAAGCTTACGCTGTCGCCGCGCTTGTCACACAGATTCTTGAAAGAGCCCATATAGCCAATCGGTGCGTCCAGCCAGACATAGAAATATTTGCCTGGCGCGTTCGGAATTTCAAAACCGAAATAAGGCGCGTCGCGGGAGATATCCCACTGTTGCAGGCCAGATTCAAACCACTCCTGCATTTTATTTGCCACCTGCTCCTGCAACGCACCGCTGCGGGTCCATGCCTGCAGCATTTCGCTGAAAGAGGGCAGATCAAAGAAGAAGTGTTCAGAATCACGCATTACCGGGGTAGCACCAGAAACCACCGATTTCGGCTCGATCAGTTCAGTCGGGCTGTAGGTCGCGCCGCAGACTTCGCAGTTATCGCCGTATTGATCCGGGGATTTACATTTCGGGCAGGTGCCTTTTACAAAACGGTCCGGCAGGAACATGCCTTTTTCCGGATCGTACAGCTGAGAGATGGTGCGGTTTTTAATAAAACCGTTTTCTTTCAGACGGGAGTAGATAAGTTCTGACAACTGGCGATTCTCTTCGCTGTGCGTCGAGTGATAGTTGTCATAGCTGATGTTAAAGCCTGCGAAATCAGTCTGATGTTCCTGACTCATTTCGCCAATCATCTGCTCCGGGGTGATACCAAGCTGCTGAGCTTTAAGCATGATCGGCGTGCCGTGGGCATCGTCGGCGCAGATGAAGTTGACCTCGTGGCCGCGCATTCGCTGGTAACGGACCCAGACATCAGCCTGGATGTGCTCCAGCATATGGCCGAGGTGGATTGAGCCGTTAGCGTACGGCAGTGCGCACGTCACCAGAATTTTCTTCGCGACTTGAGTCATAGTAGGCATTACTTCTTAATAGTGAAAAGGGCTTAGATAGTACCAAATGGGAAAATGTTAAGTAAGTACTTCTCTATATTCTTCAGGTAAACTATCAGCTGATGGTTTATCTATACAAAAAAGGAGTCGGGATGAACGAACAATCCCAGGCCAAATCACCAGAAGCCTTGCGCGCAATGGTCGCCGGGACACTGGCCAATTTTCAGCACCCAACCCTGAAGCATAACCTCACAACGCTGAAAGCGTTGCACCATGTCGCCTGGATGGACGACACGCTGCATGTGGAACTGGTTATGCCATTCGTCTGGCATAGCGCGTTCGAAGAGTTAAAAGAGCAATGTAGCGCCGAACTGCTGCGCATCACCGGAGCGAAAGCTATCGACTGGAAACTGTCGCATAACATAGCCACTCTGAAACGCGTGAAGAATCAGCCGGGAATTAACGGCGTGAAGAACATTATCGCGGTCAGTTCCGGTAAAGGTGGCGTGGGTAAATCCTCCACGGCGGTAAACCTGGCGTTGGCACTGGCGGCGGAAGGGGCGAAAGTCGGCATTCTGGACGCCGATATCTACGGCCCATCAATCCCTACCATGCTGGGCGCAGAAAATCAGCGTCCAACTTCGCCGGACGGTACCCATATGGCACCGATTATGTCTCATGGCCTGGCAACTAATTCAATTGGTTATCTGGTGACAGACGACAATGCGATGGTGTGGCGTGGCCCAATGGCGAGCAAGGCGTTAATGCAAATGTTGCAGGAAACCTTGTGGCCGGATCTCGACTATCTGGTGCTTGATATGCCGCCAGGTACCGGTGACATTCAATTGACATTGGCACAAAACATTCCAGTAACCGGTGCAGTCGTGGTCACCACCCCGCAGGACATCGCGTTGATCGATGCGAAAAAAGGCATTGTGATGTTCGAGAAAGTCGAAGTTCCGGTGCTCGGTATTGTCGAGAACATGAGTGTGCATATTTGCAGTAACTGTGGTCACCATGAACCGATTTTCGGTACCGGTGGTGCAGAGAAACTGGCCGAGAAATACCACACGCAGCTGCTGGGGCAGATGCCGTTACACATCTCCTTACGTGAGGATCTCGATAAAGGCACGCCAACGGTTATCAGCCGTCCTGAGAGCGAATTTACCGCTATCTACCGCCAGCTGGCTGACCGCGTTGCAGCTCAGCTCTACTGGCAGGGTGAAGTCATTCCAGGCGAGATTTCCTTCCGCGCGGTCTAACGCGTATTAACCATTCTGGTTATTCTTCATACACCGCAGAGATGTTACATTGATGCGGTGTATTTGTTTTTGCCGCATTAATGAACACTTATTTAATGCTGCGAATATTCTGCGGACCTTCGTCCGAAACTCTACAAAGTCGATTGATCGTACCGGCGATGCTTCATTATCATCCTTCGTGGCTGTGTAGTGGATGTACAGCTATAGTTTGTTATGCACTCATTCTTTCCAAGCATAACCTTTACTACAGGGATAACGTTCAATGAATAAGTACTGGCTGTCAGGAATTATTTTTCTTGCCTATGGATTGGCTTCTCCCGCGTTCTCTTCAGAAACTGCTACATTAACGATTAATGGTAGGATCAGTCCCCCAACATGCAGTATGGCTATGGTTAATGGTCAACCTCAACAGCATTGTGGTCAGTTAACGTATAATGTTGATACCCGTCATCAGGTTTCTTCGCCAGTTAAAGGTGTAACGACGGAAGTGATTGCTGCAGATAGCGATAGCAAACGTCGAATCGTGTTAAATCGCTACGATTAATTTGCCACCCTGGTTTTAATCGGATTTAGAAAGCTTAAATCATTTACATGAATGATTTAAGCTTTTTTATTGATATTAATAATACCATTTATAGAAATCCACATTAATTAATAGATTTGATAAATATTTAATGTGCTTAAGTATTTGTTGTGTTTATATTGCAATAGTTAATTTGCTTTAAATCAATAAAACAATGTGTTTACATTGCGGCAACTTTTTTGGTGTGAGAAATTTGTTTCCAAGAGATACAGACTCTTAACAACCAAAAATAGATTTTATTAAGGAGCATATTATGAAACGTTCAATTATTGCTGCCGCTGTTTTTTCTTCTTTTTTTATGAGCGCTGGGGTATTTGCCGCAGACGTTGATACCGGAACATTAACCATTAAAGGGAATATTGCAGAATCTCCGTGTAAATTCGAAGCAGGTGGCGATTCAGTAAGTATTAATATGCCAACTGTACCAACTACGGTCTTTGACGGTAAAGCTAAATACTCGACCTATGATGGTGCAGTCGGTGTAACCAGCAGCATGTTAAAAATTAGCTGTCCGAAAGAAGTTGCTGGTGTAAAACTCTCGTTGATTACCAACGATAAAATAACCGGAAACGATAAGGCGATAGCCAGTAGCAACGATACCGTGGGTTATTATCTCTATTTAGGTGATAACAGCGATGTCCTGGATGTTTCTGCACCTTTCAACATCGAGAGTTATAAAACAGCGGACGGTCAATATGCCATTCCGTTTAAAGCAAAATACCTGAAACTGACAGATAACTCAGTGAATTCAGGTGATGTGTTATCTTCCCTGATTATGCGTGTGGCGCAGGATTAATAAATAAAATTGCAAGATTCTTCAGGTAATTAACATGGCCGCTATCTCCATGGCGGCCTTTTAATTTAAGAGGCATTAAGATGAAAGGATTATTAGCTTTACTCATTTCTTCTATGGTCCTTCCTGCACATGCCGGTATTGTTATCTACGGGACGCGTATTATTTACCCGGCAGAGCACAAAGAAGTGATGGTGCAGTTGATGAACCAGGGAAACCGTTCTTCGCTGATGCAGGCGTGGATTGATGATGGCGATACGTCATTACCACCAGAAAAAATTCAGGTTCCTTTCATGTTAACGCCACCAGTGGCAAAAATAGGGGCAAATTCCGGGCAGCAAGTAAAAATTAAAATTATGCCGAATAAACTACCCACTAATAAAGAGAGTATTTTTTATCTGAATGTTCTGGATATTCCACCAAATAGTCCAGAACAAGAAGGTAAGAATGCACTGAAGTTTGCGATGCAAAACAGAATTAAGTTGTTTTACCGGCCAGCGGGTATTGCTCCGGTAAATAAAGTGACCTTTAAAAAGTTACTGGTAAATCGCAGTGGCAATGGATTGGTGATAAAAAATGACTCAGCTAATTGGGTGACGATTTCGGATGTCAAAGCTAATAATGTCAAAGTCAATTATGAAACTATTATGATCGCCCCCTTAGAAAGTCAGAGTGTTAATGTCAAAAGTAATAATGCAAATAACTGGCATCTGACCATTATCGATGACCATGGCAATTATATTAGTGACAAAATTTAATTGCAGGAGCTGCCTATGTTGAGAATGACCCCACTTGCATCAGCAATCGTAGCGTTATTAATCGGCATTGAAGCTTATGCAGCTGAAGAAACCTTTGATACCCATTTCATGATAGGTGGAATGAAAGACCAGCAGGTTTCAAATATTCGTCTTGAAGATAATCAGCCCTTGCCGGGGCAGTATGACATCGATATTTATGTCAATAAGCAATGGCGTGGGAAATATGAGATCATTGTTAAAGACAACCCGCAAGAAACATGTTTATCAAGGGAAATGATCAAGCGGTTAGGCATTAATACCGATAGCTTTGCCAGCGGTAAGCAATGTTTAACATTTAAGCAACTTATTCAGGGCGGGAGCTATACCTGGGATATCGGAGTTTTTCGTCTCGATTTCAGTGTCCCGCAGGCCTGGGTGGAAGAGCTGGAAAGTGGCTATGTTCCACCAGAAAACTGGGAGCGGGGTATTAATGCGTTTTATACCTCTTATTATGTGAGTCAGTATTACAGCGATTATAAAGCGTCCGGTAATAGCAAGAGTACATATGTACGTTTTAACAGCGGGTTAAATTTACAGGAGTGGCAACTGCATTCTGATGCCAGTTTCAGTAAAACAAATAACAATCCAGGGGTGTGGAAAAGCAATACCCTGTATCTGGAACGTGGATTTGCCCAACTTCTCGGCACGCTTCGTGTGGGTGATATGTACACATCAAGCGATATTTTTGATTCTGTTCGCTTCAGCGGTGTGCGGTTGTTTCGTGATATGCAGATGTTGCCTAACTCGAAACAAAATTTTACGCCACGGGTGCAGGGGATTGCTCAGAGTAACGCGCTGGTAACTATTGAACAGAATGGTTTTGTGGTTTATCAGAAAGAGGTTCCTCCTGGCCCGTTTGCGATTACAGATTTGCAGTTGGCCGGTGGTGGAGCGGATCTTGATGTCAGCGTGAAAGAGGCGGACGGTTCGGTAACCACCTATCTGGTGCCTTATGCAGCGGTACCAAATATGCTGCAACCCGGCGTGTCGAAATATGATTTTGCGGCGGGTCGTAGCCATATTGAAGGGGCGAGCAAACAAAGTGATTTTGTCCAGGCGGGTCATCAGTATGGTTTTAATAACTTATTAACGCTGTATGGTGGCTCGATGGTCGCGAATAATTATTACGCGTTCACTTTGGGGACTGGCTGGAATACACGCATTGGTGCCATTTCCGTCGATGCCACGAAGTCGCATAGTAAACAAGACAACGGCGATGTGTTTGACGGGCAAAGTTATCAAATTGCCTACAACAAATTTGTGAGCCAAACGTCGACACGTTTTGGTCTGGCGGCCTGGCGTTATTCGTCGCGTGATTATCGGACATTTAACGATCACGTATGGGCAAACAATAAAGATAATTATCGCCGTGATGAAAACGATATCTATGACATTGCCGATTATTACCAGAACGATTTTGGCCGTAAAAATAGCTTTTCTGCTAATATGAGTCAGTCATTGCCAGAAGGCTGGGGTTCTGTGTCCTTAAGTACGTTATGGCGAGATTACTGGGGGCGTAGCGGCAGCAGTAAGGATTATCAGTTGAGTTATTCCAACAACCTGCGAAGGATAAGCTATACCCTCGCGGCAAGCCATGCTTATGACGAGAATCATCATGAAGAGAAACGTTTTAATATTTTTATATCGATTCCCTTTGATTGGGGTGATGACGTTACGACGCCTCGTCGGCAAATATATATGTCTAACTCAACGACGTTTGATGATCAGGGGGTTGCCTCAAATAATACGGGATTATCAGGAACCGTTGGAAGCCGGGATCAGTTTAACTATGGGGTCAACCTGAGTTATCAGTATCAGGGAAATGAAACGACAGCTGGGGCGAATTTAACCTGGAACGCGCCGGTGGCAACGGTGAATGGCAGTTATAGTCAGTCGAGTACTTATCGACAGGCTGGAGCCAGTGTTTCAGGGGGCATTGTCGCCTGGTCGGGTGGCGTTAATCTGGCAAACCGTCTTTCTGAAACGTTTGCTGTGATGAATGCGCCAGGAATTAAAGATGCTTATGTCAATGGGCAAAAATATCGCACAACAAACCGTAATGGAGTGGTGGTATACGACGGGATGACACCTTATCGGGAAAATTACCTGATGTTGGATGTGTCACAAAGCGATAGCGAAGCAGAATTACGTGGCAACAGGAAAATTGCCGCCCCTTATCGCGGCGCGGTTGTACTGGTTAATTTTGATACCGATCAGCGCAAGCCATGGTTTATAAAAGCGTTAAGAGCGGATGGGCAACCATTAACGTTTGGTTATGAAGTCAATGATATCCATGGTCATAATATTGGTGTTGTCGGCCAGGGAAGCCAGTTATTTATTCGCACCAATGAAGTACCGCCATCGGTTAATGTAGCAATTGATAAGCAACAAGGGCTTTCATGCACAATCACCTTCGGTAAAGAGATTGATGAAAGTAGAAATTATATTTGCCAGTAATAGTCAGGTGGTTCTATGGAAATTCGCATAATGCTATTTATAGTAATGATGATGGTTATGCCTGTGAGCTATGCGGCATGTTATAGTGAGTTATCTGTTCAGCACAATTTGGTTGTTCAGGGGGATTTTTCACTTACTCAAACACAAATGGCGACATATGAGCATAATTTTAATGATTCGTCATGCGTGAGTACAAATACTATCACACCTATGAGCCCGTCGGATATTATTGTTGGACTTTATAACGATACCATTAAATTAAATTTACATTTTGAATGGACCAATAAAAACAACATTACGTTGTCAAATAATCAGACCAGTTTCACCAGTGGTTATTCGGTAACGGTGACACCTGCGGCCAGTAATGCAAAAGTGAATGTTTCTGCGGGGGGCGGCGGTTCAGTGATGATTAATGGTGTTGCAACATTATCCAGTGCTTCATCATCGACACGCGGGAGTGCCGCAGTACAATTTCTACTGTGTTTATTAGGTGGCAAGTCATGGGATGCATGTGTAAATAGCTACAGAAATGCATTGGCACAAAATGCAGGTGTCTATTCCTTTAATCTGACATTGTCATACAACCCGATAACCACAACCTGCAAACCGGACGATTTATTAATTACGTTAGAGAGTATTCCCGTTTCACAATTACCAGCCACAGGTAACAAAACAACAATAAATAGTAAAAAAGGGGATATTATTCTGCGTTGTAAAAATTTATTAGGTCAACAAAATCAAACATCACGGAAAATGCAGGTGTATTTATCAAGTTCTGACTTGTTAACCAACAGCAACACGATCCTGAAAGGTGCGGAAGATAATGGCGTAGGATTTATTCTTGAAAGTAATGGTACGCCAGTCACACTTTTAAATATCACTAACAGCAGTAAAGGATATACAAATTTAAAAGAAATTGCGGCAAAGTCAAAACTTACAGATACAACGGTTTCAATTCCGATAACGGCCAGTTACTACGTCTACGATACAAACAAAGTTAAATCTGGCGCACTGGAGGCAACCGCATTAATCAACGTGAAATACGACTAATAACAAGCAAGACGAGCAAGTGGCTAATAATAAAAATATTAAGGTGTCTGCATTCCCCCCTCTCTCCGAGGGGGCTTTTTTTTAGCGATGATAAAAAATCTCACCGTCGTAGGCTTTAATGATTTTACCGTCGGTGTCGCTGATCAACACGTACGCGCCACCCATATAGGTCCAGTGCGTCCCGGCATCAGGCGCGGGCAGGTTACGTAACTGCCACTGCTTAATGTTGTACTCATCGGTGCGGTACATCTCTGGGACGGTGTCACCTGGTTTGAAATGCTTAAAGTCAGCAATGAAACTGCTTAACTCATACTTAGAAATTCCCGAGGTATTGGTCGAACCCGCGGTGGCTGGTGCGGCCCAGGCGGCACTGGTAACCAGCAAAAGCGCACCCAGCAACATCTTATTTTTAATGGTCATAAACTCTCCACTTTGGGGATCTGTAATATCAGTCGCATATCTTTCCTGCCATACAATATAACTGACAAGCGATATTTTGTTAGTGATCCCATGATTTCGTAAAAAGTGTAAATGAAAGGATGCCCTAAAAGCATCCTTAGCGAGCAGAGAGTCAGCGGAAATAGCTGATTTAAGAATCATCCTGGGCTGAAGATAACATGCAAGCCTAAAGGATTGAGTTATCGCATTATGCCCATGAAGCCATGTACGCCCATATACACACCAACTAAGCCAATCAACAGACTGGAAAAATAGGGAGCGCGTTTAGCGAGAGTGTTAAATCCGCTCCAGCGTTTTGCGACCTGCTGAACGCTGATTGCTGCGCCAACGCCTACGGTGACAAGCGTTAACGCCAGGCCGATGCTGAAACTGACGACCAGTGTTGCGCCCAGTGTCAGGGCTTTCAACTGAATGCAAATCAACAGCACGGTAATTGCTGCCGGGCAGGGGATAAGGCCACCGGTTAAGCCAAATAGCAAAATTTGCCAGTTGGTGACCTCTCTACCATCAAAGCGTCGTTTAATGTCATTGGCATGGGCTCGTGCATGGGCATCCTGATACTCGCCATGTTCGTGATGGTGATGATGTCCATGGCCGTGGTGATCTTCGTGATCGTGGTGATGATGCTCATGATCATGCTCGTGCATATTCTCCAGCCAGTTGCGTTCGCCGCGCCAGGTACGCCAGAACATCCAGAACGCGGTGCTAATAATGATCACTGCGGAAATCAACTGGAGCCACGGTTCTGCTGATTGAGCAGTAAAGCGTTTGCTGATCACCATCCCGCCAAAGGCAATTAACCAGACCACTGCGGTATGCGAAATAGTTGCTGCCAGTCCGAGCATCACCGCCTGTTTAATGGTGCCTTTGATGGCGATGATAAACGCCGCCATCATCGTTTTTGAGTGCCCCGGTTCCAGGCCATGAAGCGCACCAAGTAAGATGGCGCTGGGGATGAAGAACCAGGCGTTTCCTTGCTGAAGAAGTGTTGTAAATTCGGTCATGATAATAATTCTTAGTATTAATTCGGCAATCTGATTCTACTCCCCCCCAGTATCTGATACTACCCCCCAGTAGATTAATAGTGCTATGATTTTTCATATTCTTGTTAACCAGGTGTTGCCATGTCTCATACAATTCGTGATAAACAGAAACTGAAAGCGCGTGCCAGTAAGATTCAGGGCCAGGTCGTGGCGCTCAAGAAAATGCTCGACGAACCGCATGAATGCGCTGCAGTTTTACAACAGATTGCTGCTATCCGTGGCGCGGTAAACGGTCTGATGCGGGAAGTGATTAAAGGTCATCTGACGGAACACATCGTTCACCAGGGGGATGAGCTAAAACGTGAAGAAGATCTGGATGTCGTTCTGAAGGTGCTGGATTCTTATATCAAATAATTTATTAACGCGATTGTAAAACTGCCGTTTTTCCCCGTTTACAACGCGTGCGCTGGACATTACCATCCTCCTCTGCGATTTATTATCGCAACCTAACGACTCGGGGTGCCCTTCTTTGTGAAGGCTGAGAAATACCCGTATTTTCTCATTTAGTGTTTTTTGTAGTTCGGGAGTGTTCGTGATTGTTTGTTTATGTATTTGATATAAATTAATTTAATTGGCTTTCTTGTTTGCTGCTGTTCGTCGTTGTTTGCCGAGTTTCAACAAAATGTGTGGTCAGTTGTGTGGTCAGTTTTTTGAGGCTGAGGACTGAAAAGAGGATCTGATAGTGGGAAAAGCACTAAACAAACTGAGCGATTCAACGTTAAAAAAATTGGTGGCTGTCCAGGCAGAAAAAGAGCGTTTTTACTCCGACGGGGGTGGGCTGGAGATTAAACACTCAAAGGGAGGCAAATTAACCTGGTATTTCCGGTACCGAACGGGAGGCCGTGAGGTTGCCGCAGAGCGGTTAAAGCTGGGGGCTTACCCGGAATTGTCGCTGAAATCTGCAAGGGAAAAGCGAACACAGTGCCGGGCATGGCTGGCTGAGGGTAAAAACCCTCGGTATGAGTTGTGCGCCACAGTACAGGAAGCACTAAAACCCGTTACGGTGAAGGAAGCGATTAACTACTGGCTGGAGGAATACGCGAAGGATAACCGCAAAGATTACATAAAGCTGGTGCAGCGTATGGATAAGCACATCATTTGCCATATAGGGGCAATTCCCCTTGATAAGTGTGATACAAGGCAGTGGATCGTATGTTTTGACCGCGTACGAAAAAAAGCACCAGTAGCAGCGGGCCATGTCATGCAGACATGCAAACAGGCGCTAAAGTTTTGCCGCAGGCGGCGCTACGCGTTTAGCAACGCCCTGGACGATTTGATCGTTACTGATGTGGGGAAGAGAGCAGAAATCCGCGAGAGAGTGCACAGCAACAGCGAACTAAAAGAAATTCTACGCGCTATTGATGGTGATGTGTTCGCTCCCTATTACAGTGCGTTAATGCGCTTGTTAATTGTGTTCGGGTGCAGAACGGCAGAGATCAGACTTTCAGAGATCAAAGAATGGGATCTGAAAGAAATGTTGTGGACAGTGCCAAAAGAGCACAGCAAAACGAAGGTAACAATATTCCGACCTATTCCTGATGGCATTTTGCCGTTCATTCAGAAGCTGGTGGAGCAAAACGCACACACTGGGTTATTACTCGGCGAACTGAAAAAAGATACCACGGTGGCGCAATATGGACGAAATGCGCATAAGCGGCTTAAGCAGGAACACTGGACGCTGCATGATTTCCGACACACGTTTACAACTATGCTGAATGATTTAGGTGTCGATCCGCATATCGTGGAGCACATCACAGCGCATCAGATGCCAGGTCAGCAAAAAACCTATAACCATTCACGCTATTTGCAGGCGAAACGGGACGCACTGAATCTATGGGTTGAGCGTCTTGATATGATTGCGGGATATAATGAAAATATTGTGATATTGAGAGGGATACAATGACGAAAAAAGTAAATAGTAAAAAAGATTTACCAAAGTCATTTGATTTAGGCAAATATGATTGCCTAGAAAACTTGTCGGATAAAGATCTATTTCGCCAATTATATTGGCGACAAGATGATTTAACAATGAAACATTCTGAGATGCCTGAATATGGTTTTATGTTTGGTGCTGAATACCCGTTGCATAATAATTACGGGGATCCATTTGGAGAGCTGAACGAAGACGATTGGTTTTGTGATAAACAAAAAGAATATGACCATAAAGTGCAGCCGAAGTTAATTGAGCTAAGTTATGATGATGGAATTAAACCTGTAACAAGGTTTGATATATCAATGATTAATAAACTGACTGCGGAAAGAGGATATTGGAAGGATAAACCAATCATCATAGATAATGAGATGGTTGGAAGTTTAATATCAGAAGATAATGGGATGTTTTGGGCTGTGATGCGTGAACCAGTGAATCTCCTTTCTGATACATTAGATAATATGCTTGTTTCTGTTGACTTACTACATAACAGAGATGATGAGTTGATTGAAGCGTTTACAAAACTATTACCAAAATGGCGTAGTGAACTTTCAATTGTTGAGCCAGACAAACCAATTGCAGGAAGTTGGGAAAGCATACGACGTAAAATTATTGATTATAAGATAATCCCATTAATTGACTTATTATCTTGGGAGTTGTCTACAGATAGAAAAATTTCATTAGGGGTGCTTGCCGTATCTTTGTACCCTGATGGTGAAAAGGACACCTTTGCTATTGCTCAGACTGTAAAACCCTTCTTAGAAAAAATAATGCGCAGCGATTCTTTAGAAAAAATAAGAAAAATGTTATCTAATGAAAATTAATCATGGAGAACGATAAATTAGAATAAAGTTTATTTTTCCAATATTGCACCAACTGCTATGGTAAATAAGATGCCCTCGTTCGGTTACGTTCGAGGGTGTTTTTATGAATCAAAATACACAATTTCAATCACTAACAGATCGCGTAATTCGTGAGGATGAATGTCGTAAGTTAACAGGCGTCAGCCGTACTACACGCTACGAACTGGAGAAGAAAGGGGGCTTTCCGTCTCGCCGTAATCTTGGGGGGCGTTCTGTAGGCTGGTTGCTTTCCGAAGTTATAGACTGGGTGCAAAGCCGTGACCGCGTTAATTCAGGTAAGGCAGCCTAGGGGGGAGCTATGACACATAAAACAAAGGCGACCGGGGGCGGTCGCCAGTGGCATAACACTAAACTTGAGCATATCCAGAATACCAGGTTGTCGGCTAGTGGGCAATGCTATCAGTCTGGCTCGATTCGTTGCCATGCCTGCAATGAGCGTATTTTCCTAGAATACTCCTTAAGGTACTTCTCAAGGACAAACGCACATGGTGCGAATCTCTCCGGTTCATGTTCGTTTACCGCATTTTTGCGTTGTTTTTTCCTGGATGAGGATAATTTCTTTAATGATTTGTCAGTCATCGTAGATACCTGTAACCCTGTGCGCCACAGTTCACCGCACCACGGCGCTGGTGATGGTTACTCCTGCTCTTTGGCCTTGCGCCGCTGGCGGCGTTTGATCTCGCCTTTTGCGGCAGTAACTAAAAAACCAGCGGTACTTTCGCCAGGTTCTTTAAGTTGCTCAATATCATCCATTACTTCATGTGGGATTCTGACAGTTGTCATTTGTGATTTTGCGTTCTTTGCACCAGTTGCCATTTCTGGATCTCCTAAAAATTGGTGTATGTCAGTATACGCAAAAAAAATGATAAAAAAAGGCTTGAAGTGTATTTCACCAGTGAGTAAATTAAAAAGCAAAGGTGAAATACACCTAGAGGAGCAACGCCCCGCAGTGCTCGCAACACATGCAGGGCGTCTAACCACCAACGATAACGATAGTATCGAGGTAGCTATGTTAAATCATACCATACACCCGCAAGGGCGGGACTCACACAACCTGAATAAATACATCTGGCGTTTTATCGCCCTGAGCACGGCACAACCGCGCGTGATTCACATCGTGGCCACCAGCGAACAGGAAGCACGCCAGCAATCCCCGGCTGGCTGCGTGATGGTATTCGCTGCCCGTATTCGTCAGGGGGTGTGCCATGCCTGATATGTCAAATTACCAGTACCTGATTAATCCGCATTTTAACTGTGAGCATGATATTGCTAAAAAGGTTTATTCCGCTGCGGATGGGGCTACTGACAATATATCAATGGCTGTTGCGTCAATTGGTAGCCTGATGTGGCATGCGTCAGAAAATGAGGACTATGACGAAAAGGCTATGCGCATTGACATGGGGAATATTGGCTTGTTACTGGCAATGCTTGGGCAGTTTGATATTTCGTTACGGTGCACCATTGAAAATGCCACAGATGCATTAAATGCCATAAAGAAAGCGAATACTGATTCAAATCGGGGATAAATAATCATGAGAACATATTTATCTGGCTTGACTGCCAGCGGTTATGCACACCCCAAAATTATCCCCGGCGCTATTTATCTGGATAAGAACGGTAACAGAGTAACGGTAAAAGAACTGATGTTTGACCGTGTGTATTTTATTCGTGATGGCTATTCATTTCATAGTTCGCTGAACGTGGAGATCTTTATTAGCAGATTCAGGCGGGAAATCCCGCTTTCCAGAAATAACCATGTGTCACGTGTGAATGTGGATAAAAAACTACAGGAACTGAAAAACATGATTGCCGCGTGGAGAGAGCAGAAATGAAAAAAGCGCCAAATTTAAAACACCAGCCGCGTGACAAAATGACGGAAGTCATCATTTTTGCGGGTAGTGATGCGTGGGCACATGCGAAGCAGTGGCAGGAACAGGACGGGCGACTGGCTGGCGATAACGTGCCTCCTGTCTGGCTTGGAGAGCAACAACTTGCCGAACTGGACAACCTGCAAATCGTACCGGACGGACGCTATCGCGTGCGTCTCTATCAGGCGGGGTTATTGCGTCCGGGGCTTGTTAATACCATCGGGCAGAAACTGGCAGCGGCAGGTGTCAGGGATGCTGATTATTATCCTGAAGGAATGCACAGCCAGAAACGGGAGAACTGGCGCGAATATCTGGAACGTGAACGGGCAGAGCTGGCGGAAAAGAAAAAGGTAGTTGAACTGCCTGTAAAGAAAAAAGAGCGGATAAAAGACGATAACGCTTCACCACTGGCGCTTAACCAGATGGGAGCAAGTCAACGCGGCGAAGTCCTCCTGGCACGTTATGGCGGTGAACTGGCGATTCATGCTGACTCTGACACTGTTCACCATTACAACGGCGTTGTATGGGAGCCAGTACAGGATAAAGAATTACAGCGAGCTATGGCACAGATTTTCATTGATGCGGAGATCAGCTATTCGCAGAACGCCATTAAATCGGCGGTCGATACCATGAAGTTAAGTTTGCCTGTAATGGGGAATACAGCCCGTAACCTGATTGGATTCAGTAACGGGGTATTTGATACCAGAACAGGTAATTTTCGGGTGCATAACAAAAACGACTGGTTGTTAATTGCCAGTGAATTACCTTTCAGCCCACCAGCAGAGGGGGAAATGCTGGCAACACATGCGCCGAATTTCTGGAAGTGGTTGCGCCGTTCGGTGGCTGAGAATGACCGCAAGGCAGATCGCGTACTGGCGGCATTATTCATGGTGCTGGCCAACCGGTACGACTGGCAGTTATTCATTGAGGTAACAGGGCCGGGGGGAAGCGGTAAAAGCGTGATGGCGGAGATTTGTACCATGTTGGCGGGTAAGGCCAATACAGTATCGGCAAGCATGAAGGCGCTGGAAGATGCAAGGGAACGCGCGTTAGTGGTTGGCTTTTCGCTGATTATCATGCCGGATATGACCCGTTACGCTGGTGATGGGGCAGGGATTAAGGCCATTACAGGCGGTGACAAGGTGGCAATTGACCCGAAACACAAAGCCCCCTACTCAACGCGTATTCCGGCAGTAGTGCTGGCGGTTAACAATAACGCCATGTCATTCAGTGACCGCAGCGGGGGAATCTCACGTCGTCGGGTGATATTCAATTTTTCGGAAGTTGTACCGGAGAACGAACGCGATCCGATGCTGGCGGAAAAAATAGAAGGTGAGCTGGCGGTAGTGATTCGCCACCTGCTTACACGGTTTGCTGACCAGGACGAAGCCAGACGCCTGTTATATGAGCAGCAGAAATCTGAAGAAGCACTGGCGATAAAACGAGAGGGGGATTCGCTGGTGGACTTCTGCGGCTATCTCATGGCGTCGGTAATGTGCGATGGCCTGTTAGTAGGTAATGCTGAGATTGTGCCATTCAGCCCACGCAGGTATCTCTATCATGCCTATCTGGCATATATGAGGGCACATGGGTTTGGTAAGCCCGTAACACTGACGCGCTTCGGTAAAGATATGCCGGGGGCAATGGCGGAATATGGCAGGGAGTATATGAAACGGAAAACGAAGCACGGTTTGCGTTCAAACGTGACACTGACGGAGGAATCAGAAGACTGGATGCCATCATGTGTATCGGTCACTAATGACGATAGCAAAAATTAAACTTATGGAATAACTGTTCACCACTGTTCACCCTGTAATAAATATCTTTCATATCAGTATATTATAGGGTGAAGAGTTATTTATAAACTGTTCACCAATCTATTCACTGTTCACCTTTTTGATTGTTTATTGAGCTCTATAGGTGAACAGTGGTGAACAGTTAGTGAATAGTTTTTGTGAAACTGTTCACCCCTTAACATTATGAATTAAAAGAGAAAATAGAAAAAGGTGAACAGATGAATGGTTAAATATAAAAATTTTATTACAACATGGAATATTAAGTTTTAGCCGACAGGTAGTTAACCATAAGAGGATATTTGTCGCTTAGTATTACGCACATAACAGCAAACACTTTTCTGATTTGCTGGATTAATAGATAAGTGCTATAAGTTAGTTAGTTTTGAAAAATTTATTGAATAACTCCAAGCTTTCAGGATGTATATGTTGAGTAGGGTAACTGATACGTTGTGAGCGTCCAATTTTTATAGTGTTCTTTTTCGTCTTCCCAAAAAATAGATTCTTCCATGTTAAAATATTTCCGTGGTTATATTTGTTGTCTTTTAATCGCTTTTCCAAATAACCATCTGTGATTTTATATTTATGTGGTGGTACATTTCTTGAATGCTCAATTCCCCGCAATTCTACTTCTAGCATATCTATTAGATCACCTTTAGGGGTTTTGAGTTGATAATTCAGTAAGCGGCAGTATCTGCGTAACTCCCATACAGTTCTATCTAAGGTAATAATTTCAAACCCATTAGTATACATGACTTTTTGGAAGTATCTATTTGGCCCTTGGTCATTTAGATACTCTATGAAATCTATGCTTTTATCACTCAGATCTAGTTTAATATATGGAATATCATTAATTTTTTTAATTCCTGCAACAAGATTATGTCCAATTTTTTTAACAGGGATTCTATTAAAAATAAGAATGCATTTTATATATTTTTCAATTGCTTGTTGAGACATCCATAAAAATTGGAATGGAAGATTGTTTTTAAAGCAAATACGAGCAGTTAGATAATCTTGATCGGCTATGTCTCTGAAAGACCTTTTTGCGACATTGTTCAGCAAAACCTTTTGATCATAAGTGAGTTCCATTTCTTTCCCTTCGTCTACGGTAACGATTACTTAGAAGATACAAAATCTGATAAAAACCATAAATCTGTTTTTATAATATAAATTGTTTTACTTACCGCTTTTAGTGGTTGATGTATATGTACCATCAATCACGATAAGGGTAAGAAGATGGCAGAACGGAACAATAAGCAGCGCGATAAAGGCGGTACGGTTCATATCGATGCTGAAACCATGAAGAAAATCGAAGAGTACTAGGCATTCATTCGCAAGATTCACCCGGAAATGCCAGTCCTCACTGAATGTCAGATTGTGCGTAGCAGAGTGAACTACTGGCATCACCATACGCTGGGGGCATGGCTATGAAAGGCTGGTACACCATTAAAGCATCCAACGACGCCATCTGCGCCAATATCAATATTTACGAGGAGATTAGCGGCTGGGGTATCACTGCCCAGTAGTTCTCTGAGGATCTGAAAGCCCTAGGCGATATTTCCAATATTAGTCTTCACATTCACTCGCCAGGCGGTGACATGTTTGACGGGATCGCTATCTACAACCTTCTCAATAAACACCCGGCAAAAGTCATGGTGCATATCGATGGCCTGGCCGCTTCTATGGCGTCAGTTATAGCGATGGCTGACGATCGCATCATTATGCCAGAAAATGCGCTCATGATGATCCACAAGCCGTGGGGTATCTCTGGCGATATGCGTGATTATGCTGATTTGCTGGGTAAGGTAGAAACCGTATTAATCCCTGCTTATGCCAGAAAAACGGGCAAATCGGCACAGGAAATTGCCGACATGCAGGAAGATGAAACTTAGATGGAAAAGAATGTCTTAAGCACGGTTTTGCTGATGAATTGTTGCCATCTGTCAGAGCAATGGCGCGAATTGAATCGAAACGCCCGGGAGACTTTTACATATGCCGGAAAACATTAAAGGAATGATTACATCGCTACAGGGGGAGGCAAATATTGCTGGTGGAGAGCAGAAGCGCATTAATGGAATCAGTGAAGTGTTCAAGGGCGGCTATAGCCGCCTTTTTTACGGGTCCTCCCGGTGGGGTGGCCTGCCACGGGGCGGGAGCGGCGCGGAAAAAGGCTAGTTTTTGCATTTTCATTCGTCATCATCATCTTTATATGATATTGAATTTTAAGTATTTTTATTTTTGGTATGTTAATTTTGCTTGTTTTATGCTCAATATATAGCGCATTTTTTAACCTCTTCTGAAAGTTGTTCGCAATATGCATGTTTAAAACATTCTGGAGCGGATATGGATCGAGAACTGAAAAATCTGATGCTGAACATTAACCAACTGGCGGCGATAGCGGGAATATGTCGTCAGACTGCGGCGGCAAGGCTGAAAAACATCCAGCCAGCCGGAGGGCATGACAAGCTGAAACTCTATCGGGTGACTGACATTCTGACCTGTTTTCTTGATCTTCCCGTTCCGGCATCACTGGAAGAAATGGAGCCACATGACCGTAAGGCCTGGTATCAGTCCGAACGTGAGCGCCTCAAGTTCGAACAGGAAACGGCGCAACTCATACCCGCCGATGATGTGCGAAAAGAGATGGCTATATGGGGGGAAATCGTAAGCGAGGAACTGGCAAAACTCCCCAATATTCTGGCACGTGATGCCGGGCTTAAACCGATGGCAGTAAACAGAGTGCAGTCAATTATTGACGATTTGTGTAATCAGATTATCAGCCGGATGGTAAAAAATGACGTAGTGAATGAGGTCGCAAAACAGGCATGATAATGACCGAATCTGAAATACTGCGATTAATCCGCCGTGCTGGTGGAATCAGCCAGCTGGCTGACGAACAGGCCAAGCAGCCGGATACAGTCACCGCTGAAAATTACGCGCGTGTGGTGGCTGAGGTAATGTGCCGTGACGGTATTGAGCTTAACGGCGTGGATATGCGCAACATACGAACCAGAGTTCTTGAGTTGCTGGCATACCGTCGCCGTTCTCAACAACGGAGGGAGAGCGCGAAAAATACTTACCAGTGGAGGAAGCCGGAGCACTTACGGCGGTAACTGGTTGATATTACCGAAAGTGCAAAAATGCACTTAGCAACTGGTGGCGAGTTGCAGATCTGCAACTCGACTATGAAACTACGGAAACTACCCGTAGTTTGGGTAGTAAGAGTAACACCCAGATTTTGGGGCTTACTCGCGATACCCAAATAAAGGGTATCGGTGTAAGAAATATCGTTTCTCATATGTGAGCACCGAGGGCGGAATTCCGCCTTCGGTTACTTATTGTGCCCATGCACAGGGAGGGGCGGGTCAAATCTCTGTACCCTGACGTCTTCCGGACTGCCAGCCCCATCGATTTTTTATACCCGCGAAAAATGAAAAACGCTTCACGCTGGTGGGCCTGATGCCGATATGGTGAGCCACATACCGGAAATATCCACCAGCACGGCAACGGCAGAATAGCCACAACACAGAAAACCCACGAATATGGGGTTTTTGTTATGGCATGGGCATGATGCCGATATGGGGATTCCCATACGAGTTATCAGTGATCATCCACCAGCTTCATAGCGGATAGCAGAAAAATGATAACGGTTAAGCAAAACTGCCAGCAAATTTCCCTTTTGTTTGTTATTGTTCGTCGTTGTTCGTAGGGCTTCAACGAAATGTGTGGTCAGTTGTGTGGTCATTTTTGAGGTTTTTAATTCTTGTATGCTTAAAAAATTATTAATTATCAACTGATAACAAAAATTAGTAAGAAATACCCGTATCACCTGATCTGGATAATGCCAGCGTAGGGAAGTCACGGACCACCAGGTCATTGCTTCTTCACGTTATGGCAGGAGCAAACTATGCAAGTCGACCTGCTGAGTTCAGCGCAATCTGCGCACGCGTTACACCTTTTTCACCAACATTCCCCTCTTGTGCACTGTATGACCAACGATGTGGTGCAAACCTTTACTGCCAATACCTTGCTGGCGCTCGGTGCATCGCCAGCGATGGTTATCGAAACCGAAGAAGCCAGTCAGTTTGCGGCTATCGCCAGTGCCTTGTTGATTAACGTTGGCACGCTGACGCAGCCACGAGCGCAAGCGATGAGTGCTGCCGTTGAGCAAGCAACACGATCACAAACGCCCTGGACGCTTGATCCGGTTGCGGTTGGTGCGCTCGATTATCGCCGCCGTTTTTGTGTGGAACTTCTGTCCCATAAGCCAACCGCCATACGTGGTAATGCTTCGGAAATCATGGCATTAGCTGGCGTTGCTAATGGTGGACGGGGAGTGGATACCACTGACGCCGCAGCTAATGCGATACCCGCTGCACAAACACTGGCACGGGAAACTGGCGCAATCGTCGTGGTCACTGGCGAGGTGGATTATGTTACCGATGGTCGTCGCACCGTTGGCATTCACGGTGGCGATCCGCTAATGACCAAAGTGGTAGGAACTGGCTGTGCACTATCGGCGGTTGTCGCTGCCTGTTGTGCGCTACCAGGCGATACGCTGGAAAATATCGCATCTGCCTGTCACTGGATGAAACAAGCCGGAGAACGCGCAGTTGCCAGAAGCGAGGGGCCAGGCAGTTTTGTTCCACATTTCCTTGATGCGCTCTGGCAATTGACGCAGGAGGTGCAGGCATGAAACGAATTAACGCTCTGACGATTGCCGGTACTGATCCGAGTGGTGGTGCGGGGATTCAGGCCGATCTTAAAACCTTCTCGGCACTTGGCGCTTATGGTTGCTCAGTTATTACTGCACTGGTGGCGCAAAATACCCGTGGTGTACAGTCGGTGTATCGCATTGAGCCTGATTTTGTCGCCGCCCAGCTCGATTCGGTGTTCAGTGATGTGCGAATCGACACCACTAAAATCGGTATGTTGGCGGAAACCGATATTGTTGAAGCGGTGGCAGAACGGTTGCAACGTTATCAGATCCAAAACGTGGTACTCGACACCGTTATGCTGGCAAAAAGCGGCGACCCGCTGCTTTCACCTTCGGCGGTTGCTACGCTGCGCAGTCGATTATTGCCACATGTTTCATTAATAACGCCAAACTTGCCCGAAGCAGCCGCCTTGCTCGACGCGCCACACGCGCGCACCGAACAGGAAATGCTGGAACAAGGGCGATCGCTGTTGGCGATGGGCTGTGGCGCAGTGCTAATGAAAGGTGGTCATCTGGATGATGAGCAAAGCCCGGACTGGCTGTTTACTCGTGAGGGGGAACAACGATTTACTGCACCGCGCATTATGACCAAAAACACTCACGGCACTGGTTGTACGCTCTCTGCGGCGTTGGCTGCACTACGCCCGCGCCATACAAACTGGGCTGACACCGTACAGGAGGCAAAAAGCTGGCTTTCATCGGCATTAGCCCAGGCCGACACGCTGGAAGTTGGTCACGGTATTGGTCCGGTTCACCACTTCCACGCCTGGTGGTGAGCACCGTACTATAGCTGCTTTGGTTATTGTCAGCCTTTGGTGCTGACATTCAGGGATGAAACCAATGCAGTTGAGAATCACCAGTCGAAAAAAATTCACCGTTTTATTATGCGCTCTTGGGCTAATTTCCATCGTTGCAATTTATCCGCGTCAGACGGTGAATTTTTTCTATTCGACAGCAATTCAGATTAAAGACTACATTCACTTCTACGGTTATCGCCCGGTTAAATCTTTCGCTATTCGCATTCCTGCCAGTTACACCATTCACGGAATAGATGTTTCGCGCTGGCAGGAGCGGATCGACTGGCAGCGGGTGGCAAAAATGCGCGATAACGGTATTCGCTTACAATTTGCCTTTATTAAGGCGACGGAAGGCGAAAAGCTGGTGGACCCCTATTTTTCGCGTAACTGGCAACTAAGCCGCGAAAATGGCCTGCTGCGCGGGGCGTATCATTATTTTTCCCCGTCGGTATCTGCTTCAGTTCAGGCGAGATTATTTCTGCAAACGGTGGATTTCTCACAAGGCGATTTCCCTGCCGTGCTGGACGTAGAAGAACGGGGAAAATTATCGGCAAAAGAATTACGCAAGCGGGTAAGTCAGTGGCTAAAAATGGTCGAAAAACGTACGGGTAAAAAGCCAATTATTTACTCAGGAGCCGTTTTTTATCACACCAATCTGGCGGGCTATTTCAATGAATATCCGTGGTGGGTGGCTCACTATTATCAACGTCGTCCGGACAATGACGGCATGGCCTGGCGCTTCTGGCAGCATTCCGACCGTGGACAGGTCGATGGCATTAATGGTTCGGTGGATTTTAATGTGTTTAATGGCACGGTGGAGGAGTTGCAGACATTCGTTGATGGGATTAAAGAAACGCCTTAAATATGAAGCAGTGATATACTCCCACCAGATTCCCCGGCAGGAAAAAGACAAATGGAACAAGCGCATACCCAGCTGATTGCCCAACTGAACGAGCGTATTTTAGCGGCGGATAACACGCCGCTTTATATTAAGTTTGCCGAAACGGTAAAAGATGCCGTGCGCAACGGGGTGCTGGAGCATGGCAATATTTTGCCCGGTGAGCGTGATTTAAGTCAGTTAACCGGCGTTTCGCGCATTACGGTGCGCAAGGCGATGCAGGCGCTGGAAGAAGAGGGCGTGGTGACGCGTTCGCGTGGTTACGGCACGCAGATCAACAACATCTTCGAATACTCGCTGAAAGAAGCGCGGGGGTTTTCTCAGCAGGTGGTATTGCGCGGGAAAAAGCCCGATACGCTATGGGTTAACAAGCGTGTCGTGAAATGTCCCGAAGAAGTCGCGCAGCAGCTGGCGGTCGAAGCGGGAAGTGATGTCTTTTTGCTTAAGCGTATTCGCTATGTCGATGAAGAGGCGGTATCGATTGAGGAATCGTGGGTTCCGGCATATTTAATTCATGATGTTGATGCCATCGGGATTTCTCTTTATGACTACTTCCGCAGCCAGCACATTTACCCACAACGTACGCGTTCCCGCGTTAGCGCCCGGATGCCGGATGCCGAGTTTCAGTCACATATTCAGTTAGATAGCAAAATACCGGTGCTGGTGATCAAGCAAGTGGCGCTTGACCAACAGCAACGGCCTATTGAGTACAGCATTAGCCACTGTCGCAGCGATCTATACGTTTTTGTGTGCGAGGAGTAGTTCCTCGCGCGTTGGCGCACAATCACCGCCCCGATGCCCGACAACCCACGACGCCACTGCATTGCCCAGTAATACGGCATCCGCCAGTGGCAGACCAGAGGCCAGCCCGGCAAGTACGCCACCGGCATGACTGTCGCCCGCCCCAATGGTGTCTACAACTTGCGTTGGAAATGCCGGAATGCAGCCAGAAGCGTCGTTGCTGAAATACCATGCGCCTTCTTTATCGAGGCGAACGATCAACGGCGCGGCAAATTTCTCCTGCCATTGCTTGCCAAGTGTTGTTATCTCTGCGGATAAAGCAAAACGTTCGGCGGCAATCTCAGCCTCTTGACGATTGAGTGACACTAAAGGTCGACAGGCCATGATCCGCGCCAGTAATGCATCCGGGATATCGCCAATACGTGGGCCAAAATCGATAAACGGCGTCACGTCTTGCAGCTTTTCCAGCCATTCCACTAACAATTCGCCGCAGGGCGAGGCCAGTTGATAACCGGAAAAATAGAGCAGGCTGCCAGGCGCAACGGTTAATCGCGCCAGCCACTGGCGATTCCACTGATTTTCCACGCCGCTGAACGACATAAAAGTGCGTTCGCCATCCGGCTCAACCAGCGCCAGACACCAGCCGTTATCACCTTCGGCGTTATCGATCAGGCTGATTAAGTCCTCTTTTGCCATGCGGTTGCGAATAATCTCCGCCCACACCCCCTGACCGAGCGGCAAGGCATTACCCGCTTCGATGCCGAGGCGCTTTAATGCCACGGCAATATTCAGGGCGCAGCCGCCAACGTTAACGCTCTGCTGTTTCAGTTCGATATCGCACCCACGCCAGGGGAGGGCATAAGCGTCGGCGATCACATCAATGACCGCCGCGCCGACGACCATCACCGGCTGACGCGTGGCTAATTCAGGCAGCAGCGTGTGTAATCGAGCGCCGCTCATATCGCCTCCCGTTGTTGGCGATACTTCGCCAGCGCCGTGGCATAGCGGTTGAAATCAAGCTGATTTACTGCATCCAGTTCCGCCTTTAACGCAGGATCGATAGCGTTAACGCCATGCAACGCGCCGCAAATTGCCGTCGCCATAGCACCGATGGTGTCTGTGTCGCCGCCAAGGTTAGCGCACAGGACGGCGCAACGGTTCGGGTCGGTTTGTGCCAGTTCAACCAGCGCAATGGCGCACGGAACGGACTCAATAGTACTGGTACCTGCGCCAACGACCTGGTAAAGCTGTTCGCTGGCGGATTCGGTGCCGTCAGCATTGCGCACAATTTTCAGCGCAATCTCCAGACGTGCTGCCAGTGAGGCGCTGAAGGTAGTGATGCGTTTTTGTTGAGCATGTCGCGCAATTGAAGGCAGTGAATCAACAATCGCTGACCAGCTTTCTCCGTCAATGGCACGAGAAATCGCCCATGCGATGACTACCGCCCCCGCAACCGCCAGATCGGATTTATGTGTCGGGCTGGAGGCCAGCGCCACATCATCAATAAAAGAGTCAATATCGCGCGCCGGAAGCAAACAACCTAATGGCGAGACGCGCATCGCTGCGCCGTTGGTCACGCCGTTATTTTCCAGTTCAGCAACGGGTTTACCGTCGCGAATGGCGTTAAGCGCAATCTTCGAGGTCGGACCTAGTACGTTTTTGTTAAAGGCGTCGAAACGCAGCGCCCAGTCGAGAATATTACGCCCAATCAGATCCGGATCGATCTTGCCTTCACGTTCCAGTAACGCATCCGCCAGACACAGCGCCATCGAGGTATCGTCGGTGAATTCGGCGCGGTTAAAATAACAGGCTGCGTTATTCTCCTTTGGCCCAGGCAGAAAACGGTCAATCCAGCCAAAGTGTGCTTTGACGCGACTGCGCGGCCAAAGCTCGGAGGGCATCCCCATCGCATCCCCTAACGCCTGCCCATAAAGAGCACCGAGAATACGTTCTGTTTTCATTTAACTTCCCCTTGTGTCAACGCAATATCGCGATCATCGACCTTGATAGCCGTAATTTCGTTGTCGGATTCGCGGAAAAAAATCATGAACAGCACGGCGATAATGGCAATCATCACCGCGCCGAAAGTCCACATCCCGACCCAGTTGAAAGTCAGTCCGTTTACCGGTTCCTGATAAGCGAACATCTTTTCCATCATCACACCGCCAAGACGATAGCCGAGCAAACTGCCGAAGCCCTGGCAGCAGAGCGTGATCAGCCCCTGCGCGGCGGTACGCATATGCACGGGAGTTTTTTTATCGACATAGATGTAAGCGGTAACGTAGTAAAAATCGTAACTTACGCCGTGCAGCAAAATACCGAGGAACAGTAACGCGTAGGTGAAATATTCATCCGCACTACCGTAAATAAAGAAGCCATAGCGGATCGCAGCGGTGACCAGACCAAGCAACAATACCTTTTTGATACCAAAGCGTTTAGTGAAAAACGGCAATGCCAGCATAAAGAAGATTTCAGAGAACTGGCCGAGCGTCATCCAGCCAGTGGCGTTTTTCATGCCAACTTCGGTCAGATAACCGTTGGCAAAGATGTAATAGAACGCCAGTGGCATCGCAAACAGGAATGAACAGAAGAAAAAGACGAGGAAGTTCTTATCGCGCAGCAGGATCAGCGCATCCAGGCCGAGCATGACTTTAATATCCATTTTGCCGGTGCTTTTTGGTGGCGTGTCGGGCAGGAAAAACGCAAACACACCAAGCAGAGCAGAACTGCCGGCGGTAATCAGCAGCGGGATGTTCGTCGGTGAGATATCGGCATACCCCAGCATTTGCGGCAAGAATCCACATGCCAGACCAGAGGCAATCCAGCCGATAGTGCCCATCACACGAATGCGCGGGAAATCACGCTCCACATCCGGCACGTTGGCAAAAGCGATACTGTTAGTCAGCGCAATGGTCGGCATATAGGTTAGCGAGTAGGCCAGCAGTAACGGGAAGAACCCGGCAAAAGTGGTCTGTTGCGCAGCGAAATACATCAGCACCGCACCAGCGAACATCAATACCGCCAGCACTTTTTGCGCCGAGAAAAAGCGGTCAGTGATGGAGCCAACCAGAATCGGCGACAGGATCGCCGCAATGGCGGTACAGGCATACGACCAGCCAATTTCTCCGGCACTAAAACCGCTTTTACTTAACCACAACCACAATGGCACAAACCACGCGCCCCAGATAAACCATTCAACAAACATCATGAACGACAGCTTTGCTGTTGTTTTCATCTTTTAATTCCTTCATGACAGGTAATGTAAGGTACGCGATGACAATACCACTTAATAATACCTTTTAAATACCTTTGCGGTGAAAACTTGACCGCGGTAACATTTTTTCTGATGAATCGAGCCAACAGAAAACGCTGAAAAAACATCCAAAAGATGGAAAAACTCGCCCGTAACGACCAGGATTATGATTGCCCGCAAAAGGCGGGCCAGGACAATCCATAGCCGATATCCAATCGGAATTTACGGGAGCATAGTAATGACAGATATTGCGCAGTTGCTTGGCAAAGACGCCGACAACCTTTTACAGCACCGTTGTATGACTATTCCTTCTGACCAGCTTTATCTCCCCGGACATGACTACGTAGACCGCGTGATGATTGACAATAATCGCCCGCCAGCGGTGTTACGTAATATGCAGACGTTGTACAACACCGGGCGTCTGGCTGGCACAGGATATCTTTCTATTCTGCCGGTTGACCAGGGCGTTGAGCACTCTGCCGGAGCTTCATTTGCCGCTAACCCGCTCTACTTTGACCCGAAAAACATTGTTGAACTGGCGATCGAAGCGGGCTGTAACTGTGTGGCGTCAACTTACGGCGTGCTGGCATCGGTATCGCGGCGTTACGCGCATCGCATTCCATTCCTCGTCAAACTTAATCACAACGAGACGCTAAGTTACCCGAATACCTACGATCAAACGCTGTATGCCAGCGTGGAGCAGGCGTTCAATATGGGCGCGGTGGCGGTTGGTGCGACTATCTATTTTGGCTCGGAAGAGTCACGTCGCCAGATTGAAGAAATTTCTGCGGCTTTTGAACGTGCGCACGAGCTGGGCATGGTGACAGTGCTGTGGGCCTATTTGCGTAACTCCGCCTTTAAGAAAGATGGCGTTGATTACCATGTTTCCGCCGACCTGACTGGTCAGGCGAACCATCTGGCGGCAACCATAGGTGCAGATATCGTCAAACAAAAAATGGCGGAAAATAACGGCGGCTATAAAGCGATTAATTACGGTTATACCGACGATCGAGTCTACAGCAAACTGACCAGTGAAAACCCGATTGACCTGGTGCGTTATCAGTTAGCTAACTGCTATATGGGCCGGGCCGGGTTGATAAACTCCGGCGGTGCTGCAGGCGGTGAAACTGACCTCAGCGATGCAGTGCGTACTGCGGTTATCAACAAACGCGCAGGCGGAATGGGGCTGATTCTTGGACGTAAGGCGTTCAAGAAATCGATGGCTGACGGCGTGAAACTGATTAACGCCGTGCAGGACGTTTATCTCGATAGCAAAATTACTATCGCCTGATACGCCTCATACGAACAGCACCACCCCGTAGGACGGAAAAGGCGTTTACGTTGCATCCGGCATAAAAACACGCGCACTTCGTTACGGCTTCCCCCGGGAGGCCGTTTTTTTTGCCTGTCATTCTGATTAATTTTCATATTGTCGTTTTTGTGATCGTTATCTCGACATTTGAAAACAAATAATTTCATTATATTTTGAAATCGAAAACAAACGACAGGATGTGAAAATGTACGTGGTATCGACAAAGCAGATGCTGAACAACGCGCAGCGCGGCGGTTATGCGGTTCCGGCATTCAATATTCACAATCTCGAAACGATGCAAGTGGTGGTGGAAACTGCTGCCAGCATGCATGCGCCGGTCATCATCGCCGGAACGCCCGGCACATTTACTCATGCCGGTACAGAAAATCTGATGGCGCTGGTCAGCGCGATGGCGAAGCAATATCACCATCCACTGGCGATTCATCTCGACCATCACACGAAATTTGACGATATCGCTCAGAAGGTTCGTTCTGGCGTGCGCTCAGTCATGATTGACGCCTCGCATTTGCCTTTTGCGCAAAATATTTCACGGGTCAAAGAGGTGGTGGATTTTTGCCACCGCTTTGATGTCAGCGTCGAAGCGGAGCTGGGGCAACTTGGCGGCCAGGAAGATGATGTGCAAGTCAATGAAGCAGATGCGTTGTACACCAACCCCGTTCAGGCGCGTGAATTTGCCGAGGCAACCGGGATTGATTCCCTGGCGGTCGCCATCGGCACGGCTCACGGTATGTATGCCAGAGCACCGGCGCTTGATTTTTCTCGACTGGAGAACATTCGCCAGTGGGTGAATTTACCGCTGGTGCTGCATGGCGCGTCAGGATTATCGACTAAGGATATTCAGCAAACCATCAAACTGGGGATATGCAAAATCAACGTTGCAACGGAGCTGAAAAATGCCTTCTCGCAGGCGTTAAAAAATTACCTGACCGAGCACCCCGAAGCGACCGATCCCCGGGATTATTTGCAGTCGGCTAAATCAGCAATGCGCGATGTGGTGAGCAAAGTGATTGCCGATTGTGGCTGCGAGGGCAGGGCATAACGCACCTGCCATTTAACAAGGAAAAAACATGAAAACGTTAATTACCCGGCATAAAGCTGGTGAACATATCGGCATATGTTCAGTCTGTTCTGCACATCCGTTGGTTATCGAAGCGGCGCTGGCATTTGATCGCAACAGCACGCGTAAAGTGCTGATTGAAGCAACGTCAAACCAGGTCAATCAATTTGGCGGTTATACCGGAATGACACCGGCAGACTTTCGCGAATTTGTTTTTGCGATTGCCGATAAAGTCGGATTTGCTCGTGAGCGTATTATTCTCGGCGGCGACCATCTGGGACCAAACTGCTGGCAGCAAGAAAATGCGGATGCGGCGATGGAAAAATCCGTCGAGCTGGTAAAGGCATATGTTCGTGCCGGCTTCAGTAAAATTCATCTTGATGCGTCAATGTCCTGCGCTGACGATTCCATACCGTTAGCGCCAGAAACGGTTGCTGAACGTGCCGCTGTGCTTTGTCTGGCGGCGGAAAGTGTGGCGACTGATTGCCAGCGTGAGCAACTGAACTATGTCATTGGCACTGAAGTTCCGGTTCCGGGCGGTGAGGCCAGCGCCATTCAGTCAGTACACATCACCCAGGTTGAAGATGCCGCCAATACTTTACGCACGCATCAAAAGGCCTTTATTGCCCGTGGTCTGGCAGAGGCGTTAACACGCGTGATTGCCATCGTGGTGCAGCCGGGTGTGGAATTTGACCATAGCAATATTATTCATTATCAGGCGCAAGAAGCTCAGGCGTTGGCGCAATGGATAGAAAAAACCAAAATGGTTTATGAAGCGCATTCCACCGATTACCAGACTCAGACGGCCTATCGGGAATTAGTTCGCGATCATTTTGCAATTTTGAAAGTCGGTCCGGCATTAACCTTTGCTTTACGTGAGGCGATATTTGCGCTGGCACAAATTGAGCAGGAACTTATCGCACCCGAAAATCGTAGCCGTTGTCTGGCGGTAATTGAAGAAGTGATGCTCGACGAACCGCAATACTGGAAAAAATATTATCGCACGGGTTTTAACGATTCATTACTGGGTATTCGTTACAGCCTGTCGGATCGTATTCGTTATTACTGGCCGCATAGCCGGATTAAAAATAGCGTCGAAACGATGATGGTGAATCTGGAAGGCGTGGACATCCCACTGGGCATGATTAGTCAGTATCTTCCGAAACAATTTGAACGCATTCAGTCCGGGGAATTATCAGCAATACCGCATCAGCTTATTATGGATAAAATTTATGATGTTTTGCGCGCCTATCGCTACGGCTGTGCGGAATAAGGACGGTATATGACTAACCTGTTTGTTCGTAGCGGAATTTCTTTTGTCGATCGTAGCGAAGTTTTAACCCATATCGGTAATGAGATGCTCGCGAAAGGTGTGGTTCATGATACCTGGCCACAGGCATTAATTACCAGAGAAGCAGAATTCCCTACCGGGATAATGCTTGAGCAGCACGCCATTGCAATACCGCATTGTGAGGCGATTCATGCTAAGTCGTCAGCCATTTATCTGTTAAGGCCAACAAATAAAGTTCATTTTCAGCAAGCGGATGATGATAACGACGTGGCGGTATCGTTGGTTATTGCGTTGATTGTGGAAAATCCGCAGCAGCAATTGAAACTTTTACGCTGTTTATTTGGCAAGTTACAACAGCCCGATATCGTCGAGACACTAATCACTCTTCCTGAAACCCAGTTAAAGGAATACTTCACAAAGTATGTTTTAGATTCAGACGAATAAATCCCTCTGTAACAATAAAAAGGACTATTTATGAAACGCAAAATTATTGTCGCTTGCGGAGGCGCGGTTGCGACCTCTACGATGGCGGCGGAAGAAATTAAAGAGTTGTGTCAGAGTCATAATATTCCTGTTGAATTAATCCAGTGTCGGGTTAATGAAATAGAAACCTATATGGATGGCGTGCATTTGATATGCACCACTGCCAGGGTGGATCGTAGTTTTGGCAATATTCCGTTAGTTCACGGCATGCCTTTTGTTTCTGGTGTCGGTATCGAAGCATTACAAAATAAAATTCTGACTATCTTACAGGGGTGACCTATGTTTTCAGAAGTCATGCGTTATATTCTCGACCTCGGCCCTACGGTGATGCTGCCGATTGTCATCATTATGTTTTCTAAAATATTAGGCATGAAGGCAGGCGATTGCTTTAAAGCAGGTCTGCATATCGGGATTGGCTTTGTTGGCATTGGCCTTGTGATTGGCTTAATGCTGGATTCCATTGGCCCGGCGGCGAAAGCGATGGCGGAAAATTTCGACCTGAATCTGCATGTGGTCGATGTCGGCTGGCCGGGCTCTTCACCCATGACCTGGGCGTCGCAAATTGCGCTGGTGGCGATTCCGATTGCGATTCTGGTTAACGTGGCGATGTTACTGACCCGTATGACGCGGGTGGTAAATGTTGATATCTGGAATATCTGGCATATGACCTTCACCGGCGCGTTGCTGCATCTGGCAACCGGTTCATGGATGATAGGGATGGCGGGTGTGGTAATTCACGCGGCGTTTGTTTATAAGCTCGGCGACTGGTTTGCCCGCGATACCCGAAATTTCTTTGAGCTGGAAGGCATTGCTATTCCGCACGGTACGTCGGCGTATATGGGACCAATTGCTGTGCTGGTCGATGCTATCATCGAGAAAATCCCAGGCGTTAACCGAATTAAATTTAGCGCCGATGATATTCAGCGCAAATTTGGCCCTTTTGGCGAACCGGTCACCGTGGGTTTTGTGATGGGGCTGATTATCGGCATCCTCGCGGGTTACGATGTCAAAGGTGTATTGCAGCTGGCGGTAAAAACGGCGGCAGTTATGCTGCTGATGCCACGGGTGATTAAACCCATCATGGATGGTTTAACGCCCATCGCTAAGCAGGCCCGTAGTCGTTTACAGGCGAAGTTCGGCGGTCAGGAGTTCCTGATTGGCCTTGATCCGGCGTTGCTGCTGGGACATACGGCGGTAGTATCGGCAAGCCTGATTTTTATTCCACTCACCATTTTAATTGCTGTTTGTGTGCCGGGTAATCAGGTGCTGCCGTTTGGCGACCTTGCCACCATCGGCTTCTTTGTGGCGATGGCGGTCGCGGTGCATCGTGGAAATCTGTTCCGCACCTTAATCTCGGGTGTCATCATTATGAGCATCACCCTGTGGATCGCGACGCAAACTATTGGTTTGCACACCCAACTGGCGGCTAATGCTGGCGCGTTAAAAGCCGGGGGGATGGTGGCTTCAATGGATCAGGGCGGTTCTCCCATTACCTGGTTACTGATTCAGGTTTTCTCCCCGCAAAATATTCCCGGTTTCATTGTTATCGGCACAATTTATCTTACCGGTATTTTCATGACCTGGCGTAGAGCTCGAGGCTTTATTAAACAAGAGAAAGTCGTTCTCGCAGAATAATTTTTACCTGAGGGGGAGGTTATCCCCCTTAACAATCAGGAGTTTTTATGAAATCAGTGGTGAATGATACTGATGGTATCGTGCGCGTAGCAGAAAGCGTCATTCCTGAAATTAAACATCAGGATGAGGTGCGGGTAAAAATTGCCAGCTCGGGCTTATGTGGTTCCGATTTACCCAGGATATTTAAAAATGGTGCACATTATTATCCAATAACGTTAGGCCATGAATTTAGTGGCTATATTGATGCGGTGGGATCCGGTGTTGATGATTTACACCCCGGCGATGCGGTTGCCTGTGTGCCGTTATTACCCTGTTTTACTTGTCCAGAGTGTCTGAAAGGGTTTTATTCCCAGTGCGCAAAATATGATTTTATTGGCTCGCGGCGTGATGGTGGACTTGCTGAATATATTGTCGTTAAGCGAAAAAATGTCTTTGCTCTACCTGCGGATATGCCTATTGAGGATGGGGCTTTTATTGAGCCGATTACCGTTGGCCTGCATGCTTTTCATTTAGCGCAAGGTTGTGAGAATAAAAACGTTATTATTATTGGTGCCGGAACCATTGGCCTGCTGGCTATTCAGTGCGCTGTCGCGCTGGGAGCAAAGAGTGTGACGGCTATCGACATTAGCTCAGAAAAACTGGCACTGGCAAAATCTTTCGGTGCGATGCAAACATTTAACAGCCGTGAAATGAGCGCGCCGCAAATACAGGGCGTTTTACGCGATCTGCGCTTTAATCAGCTTATCCTCGAGACGGCTGGCGTCCCGCAAACCGTCGAACTGGCGGTAGAGATTGCCGGTCCTCATGCCCAACTGGCGCTGGTGGGCACGTTGCATCAGGATCTGCATTTAACATCTGCAACGTTTGGCAAAATATTGCGTAAAGAGCTGACGGTTATCGGCAGTTGGATGAACTACTCCAGCCCTTGGCCGGGGCAGGAGTGGGAAACGGCGAGCCGGTTGCTGACAGAACGTAAGTTAAGCCTGGAGCCATTAATCGCTCACCGTGGAAGCTTTGAAAGCTTCGCCCAGGCGGTGCGTGACATCGCTCGTAATGCCATGCCGGGCAAAGTGTTGCTCATTCCCTGAAACCGCGGGCCAGCGTGATGCAGGCCCGGTATTGTGCAAAACAGATCATTCACCAATGGTCCCCCTTCGTTTACACTAGCCACAATTGAATATGGGTAAATGACGATGAATTCATTCGAGCGAAGGAATAAGATCATCCAATTAGTGAATGAACAGGGAACCGTGCTTGTTCAGGATCTGGCGGGAGTATTTGCTGCCTCGGAAGCGACAATCCGTGCCGATTTGCGCTTTCTCGAACAAAAAGGCGTGGTTACGCGCTTTCATGGCGGTGCGGCGAAAATAATGTCCGGTAATAGCGAAACCGAGACCCAGGAAGTCGGGTTTAAAGAGCGATTTCAGCTCGTCAGCGCGCCGAAAAACAGAATAGCGCAGGCGGCAGTCAAAATGATCCACGAAGGGATGACCGTTATTCTCGACAGCGGAAGTACCACAATGCTTATCGCCGAAGGATTAATGACCGCCAAAAATATCACGGTGATTACCAACAGTCTCCCGGCGGCGTTTGCCCTTTCCGAAAATAAAGACATTACTCTGGTCGTCTGCGGTGGCACGGTCCGCCATAAAACGCGATCTATGCATGGATCTATTGCTGAACGTTCCCTGCAGGATATTAATGCCGATTTAATGTTTGTCGGTGCTGATGGTATTGATGCGGTTAATGGTATTACGACCTTTAATGAAGGTTATTCCGTTAGCGGTGCGATGGTGACAGCGGCGAATAAAGTGATTGCCGTTCTCGATTCATCGAAATTTAATCGTCGCGGTTTTAATCAGGTACTGCCAATCGAAAAAATTGACATTATTATTACCGATGATGCTGTGTCTGAGGTGGATAAACTGGCATTGCAGAAGACACGGGTAAAATTAATTACGGTGTAGTATTGTTCTGTATGCCGGATAAGGTGTTTACACCGCATCCGGCATTACGGATTCTCTCTGGTTCAACAGAGAATAGTTTGATTAACGCAACAATGGACAATCTGGTGGTAATCGACAACGCAACGCCGCCGGAAGTATTTCAATATGGAAGTTTTGCCCACTCAACGGTTCGCCATCAAGATTAAAAGTGATTTCGTGTGGGGCTTGTATATCAAACCACGACGAAGCTCCTTCGATAATATTCGGGTTATCTTCGTCAGATTTTAAGGTTGATACGAGAGTCGGAATAATTTCATCGCCAGTAAAAATGCGCAGTTGCAGCAAGCCATCGTTAATTAACGCGTTCGGGCACAATTGTTGACCGCCACCGGCCTGACGCCCGTTACCAATACCAATGACCAGGGCGTCACCTTGCCAGTGAAAGTTTTCACCGCGGATTTCACAACGGTCCGGTTGCAGAGTGTCCATGCGCATTAAGCCATGAATGATGTAAGAGACGCCACCCAGCGCGGCTTTTAATTTTTCCGGCGTTTCTGTGGTAATACGCGTCCCAAACCCGCCTGTCGCCATATTAATAAAACAGGTTTGTTTGTTGACCTGCGCCATATCTATCGCAATGGCGTTACCGGCAATTGCCAGTTTCAGCGCCTTATCCAGTGCCTCAGGAATCCCTACACTAGTGGCAAAATCATTGGCAGTTCCTAATGGTAAAATTCCCAGCGCGGGTATGTCATCCCCCTCACATTGAATCAATGCCGTAGAAACTTCATTAATGGTGCCATCGCCACCACCGGCAATCACTGTTGCGACGCCTAACTTCCGGGCCTCCTCTACAAATCGTGCAGCATCGCCTTTCTCCCAGGTGATCCGCACATGGATCGTCATTCCTTCCTCACGCAACAGCATAATTGCTTCGCGCAAGGGTAGATTGTCAGTACTTTTGCCATTAAGAATCAGTAAGCTGGCGGGAAATTCTGCCATGATCGTATGTGCCTTTATGATTGGTCTGTAGATAGTGTAGAGCAGAAAAGAAAAGGTGGAGTCAGAACAGGATGAAAGTCGGAGGATAAAAAGTCAGTTCAGGTATGGGGATTCAGTGCTTACCACCAGGAGCTTACAATGGGGACAGCGAATATTAATGGTAGCCACAGATAAATTTTAAAAAAGAGCATATACCTAATATTCAACTAAACAGTGGCATCTTCAATATACTATTCAAAATATATTAAAGTCCCCCATGGGGTTACCCGGAAGGGCCTCCATGTCTGTAATTCCTACTTATGTAGGAAATGTTGTACAGAACATTTATTATAATCCTATTCAAATATAATAACCATGCTATTATTATATTTAAACACTAGAGAATGTCGTTGGTAATTAATGGGGGAAGGTAAGGTGAAAAAGATAGCTGCTATATCATTAATTAGTGTTTTTCTTATGTCTGGTTGTGCTGTGCATAATGATGAGACAAGTATCGGTAAATTTGGCCTTGCATATAAAAGTAATATTCAGCGTAAACTCGATAACCAATACTACACCGAAGCCGAAGCTTCTTTAGCCAGGGGTAGAATATCTGGTGCAGAAAATATAGTAAAAAATGATGCAACTCATTTCTGTGTTACTCAGGGCAAAAAAATGCAGATAGTTGACCTGAAGACAGAAGGTGCAGGATTACATGGCGTCGCTCGTCTGACATTCAAATGTGGAGAGTGAGAATAGATTCAAGACTACCATGCACATATTTATTTTATCTGTGATGGGATATTCTTCAACACTATTATTGAATGTGAGTATTAATGACAAACAGATAGATGAAACTAAAGCAGAATTTTTATTTTATGCAGCCATCAGAAAATGATGTCAAAAATATTCCAATGCTTTAGGTTCATTTTTTGGTAAGCGTCAAACATGCGCGTTCTGGCTATGCGTAACCGGAACCTGTGCGAGCACGATGTCGATAAGTGAAAAGCATCGTGCTATGAAGGAGGATTCTATCGATGTGGTCAATGGAAGACGGTGACCAGGGATAGGGCTTATGCATAAAAAATAAGCCCGTGTAAGGGAGATTACACAGGCTAAGGAGGTGGTTCCTGGTACAGCTAGCATTTTATGGGTTATGTTTTTCAGCGAAACGGATGATAACCTTAATAAATGCAGCTGTATGTGATCGGTTTCTAAGAATTTTCCATCCGGGAAAAATAATCGAAATTAATCACTTACCGTGGGGGTTACGCGTGGTTTCCCCGGAGAAATTACGCATCAGCAGCGCGTAATTTAGCTCAAGATCCTGCGGCACCGGGAGCCACACAGTATAACCATCGCCTGGTGCGACCGGCATTGCTTCACCTTTGGCGTTTTCCATGTGCTCAAGGGTAAAGTTAATGTTGCCTTGCGGCGTCATCAGCTCAAGGCTGTCGCCAACGGAGAATTTATTTTTCACCGCTACCGCCGCGAGCTCCCCCTTGCGCTCACCGGTAAACTCACCAACAAACTGCTGACGGTCAGAAACCGAATAACCGTATTCGTAGTTCTGATAATCGTCGTGGGTATGACGACGCAGGAAACCTTCGGTATAGCCACGATGCGCCAGACCTTCCAGCGTTTCCAGCAGGCTGGTATCGAACGGTTTGCCCGCAGCGGCGTCATCGATAGCTTTACGGTAAACCTGCGCGGTGCGTGCGCAATAGTAGAAAGATTTGGTACGGCCTTCGATTTTCAGCGAATGCACGCCCATTTTGGTCAGGCGTTCAACATGGGCGATGGCGCGCAGATCTTTCGAGTTCATGATGTAAGTGCCGTGCTCATCTTCAAACGCGGTCATATACTCGCCCGGACGCTGGGCTTCTTCGATCATAAACACTTTGTCGGTTGGCGCGCCGATACCCAGCGTCGGCTCAACATTTTGCACCGGAATCGGCTCGTACTTGTGTACGATGTTGCCGACGTCATCTTCTTTCCCTTCCTGGACGTTATACTCCCAGCGGCAGGCGTTGGTGCAGGTGCCCTGGTTCGGGTCGCGCTTGTTGATATAGCCAGAGAGCAGGCAGCGACCGGAGTAGGCCATGCACAGCGCGCCGTGAACGAAGATTTCGATCTCCATATCCGGCACCTGATTGCGGATCTCTTCAATCTCTTCCAGTGACAGTTCGCGAGAGAGGATCACGCGGGTCAGACCCATTTGCTGCCAGAATTTCACCGTCGCCCAGTTTACGGCGTTAGCCTGTACCGAGAGGTGGATTGGCATTTCCGGGAAGTGCTCACGCACCAGCATAATCAGCCCTGGATCGGACATAATCAGCGCATCCGGCCCCATTTCCACCACCGGTTTCAGGTCACGGATAAAGGTTTTCAGCTTGGCGTTGTGCGGTGCAATGTTGACCACGACATAAAACTTTTTCCCCAGCGCGTGGGCTTCATTGATGCCGAGCTGAAGATTTTCGTGGTTGAATTCGTTGTTGCGTACACGCAGGGAGTAACGCGGCTGGCCCGCATAAACAGCATCTGCGCCATAAGCGAAAGCGTAACGCATATTTTTCAGCGTTCCCGCCGGGGAAAGGAGTTCCGGTTTAAACATAATTCTCTCGTTCTGATGACAGGTCAGAGCCGCTTCACCTGATGAAGCGGTTAGGGGAGTGCCCCCACTTTAAGGGCGGGCATTGTAGCGCTGTGGGGGTAACTGGTAAAGCGCCGGACGCCAACAACCTACGCCCGGCATCGTAATTACGTATTGTCTTTCACCGTCTGGCTTGTGCCATTTACTTTAACGGAGGCTATTCCGGTTTCACGAGATTGCGCGGTGGCATACATCTGGCTGGAGCCGATAATTTGATGATTGGCGGCTTTCAGATTGAAATAGAATTTGCCATTGCTTGCCGTTTTTTTCTCATAGCGTTCTTCTTGCGGGCTGTTGCTACGCACCGACGCGATGCCCTTTTCCGCAGAGGCTTTTGAGGTATACAGCTCGCTGGTGAGGATAGTCTCACCATTGCCCGCTTTTAGCACAAACCGGAACTGATTATCACTGCTCTTACTGAGTTCAAACCAACCAGCCATAATGACTCCTTGATTGAAATTGCGTATCGAAAACAGCATCTAAAGGTACTGTTTGCCAATTAAAGTATGAGCGATTTTCTGGTGCCTGCCAGGGCGGAGAGATAATGTCAGTTTGCTGACCATGCGTGGGATAATGTTGCCGGATCTGGTCTGAAGGCCATCTCCGGCAGGTAAAAATGTTAAACGATGCGGCAGGCGTCGGCTTCCCAGCGGTAACCGACGCCGTAAACGGCGCGGATAAATGACTGTTCGGCGTCGAGAGATTCCAGCTTGCGGCGCAGGTTTTTAATGTGGCTGTCGATGGTACGGTCGGTTACCACGCGGTAGTCGTCATAAAGATGGTTCAGCAACTGCTCGCGGGAGAACACTTTTCCTGGTTCATGAGAGAGCGTTTTCAGCAGACGAAATTCTGCAGGCGTCAGGTCAAGCATTTTACCGCGCCAGGAAGCCTGAAAACGACCTTCGTCGATAATCAACGGGCTTTCAGCATCCTGTTGCTGCAACTCGCGCTGCGGTTTGCAACGGCGCAAAATGGTTTTGACGCGCGCTACCACTTCCCGTGGGCTGTACGGCTTGCAGATATAATCATCTGCGCCAATCTCCAGTCCGAGCAGGCGGTCGATCTCTTCGATTTTTGCTGTCACCATCACGATCGGAATGTCAGAAAAACGACGAATCTCCCGACACAGCGTCAGGCCATCGGTGCCAGGGAGCATCAGATCCAACAGTATCAGATCCGGTGGTGTCTGGCGCACATATGGCAGTACCTGATCGCCGTGGCTAATCAACGTTGGCGCATAGCTCGCAGCACGCAGATAATCAATGAGCAACTGCCCCAGCTTCGGTTCATCTTCCACGATCAAAATACGCGGTGTGTTTTCGTCGATTGGTAACTCGGTCATACTTCTCTCTGTAAATCCCGTTCCAGCGGTAACTCTACTGTAATGCTAAGCCCGCCAAAAGGCGAATGGGCGGCAATAATGCGGCCGTTATGTGCTTCAACAATGTTCAGGCAAATCGCCAGCCCCAGCCCGGAACCACCGCTGGCGCGGTTGCGGGAACCTTCGGTGCGATAAAAACGTTCAAACAATTTTTGTAGCTGATCGTCACTGACACCCGGCGCACTGTCGGCAAAGGTCAGGCGCACCGTTTTGTCGTGCTGCTCGGCAGAGATTTTCAGGCTGCCGCCGCTGTCAGTGTAGCGCAGGCTATTTTCCAGTAAGTTATTGAACAACTGCATTAAACGATCGCGATCGCCAAATACGGTAATACTGTCTGGCAGGGAAAATTGCAATTTCAGGCCACGGCTGGCGAATCGTTCGCGAAATGCGCCTCCCGCCACTTCCAGCAGTGGGATCAAATCTACCGGTGCTTTTTGATAGGCGAGAGCGCCTTCATCAGACATAGACAATTGATGGAGATCGTCAACCAGTTTTGTCAGTGTTCCGACTTCTGCCTGTAAAGAAGCCAGCGTCTCCGGCGTGAATTTACGCACACCATCCTGAATGGCTTCCAGTTCGCCGCGCAGTACTGCTAAAGGCGTGCGCAGTTCATGAGAAATATCGGCCATAAAATCGCGGCGCATCTGCTGGTTTTTCTCCAGTGTGCTGGCGAGTTGATTGAAATCCTCTGCCAGTCTGCCCAACTCATCTTCGCTGGTGGGGGCTACGCGAGTAGTGAAATCACCCGCTGCCAGTTTGTGCGTGCCATCCACCAGTCGTTTTACCGGAGCCAGCAAACCGCGCGCCAGTGGGAATGTCGCCAGCGCCGCTAATAAGGTAGATAAAGCCACAATCAGCCAACTGGTTTGCCGCTGTTGTCTGTCAAAATTGATATCAGTATTACGGGTCAGTCGTTCAACAGGGGAGGCGATCACCGCGCCAACTTCCGCACCATTGACCATAATGGGCCGCCGTGTGCCGTCGGGTGGAACTGGTGCTCGCGGGCCAACCAGCACTTTATTATTTTGATCAACCACCCAAAATTGCGTGCGCCAGCCGTGTGGTGGCATACCGGGGCCGGGCTTATCTTCGTTGTTATCATGCTCCAGTGAACGTAGGATCTGAAATACAAAGCGATCGTTATTACGCAGGAAGCGCCAGTTCCCGTGCTGGGCGTACTGCTCACCAAGCGCATCGCCGAGCATTTGCAGCCGTTGTTCATTACCATGCTTGATGTAATCGATAAAGCCGCGCTCAAAACTGATACGTACCGCCCAGTGCATCGTGATCAATAAGACAATGCAGGTAGCGAAAATCGCCAGAAACAGTTTGCCGGTAATACCGGGTCGCCAGAACTTCATTGCACGCTCCTTTTTCGCCGTGAAATAGCTACATTTTGATGCGTATCGCTCGGCACTCTGGCGAAGACAAACGCCGGAAGGGCGATGATAAACGCCATGCTAAGCCAGGTGTACATAAAGACGGTTTGTGTGGTGCCGCTGTCGACGCTGACATGCTGCGAACCAAAAAGTCCCAGCAACAGCCCGGCGATGGTGACGCCAATACTCATCGACAATTGCATAATCATCGACAGCAGACTGTTGCCGCTGCTCGCCAGGTTGTCCGGGAGATCTTTCAGCGTCAGGGTGTTCATGGAGGAGAAACGCGTCGAGTTGACCATTCCTTGTAAAAACAGGACGAACGGCAAAACGTAGTACCAGCCCAGCAGAGCGGTAGTCATAAACAACAGGGTGACCAGCGACAGGCCCAGCGTGGTCGCCACCAGTACCCGACGATAACCAAAGCGATTCACTACCTGTACCACAATTCGCTTCATTCCCATGCTGCCGAGTACCATCGGGATCATCATCAGTCCGGCATGAAACGGCGAGAAACCGAGGCCAATTTGCAGGAAAACCGGTGTCATAAAGGGCAACATGCCACTGCCAATACGTCCGGCAAAGCTCCCCGCCAGGCCCAGCGAAAAGGTACGAGTGCGGAACAGTTTCAGACTGAACAGGGCGCGGTTGTTATTTTGGGCGTGCAGCAGATAAAGCACCAGTGCTACCACGCCAACTGCGACCAGGCCAGCAATCGCCAGCGGCGAGAAATCTGTACCTTTACTGCCGTCCAGCGCCAGGGTTAATACCGCCATGCCAACCGCCAGCAACAGAAAGCCGGAGAGATCAAAGCGCCGCGTCTGCATGGTGTAGTTCGGCATTAACATCAGTGTGGCGATCGCCCCAATAATCCCCACCGGAATGTTGATCAAAAAGATCCAGTGCCACGATGCGTACTCCACCAGCAGACCGCCGAGCGCCGGGCCAAGCAGCGGCCCGACCTGACCGGGCAGCGTGACAAAGGTCATCGCCGCCATATATTGCTCGCGCGGTACGGTTTTCATCACCGTCAACCTACCGACCGGCACCATCATCGCGCCGCCAACGCCCTGTAACGCGCGTGCCAGCAACAGTTCGTTCAGCGTGCCGGAAAGCGCGCAAAACAGTGAACCGAGAGTAAACAGCACGATGGCGGTAAAGAAAATATTGCGCACGCCGACTTTGTCCGCCAGCCAGCCGCTGGCGGGCAGCATCACCGCCACGGTCAGTACATAAGAGACAATGACCATGTGCATATGCAACGGACTTTCCCCGAGGCTTTGCGCCATTGAGGGAAGCGCGGTGTTAACGATGGTGGTGTCCAGCGACTGCATAAAGAAGCCGAAAGCCACAATCCACAATTGCCAGCGGGTGCTGTCGGGAAGATCTGTCATTTACTCGGTTACCGCTTGTTTAGGTTTACGCGAAAAACGCAGCCGCAGACGGTCGAAAAAGAGATACACCACCGGCGTGGTATACAGCGTCAGAAGCTGGCTCATGACCAGACCGCCGACAATGGTGATCCCCAATGGTTGCCGCAACTCCGAGCCGTCACCGCCCGACAATACCAGCGGCAGCGCACCAAACAGCGCCGCCAGGGTAGTCATCATAATCGGGCGAAAACGCAGCAGACAGGCCTGGAAAATAGCTTCCTGCGGCGTCAGGTTACCGTGCCGTTGGGCTTCAAGCGCAAAATCGACCATCATAATGGCGTTTTTCTTCACGATGCCGATTAATAACATGATCCCTATCAGCGCAATTAGGCTGAACGGGGCATTGAACAGCTCCAGCGCCAACAGCGCTCCGACGCCCGCCGAGGGTAGGGTGGAGAGAATCGTCAGTGGATGCACATAACTCTCGTAAAGGATACCCAGTACGATATATACCGTGGCGATGGCGGCGATAATCAGGATCACCTGTGAGTTCATCGTCTCCTGGAACACTTGCGCTGTTCCGGCAAAACTGCCGCGCACCGTCGAAGGCACACCAAGCTGGGTCATTGCGCGATCGATCGCCGCACTGGCGTCCGAGAGCGATTTCCCGGTCGGCAGGTTGAACGAAATGGTCGAGGCCGCCGATAATCCCTGATGATTCACCGACAGTGGAGCGTTCGCCGGTTGCCATTTAGCGAAATACGACAGCGGGATCGCTTTTCCTTCGTTATTGATAACGAACATTTTTTCCAGTGCACTGATGTCCTGGGTATAGCGCGGATCAACTTCCATCACCACTTTGTACTGGTTCATCGGCTGGTAAATGGTCGAGATTTGCCGCTGACCGAAGGCGTTATTTAACAGGCTGTTGGCGGCTTGCACGTCAATTCCCAATCGCGCCATAGTGTCGCGATCGTAAATAAGGTTCATCTCCGCGCCATTATCTTCCTGGTCGGAGTTAACATCAGCCAGCTCTGGCAATGTCGCCAGTTTTTTGCGGATTTTTGGCTCCCATTCGCGCAGTGCCGCCAGATCGTCGGACAATAATGTGTACTGGTAGCTGGCGTTAGCCTGACGTCCGCCAACGCGAATATCCTGTACCGCCATCAGGAACAGATTCGCTCCCGGTTCTTTCGCCAGTTTTTTACGCAAGCGATCGATAATCTGTTGGGCCGTTTCGCTCCGCTCGCCGCGTGGTTTAAGGGTGATAAACATCATTCCACTGTTCACCCGTGAACCGCCGGTAAAGCCGGTGACATTATCCACCGCCGGATCGTCACGGATAATTTTCATGAAGTCCTGCAACTTACCGCGCATCGCCTGAAACGAAATACTCTGGTCAGCCTGTATCCCGCCCATCAGTACGCCGGTGTCCTGCTCCGGGAAGAAGGTTTTCGGGATCGAGATATACAGCCAGATATTCAGCGCAATGGTGCCAAGCAGCACCACGCCCACCAGACGGGTATGATTGAGCACCCATTTCAGCGATTTGCCATAGCCTTGTTGCAGGGCTACCAACATGCGACCAAAGCCACGCAGTCGCTTTTGCTCGCGCGGCTTGCTGGCTTTTAGCATCCAGCCGCACATCATCGGCGTTAACGTCAGGGAAACCAGCAACGAAATACCAATGGCGACAGAAAGCGTCACGGCAAACTCGCGTAACAGGCGACCCGGCAATCCGCCCATCAACAGCAGCGGCAGGAACACCGCCACCAGTGACAGACTCATCGACAGCACCGTAAAGCCGACTTCGCGAGTACCTTGTAGCGCGGCCTGTAGCGGTTTCATCCCTGCCTCCAGATGACGGGCAATGTTTTCCAGCACCACGATGGCGTCATCCACCACAAAGCCAGTGGCGATGGTGAGCGCCATTAACGAAAGATTATTGAGACTGAAACCACACAGGTACATCGCCGCAAACGTACCAATCAGCGAAACCGGCACCGCAACGGCGGGAATAATGGTGGCGCGACCTGAACGCAGGAACAAAAACACCACCAGAATCACCAGCGCCACCGAGATAATCAGCGTCTGCTCAACCTCTTCCAGCGACGCGCGGATAGTAGGGGAGCGATCCTGGGCAATTTGCAGATCAATTGCTGCCGGGATGGTGGATTGTAATTCCGGCAGACGGGCGCGGATGCTGTCTACCGTCTGGATAATATTGGCTTCCGGCAGCTTGCGGATCATCAGCAAAATGGCCGGTTTGGCGTTGGTCATCCCGGCGTTGCGCACATCCTGCACCGAATCGGTCACCGTCGCCACATCGCCCAGACGAACCGCGCCGCCGTTGTTGTAATGAATAATCAGCGGCTGATATTCAGCGGCGGTTTTCAGTTCATCGTTAGTCTGGATCTGCCAGCGGTGAGTATCATCTTCCAGCGCCCCCTGCGGTTTACGCACGTTGGCATTGCTGATGGCGGTGCGCACATCGTCCAGCGACACGCCCTGATTAAACAGCGCTTGCGGGTTCAGCCCGACGCGTACGGCGGGCAGCGAGCTGCCGCCAACATCGACATCACCGACACCGTCGATTTGCGAAATCGTCGGAGCCAGCTGTGTCGAGGCGAAATCGTACAGTTCACCCTGCGAATAAGTATCGGATGTCAGCGTGAGGATCATAATTGGCGCATCCGACGGGTTCGCTTTGCGATAGGTCGGACGGCTGGGCATCCCGCTGGGTAGCAGACTTTGCGCGGCGTTGATCGCCGCCTGCACATCGCGCGCTGCGCCGTTGATATCCCGGTCAAAATCAAACTGCAAAATAATGCGCGTGCTGCCGAGCGAACTGCTGGAGGTCATTTCGCTGACTCCGGCAATGCGCCCAAGTGAGCGCTCCAGCGGCGTGGCAACGGAAGACGCCATTGTTTCTGGTGACGCACCGGGCAGCGAGGCGCTGACCATGATCACCGGAAAATCGACCTGCGGCAGCGGGGCGACTGGCAGCATACGGAAACCCAGTATGCCGCACAGGGTAATGGCGACCGACAGTAAAATCGTCGCCACCGGGCGGTAAATGAAGAGGGCAAAAAACTTCACTTACGCCTCCTCTTCATGACGGGCAAAGCGGCTTTTGGTCCACAATGCCAGACGGTCGAACAGCAGATAAATCACCGGCGTGGTAAACAGCGTCAGCACCTGGCTGACAATCAGACCGCCGACCATGCCGATACCTAACGGACGACGCAGTTCCGCGCCGACCCCGGTACTCAACATCAGCGGCAGCGCACCAAGCAGAGCCGCCAGAGTGGTCATCAGGATCGGACGAAAACGCAACAGACAAGCCTGGTAAATAGCTTCGCGCGGCGACATGCCTTGCTCGCGCTCAGCAGCCAGCGCGAAGTCGATCATCATGATGGCGTTCTTCTTCACGATACCGATCAGCAAAATAATGCCGATAATGGCAATCACATCCAGTTCGCTACCGGCAATCATTAACGCCAGCAGCGCGCCGACCCCTGCGGTGGGTAGCGTCGAGAGAATGGTGATCGGGTGAATAAAGCTCTCGTACAGAATGCCGAGCACGATATACATCGCCACCACCGCCGCGACAATCAGCCAGACAGTGCTGCCCAGCGCCGACTGGAAGGCGAGGGTGCTGCCCTGGAACTGCGTGGTGATATCCACCGGCAGATTCAGCGTCTTCTCTGTGTCCATAATCGCCTGCACCGCATCGCCCAGCGAATAGTTATCCGGCACGTTAAAGGAGATAGTCGTTACCGGGAACTGATCCAGATGGTTGATGGAAAGCGGCGCAAAACGCTGCTCAATTTTGGCAATTGAGCTTAACGGCACCACGCCACCGTCGCTGCTGGTCAGGCGAATGGTATCCAGCGCCGCGAGGCCTGGGGTATTTTCGGTGTTGTGTTCCAGTACCACGCGATACTGGTTAGCCTGAGTATAAATAGTGGAAATCAGTCGCTGACCAAACGCGTTGTACAGGGCGTTATCGACATCCGCCATGCTGATCCCCAGGCGGCTGGCGCTGTCCCTGTCGACATTGACATACGCCACCAGCCCTTTGTCCTGCCAGTCGCTGGAGACATCAGAAAGCTGTGGCAGCTGCTGGAGTTTTTCCATCAACTGTGGCACCCAGGTACTGAGCGCATCCAGTGACGTGGCCTGCAAGGTAAACTGGTACTGGGTGCGGCTGACCTGAGTATCAATAGTCAGGTCCTGCGTTGGTTGCAGGAAGAGATCGACGCCCGGCACTTTATCCACCGCCGTTTGCAGACGGGCGATGACTTTTTGCACCCGGTCATCTCGTTCATCCAGTGGTTTGAGATTGATCTGTAAACGCGCACTGTTCAGCGACGGGTTAGTGCCATCAACGCCAACAAATGAGGTCAAACTTTGCACTGCCGGATCCTGCAAAATCACGTCCGCGACCTGGCGTTGCCGCTGGGCCATATTCGCAAAGGAGCTGGATTGCGGTGCCTGCAAAGTGCCCTGAATAATGCCGTTGTCCTGCACCGGGAAGAAACCTTTCGGAATGAATACCCACAGCAGCACGCTAAGCAGCAGCGTGCTGAGCGCCACGCTTAAGGTCAGCCACGGATGATTCAGCACTTTCGCCAGTCCACGACCATAGGCGGCGATTATCCTGTCGAACATTTTCTCCGAGGCACGGGAGAAGCGGTTCTGTTTACGCAGCGACTCCTGGCTGAGCATCCGCGCGCACATCATCGGTGTCAGGGTCAGCGACACCACCGCCGAGATCAAAATCGCGACTGCCAGGGTAATAGCAAATTCGCGGAACAGTCGCCCGACGATATCGCCCATAAACAGCAGGGGGATCAACACCGCAATCAGCGAGAAGGTCAGCGAGATAATGGTAAAGCCGATTTCACCCGCGCCTTTGAGCGCCGCCGCCAACGGTTTTTCGCCTTTTTCGATATAGCGGGAAATGTTCTCGATCACCACGATGGCGTCATCGACCACAAATCCGGTGGCGATGGTTAGTGCCATCAGCGTCAGGTTATTGATTGAAAAATCGAGAAACACCATGACCGCGAAGGTGCCGATTAACGACAGCGGCACTGCGACGCCGGGAATGATGGTCGCCGGAATATTGCGCAAAAACAGGTAGATAATCATGACTACCAGCGCGATAGCCATCATCAGCTCAAACTGGGTATCGTCGACCGATGCGCGGATATTGGTGGTACGGTCAGAAAGTACCGTCACCTTCACCGATTTCGGCAGACTCTCGGTGAGCTGTGGTAGCATCTGCCGGATGCTGTCGGCGGTGGAGATAATGTTAGCACCGGGCTGGCGCTGAACATTCATCACAATGGCCTGTTCTTTGTTCGCCCACGCGCCGAGCCAGCTGTTTTCTGCTCCTTGCTCTACAGTAGCGACATCGCCAAGACGAATTGGTGCGCCGTTCTGATAAGCGATAATCAACTGACGATACTCTTCTGCCGATTGCATCTGGTCGTTCGCGGAAAGCGTGACCGCGCGAGAAGGGCCGTCAAGGCTCCCTTTCGCTGAGTTAACGTTCGCGCCAGTAATAGCGGTGCGCACACTTTCGCTGGTCAGGCCGAGAGCGGCAATTGCCTGAGCGTTGAGTTTTACGCGTACCGCCGGACGCTGCCCGCCGGAAAGTGTGACCAGCCCTACGCCGGAAATCTGCGAGATTTTCTGCGCGACGCGGGTTTCCACCATATCTTCCACCTGCGTCATCGGCATGGCGGTTGAGGTGACAGCGAGCGTCATGATCGGTGGATCTGCCGGGTTCACTTTGCTGTAAACCGGCGGGTTAGGCAGATCGCTCGGTAGCAGGTTGGTCGCAGCGTTAATCGCGGCCTGCACTTCCTGCTCGGCGACATCCAGCGGCAATGTTAGCTGGAACTGTAAAGTGATAACTGACGCACCGCCGGAACTTTGCGACGACATCTGTTTCAGGCCAGACATCTGCCCGAACTGGCGTTCGAGCGGCGCGGTAACGGCAGAGGTCATGACATCCGGGCTCGCACCTGGATAAAGCGTGACCACCTGAATGGTTGGATAGTCCACTTCCGGCAGCGCCGAAACGGGCAGGGCGCGATAACCGATAATCCCGGCGAGTAAGATCGCCACCATCAGCAGCGTGGTGGCGACAGGACGCATAATAAACAGGCGCGACGGGCCGCCTGTGCTGCTCGGGGGTAACACCTGCATCAGGAGCGTGCTCCTTTTTTCGCGTATTCGCGGCTGGTGGCTTTCTCTTCCGGAGTAGTGGCGCTCTGGGCTTCCACCACTTCCACTTTCGCCCCTTCGGTCAGGCGATCAATGCCGTCCGTCACTACGCGGTCGCCCGCAGAAATACCTGCGCGGATCACCACTTTCTGACTGTCCTGAATGCCCGGTGTCACCAGATGTTTGCTGACTTTGTTTTCGCTATTCAGTACCCAGACAAAATGGCCTTCGTTGCCCATTTGCAGAGCGGCGGTGGGGATCACCACGGCGTTTTGTTCGGTGTCGACTAACATGCGCGCGTTAACAAACTGATTGGGAAACAGCGCATCATCCTGATTATTAAAGCGTGCTTTCACTTTAATCGTACCGGTAGTGGCATCGATTTGGTTATCAAGGCTTAACAGCGTGCCTTCACTTAACTTCTTCGAGTTGGTGCGATCCCAGGCTTCTACCACCAGCGGTTTTCCGGCTTTTTGTGCCTGTACAACGGTGGCGATATCGCTTTCCGGCAGAGTAAAGACCAGATCGATAGGATGTGTTTGGGTGATCACCACAATCCCGGTGGTGTCGCCACTGGAGATTTGGTTACCAACATCAACCTGCTTGAGACCAACGCGACCATCAACTGGTGCGGTGATACGGCTCCAGTCGAGTTGCAATTGCGCGCTGGCGACGCTTGCTTCATCAGCCTTAATGGTACCTTCGGTTTCACTGACCAGCGCTTGTTGGGCATCCAGTTCCTGACGAGATACGAGATTGGTTTTTGCCAGTTGTTGATAACGCGCCAGGTCACGGCGGGCGTTGGCGAGCGTGGCTTTATCTTTTGCCAGTTGGCCCTGGGCTTGTGCTAATGCAACTTTGAACTGGCTTGGGTCAATTTCTGCCAGTAAATCGCCTGCTTTGACCTGCTGGCCTTCCTGGAAATGTAACGCCATCAGTTGACCGTCCACGCGGCTGCGCACCGTAACAGTATTAGCGGCGGTAATGGTGCCAAGCCCGGTGAGGTAACGCGGAACAGCCTGTTCTACTGCGGTCGCCGCCTGAACCGGAGCTAATGGGCCGGCACGCATACCACGGCGACCACCCGCTGGCGATTGCTGCGCTTGTTTCGTCGCCCCTGGGGTTGCACTCTGGGAGTCATTGCGGCCTTGCCAGAACCAGAATGCGGCGATGGCGGCGATAACCACCACGATTACGATTACCCAACGGGATTTATAACTGCCTTTCATCGTTAAGAGTTTCTCTTCCTGAAACGTTTCGCGGAATGATACTAGTGTAGCCAGCCAATAAGGGAGAAAAATGGAGGAATTATGAAACACTGTCGGGAATCGTCTGAATGACGGGCACTTTTGCGAGCACGCATCCAGTAATAACACATGAAACTATTTTATCTACGCGTTAGCGATAGACTGCTTGCATGGCGAAAGGAGATAAGCCGACGATTTCAGCGGGACGCTGAAACGGGAAAGCCCCTCCCGAGGAAGGGGCCTTAAATAAGGAAAGGGTCATGATGAAGATACTCATCATCGTGGTGCTCTTAGTGATTAGCTACCCAGCATACTAAGACTACCAGGGCAGGGGAAACCCCGCTCTACCCTCACTCCTGAAAGTATGCCTTCACGGTCCAATTGTCAATCCGCAGACTTTGCAGTCTGCGATCCTGCCAGCAAATATTCTTTGCGAGTCGTTACGCAATAATCACACTTGAAACTATTTTATCCGCAAGTCAGCGATAGACTGCATACAGGGCGAAAGGAAGTAAGCCGACGATTTCAGCGGGACGCTGAAACGGGAAAGCCCCTCCCGAGGAAGGGGCCTTAAATAAGGAAAGGGTCATGATGAAGCTACTCATCATCGTGGTGCTCTTAGTCATTAGCTGGCCAGCTTACTAAGACTACCAGGGCGGGGGAAACCCCGCTCTACCCTTACTCCTGAAATTATGTCACTCCGCCCTTAGTGTCAATCGACGGCTCTCCGTTCTTGCGAGGCGAATAGCAAAATTTTCTGCGCCGCCGGGCCTAATTCTGAAAGTTTCTTCGTTTGCTCTTATTTCATTATTGCAATCGGTATGATACCGGACCTCAATAATTCTCTAAGAAAGGATTTCTTATGAGCGAACAAATCACGTTTGCCACCAGCGATTTTGCCAGTAACCCGGAACCACGTTGCCCCTGCATTTTGCTGCTGGATGTTTCTGGTTCTATGAACGGTAGACCCATTAATGAACTTAACGCCGGATTGGTTACCTTTCGCGATGAGCTGCTTGCCGATTCGCTGGCCTTAAAAAGAGTGGAACTCGGCATTGTGACGTTCGGCCCGGTGCATGTGGAACAACCCTTTACCAGCGCCGCTAATTTTTTCCCGCCCATCCTGTTTGCCCAGGGCGATACACCAATGGGCGCTGCCATTACCAAAGCCCTGGATATGGTTGAGGAGCGGAAACGTGAATATCGTGCCAATGGTATTTCCTATTATCGTCCGTGGATTTTCCTGATCACCGATGGCGCACCAACCGATGAGTGGCAGGCTGCCGCCAACAAAGTGTTTCAGGGGGAAGAAGATAAGAAGTTTGCCTTCTTTACCATCGGTGTTCAGGGGGCGGATATGAAGACGCTGGCCCAAATCAGCGTCCGTCAGCCTTTGTCTCTGCAGGGATTACAATTCCGTGAACTGTTTAGCTGGTTATCCAGTTCGCTGCGTTCGGTTTCCCGCTCCACGCCGGGAACGGAAGTTGTGCTGGAAGCGCCAAAAGGCTGGACGTCAGTGTGAGCTGGCGACTGGTCTATGCATCAGCCGTTGGAACGTCGCATATTAGCGCTGATTTGCCTTGCCAGGATGCCTGCCAGATGCAGGTTGCCTGGCTAAATGACCAGCAGCCATTATTGTCGGTATTTGTCGCTGATGGCGCAGGCAGCGTCTCGCAGGGTGGCGAAGGTGCGATGCTCGCCGTCAATGAAGCGATGGCTTATATGTCGCAAAAATTGCAGGGCGGGGAATTGGGGCTTAATGATGTCCTCGCAACGGACATTGTGCTGACCATTCGTCAGCGACTTTTTGCCGAGGCGGAAGCCAAAGAATTAGCGGTTCGCGATTTTGCCTGCACGTTTTTGGGATTGATTTCATCAGCTAATGGCACCTTGATTATGCAGATTGGCGATGGCGGCGTGGTGGTAGATTTGGGGCACGGTTTGCAACTGCCGCTCACGCCGATGGTGGGTGAATATACCAATATGACGCACTTCATTACCGATGAAGATGCCGTTTCCAGACTGGAAACTTTCACCAGCACTGAGCGTGCGCACAAAGTTGCAGCATTTACGGATGGTATTCAGCGACTGGCGTTAAATATGCTGGATAATTCTCCGCATGTGCCTTTCTTTACCCCGTTTTTCAATGGACTGGCGTCAGCAACGCAGGAACAACTCGATTTATTACCTGAATTGTTAAAGCAGTTTTTGTCCAGCCCGGCGGTAAACGAGCGTACGGATGATGATAAAACGTTGGCACTGGCGCTGTGGTTACCATGAAACCCACTTTATATACTGCTACTGGTGAGTGCGTTACGCCAGGCCGTGAACTGGGCAAAGGCGGCGAAGGTGCGGTTTATGATATCGAGGAGTTTGTCGATAGCGTCGCCAAGATTTATCACACGCCGCCACCCGCCTTAAAACAGGACAAACTTGCCTTTATGGCTGCGACAGCTGACGCGCAGTTGTTGAATTATGTCGCCTGGCCGCAGGCAACGCTTCACGGTGGACGAGGCGGAAAAGTTATCGGTTTTATGATGCCAAAAGTTTCTGGTAAAGAACCGATTCATATGATCTATAGCCCGGCACATCGTCGCCAGAGTTACCCTCATTGTGCGTGGGATTTTCTACTCTATGTTGCGCGCAATATTGCTTCATCTTTTGCTACTGTTCATGAGCACGGGCACGTCGTGGGTGACGTAAACCAGAACAGCTTTATGGTAGGTCGCGACAGCAAAGTGGTGTTGATTGATAGCGACTCCTTTCAGATTAATGCCAATGGTACACTGCATTTATGCGAAGTCGGCGTGTCGCATTTTACGCCGCCAGAGCTGCAAACCATGCCATCATTTGTCGGCTTTGAACGCACAGAAAATCACGATAATTTTGGCCTTGCGTTGCTGATATTTCACATCTTGTTTGGTGGGCGGCATCCTTATTCCGGTGTACCGCTTATCTCTGATGCAGGTAATGCGCTGGAGACGGATATTGCCCATTTCCGTTATGCCTACGCCTCAGATAATCAGCGACGTGGTTTAAAACCGCCGCCACGATCGATTCCGCTGTCGATGTTACCGGGCGATGTTGAAGCCATGTTTCAGCAGGCATTCACGGAAAGTGGCGTGGCAACCGGGCGTCCGACGGCAAAAGCGTGGGTAGCGGCACTTGATTTACTACGCCAACAGTTAAAGAAATGTACCGTTTCGGCAATGCATGTTTACCCCGCTCATTTGACTGACTGCCCGTGGTGTGCGCTGGATAATCAAGGCGTTATCTATTTTATTGATCTCGGCGAAGAGGTCATTACCACCGGCGGTGATTTTGTGCTGGCGAGAGTCTGGGCGATGGTGATGGCATCAGTAGCACCGCCAGCATTGCAACTGCCATTACCCGATCATTTCCAACCGACTGGCAGGCCGCTTCCTTCAGGCCTGTTACGGCGCGAATACATCATTCTGATTGAGATCGCACTGTCAGCGTTATCGCTGTTGCTTTGCGGCCTTCAGGCAGAACCGCGTTATATTATTTTGATTCCTGTGCTGGCGGCTATCTGGATTATTGGCAGCCTGACAAGCAAAGCGTACAAAGCAGAAATCCAGCAACGCCGTGAGGCGTTTAATCGCGCGAAAATGGACTATGACCATTTAGTCAGCCAGATCCAGCAGTTGGGCGGGCTGGAAGGTTTTATCGCCAAACGGGCGATGCTCGAAAAAATGAAGGACGAAATTCTCGGGTTACCGGAAGAAGAGAAACGCGCTCTGGTAGCACTTCACGACACCGCAAGGGAACGGCAGAAGCAGAAGTTTCTGGAGGGATTTTTTATTGATGTTGCCTCTATTCCCGGCGTTGGCCCTGCGCGTAAAGCGGCGTTACGGTCCTTTGGTATTGAAACAGCAGCGGATGTTACCCGACGGAGCGTTAAGCAAGTAAAAGGTTTTGGTGATCATCTGACCCAGGCGGTTATCGACTGGAAAGCGAGCTGTGAACGCCGTTTTGTGTTCAGGCCGAACGAAGCGGTAACGCCTGCAGACAGACAAGCGGTAATGGCAAAAATAGCCGCCAAACGACATCGGCTGGAATCGGCGCTGACTGTCGGCGCGACAGAGTTGCAGCGATTCCGCCTTCATGCGCCAGCACGGACCATGCCGTTGATGGAACCGCTACGTCAGGCGGCAGAAAAACTGGCTCAGGCGCAGGCAGATTTAAGCCGTTGCTGAGCCATTTTTCAATTAACGAAACACCACTTCCGCCCAGCGTGCCAGCCCGGCGGTGACGGAGCCAAAGTCATCGCCGCCTGCAACCGGAATGCCCGGTAACTGTTCTGCCAGCGCTTTTTTAATCAGCGGCGAACGGGCGCTACCGCCGGTCAGGTAGATAACGTCCGGTTTTTCCTGGGCGTTATCCAGCGCCAGTTGCACCTGTTCCAGAATCCGCGCCAGTGGCTGGCTGAGGGCGCTTTCCAGCCCTTGCTGGCTAATCAGCGTAGCCAGTTCATCGCTGATAAACGGCAGTGAGGCGCGGGTTTCCGCTACACTTGAAAGGGCGATTTTGCTCTCTTCTGCGCTACGCACCAGGCGATAGCTTAAACGCTGACGCCAGACTTTCTGTAACAGGGCCACTTTTTCCGGTTCACGGGCATCGCGTACCAGATCGTTAAGCAGACGACCGTTAGCACTACTGTAGAAATCACTTTGCGCAGGAACGTCGTTGATCGCAACCGCATTCCACCACGGCAGAATCGGCAGGGCGATGCCTTTTTCGGTTTCGCCACCCATGCCCAGTAACGGCATCAGGTTCTTAAACGCCAGTGCGATATCCAGATCGTTACCACCAATACGGCAACCACTATGACCCAGCAGGCTGGCTTCACGATCGAGACGCGAACGCCATTGCGGCCCCATCAGCAGCAATGAACAGTCAGTCGTACCACCGCCGATATCCACTATCAGCACTCGTTTTTCTTCCTGCAAGGTGGCTTCGTAATCCAGCCCAGCCGCGACCGGCTCGTACTGGAATACCACATCCTTAAACCCGGCACGCTTCGCCGCGCGTTCCAGAATCCCTTGCGCCTGGGTGTTTGCTTCATCACCGCCCAGCCCCTGGAAGTTGATCGGGCGACCAATCACCGCCTGAGTAATTGCCTCCGGCAGCTGCGCCTGCGCCTGTTGGCGAATGTGCAACATCATTGCGCAGACCAGATCCTCAAACAGCGCTACCTGCTGCGGTTTTAAGCCGCTGGCACCGAGGAACGATTTTGGTGATTTCACAAACCACACTTCTTCTGGATCATCAATGTACTGTGCCAGTGAGGAAAGACCGAACTGCACGCTTTTCGCCGTAACATCGATATCTTCTTCGCGGTTATAACGAATCGCCCGACGCAACAGCGCCTGCGTTTCATCGTCGTCTGCCGGAACATCATGATGGCGGTACAGCCATTCGCTTACAGCTTCACGCGTTGGCGCGCAAAGCATTGAAGGCAGCAGCGTGCTGTCGTTTTCCATTTTTAGCAAATGCGGTTTACCGTCGCGCATGACCGCCACTGAACAGTTTGCTGTACCGTAATCAAAACCAATAAACACGAAATAATCCCCATGCCGGTGAAGAAGGGGCGTGACTTTAGCGAAATGTTGCCGTCGCGACAACCGGAATATGAAAGCAAAGCGTAACGTCTGAATAACGTTTATGCTGAAAGCGGATTAACAAGGAGATGCGATGTATACCCTGAACTGGCAGCCGCCGTATGACTGGTCGTGGATGTTGGGATTTCTCGCCGCCCGTGCGGTGAGCGGCGTGGAAACGGTCGCGGACAGTTATTATGCCCGTAGTCTGGCGGTAGGCGAATATCGCGGCGTGGTGACTGCTATTCCGGATATAGCCCGCCATACTCTGCACATAAATTTAAGTGCAGGTTTAGAACCTGTTGCCGCTGAGTGTCTGGCGAAAATGAGCCGCCTGTTTGATCTGCAATGTAACCCGCAGATTGTTAACGGTGCGTTGGGCAAGTTAGGCGCGGCGCGGCCAGGATTGCGTTTACCTGGTTGTGTTGACGCTGTTGAGCAGGGCGCGCGGGCGATTTTAGGCCAACTGGTGAGCGTGGCGATGGCGGCAAAATTGACCTCCAGAGTGGCACAGCTTTATGGCGAACGGCTGGATGATTTTCCGGATTATGTCTGCTTCCCCACGCCTCAGCGGCTGGCAGTAGCCGACCCGCAGGCATTAAAAGCGTTAGGTATGCCGTTGAAACGGGCAGAGGCGCTGATTCATCTGGCAAATTCGGCGCTGGAGGGCACCTTACCAATGACAATACCGGGCGACGTAGAACAAGCGATGAAAACGCTGCAAACCTTTCCGGGTATCGGACGCTGGACGGCAAATTATTTTGCTTTGCGTGGCTGGCAGGCGAAAGATGTTTTTCTGCCGGATGATTATCTGATTAAACAGCGATTTCCGGGAATGACACTGGCACAAATCCGCCGTTATGCCGAACGCTGGAAGCCCTGGCGTTCTTATGCGCTGTTGCATATCTGGTATACGGAAGGCTGGCAACCAGACGAAGCATGACGTTGGTCGCCGGATGCGGTGCGAGCGCCTTATCCGGCCTGGGGAATGAGCGATTTGTAGGCCTGATAAGACGCGTTAGCGTCGCATCAGGCAATGGGCAAACGCTCCCTTAGTTAATCGCGAAATAACTTCTATTCACCAGCAAATCCAGCGGTTGGGCATTGGCAATCACATCACCATAAATCAGATCGACGCCGATGCCCGAAAGCGTATCCATCACTAAGGGTAAAACGACTGGCCCGGCGATGGTTTTCATCCCGAGTCGCTGAGCGTGCCCCTGAATAATCGTAATCAGCATCTCATCCATCAAATTACCCTGCACGTTGGCGCATAACTCACCATCAAGTAGCAGGTAATCTGCCATATTTGCTTTCAGCGAGTTGAAGATTTGCAGATCGCGGCCTACCTGACTGAATACGATCCGACATCCCGCCAGCCGCAGTTTTTGCACGCTTTCTGCGTGATCGAAAATCGCTTCTGCCGGAATAATCAGATGTAATAACCGTGCTGGTAGAGGGCTATTTTCCAGCTGCTCAAGCAGTTCATTCACCAGCGTGGCGCTACTCAAACCAGCAACGGAAAGGGGAAGGGCGATGCTTAAGCCTTTACTGGCAACCGCTTTTGCGGCCTGCTGGAAAAAATCGTGGCATACCCGTTGGTCAAGAGCATGGCTAAGTGCCGGATCGCTGAAGCTACGACGAAATGTTTGTTCATCAATAATCTCGCTTTCGCAACTCCAGAGCTTAAGTGAAATCAGCCACAAATTACTTGCTTCCGGGAGCCGTGGCGAAGCGATGCCGTGGGCGATCATCATCAACTGATTCTCTTTAATCATCCGCCACTGTTCATCAAGCGATATCGCTGCCCGTTCGCTATGTGCGGCAGCTTGCTGCGGTTCGTAAATCGTCACCCGGCCCCGGCCACCATTTTTGGAGGCATAACAGGCGATATCAGCCTGCGACATCACTTCAGCTGCCTGATGATTGTTGTCATCAATCAAGGTAATCCCGGCACTGGCACCTACCCGATGCACACGTCCTTCCCATATAAAGTGATAGTCATTCACGGCACTGATAATGCGTGTAGCGATAAAACGAGCGCTTTCAACATTGCAGTCTGGCAGTAGCAGACCAAATTCATCACCACCGAGCCGCGCCAGCACGTCGCTGGAGCGCAGCATACTCAGCATCAACGACGCCAGTTCGCGCAGTAAAGCGTCGCCCGCCGCATGCCCGGCGCTGTCATTCACCGCTTTAAAGCGATCAAGATCGATAAACACCAGGGCATGTCGCTGATGCGTACTGTTTACCGTTTGCAGCAGGATACGCAGTTGCTTCTCAAAACTGGCGCGATTGGCGAGATGCGTCAGTGCATCATGGGAGGCGCTGTAGCTCAGCTGGCGCAGCATTTTGCGTGATTCGGTAACGTCCTGAATCACCAGTACCGAGCCTATATTGCTGCCGTCCAGAGTACTTAACGGCGTAATACTGTAATGCACGTCGTAACTGCCGCCGCTCCGGCAGTGCAATACCACATCTTGTTCGATCGCGGAACGTGAGGTGTCAGCACTGTAAATGTTCTCCATTAATGGTCCGTTGTCGCCAAAAGTAATATGCAACACCGTCAGGAGCGGAACACCTAACGCTTCTTCCTGCGTCCAGCCGCTCATCTTCTCCGCCACTGGATTCATAAAGGTAATTTTCATTGCCATATCAATACAGACCACGGCTTCGCCGATGGAGTCCAGCGTAATGTGCAGGCGCTCTTTTTCCTGAAACAATGCCTCGTTAAGCTGTTTAACCTCCGTCATATCCATATTAATGCCGAGCAGGCGTTCAACTTCGCCTTCTTTATTCAGTACCCGGTTGGCGAGGGCGCGGATATGGCGGATGCCATCTTTCACGGCAATGCGAAATTCCAGTTTAAAGGGCGAGCGTGATTGCAACGAATCACGAATCACTTTTTCGGCGTGCTGGCGATCTTCCGGCAGCACGCACTCGTACCACACCTGCCAGTTCGGTTTGATATGCGGAGGAATTTCATACAGCTCGAACATCCGCTTATCCCAACTAAAAATATTCGGCTTCAGCTCCCACTCCCAGATGCCAATCCCGCCCGCTTCGTTGGCCAGCGTGATGCGCTCCATCAGTTGTTGATTGACCTGTTCGGTGCGTTTTAGCTCGTTAATGTCTTCAATCTGAGCGATAAAATAGAGCGGCGTGCCATCCGTGTGGCGCACCAGTGAGACGGCAAGCAACGCCCAGACAACATCGCCATTGCGGTTGTAGTAACGTTTTTCCATTGAATAGGTGTTTATTTCACCGCTTATCAGCTTTTCAACCTGTTGGAGATCTTTATTGAGATCCTCCGGCCAGGTCAGTTGCTGAAAGGTGAGTCCGCGCAGCTCTTCCTGACTGTAACCGAGAAACTGGCAGAGCGCTTTGTTGGATTGCAGCCATTGTCCCTCGGTGCCCACTAATGCCATGCCGATGGCGGAATATTCCATGGCGTTCCGAAAGCGGGTTTCGCTTTCGGAAATGTGTTTGCGTTCCGCACGAAAGGCATACATCACCATCGTCATGATGTTGGCGGGCAGCAGGATCAGCAAAAACGGTAGCCACGGCATATGGCTCATCAGGTACGTACGCGGCGTAGCAAGCAGGGAGGGATCCGCGGCCATCATCAGCGACACCATCATCACCGTGGTAAGGAAGATCAAAAAGGCTTCCATTCGTGGCAGGCGCACGGCGCTCCACATCAACAGCACAATAATGAAAGTAAAAGGCCACGGCAGATACAGCATCGAAAGCCAGCTTAACGTCAGCGTGATGGCTAACGTGAGCAGCGACTCAAAAAGCAACCTTGGGTTGCGATGGCGCAGTAGATAGTGTGGTTTAAATAACAATCCCAGCGGCACCAGTGCCAGAGCGCCGATGGATTCTGACAGTACCCATATCAAAAATGCCCTGAGAGGATCGTCTCCGGGCGTCAGCAGGACAACCAGAACACCCCCCAACAGAGGCGGAATAATGGCGCTGCCGAGTGCCAGACGCAGCCAGTCAGCCAGATTTTGCAAGGGGTTATACCACGGCAGCAATTTACGTAGCAGCACTGCCCCGACCACGGCTTCAACAATATTGATGGTCGTCCAGGTCATGTTCAGCGAGCTGGTGGAAAAAAGCAGGATGGATGCGGCGATATTTCCCAGCGAGCAGCTCAGCGCAATTCCCGGCCACATGCGCCCGGCATGGCGATAAAACGCCACCATCATGATGGACGTCGGGAACCACAGTGGGGCGAGTTGGGTGCCAAACTGCGAAAGCTCAAGTGAGAAAAGGGTGAAGATAAACGAGACTAAACCTAAACTGACCAGGTGAAGCAGCGGGTGGGGCAGGGCAATTAATACATGCTGTGATTGTTTGCTCATTACCGCTTTATCCGCAAGGCCAGGTCGCCAGTATTCGTTTCTGTGTTTATGCTAGTACAAAAGTTTTACATTTTATATGCGAATTGCTCATAAAGTGACGTAAAGGCGGATAATTTGCGCAACTGCGTATAACATTTTTTACCTTGTATAAAACTGATCAACGTAATTTGCCACCGGGAATTCTTCGTCAACAATTAACTCTGAGCGCGCGGCAACGCTATTCGACTGGTATCAGGCGGATGAAATCCCTATAATTGCCGCGTTTGGCGCTTCGTCGCCCCCTTCCTAACATCCAGGTTAATCAGGTCGCTAAATATATGACTGATCAGTCTCATCAGTGCGTCATTATCGGTATCGCTGGCGCATCGGCTTCCGGCAAGAGTCTTATTGCCAGTACCCTTTATCGTGAATTACGTGAGCAAGTCGGTGATGAACACATCGGCGTAATTTCCGAAGACTGCTATTACAAAGATCAAAGCCATCTGTCGATGGAAGAACGCGTTAAGACCAACTACGACCATCCCAGCGCGATGGATCACAGCCTGTTGCTTGAGCATTTACAAGCGTTGAAACGCGGCTCGGCAATTGACCTGCCGGTTTACAGCTATGTTGAACATACGCGTATGAAAGAAACGGTGACGGTTGAGCCGAAGAAGGTCATCATTCTCGAAGGCATTTTGTTGCTGACGGATGCGCGTTTACGTGACGAACTTAACTTCTCCATTTTCGTTGATACCCCGCTGGATATCTGCCTGATGCGCCGCATCAAGCGTGACGTTAACGAGCGTGGGCGTTCAATGGATTCAGTGATGGCGCAATATCAAAAAACCGTGCGCCCGATGTTCCTGCAATTCATTGAGCCTTCTAAACAATATGCGGACATTATCGTGCCGCGCGGCGGGAAAAACCGCATCGCGATCGATATATTGAAAGCGAAAATAAGTCAGTTCTTTGAATAAGCTTGATAAATTGTGTACCGTTCAGTGATAACCTGGTATGCCCTTGACGTAATTGGCGTTAAGGGAGTGATGCTCGAAAGGAGAAAATGCCATGCGTCTGTGTGACCGAGATATTGAAGCCTGGCTTGATGAAGGCCGTTTGTCGATCAACCCACGTCCGCCAGTGGAGCGTATTAACGGCGCGACGGTGGATGTGCGCCTGGGCAATAAATTTCGTACCTTCCGTGGTCACACGGCAGCGTTTATCGATCTGAGCGGTCCCAAAGATGAAGTGAGCGCCGCGCTTGACCGCGTGATGAGCGATGAGATCGTTCTCGATGAAAGCGAGGCGTTCTATCTTCACCCAGGAGAGCTGGCGCTGGCGGTGACGCTGGAGTCGGTGACGCTGCCAGCCGATCTGGTGGGATGGCTGGACGGGCGTTCCTCACTGGCGCGTCTGGGGCTGATGGTGCACGTCACCGCGCACCGTATCGATCCGGGCTGGTCTGGCTGCATTGTGCTGGAGTTCTACAACTCCGGTAAGCTGCCGCTGGCGCTGCGTCCGGGCATGTTAATTGGTGCGCTGAGCTTTGAGCCGCTTTCCGGCCCGGCGGCGCGACCTTACAACCGCCGTGAAGATGCGAAATATCGCAACCAGCAGGGCGCGGTAGCCAGCCGAATCGATAAAGACTAATTCAGGCCCATTGAGGATACCATGAGACGATTTCTGACGACGCTGATGATACTCCTGGTCGTGCTGGTGGCCGGGTTATCTGCGTTAGTGTTGCTGGTGAATCCGAATGATTTCCGCGACTATATGGTCAAGCAAGTTGCTGCACGTAGCGGTTATCAATTGCAGCTCGACGGGCCACTGCGTTGGCACGTCTGGCCGCAGCTTAGTATCCTCTCCGGGCGAATGTCTCTCACCGCCCAGGGCGCGAGCCAGCCACTGGTTCGAGCAGACAACATGCGTCTGGACGTGGCGCTTTTACCACTACTGAGCCATCAACTGAGCGTTAAGCAGGTGATGCTAAAAGGGGCAGTGATCCAACTGACGCCGCAGACGGAAGCGGTGCGCAGTGAAGACGCTCCGGTTGCACCGCGCGACAATACCTTGCCGGATCTGTCAGACGATCGCGGATGGTCGTTTGATATATCCAGTCTTAAGGTGGCGGACAGCGTTCTGGTGTTCCAGCATGAAGATGACGAGCAGGTGACAATCCGCAATATCCGCCTGCAAATGGAACAAGATCCCCAACATCGTGGCTCATTTGAGTTTTCCGGGCGGGTTAATCGCGATCAGCGCGATCTCACGATATCCCTTAACGGTACGGTGGATGCTTCTGATTATCCGCATGATTTAATGGCGGCTATTGAACAAATTAACTGGCAGTTGCAGGGTGCCGATTTACCAAAACAAGGTATTCAAGGGCAGGGGAGTTTCCAGGTCCAGTGGCAGGAGTCACATAAACGCCTTTCATTTAACCAAATTAGTTTGACCGCCAATGACAGTACGCTGAGCGGGCAAGCACAGGTCACGTTGACAGAGAAACCGGAATGGCAGCTGAGACTGCAATTCCCGCAACTGAATCTTGACAACCTCATCCCCCTTAATGAAACAGCGAATGGTGAGAACGGTGCCGCGCAGCAAGGGCAGAGCCAATCAACGTTGCCGCGCCCGGTCATTTCTTCGCGTATTGATGAACCGGCCTATCAGGGACTGCAAGGCTTTACGGCTGATATTTTGTTGCAGGCCAGTAACGTGCGCTGGCGCGGAATGAATTTTACAGATGTTGCCACGCAAATGACCAACAAGTCGGGTTTGCTGGAAATTACTCAACTGCAGGGCAAACTTAACGGTGGACAGGTTTCACTGCCGGGCACGTTGGACGCGACATCAATAAATCCGCGGATAAACTTCCAGCCACGGCTGGAAAACGTTGAGATTGGTACCATTCTGAAGGCGTTTAACTATCCGATTTCGTTGACCGGAAAGATGTCACTGGCTGGTGATTTCTCCGGTGCTGACATAGATGCCGACGCATTCCGCCATAACTGGCAAGGACAGGCACATGTCGAAATGACCGACACGCGCATGGAAGGGATGAACTTCCAGCAGATGATTCAGCAAGCGGTAGAACGTAATGGTGGTGATGTGAAGGCCGCTGAAAACTTCGATAACGTAACGCGTCTTGACCGCTTTACCACCGATTTGACGTTGAAGGATGGCGTCGTGACGTTAAACGACATGCAAGGTCAATCGCCTGTGCTGGCGCTGACAGGGGAAGGCATGTTGAATCTGGCGGAGCAAACCTGTGACACCCAGTTTGATATTCGGGTCGTGGGTGGCTGGAACGGGGAAAGCAAACTGATTGATTTCCTGAAAGAAACGCCAGTACCGCTGCGGGTTTATGGCAACTGGCAGCAACTTAATTACAGCCTGCAAGTGGATCAGTTACTGCGTAAACATCTACAGGATGAAGCAAAACGCCGTCTTAACGACTGGGCCGAGCGGAATAAAGATTCCCGCAATGGCAAAGATGTGAAGAAGTTGCTGGAGAAGATGTAGGTTACCAGGTGACCTGTCCTGTAGGCCTGATAAGACGCGTAAAGCGTCGCATCAGGCCTACATGCCATCACACCTCGTACTCCATCTCGCCATCCTTATGCAGCGGAATAATCTGTACCTTCTGCACGCGATGGCTTTCCACCTGCAACGTTTTAAGCAAATAATCCCCCACCTGAACTTCTTCGCCAGGTTTTGGAATACGCTGCAAATATTCCATCAATAGCCCGGCAATGGTGTGATATTCACGTTTTTCATCCAGCGGCAGCGGCACATATTGCACCAGATCTTCCAGCGGCATATGGCCATTCGCCGTCCAGGAACCGTCCGCATTCTTCTGAATATCATGGCGGGCGTCGATCTCTTCCACTTCGTTCGGTAAGTTACCGGCAATGGTTTCAGTGACGTCACTTAATGTCACAATCCCTTCCACCGAGCCAAACTCATCCACCACAAAAGCAAAGTGTGTGCGGGCATTACGGAACTGCTCCAGGGCAGGTAACAACGGCAAGGTTTCCGGGAACACCAGCGGCTGACGAATCAACACCCGCAGGTTGAGCGGTTCGCCGCGCAGTGACTGTTGTAACAGGTCGATAACGTGAACAACACCGAGCAAATCTTCTGCGTCATCGCCATCAGTAACAACAAGCCGCGTATGCTGATTTCGCTCCAGTAACTGGCGGATCTCGTCTTCCGGCGCGTTGAGATCGATATGCTCAATATCGTGGCGCGACGTCATAATGCTGCTGACGGTACGCTGGTTAAGATTAAGTACCCGCTCAATCATCCGCCGTTCCTGCGGATTAAAGATCTGCTGGTTACCATGATCCACCAGCATGGACGCGGTTTCGGCGTCCAGTTCCGCATCTTCTTTTTGCCCGCTAAGCAGGCGCATTACCGCTTCGGTAGTCCGCTGGCGCAGTGTCTGGTTAGCGGAAAGAAAACGTCGTCGGTTAAAGATAGCCAACTGATTGAGTGCCTCGATCATCACCGAGAAACCAATGGCAGCGTACAGGTAGCCTTTCGGAATGACGAAGCCGAAACCTTCCGCCACCAGGCTAAAGCCAATCATCAACAGGAAGCTTAAGCAGAGAATAACGATCGTCGGGTGACTGTTAACGAACTGGGTTAACGGCTTGCTGGCCATCAACATCAGGCTGATAGCGATAACCACGGCGGCCATCATGACCAGTAAATGGTCGACCATCCCGACGGCGGTAATCACCGAGTCGAGTGAGAAGATGGCGTCCAGTACCACAATTTGTGTCACCACCCCCCAGAACTTCGCACCTTTGCGTTGGGTGGGGTTATTGCTGTCTTTCCCTTCCAGCCGTTCGTTCAGCTCCATCGTGGCTTTGAACAACAGGAAGAAACCACCAAACAGCATGATTAAATCGCGGGCGCTAAAGGTAAACGAGCGGAAGCTGAACAGCGGTTGAGTCAGGGTGACCAGCCAGGAGATTGACGCCAGCAGTAACAGGCGCATTAACATCGCCAGCAGGAGCCCGGTAACCCGTGCGCGGTCGCGCTGCTTAGGCGGTAGTTTTTCGGCGAGGATGGCAATAAAGACCAGGTTATCAATGCCGAGGACCAGTTCGATCACAATCAGCGTGATTAACCCAGCCCAGATAGACGGATCGGCAATCCATTCCATAGTAAGTACAAAACCTATTCGTTGTATGACAAATGTCACAATTCGATCATGGATAAATCGGGGCAAAAATGCAATGTTGCAGCACTATTTATCTCATATTATTTGAGGGTTATAACCTCACATTATCCCCGAATTATAAGTGGTAATAATAAAGCGTTATTTAAGAAATATCGCATGTGGAAACGCCATATTAAATATTGTCAACCTAAAGAAACTCCTAAAAACCATATTGAATGACACTTAATATAATTCTTAAAAATAGCCAATTGCCGAATTGTTACCTTGCCTGCTATTCCGTTAGCTGTAACACTTCCTCCTGCATTATTGGAGAGCCAATATTCAATTACCATAATGTCACCTTATATTCGGAAATTAATTTCCGCAATAACCCTTTCTCATCAACGACTGTATGCAGAGAGGGTTTGAAAAATTAAGCTAAATCAGTGTATTGGTAGCTAAAAAGCCAGGGGCGGTAGCGTGTCTGGATGCCTGAGAGACCAGTCTGAATTATTCTGTCAATAGCCTGCGGATGAAATCAATTTTTTTAGGACTGATGCCTGTTAAATTTTTATTCAATTAACTGCAAGGTAAATGTGCATGGCGACATTGCTATTAATAGTGCACAGGATAATTACTCTGCCAAAGTGATAAATAAACAATGATGAAATCCAAAATGAAATTGATGCCATTATTGGTGTCAGTAACCTTGATAAGCGGTTGCACAGTACTTCCGGGCAGCAATATGTCGACGATGGGTAAAGACGTCATCAAACAGCAGGACGCTGATTTCGATCTCGACAAAATGGTGAATGTTTATCCGCTGACCCCGCGCCTGATTGACCAATTACGCCCACGCCCCAACGTAGCGCGCCCCAATATGACGCTGGAAAGCGAGATCGCGAATTACCAGTATCGCGTCGGGCCGGGGGACGTTCTTAATGTCACCGTCTGGGATCACCCGGAGCTCACCACGCCAGCCGGTCAGTACCGCAGCTCCAGCGACACCGGCAACTGGGTACAGCCTGACGGCACCATGTTCTACCCGTATATCGGCAAGGTTCACGTCGTGGGGAAAACGCTCGCTGAAATCCGCAGTGATATTACCGGGCGCTTAGCGACGTACATCGCTGATCCGCAGGTGGACGTTAATATCGCCGCCTTCCGCTCGCAAAAAGCCTATATCTCCGGTCAGGTGAATAAATCCGGTCAACAGGCCATTACCAACGTGCCTCTGACCATTCTCGACGCTATCAACGCCGCAGGTGGCCTGACCGACACCGCTGACTGGCGCAACGTGGTGCTAACACACAATGGTCGTGAAGAGCGCATTTCTTTGCAGGCGCTGATGCAAAACGGCGACCTCAATCAGAACCGACTGCTTTACCCCGGCGATATTCTTTACGTGCCACGTAATGATGATCTGAAAGTGTTTGTGATGGGTGAAGTGAAGAAACAGAGCACCCTGAAAATGGACTTTAGCGGCATGACCCTGACTGAAGCCCTGGGCAATGCTGAAGGCATCGACATGACCACCTCCAACGCCAGCGGCATCTTTGTCATTCGTCCGCTGAAAGGCGAGAGCGGGCGTAACGGCAAGATTGCCAATATCTACCAGCTGGATATGTCCGATGCGACGTCGCTGGTAATGGCGACAGAATTCCGCCTGCAACCTTATGACGTGGTGTATGTCACCACCGCCCCGGTATCCCGCTGGAACCGTCTGATCAATCAGTTGCTGCCAACTATTAGCGGTGTCCGTTACATGACGGATACAGCCAGCGACATTCATAACTGGTAATCGTCATGTTTAACAACATCTTAGTTGTCTGTGTCGGCAATATTTGCCGTTCCCCGACGGCGGAACGCTTACTGCAACGTTATCACCCGGAGCTAAAAGTGGAGTCCGCTGGACTCGGCGCGCTGGTCGGAAAGGGCGCTGATCCTACCGCTATCAGCGTCGCCGCAGAACATCAACTGTCTCTGGAAGGTCATTGCGCACGGCAAATCAGCCGCCGTCTGTGTCGCAACTACGACCTGATTCTGACCATGGAAAAGCGCCATATCGAACGCTTATGCGAGATGGCACCCGAGATGCGCGGCAAAGTGATGCTGTTTGGTCACTGGGATAACGAATGTGAAATCCCCGATCCATATCGCAAAAGCCGGGAAACGTTTGCAGCGGTGTACACATTACTTGAACGGTCTGCCCGCCAGTGGGCGCAGGCATTGAACGCAGAGCAGGTATAAGAATGACAGAAAAAGTAAAACAACATGCCGCTCCGGTAACGGGCAGTGATGAAATCGATATTGGTCGCCTGGTCGGCACCATCATTGAAGCACGCTGGTGGGTGATTGGCATTACCGCCGTATTCGCCCTCTGTGCCGTGGTTTACACCTTCTTCGCTACGCCGATATACAGCGCCGACGCACTGGTACAAATCGAACAAAGCAGCGGCAATTCGTTAGTGCAGGATATCGGATCGGCATTAGCCAACAAACCGCCTGCATCGGACGCCGAGATCCAGTTGATTCGTTCGCGTCTGGTGCTTGGTAAAACGGTGGACGATCTCGACCTTGATATTGCGGTGAGCAAAAACACGTTCCCGATTTTCGGTGCGGGCTGGGATCGCCTGATGGGACGCCAGAACGAGACGGTGAAAGTGACCACCTTTAACCGACCGAAGGAGATGGCGGATCAGGTGTTTACGCTTAATGTGCTGGACAACAAAAACTACACCCTGAGCAGCGATGGCGGCTTTAGCGCCCGTGGGCAAGCGGGCCAGATGCTGAAAAAAGAAGGCGTCACGCTGATGGTTGAAGCCATTCACGCCAGCCCGGGCAGTGAGTTTACCGTCACCAAATACTCCACGCTGGGGATGATCAACCAACTGCAAAACAGCCTGACGGTAACGGAGAACGGCAAAGACGCAGGTGTTCTGAGCCTGACTTACACCGGTGAAGATCGCGAACAGATCCGCGACATTCTTAACAGCATCGCCCGTAACTATCAGGAACAAAATATTGAGCGCAAATCGGCGGAAGCGTCGAAAAGCCTCGCTTTCCTCGCGCAACAGTTACCGGAAGTACGTAGCCGCCTTGATGTTGCCGAAAACAAACTGAATGCCTTCCGTCAGGATAAAGATTCAGTTGATCTGCCGCTGGAAGCGAAAGCGGTGCTCGATTCGATGGTGAACATCGACGCGCAGTTGAACGAACTGACCTTTAAAGAGGCGGAAATCTCCAAGCTGTACACCAAAGTTCACCCGGCGTACCGCACGCTGCTGGAGAAACGGCAGGCGCTGGAAGACGAAAAAGCCAAACTTAATGGTCGCGTAACGGCGATGCCGAAAACCCAGCAGGAAATTGTGCGTCTGACCCGCGATGTCGAGTCTGGTCAGCAGGTCTATATGCAACTGCTGAATAAAGAGCAGGAGCTGAAAATCACCGAAGCCAGCACCGTCGGCGATGTGCGCATTGTCGACCCGGCAATCACCCAGCCAGGTGTACTGAAACCGAAGAAAGGGCTGATTATCCTTGGGGCGATTATCCTTGGCCTGATGCTCTCTATCGTGGGTGTGCTGCTGCGCTCGTTGTTTAATCGCGGTATCGAAAGCCCGCAGGTGCTGGAAGAACACGGTATCAGCGTTTATGCCAGCATCCCGCTGTCGGAGTGGCAGAAAGCGCGCGATAGCGTCAAAACCATCAAAGGGATTAAACGCTATAAACAGAGCCAGCTACTGGCGGTGGGGAATCCAACCGATCTGGCGATTGAAGCCATCCGTAGTCTGCGTACCAGTCTGCACTTCGCGATGATGCAGGCACAGAACAATGTGTTGATGATGACCGGGGTTAGCCCGTCAATCGGTAAAACCTTTGTCTGCGCCAACCTGGCGGCGGTGATTAGCCAGACCAATAAACGGGTGTTGTTGATCGACTGCGATATGCGCAAAGGCTACACCCACGAGCTGTTGGGCACTAATAACGTTAATGGCCTGTCGGAAATTCTGATTGGACAGGGCGATATTACTACCGCTGCTAAACCGACCTCTATTGCCAAATTTGACCTGATCCCGCGCGGTCAGGTACCGCCAAATCCTTCTGAACTGTTAATGAGCGAACGCTTTGCCGAACTGGTGAAGTGGGCGAGTAAAAACTACGACCTGGTGTTGATTGATACGCCGCCGATTCTGGCAGTGACCGATGCGGCAATTGTTGGTCGTCATGTCGGAACCACGTTGATGGTGGCGCGTTATGCGGTCAACACATTGAAAGAAGTGGAAACCAGTCTGAGCCGCTTTGAGCAAAACGGTATTCCGGTGAAAGGGGTGATTCTGAACTCCATCTTCCGCCGCGCCAGCGCGTATCAGGATTATGGCTATTACGAATACGAATATAAGTCGGATGCGAAATAACGAGATCCGCTGTCGGATGCGATGCTGACGCATCTTATCCGACCTACGTTCACGCCGCATCCGGCAACAGAACCTGTAAACCAGCTTATAAACCGGCAGAACATCTCGATACTCCGGGAGAACAACCTATGAAAGACAATCCGCTGATTTCAATCTATATGCCGACCTGGAACCGCCAACAACTGGCGATTCGGGCGATAAAATCGGTCCTGCGCCAGGACTACAACAACTGGGAGATGATCATCGTGGATGATTGCTCCACCTCCTGGGAACAACTACAACAGTACGTCACCGCCCTCAACGATCCGCGTATCACTTACATTCACAACGACATTAACAGCGGGGCGTGCGCGGTACGTAACCAGGCGATTATGCTGGCGCAAGGGGAATACATCACCGGGATCGATGACGACGATGAATGGATACCCAACCGCCTGAGCGTCTTCCTCGCCCATAAACAGCAACTGGTCACACACGCCTTTTTGTACGCTAACGACTACGTTTGCCAGGGCGAAGTTTATTCCCAACCGGCAAGCTTGCCGCTGTATCCCAAATCGCCGTATTCACGCCGCCTGTTTTACAAACGCAATATCATTGGCAATCAGGTCTTTACCTGGGCGTGGCGTTTCAAAGAGTGCTTGTTCGATACCAAACTGAAAGCGGCACAGGATTACGACATCTTCCTGCGGATGGTGGTGGAGTACGGCGAACCGTGGAAAGTGGAAGAGGCGACGCAGATCCTGCATATCAATCATGGTGAAATGCAGATCACCTCGTCACCGAAAAAATTCTCCGGATACTTCCACTTTTACCGCAAGCACAAAGACAAATTCGACCGCGCCAGCAAAAAATATCAGCTGTTTACCCTCTACCAGATCCGCAATAAACGCATGACCTGGCGCACTTTGCTGACGCTGCTGTCGGTGCGTAACGGCAAACGTCTGGCTGATGGTATTCGGGGGCGCTAAAGATGCTGGAAGATCTGCGCGCCAACAGCTGGAGTTTACGTCCGTGCTGCATGGTTCTTGCCTATCGCGTCGCTCATTTTTGTTCGGTGTGGCGCAAAAAGAACGTCCTCAACAATCTGTGGGCGGCCCCGCTGCTGGTGCTGTATCGCATTATCACCGAATGCTTTTTCGGTTATGAAATCCAGGCCGCCGCGACCATAGGTCGACGCTTTACTATCCATCACGGTTACGCCGTAGTGATCAATAAAAACGTGGTCGCGGGGGATGATTTCACCATTCGCCACGGCGTCACTATCGGCAATCGTGGTGCCGATAACATGGCATGTCCACACATTGGCAACGGCGTCGAACTCGGTGCCAACGTCATTATTCTTGGTGATATCACGCTTGGTAACAACGTCACCGTGGGCGCGGGCAGCGTGGTGCTCGACTCTGTCCCGGACAACGCGCTGGTGGTGGGAGAAAAAGCGCGAGTGAAGGTAATTAAATGAATATTCTGCAATTCAATGTGCGACTGGCGGAAGGCGGGGCAGCAGGTGTGGCGTTAGATCTCCACCAGCGTGCGCTGCAACAGGGGCTGGCATCACATTTTGTCTACGGCTACGGCAAAGGCGGCAAAGAGAGCGTCAGTCATCAAAACTATCCGCAGGTCATCAAACATACGCCGCGGATGACCGCGATGGCGAACATTGCGTTGTTTCGTCTGTTTAATCGCGATCTGTTCGGCAATTTCAATGAGTTATATCGCACCATTACTCGCACACCGGGTCCGGTGGTCCTGCATTTTCATGTGCTGCACAGCTACTGGTTGAATCTTAAGAGCGTGGTGCGCTTTTGCGAAAAAGTGAAAAACCATAAACCGGATATCACTCTGGTCTGGACGTTACACGATCACTGGAGCGTTACCGGACGCTGCGCCTTTACCGACGGTTGCGAAGGCTGGAAAACGGGCTGCCAGAAATGCCCGACCTTAAATAACTATCCACCGGTGAAGATTGATCGCGCGCACCAGCTGGTGGCGGGTAAACGCCAGTTATTCCGCGAGATGCTGGCACTGGGCTGTCAGTTTATTTCCCCCAGCCAGCATGTGGCTGATGCTTTCAATAGTCTGTACGGTCCAGGGCGTTGCCGGATTATCAATAACGGTATTGATATGGCAACCGAAGCGATTCTGGCGGACTTGCCTCCGGTGCGCGAAACCCAGGACAAGCCGAAAATCGCGGTGGTGGCGCATGATCTGCGTTACGACGGCAAAACTAACCAGCAACTGGTACGTGAGATGATGGCGCTGGGCGACAAAATTGAACTGCATACCTTTGGTAAGTTCTCGCCGTTCACCGCTGGCAACGTGGTTAATCACGGCTTTGAAACTGACAAGCGCAAGTTGATGAGCGCGCTCAATCAGATGGATGCGCTGGTATTCAGTTCTCGCGTCGATAACTACCCGCTGATTTTGTGTGAGGCGCTATCGATTGGCGTGCCGGTGATTGCCACCCATAGCGACGCGGCGCGGGAAGTGCTGCAAAAATCCGGCGGTAAAACCGTCAGCGAAGAAGACGTGCTGCAACTGGTGCAGTTAAGCAAACCGGAAATCGCGCAGGCGATATTTGGTACCACGCTGGCTGAGTTCAGCCAACGCAGCCGCGCCGCCTACAGTGGACAACAGATGCTGGAGGAGTATGTCAACTTCTATCAGAATCTGTAGCTACCTGCTGCTGCCGCTGATTTACCTGTTGGTTAATGTCAAAATCGCCCAGCTTGGCGAAAGTTTCCCCATCACCATCGTCACTTTTTTACCTGTCTTGTTACTGCTGTTTTTAGAACGCATCAGCGTTAAAAAATTGATGATTACCTTAGGGATTGGCGCGGGACTCACGGCGTTTAACTACCTGTTTGGTCAGTCGTTGGATGCCGGTAAATACGTCACTTCAACCATGCTGTTTGTCTATATTGTGATCATTATTGGCATGGTGTGGAGTATTCGCTTTAAAACGATTTCGCCACACAACCATCGCAAGATATTACGTTTCTTTTATCTGGTGGTCGGGCTGGTGGTGGCGCTGGCGGCAGTGGAGATGGCGCAAATTATCCTCACCGGCGGCAGCAGTATTATGGAGTCGATTTCGAAATATCTGATTTACAGCAACAGCTATGTGCTGAATTTCATCAAATTCGGCGGCAAGCGCACGACAGCACTTTATTTCGAACCGGCATTTTTCGCTCTGGCATTAATCTCAATTTGGCTCAGCATCAAACAGTTTGGTATCAAAACGCCTAAAACCGATGCTATGATTCTCGCAGGGATAATATTATCCGGATCGTTTTCAGGGGTTATGACCTTTATCCTGTTTTATTTGCTGGAGTGGGCATTTCAATATCTGAATAAAGAGGCGATTAAGAAAAAGTTACCGTTAGCATTGATTTCTCTGGCTGTATTCCTGGTTGGTGTGGTAATCGCGTTTCCTTATATTTCCACCCGTCTGGGCGATTTAGGTACAGAAGGATCGTCATCGTATTATCGTATTGTCGGTCCGCTGGTGATGGTCGGTTATTCTTTGACCCATATTGACGGTGTAGTCAGATTTGGCTCACTTTATGAATATGTCGCATCATTCGGAATATTTAACGGTGCGGATGTCGGAAAAACCATAGACAATGGTTTGTATCTGCTGATTATTTATTTTTCCTGGTTCGCAGTGTTTTTATCGCTGTGGTACATGGGGAAAGTGATAAAAATGATGATCAACGCTTTTGGTGATAACCGCAATTTTCGCGTGCAATTATATCTTTTTACTCCGGTATCGCTGTTTTTTACCGGTTCGATATTTAGCCCAGAATATGCATTTTTAATCGTCTGTCCGTTTATTTTGCGAAAAGCGTTAAATATTACGAGGTAAGAATAAGAACATGTTGCTTAGCATAATCACTGTCGCGTTTCGTAACCTCGAAGGGATAGTCAAAACACATGCCTCGCTGGCGCATCTGGCGCAGGCGGACGATATCAGCTTCGAATGGATTGTTGTCGATGGCGGTTCCAATGACGGCACCCGTGAGTATCTGGAAAATCTCAATGGTATCTATAACCTACGCTTTGTCAGCGAGCCAGATAACGGTATCTACGACGCTATGAACAAAGGCATTGCGATGGCGCAAGGCAAGTTCGCGCTGTTTCTCAATTCAGGCGATATTTTTCATCAGGATGCCGCAAATTTTGTCCGTAAGTTAAAAGTGCAAAAAGATAACATGATGATCACCGGCGATGCGCTGCTGGATTTTGGCGACGGGCATAAGATTAAACGTAGCGCCAAACCGGGGTGGTATATTTATCACAGCCTGCCCGCCAGTCATCAGGCGATATTTTTTCCAGTATCCGGCTTGAAAAAATGGCGTTATGACCTGGAATATAAAGTTTCTTCCGACTACGCGCTGGCAGCCAAAATGTATAAAGCCGGTTATGTATTTAAAAAACTCAATGGCCTGGTGTCTGAATTTTCCATGGGTGGGGTATCTACCACCAATAATATGGAATTGTGTGCTGACGCGAAAAAAGTCCAACGGCAAATATTACATGTACCTGGCTTCTGGGCAGAATTATCCTGGCATTTACGCCAGCGTACTACCTCAAAGACGAAAGCCTTATATAACAAAAGCTGAATATAAGGGAAAACGATGCAGGATTTAAGCGGTTTCTCGGTGCCGAAAGGGTTCCGGGGCAGCAATGCTATTAAAGTGCAATTGTGGTGGGCGGTACAGGCAACAATATTTGCCTGGTCGCCACAAGTATTGTATCGCTGGCGGGCATTTTTATTACGTTTATTCGGCGCAAAAATAGGAAAAAACGTAGTTATTCGTCCGTCAGTAAAAATTACCTATCCGTGGAAATTAACCTTAGGTGATTACGCGTGGGTCGGCGATGAGGTCAATTTATATACCCTCGGTGAAATAACCATTGGCGCACATTCGGTGATATCGCAAAAAAGTTATTTATGCACCGGGAGCCACGACCATGCAAGTCAACATTTCACCATTAACGCCACGCCTATTGTGATTGGCGAGAAATGCTGGCTGGCAACCGATGTCTTTGTTGCCCCAGGCGTCACGATCGGCAACGGCACCGTCGTGGGTGCGCGAAGCAGTGTTTTTAAATCGCTTCCGGCAAATGTGGTTTGCCGGGGGAACCCCGCAGTGGTGATACGCAAACGCGTTGAAACTGAATAAATTCAAAAAATACAGAGGAATAAGACATGTCAAAAGTCGCTCTCATCACCGGTGTAACCGGACAAGACGGTTCTTACCTGGCAGAGTTTCTGCTGGAAAAAGGTTACGAGGTGCATGGTATTAAGCGTCGTGCATCGTCATTCAACACCGAGCGCGTGGATCACATTTATCAGGATCCGCACACCTGCAACCCGAAATTCCATCTGCATTATGGCGACCTGAGTGATACCTCCAACCTGACGCGCATTTTGCGTGAAGTGCAGCCGGATGAAGTGTACAACCTGGGCGCAATGAGCCACGTTGCGGTTTCTTTTGAGTCACCGGAATATACCGCAGACGTTGATGCGATGGGGACGCTGCGCCTGCTCGAGGCGATCCGCTTCCTCGGTCTGGAAAAGAAAACCCGTTTCTATCAGGCTTCTACTTCTGAACTGTACGGTCTGGTGCAGGAAATTCCGCAGAAAGAGACCACGCCGTTCTACCCGCGATCTCCGTATGCGGTTGCCAAACTGTACGCCTACTGGATAACCGTTAACTACCGCGAATCCTACGGCATGTACGCCTGTAACGGTATTCTCTTCAACCATGAATCCCCGCGCCGTGGCGAGACTTTCGTTACCCGCAAAATCACCCGCGCAATCGCCAACATCGCCCAGGGGCTGGAGTCGTGCCTGTATCTCGGCAATATGGATTCCCTGCGTGACTGGGGCCATGCCAAAGACTACGTAAAAATGCAGTGGATGATGCTGCAACAGGAACAACCGGAAGATTTCGTTATCGCGACCGGCGTTCAGTACTCCGTACGTCAGTTCGTGGAAATGGCGGCAGCACAACTGGGCATCAAACTGCGCTTTGAAGGCACGGGTGTTGAAGAGAAGGGCATTGTGGTTTCCGTCACCGGGCATGACGCGCCGGGCGTTAAACCGGGCGATGTGATTATCGCCGTTGACCCGCGTTACTTCCGTCCGGCGGAGGTTGAAACGCTGCTCGGCGACCCGACCAAAGCGCACGAAAAACTGGGCTGGAAACCGGAAATCACCCTCAGAGAGATGGTGTCTGAAATGGTGGCTAATGACCTCGAAGCGGCGAAAAAACACTCTCTGCTGAAATCTCACGGCTACGACGTGGCGATCGCGCTGGAGTCATAAGCATGAGTAAACAACGCATTTTTATCGCTGGCCATCGCGGAATGGTCGGTTCCGCCATCAGGCGACAGCTCGAACAGCGCGGTGATGTGGAGCTGGTATTACGCACCCGCGATGAACTGAACCTGCTGGACAGCCGCGCGGTGCATGATTTCTTTGCCAGCGAACGTATTGACCAGGTCTATCTGGCGGCGGCGAAAGTGGGCGGCATTGTTGCCAACAACACCTATCCGGCGGATTTCATCTACCAGAACATGATGATTGAGAGCAACATCATTCACGCCGCGCATCAGAACGACGTGAACAAACTGCTGTTTCTCGGATCGTCCTGTATCTACCCGAAACTGGCAAAACAGCCGATGGCAGAAAGCGAGTTGTTGCAGGGTACGCTGGAGCCGACCAACGAGCCTTATGCCATTGCCAAAATCGCCGGGATCAAACTGTGTGAATCTTACAACCGCCAGTACGGACGGGATTACCGCTCAGTCATGCCAACCAACCTGTACGGGCCACACGACAACTTCCACCCGAGTAATTCGCATGTGATCCCAGCATTGCTGCGTCGCTTCCATGAGGCGACGGCACAGAATGCGCCGGACGTGGTGGTGTGGGGCAGCGGTACGCCGATGCGCGAATTTCTACACGTTGATGATATGGCAGCGGCGAGCATTCATGTCATGGAGCTGGCGCACGAAGTCTGGCAGGAGAACACCCGGCCGATGCTGTCGCACATTAACGTCGGCACGGGCGTTGACTGCACTATCCGCGAGCTGGCGCAAACCATCGCCAAAGTGGTGGGTTACAAAGGTCGGGTGGTTTTTGATGCCAGTAAACCGGATGGCACACCGCGCAAACTGCTGGATGTGACGCGCCTGCATCAGCTTGGCTGGTATCACGAAATCTCACTGGAAGCGGGGCTTGCCAGCACTTACCAGTGGTTCCTTGAGAATCAAGACCGCTTTCGGGGGTAATGATGTTTTTACGTCAGGAAGACTTTGCCACGGTAGTGCGCTCCACTCCGCTTGTCTCTCTCGATTTTATAGTCGAGAACAGTCGCGGCGAGTTTCTGCTTGGCAAAAGAACCAACCGCCCGGCGCAGGGTTACTGGTTTGTGCCGGGAGGGCGCGTGCAGAAAGACGAAACGCTGGAGGCCGCATTTGAGCGGCTGACGATGGCGGAACTTGGGTTGCGTCTGCCGATAACAGCAGGCCAGTTTTACGGTGTCTGGCAGCACTTTTATGACGATAACTTCTCCGGCACGGATTTCACTACTCACTATGTGGTGCTCGGTTTTCGCTTCAGAGTCGCGGAAGAAGAACTGTTACTGCCGGATGAGCAGCATGACGATTACCGCTGGCTGACGCCGGACACGTTGCTTGCCAGTGACAATGTTCACGCTAACAGCCGCGCCTATTTTCTCGCTGAGAAGCGTGCCGGAGTACCCGGATTATGAAAATACTGGTCTACGGCATTAACTACTCGCCGGAGTTAACCGGCATCGGCAAGTACACCGGCGAGATGGTGGAATGGCTGGCGGCACAAGGTCATGAGGTGCGGGTTATTACCGCACCGCCTTACTACCCGCAATGGCAGGTGGGCGAGAACTATTCCGCCTGGCGGTACAAACGGGAAGAGGGGGCCGCCACGGTGTGGCGCTGCCCGCTGTACGTGCCAAAACAGCCGAGCACCCTGAAACGCCTGTTGCATCTCGGCAGTTTTGCCGCCAGCAGTTTCTTTCCGCTGATGGCGCAACGTCGCTGGAAGCCGGATCGCATTATCGGCGTGGTGCCAACGCTGTTTTGCACGCCAGGAATGCGCCTGCTGGCGAAACTGTCTGGTGCGCGCACGGTGCTCCATATTCAGGATTACGAAGTGGACGCCATGCTGGGGCTGGGCCTTGCCGGAAAAGGTAAAGGCGGCAAAGTGGCACAGCTGGCAACGGCGTTCGAACGTAGCGGACTGCATAACGTCGATAACGTCTCCACGATTTCGCGTTCGATGATGAATAGAGCTATCGAGAAAGGCGTGGCGGCGGAAAACGTCATCTTCTTCCCCAACTGGTCAGAAATTGCCCGTTTTCAGCATGTCGCAGACGCCGATGTTGATGCCCTTCGTAACCAGCTTGGCCTGCCGGATAACAAAAAAATCATTCTTTACTCCGGCAATATTGGTGAAAAGCAGGGGCTGGAAAACGTTATTGAAGCTGCCGATCGCCTGCGCGATGAACCGCTTATTTTTGCCATTGTCGGGCAGGGCGGCGGCAAAGCGCGGCTGGAAAAAATGGCGCAGCAGCGTGGACTGCGCAACATGCAATTTTTTCCGCTGCAATCGTATGACGCTTTACCCGCACTGCTGAAGATGGGGGATTGCCATCTGGTGGTGCAAAAACGCGGCGCGGCAGATGCCGTATTGCCGTCGAAACTGACCAATATTCTGGCGGTAGGCGGTAACGCGGTGATTACCGCAGAAGCCCACACCGAACTGGGGCAGCTTTGCGAAACCTTTCCGGGCATTGCGGTTTGCGTGGAACCGGAATCGGTCGAGGCGCTGGTGGCAGGGATTCGTCAGGCGCTCCTGCTGCCCAAACACAACACGGTGGCACGTGAATATGCCGAACGCACGCTCGATAAAGAGAACGTGTTACGTCAATTTATAAATGATATTCGGGGATAATTATGGCGCAGTCGAAACTCTATCCAGTTGTGATGGCAGGTGGCTCCGGTAGCCGCTTATGGCCGCTTTCCCGCGTACTTTACCCCAAGCAGTTTTTATGCCTGAAAGGCGATCTCACCATGCTGCAAACCACCATCTGCCGCCTGAATGGCGTGGAGTGCGAAAGCCCGGTGGTGATTTGCAATGAGCAGCACCGCTTTATTGTCGCGGAACAGCTGCGTCAACTGAACAAACTCACCGAGAACATTATTCTCGAACCGGCAGGGCGTAACACTGCACCGGCCATTGCGCTGGCGGCGCTGGCGGCAAAACGTCATAGCCCGGAGAACGACCCATTAATGCTGGTGCTGGCGGCGGATCATGTGATTGCCGACGAAGATGCGTTCCGCGCCGCCGTGCGTAACGCCATGCCGTATGCTGAAGCGGGCAAGCTGGTGACCTTCGGCATTGTGCCGGATCTACCAGAAACCGGTTATGGCTATATTCGTCGCGGTGAAGTGTCGGCGGGTGAGCAGGATACGGTGGCCTTTGAAGTGGCGCAGTTTGTCGAAAAACCGAATCTGGAAACCGCGCAGGCCTATGTGGCAAGTGGCGAATATTACTGGAACAGCGGTATGTTCCTGTTCCGTGCCGGACGTTATCTCGAAGAACTGAAAAAGTATCGTCCGGATATTCTCGATGCCTGTGAAAAAGCGATGAGCGCCGTCGATCCGGATCTCGATTTTATTCGTGTGGATGAAGAGGCGTTTCTCGCTTGTCCGGAAGAGTCGGTGGATTACGCGGTCATGGAATGCACGGCAGATGCCGTTGTGGTGCCGATGGATGCGGGCTGGAGCGATGTCGGTTCCTGGTCCTCTTTATGGGAGATCAGTGCCCACACCGCCGAGGGCAACGTTTGCCATGGCGATGTGATTAATCACAAAACTGAAAACAGCTATGTGTATGCCGAATCTGGCCTGGTCACCACCGTCGGGGTGAAAGATTTGGTGGTAGTGCAGACCAAAGATGCAGTGCTGATTGCCGACCGTAACGCGGTGCAGGATGTGAAAAAAGTGGTCGAGCAGATCAAAGCTGATGGTCGCCATGAGCATCGGGTGCATCGCGAAGTGTATCGTCCGTGGGGCAAATATGACTCTATCGACGCGGGCGACCGCTACCAGGTGAAACGCATCACCGTGAAACCGGGCGAAGGCTTGTCGGTACAGATGCACCATCACCGCGCGGAACACTGGGTGGTTGTCGCGGGAACGGCAAAAGTCACTATCGACGGTGATATCAAACTGCTTGGTGAAAACGAGTCCATTTATATTCCGCTGGGGGCGACGCATTGCCTGGAAAACCCGGGGATAATTCCGCTCGATTTAATTGAAGTGCGCTCCGGCTCTTATCTCGAAGAGGATGATGTGGTGCGCTTCGCGGATCGCTACGGACGGGTGTAAACGTCGCATCAGGCGCTGTTTGTCGGATGCGGCGTGAACGCCTTATCCGACCTACGGTTCGGGTTTGTAGGCCTGATAAGACGCGGCAGCGTCGCATCAGGCAATGAATGCGAAACCGCGATGTAAATAACGACAAAAACAAAATTGGCCGTTTCGGTCAGGGCCAACTATTGCCTGAAAAAGGGTAACGATATGAAAAAATTAACCTGCTTTAAAGCCTATGATATTCGCGGGAAATTAGGCGAAGAACTGAATGAAGATATTGCCTGGCGCATTGGTCGCGCCTATGGCGAATTTCTCAAACCGAAAACCATTGTGTTAGGCGGTGATGTCCGCCTCACCAGCGAAACCTTAAAACTGGCGCTGGCGAAAGGTTTACAGGATGCGGGCGTCGATGTGCTGGATATTGGCATGTCCGGCACCGAAGAGATTTATTTCGCCACGTTCCATCTCGGCGTGGATGGCGGCATCGAAGTTACTGCCAGCCATAACCCGATGGATTATAACGGCATGAAGCTGGTGCGCGAGGGGGCTCGCCCGATCAGCGGCGATACCGGACTGCGCGATGTCCAGCGTCTGGCAGAAGCCAACGACTTTCCCCCCGTCGATGAAACCAAACGCGGTCGCTATCAGCAAATCAACCTGCGTGATGCATACGTTGATCACCTGTTCGGTTATATCAACGTCAAAAACCTCACGCCGCTCAAGCTGGTGATCAACTCCGGGAATGGCGCAGCGGGTCCGGTGGTGGACGCCATTGAAGCCCGCTTTAAAGCCCTCGGCGCACCAGTGGAATTGATCAAAGTGCACAACACGCCGGACGGCAATTTCCCCAACGGAATTCCTAACCCGCTGCTGCCGGAATGCCGCGACGACACCCGCAATGCGGTCATCAAACACGGCGCGGATATGGGTATTGCCTTTGATGGCGATTTTGACCGCTGCTTCCTGTTTGACGAAAAAGGGCAGTTTATTGAAGGCTACTACATTGTCGGTTTGCTGGCAGAAGCGTTCCTCGAAAAAAATCCCGGCGCGAAGATCATCCACGATCCACGTCTCTCCTGGAACACCATTGATGTGGTGACGGCCGCGGGCGGCACGCCGGTGATGTCGAAAACAGGACACGCCTTTATTAAAGAACGTATGCGCAAGGAAGACGCCATCTACGGTGGCGAAATGAGCGCTCACCATTACTTCCGTGATTTCGCTTACTGCGACAGCGGCATGATCCCGTGGCTGCTGGTCGCCGAACTGGTGTGCCTGAAAGGGAAAACGCTGGGCGAACTGGTGCGCGACCGGATGGCTGCGTTTCCGGCAAGCGGTGAGATCAACAGCAAACTGGCGCACCCCGTTGAGGCGATTAACCGCGTCGAACAGCATTTTAGCCGCGAGGCACTGGCGGTGGATCGTACCGATGGCATCAGCATGACCTTTGCCGACTGGCGCTTTAACCTGCGCTCCTCCAACACCGAGCCGGTGGTGCGGTTGAATGTGGAATCACGCGGTGATGTGCCGCTGATGGAAGCGCGAACGCGAACTCTGCTGACGTTGCTGAACGAGTAATGTCGGATCTTCCCTTACCCCACTTGCGGGTAAGGGGCTAAAAACAGGAACAACGATGACAAATCTAAAAAAGCGCGAGCGAGCGAAAACCAATGCATCGTTAATCTCTATGGTGCAACGCTTTTCAGATATCACCATCATGTTTGCCGGACTATGGCTGGTTTGCGAAGTCAGCGGACTGTCATTCCTCTACATGCACCTGTTGGTGGCGCTGATTACGCTGGTGGTGTTCCAGATGCTGGGCGGCATCACCGATTTTTATCGCTCATGGCGCGGTGTTCGGGCAGCGACAGAATTTGCCCTGTTGCTACAAAACTGGACGTTAAGCGTGATTTTCAGCGCCGGACTGGTGGCGTTCAACAATGATTTCGACACGCAATTGAAAATCTGGCTGGCGTGGTATGGGCTGACCAGCATCGGACTGGTGGTTTGCCGTTCATGTATTCGTATTGGGGCGGGCTGGCTGCGTAATCATGGCTATAACAAGCGTATGGTCGCGGTGGCGGGGGATTTAGCCGCCGGACAAATGCTGATGGAGAGCTTCCGTAATCAGCCGTGGTTAGGGTTTGAAGTGGTGGGCGTTTACCACGACCCGAAACCGGGCGGCGTTTCTAACGACTGGGCGGGTAATCTGCAACAGCTGGTCGAGGATGCGAAAGCGGGCAAGATTCATAACGTCTATATCGCGATGCAGATGTGCGACGGCGCGCGAGTGAAAAAACTGGTCCATCAACTGGCGGACACCACCTGTTCGGTGCTGCTGATCCCCGATGTCTTTACCTTCAACATTCTCCATTCCCGTATCGAAGAGATGAACGGCGTACCGGTGGTGCCGCTGTATGACACGCCGCTTTCCGGGGTTAACCGCCTGCTCAAACGTGCGGAAGATATTGTGCTGGCGACGCTTATTCTGCTGCTGATCTCCCCGGTGCTGTGCTGCATTGCGCTGGCGGTGAAACTGAGCTCACCGGGGCCGGTTATTTTCCGCCAGACTCGCTACGGCATGGATGGCAAGCCGATCAAAGTGTGGAAGTTCCGTTCCATGAAAGTGATGGAGAACGACAAAGTGGTGACTCAGGCGACGCAGAACGATCCGCGCGTCACCAAAGTGGGGAACTTTCTGCGGCGCACTTCGCTGGATGAACTGCCGCAGTTTATCAATGTGCTGACTGGCGGGATGTCGATTGTGGGTCCCCGTCCGCATGCGGTGGCGCATAACGAACAGTATCGCCAGCTCATTGAAGGCTACATGCTGCGCCATAAAGTGAAACCGGGCATTACCGGCTGGGCGCAGATTAACGGCTGGCGCGGCGAAACCGACACGCTGGAGAAAATGGAAAAACGCGTCGAGTTCGACCTTGAGTACATCCGCGAATGGAGCGTCTGGTTCGATATCAAAATCGTTTTCCTGACGGTATTCAAGGGCTTCGTTAACAAAGCGGCATATTAATATGAGCTTACGTGAAAAAACCATCAGCGGCGCGAAGTGGTCGGCGATTGCCACGGTGATCATCATCGGCCTCGGTCTGGTGCAAATGACTGTGCTGGCGCGGATTATAGATAACCACCAGTTCGGTTTGCTGACTGTGTCGCTGGTGATCATCGCGCTGGCAGATACGCTTTCTGACTTCGGTATCGCTAACTCGATTATTCAGCGAAAAGAAATCAGCCACCTTGAACTCACCACGCTGTACTGGCTGAACGTTGGGCTGGGGCTTGTGGTGTGTGTGGCGGTGTTTTTGTTGAGTGATCTCATCGGCGACTTGCTGAATAACCCGGACCTGGCACCGTTGATTAAAACATTGTCGCTGGCGTTTGTGGTGATCCCCCACGGGCAACAGTTCCGCGCGTTGATGCAAAAAGAGCTGGAGTTCAACAAAATCGGCATGATCGAAACCAGCGCGGTGCTGGCGGGCTTTACTTTTACGGTGGTTAGCGCCCATTTCTGGCCGCTGGCGATGACCGCGATTCTTGGTTATCTGGTCAATAGTGCGGTGAGAACGCTGCTGTTTGGCTACTTTGGCCGCAAAATTTATCGCCCCGGTCTGCATTTCTCGCTGGCGTCGGTGGCACCGAACTTACGCTTTGGTGCCTGGCTGACGGCGGACGGCATCATCAACTATCTCAATACCAACCTTTCAACGCTGGTGCTGGCGCGTATTCTCGGCGCGGGCGTGGCTGGGGGATACAACCTGGCGTACAACGTGGCCGTTGTGCCGCCGATGAAACTGAACCCGATCATCACCCGCGTGTTGTTTCCGGCGTTCGCCAAAATTCAGGACGATACAGAAAAGCTGCGCGTCAACTTCTACAAGCTGCTGTCGGTGGTGGGGATTATCAACTTTCCGGCGCTGCTGGGGCTGATGGTGGTGTCGAATAACTTTGTACCGCTGGTCTTTGGTGAGAAGTGGAACAGCATTATTCCGGTGCTGCAATTGCTGTGTGTGGTGGGGCTGCTGCGTTCCGTGGGTAACCCGATTGGTTCGCTGCTGATGGCGAAAGCGCGGGTCGATATCAGCTTTAAATTCAACGTATTCAAAACCTTTCTGTTTATTCCGGCGATTGTTATTGGTGGGCAGATGGCGGGCGCAATCGGCGTCACGCTTGGCTTCCTGCTGGTGCAGATTATCAACACCATTCTGAGCTATTTCGTGATGATTAAACCGGTGCTCGGTTCCAGTTATCGCCAGTACATCCTGAGTTTGTGGCTGCCGTTTTATCTCTCGCTGCCGACGCTGGTGGTTAGTTCTGCGCTAGGCATTGTGCTGAAAGGGCAACTGGCGCTGGGGATGCTGCTGGCGGTGCAAATAGCCGCAGGCGTGCTGGCGTTTGTGGTGATGATTGTGCTGTCGCGCCATTCGCTGGTGGTGGAAGTGAAGCGTCAGTTTTGTCGCAGCGAAAAAATGAAAATGCTTTTACGGGCGGGGTGAATGGTTGTTTTCGGTTCCGGCAACGGTTGCCGGATGCGGCGTGAACGCCTTATCCGTCCTGGGGGGCTGGGCTTGGATCTTGTAGGCCTGATAAGACGCGTTAGCGTAGCATCAGGCACTGAATGCCGGATGCGGCGTAAAACGCCTTATCCGGCCTACGGTTCTGTGCTCGGATCTTGTAGGCCTGATAAGGCGCGTCAGCGTCGCATCAGGCACTGAATGCCGGATGCGGCGTGAACGCCTTATCCGGCCTACGGTTCTGTGCTCGGATCTTGTAGGCCTGATAAGGCGCGTCAGCGTCGCATCAGGCACTGAATGCCGGATGCGGCGTAAAACGCCTTATCCGTCCTACGGTTCTGTGCTCGGATCTTGTAGGCCTGATAAGACGCGTCAGCGTCGCATCAGGCACTGAATGCCGGATGCGGCGTGAACGCCTTATCCGGCCTACGGTTCTGTGCTCGGGACTTGTAGGTCTGATAAGACGCGTTAGCGTCGCATCAGGCAAAAAACGGCAACGAACACAACAAACATAGCCTCACCTGGCATCAAATTTATGAGGAAAAAATGAAATTACTTATTCTGGGCAACCACACTTGCGGCAATCGTGGCGACAGCGCCATCTTGCGCGGCTTACTTGATGCCATCAATATCCTCAATCCACATGCCGAAGTGGACGTGATGAGCCGCTATCCGGTCAGTTCTTCCTGGCTGCTCAACCGCCCGGTAATGGGCGATCCGCTGTTCCTGCAAATGAAACAACACAACAGCGCAGCGGGCGTGGTTGGGCGCGTTAAAAAAGTCCTCCGTCGCCGCTACCAGCACCAGGTATTGCTCTCACGCGTCACCGACACTGGCAAGTTGCGTAATATCGCCATCGCCCAGGGATTCACTGACTTCGTGCGACTGCTGTCAGGTTACGACGCCATTATTCAGGTCGGCGGATCGTTTTTTGTCGATCTCTATGGCGTGCCGCAGTTTGAACATGCGCTTTGCACGTTTATGGCGAAAAAGCCGCTGTTTATGATTGGTCACAGCGTCGGCCCGTTCCAGGATGAGCAATTTAACCAACTGGCGAACTACGTTTTTGGTCACTGCGACGCGCTGATCCTGCGCGAATCGGTCAGCCTTGAACTGATGAAACGCAGCAATATCACCACCGCAAAAGTTGAACATGGCGTCGATACCGCGTGGCTGGTCGATCACCACACCGAAGACTTCACCGCCAGCTATGCCGTTCAACACTGGCTGGACGTTGCCGCACAACAGAAAACGGTGGCCATTACCCTGCGCGAACTGGCACCGTTCGACAAACGTCTCGGCACCACTCAACAAGCGTATGAAAAAGCCTTTGCCGGGGTGGTCAATCGCATTCTCGATGAAGGGTATCAGGTGATTGCGCTCTCCACCTGTACGGGCATCGACAGCTATAACAAAGACGACCGCATGGTGGCGCTCAATCTGCGCCAGCACATCAGCGATCCTGCCCGTTACCACGTGGTGATGGATGAACTCAATGATCTGGAAATGGGCAAAATTCTGGGGGCCTGTGAACTCACCGTCGGTACGCGCCTGCACTCCGCCATTATCTCAATGAACTTTGCCACCCCGGCGATTGCCATCAACTATGAACATAAATCCGCCGGGATCATGCAACAACTGGGGCTACCAGAAATGGCGATTGATATCCGTCATTTATTAGACGGCAGCCTGCAAGCGATGGTTGCGGATACCTTAGGCCAGCTTCCGGCACTGAACACGCGACTTAACGAAGCCGTCAGTCGCGAACGTCAGACGGGAATGCAGATGGTGCAATCTGTGCTTGAACGCATCGGGGAGGTGAAATGAAGGTCGGCTTCTTTTTACTGAAATTTCCGCTGTCGTCGGAAACCTTCGTTCTTAACCAAATCACTGCGTTTATTGATATGGGCTTTGAGGTGGAGATTGTCGCGTTGCAAAAAGGCGATACAGAGAACACCCACGCGGCATGGACGAAATACAACCTTGCCGCCAGAACCCGCTGGTTACAGGACGAACCTACGGGCAAAGTGGCGAAGCTGCGCCACCGCGCCAGCCAGACCTTACGCGGCATTCATCGTAAAAATACCTGGCAGGCGCTCAACCTCAAACGCTATGGTGCCGAGTCGCGGAACCTGATTTTGTCTGCCATTTGTGGCCAGGTCGCAACACCGTTTCATGCCGATGTCTTTATCGCTCATTTTGGCCCGGCGGGGGTAACCGCAGCAAAACTACGCGAACTGGGTGTCATTCGCGGCAAAATTGCCACTATCTTCCACGGTATTGATATCTCCAGTCGGGACGTTCTCAACCACTACACTCCCGAATATCAGCAACTGTTCCGCCGTGGCGACCTGATGCTACCGATCAGCGATCTCTGGGCCGGAAGGCTGCAAAAAATGGGCTGTCCGAGGGAAAAAATCGCCGTATCGCGCATGGGCGTGGACATGACGCGCTTTAGCCCGCGTCCGGTGAAAGCGCCCGCAACGCCGCTGGAAATCATTTCCGTCGCACGCTTAACCGAAAAAAAAGGCCTGCATGTGGCGATCGAAGCCTGCCGTCAGTTGAAAGAGCAGGGCGTGGCATTTCGCTATCGCATCCTCGGCATTGGCCCGTGGGAACGACGCCTGCGCACCCTCATCGAACAATATCAACTGGAAGATGTGGTGGAGATGCCGGGCTTTAAACCGAGCCATGAAGTGAAAGCGATGCTAGACGACGCGGATGTCTTCCTGTTGCCATCGGTTACAGGTGCGGATGGCGATATGGAAGGTATTCCGGTGGCGCTGATGGAAGCGATGGCGGTCGGCATTCCGGTGGTTTCTACTCTGCATAGCGGAATACCTGAACTGGTGGAGGCCGATAAATCCGGCTGGCTGGTGCCTGAGAACGATGCTCGCGCACTGGCGCAACGACTGGCGGCGTTTAGCCAACTGGACAGCGACGAACTGGCTCCTGTCGTCAAACGTGCGCGCGAAAAAGTCGAACACGATTTTAACCAGCAGGTGATCAATCGAGAACTCGCCAGCTTGCTGCAGGCTTTATAGAGGAGAACGCATGCCATTTAAAAAACTCTCCCGACGCACCTTCCTGACGGCAAGCTCGGCGCTTGCCTTCCTCCATACCCCTTTCGCTCGCGCACTTCCCGCTCAACAAAGCGTTAACATTAACGACTACAACCCTCACGACTGGATCGCCTCATTTAAACAAGCCTTCAGCGAAGGGCAAACGGTCGTCGTGCCCGCCGGATTGATTTGTGACAATATCAACACCGGCATCTTCATTCCTCCTGGCAAAACGTTACACATCCTTGGAAGCCTGCGCGGCAACGGCAGAGGGCGATTTGTCTTACAGGATGGCAGCCAGGTGACAGGGGAGGGGGGCGGCAGTATGCATAACATCACCCTGGATGTGCGCGGCTCTGACTGCACCATCAAAGGGCTGGCGATGAGCGGCTTTGGTCCGGTAACGCAGATTTATATCGGCGGCAAAAACAAACGGGTCATGCACAACCTGACCATCGATAACCTGACCGTTAGCCACGCTAATTATGCCATCTTACGCCAGGGATTTCATAACCAGATTATCGGTGCCAACATCACCAACTGTAAGTTCAGCGACTTACAGGGGGACGCTATTGAATGGAACGTGGCGATTAACGACAGTGATATTTTGATATCTGACCATGTCATCGAGCGCATCAACTGTACTAACGGCAAAATCAACTGGGGCATCGGCATAGGCCTTGCGGGAAGTACCTACGATAATAATTATCCGGAAAACCAGGCAGTGAAAAACTTTGTCGTGGCGAATATCACGGGATCAGATTGTCGGCAACTGATCCATGTTGAAAATGGTAAACATTTTGTTATTCGTAATATCAAAGCCCGCAATATCACACCGGATTTCAGTAAGAAAGCAGGTATTGATAACGCCACAGTTGCTATTTATGGTTGTGACAACTTTGTGATTGATAATATTGAAATGATTAATAGTGCCGGGATGTTAATCGGCTATGGGGTAATTAAAGGCAAATATCTCTCGATACCGCAGAATTTCCGAGTGAATGATATTCAACTGGATAATACTCATCTTGCTTATAAATTGCGCGGCATCCAAATCTCCGCCGGGAATGCTGTCTCCTTTGTGGCGCTGACTAACATTGAGATGAAGCCTGCGTCGCTTGAGCTACACAATAAACCGCAACACCTTTTTATGCGAAATATCAATGTGATGCAGGAATCCTCTGTTGGACCCGCATTGAGCATGAACTTCGACATGCGCAAAGACGTACGCGGTGTCTTTATGGCGAAAAAAGAAACACTGCTGTCACTTGCAAATGTTCATGCGATGAATGAAAAAGGACAAAGCTCCGTCGATATCGACAGGATTAATCACCATATTGTTAATGTGGAAAAGATTAACTTTAGATTGCCGGAACGGAGAGAGTAGATTTGCGACCATTCCTGGAAAAATGGAGCCATACTTAGGAACAATGCTACTGCAATCCACAACGAAGCGGCGTAACATCACAAGTAATTCAGTAATCAATTCAGGGTAATTGATGCTGGCGAAAAAAATCGAACAAGCTATAATTCAGCAACCATTTTACAGGTGGATGAAATAATGACGAATTTAAAAGCAGTTATTCCTGTAGCGGGTCTTGGGATGCATATGTTGCCTGCCACTAAGGCGATTCCCAAAGAGATGCTACCGATCGTCGACAAGCCAATGATTCAGTACATCGTTGACGAGATTGTGGCTGCAGGGATCAAAGAAATCCTCCTGGTAACTCACGCTTCCAAGAACGCGGTCGAAAACCACTTCGACACCTCTTATGAATTAGAATCTCTCCTTGAACAGCGCGTGAAGCGTCAACTGCTTGCGGAAGTGCAGTCCATCTGTCCACCGGGCGTGACCATTATGAACGTGCGTCAGGGCGAACCTTTAGGTTTGGGCCACTCCATTTTATGTGCACGACCTGCTATTGGTGACAACCCATTTGTCGTGGTACTGCCAGACGTTGTTATCGATGACGCCAGCGCCGACCCGCTGCGTTACAACCTTGCTGCCATGATTGCTCGTTTCAACGAAACGGGCCGCAGCCAGGTGCTGGCAAAACGTATGCCGGGTGACCTCTCTGAATACTCCGTTATTCAGACCAAAGAACCACTGGATCGTGAAGGTAAAGTCAGCCGCATTGTTGAATTTATCGAAAAACCGGATCAGCCGCAGACGCTGGACTCAGACATCATGGCCGTGGGCCGTTATGTGCTTTCTGCCGATATTTGGCCGGAACTGGAACGTACTCAGCCTGGTGCATGGGGACGTATTCAGCTGACTGATGCCATTGCTGAGTTGGCAAAAAAACAAGCAGTTGACGCAATGCTGATGACTGGGGACAGTTACGACTGCGGAAAGAAAATGGGTTATATGCAAGCGTTTGTGAAGTATGGGCTGCGTAACCTGAAGGAGGGCGCTAAGTTCCGCAAAGGCATTGAGAAGTTGTTAAGCGAGTAACAAATTCCTGACTGGAAGTGTCGGTCAGTAAGTAATTAAAAACGGCAGTGAAGATTCATAGCATAAGTTTTGCTCATTGAATCTCACTGCCGTTGTCTTTTTTATAAGTACAATAAAAACAGCATGTTAGCTTGCAATCATAGTTCAAATTTTTCCAGGATTTTCCTTGTTTCTACAGCTGTTTGGTAAGACAATTAGCGTTTGAATTTTTCGGATTTGGCACGAGTGGGTTACGCTCGTCACATCGTGGAAATGTACGCAGTGCTCTGGTAGCTGTTAAGCCAGGGGCGGTAGCGTGCATTAATGCATCTATTAATCAAATCTGGAGCAGTCTATTTCACAGCATGCTCTCTGGCTATATGGAATAAAAAAGTGAAGATACTTGTTACTGGTGGCGCAGGATTTATTGGTTCTGCTGTTGTTCGTCACATAATAAATAATACGCAAGATAGTGTTGTTAATGTCGATAAATTAACATACGCCGGAAACCTGGAATCGCTCGCTGAAATTTCTGATTCTGAACGTTATTCATTTGAGCATGCAGATATCTGCGATGCCGAAGCGATGGCTCGTATTTTCGCACAGCACCAGCCAGACGCGGTGATGCACCTGGCAGCAGAGAGCCACGTTGACCGCTCAATAACTGGCCCTGCGGCATTTATTGAAACCAATATTGTGGGTACTTATGTTCTTTTAGAAGCGGCGCGCAATTATTGGTCTGGTCTGGATGATGAAAAGAAAAAAAACTTCCGCTTTCATCATATTTCTACTGATGAGGTGTATGGTGACTTACCCCATCCGGATGAAGTAAATAGCAATGAAACGTTGCCGCTATTTACGGAAATGACAGCATACGCGCCAAGTAGTCCATATTCTGCTTCTAAAGCTTCCAGCGATCATTTGGTTCGCGCATGGAAACGTACTTATGGTTTACCGACCATTGTGACTAATTGCTCGAACAACTATGGTCCTTATCATTTCCCGGAAAAGCTTATTCCACTGGTTATTCTTAATGCACTGGAAGGTAAGGCATTACCTATTTATGGCAAAGGAGATCAGATCCGCGACTGGTTGTATGTAGAGGATCATGCTCGAGCGTTATATACCGTCGTAACCGAAGGTAAAGCGGGCGAAACTTATAACATTGGTGGACACAACGAAAAGAAAAACATCGACGTAGTGTTCACTATTTGTGATTTGTTGGATGAGATAGTCCCGAAAGAGAAATCTTATCGTGAGCAAATTACCTATGTTGCTGATCGCCCAGGGCATGATCGCCGTTATGCAATTGATGCCGATAAAATTAGCCGCGAATTGGGCTGGAAACCACAGGAAACGTTTGAGAGCGGGATTCGTAAAACTGTGGAATGGTATCTGTCCAATACAAAATGGGTTGATAATGTGAAAAGTGGTGCCTATCAATCGTGGATTGAACAGAACTATGGGGGCCGCCACTAATGAATATCCTCCTTTTTGGCAAAACAGGGCAGGTTGGTTGGGAACTACAGCGTGCTCTGGCACCTCTGGGTAATTTGATTGCTCTTGATGTTCACTCCACTGATTACTGTGGTGATTTTAGTAACCCTGAAGGTGTGGCTGAAACCGTTAGAAGCATTCGGCCTGATATTATTGTCAACGCAGCCGCTCACACCGCAGTAGACAAAGCAGAATCAGAACCGGAGTTTGCACAATTACTGAACGCGACGAGTGTCGAAGCGATCGCGAAAGCAGCCAATGAAGTCGGCGCTTGGGTTATTCACTACTCTACTGACTACGTATTTCCGGGGACCGGTGAAATACCATGGCAGGAGGAGGATGCAACCGCACCGCTAAATGTTTACGGTGAAACCAAGTTAGCAGGAGAAAAAGCATTACAAGAGCATTGTGCGAAGCACCTTATTTTCCGGACCAGCTGGGTCTATGCAGGTAAAGGAAATAACTTCGCCAAAACGATGTTGCGTCTGGCAAAAGAGCGTGAAGAATTAGCCGTTATTAATGATCAGTTTGGTGCGCCAACTGGCGCAGAGTTGCTGGCTGATTGTACGGCACATGCCATTCGTGTGGCACTGAATAAACCGGAAGTCGCAGGTTTGTACCATCTGGTAGCCAGTGGTACCACAACCTGGCACGATTATGCTGCGCTGGTTTTTGAAGAGGCGCGCAAAGCAGGCATTCCCCTTGCACTCAACAAGCTCAACGCAGTACCAACAACAGTCTATCCTACACCAGCTCGTCGTCCACATAACTCTCGCCTTAATACAGAAAAATTTCAGCAGAACTTTGCGCTTGTCTTGCCTGACTGGCAGGTTGGTGTGAAACGCATGCTCAACGAATTATTTACGACTACAGCAATTTAATAGTTTTTGCATCTTGTTCGTGATGGTGGAACAAGATGAATTAAAAGGAATGATGGAATGAATACGCGTAAAGGTATTATTTTAGCGGGTGGTTCTGGTACACGTCTTTATCCTGTGACTATGGCTGTCAGTAAACAGCTGTTACCGATTTATGATAAACCGATGATCTATTACCCGCTCTCTACACTGATGTTGGCGGGTATTCGCGATATTTTGATTATCAGCACGCCACAGGATACTCCTCGTTTTCAACAACTGCTGGGTGATGGGAGCCAGTGGGGGCTAAATCTTCACTACAAAGTGCAACCGAGTCCGGATGGTCTTGCGCAGGCATTTATCATCGGTGAAGAGTTTATCGGTGGTGATGATTGTGCTTTGGTACTTGGTGATAATATCTTCTACGGTCACGACCTGCCTAAGTTAATGGATGCCGCTGTTAACAAAGAAAGTGGTGCAACGGTATTTGCCTATCACGTTAATGATCCTGAACGCTATGGTGTCGTTGAGTTTGATAAAAACGGTACTGCAATCAGCCTGGAAGAAAAACCGTTACAACCAAAAAGTAATTATGCGGTAACCGGGCTTTATTTCTATGATAACTACGTTGTGGAAATGGCGAAAAATCTTAAGCCTTCTGCCCGCGGTGAACTGGAAATTACCGATATTAACCGTATCTATATGGAACAGGGGCATTTATCTGTTGCCATGATGGGACGTGGATATGCCTGGCTGGACACGGGGACACATCAAAGTCTTATTGAAGCAAGCAACTTCATTGCCACCATTGAAGAGCGCCAGGGCTTGAAAGTTTCCTGCCCGGAAGAAATTGCTTACCGTAAAGGGTTTATTGATGCTGAGCAGGTGAAAGTATTAGCTAAACCGCTGAAAAAAAATGCTTATGGTCAGTATCTGCTAAAAATGATTAAAGGTTATTAATAAAATGAATGTTATTAAAACAGAAATTCCAGATGTACTGATTTTTGAACCGAAAGTTTTTGGTGATGAGCGTGGTTTCTTTATGGAAAGCTTTAATCAGAAAGTTTTCGAAGAGGCTGTAGGGCGGAAGGTTGAATTTGTTCAGGATAATCATTCTAAATCGTGTAAAGGTGTACTTAGAGGTTTACACTTTCAGCTTCCTCCCTTTGAGCAGGCAAAATTAGTAAGGTGTATAGTTGGCGAGGTATTTGATGTTGCAGTAGACATTAGACCTAATTCTGAAACATTTGGTTCATGGGTTGGAGTAACTCTTTCGTCAGAAAATAAAAGGCAGCTATGGATTCCAGAAGGATTCGCCCATGGTTTTTTAACTTTAAGTGATATTGCAGAGTTTGTTTATAAAACTAACAACTATTATTCTTTAAATCATGAAAGGGGAGTCATTTGGAACGATGAGGAAATTAACATTGCCTGGCCCTCTCAATCAGAGAAGATTCTGTCACAGAAAGATATTAATTTACCATCATTTAGATTTGTTCAAATGTTTAGCAAGTAGTGTTATCTTTACACTGCACATAGTCATCATTTTTTATGCTTTAAGTAAATTATATTGCACATCTATAACACAAAGCGCAATAATATTTCGACCTGATGAAGGTTTGTGGTTATTTATCTTTCTAGGCGTTTTTTATGACTAAAATAGTTGTGGTTTCTACAGCTCCAATATTCCCGACAAATAATGGGTACAAAAGTTCTGTATTAGGAAGAATTGATGAGTTATTAAATGAGGATAATGAGGTCGTTTTGATTGAAATAAACCTTGAAAATGTTACGGAAAAGAAAGATGAATTAATACCAACAAGATTTAATAATATTCAAAGATATGAAGTAAAAAAAATATCTAGATCATTTATTGCCGAGTTACAAATATTATTTGATATCAGAACTCGGTATGAACAATTATTTTCTTCTGCTGACATTAGAGATAACATAAAAAAGATAATTGATTTAGAAAAACCTTCTATTATTATTGCTGAGTCTATATGGGCGTTGCAAGCATTGCCTATTGAAATTAGTGCGAGAATACACTGTGTTATTCATGATGTGGCAACTGATTTCTTTAAAGAAATGTTTGTATCTCATAATGAGGTTGTACGAAAAATTTTGTTTTTTAATGATTACCTAAAGTTGAAAATTACTGAAGAAAATATTATCAAACGTTTGAGAGTTGAGCAATTTATCTTTCTGACAGAAGAAGATAAATGTTGGTATAAAACAAGATACAATATTGATGAGGGTTGTTGTTCCTTAGCGAGCAATCATCTTTATGTAGAAAAGATTAAGAGAACTATCAATTTCCAAACCCCTTTCCTGCTTATTCCCGGTAGCATTGAATTTTCACAAAATTTTTACGGCTTAAATTGGTTTATAAAAAATATATATCCTGGATTAAATAGGAAAATAAGAATAGTTGTAACAGGAAAGGCATCAGATAAAAAAATAAAGATGTTAAACTGTGGAGAGGAAATTACCTTTACGGGAGAGCTTGACTTTTCCACATATAATAAACTTAGCTCAACATGCTTGTGTGTTATTGCACCGATTACAACGGGCACTGGAATTAAAATAAAAATATTAGAAGCTGTACAAAAAGGTATTCCTGTACTTACAACAAAATTTGCTTCAAAAGGAATATGTTCCGATTTATGTTTTTATTGCGAGGAGGATACTGACACAAACTTTGTCAATTTAATTAACAGTTTTCTTGAAACGACATTAAGAGTCCAAGAATGAATTTATTGCTTTTTTCAGTCCTTGCGTTTGGTTTAATATTGGCTTTGGCCCATAATAATAAAAGTGGAGATATTAACGCATACTTAATGTTTTTTCTCGTGGTCCTAATGGTATTAATATCAGGGCTGCGTATGAATGATAGTGATTATATCGAATACAGGAAAATGTATAATGAAGTGCCTATTTTATGTGACTTTAGTCTCGCATCTATAAGAGATATACATGGGGAGGTAGGCTATCTATTCTTATCATCAATCTTTAAAACTTTATGCTTGCCATTTCAATTATTTCTTTTTTTTATTGCTTTTTTATCACTCCTGCTTACATATTTTTCATTCAGAAAAATAAGTTTAATACCGATACTATCGTTAGTTTTTTATTTAAGCCATGCTTTTATAGTTAGAGATTTGATTCAAATTAGGGCAGGATTAGCTGTTAGCATATCATTATATTCAATAATTAAATTTAAAGGAAATAAAAGTATAATTACAGGAGTTTTATTTGCTTCTTTGATTCATTCTGGGGCGCTTATTATTGCTCTTTGTTATCCTTTTTTCAAAAAAAAATACATAACATTAAAAATGATGTTGTTTTTATTTTTAGTGTCAATTATTTTTTCTTATTTGAATGGGCTTAATTTATCGATACAACTCTTATCTCAATATAGTTTGCTTCCAACTGCAATTTCGAATTATGTTGGTTGGGAAGAATATGATTATCGGGTGAGTATATTTACTAATCCGGTTTTTATTAAAGGTGTTTTTTTAATTGTCTTAATGCACAAATATGTACTTTCAGATATTAAAAATGAGAAAATTATAGTGCTTTATAACTTATATGTTTTAGGTGTATTAGCTATGGTTGCATTGAGTGGGATGGCTATTCTTTCAGGCCGTCTTTCATCCTTTCTGACACTAGGTGAAAGCATTTTAATTGTATATGCTCTGTTCTACAAAAGAAATACACCTCTGGCGTTTCTAATTTTTTCTTTTTTAACAATTGTGCAATTAGGATATGATCTATTTATTTCTAATGTGCATCCTGAGCTTACTCTGATTATATTTGGGTGAATCTAAGTGAAAAATAATAAAATAGGCATACTTATCTCTAAAATACAAAATCTTGGACCTGTGAATGTAGTACGAGGATTGATAAAAGAAAATAAAAAATATGCTTTTACTGTTTTTTGTTTAACAAATAGCGTAGATAAAAATATATATGATGAGTTATGCTGTTTAGGAGCCAAGGTTATATTAATACCAGATGGTACTTGGTTCAGCAAAATTTTATTTGTGAGAAGTTTTTTAAAGGAACATCCACATAATATCTTACATTCACATGGGATCACGGCCGATATGTTTTCTTACTTTCTGAATGGCGTGAAAATATCTACTATTCACAATAGACTAGATGAGGATTATATCCCATTATTTGGCGCGGTTAAAGGGAATGCTATATATTATCTTCATCGTTTTATATTACGAAGATTTAATCATATCGTTGCTTGCTCAGCAGCGGTCCAATCAAAACTGAAACAATCGAAAGTAAAAACTAAAATAACCACCATCCAGAATGGGATTGATATAACTAGGTTTAAGACACTTGAGTCTGATAAAAAAAAATTATTGAGGGAAAAACACGGATTTGATAGTGAAAAAAGAATATTTATATATTGTGGCTCGTTATCATTAAGGAAAAATATTGCTTACCTCTTGGAACACTTAGCCATCGAAGAAAATGATATATTTTTAATTCTAGGTGATGGTGAACTTTTTAGATATTGTAAGGATAAATATTCTAAAGATTTACGGTATATATTTATGGGGAAAGTTGAATGCCCTCTTGAATATTATCAATTATCAGATATTTTTGTTTCCGCTTCTTTATCGGAAGGGCTCCCCTTGGCACTATTAGAAGCTGCCTCTACTGGGTGCTATTTATATGTTAGCGATATAGAGCCCCATAGAGAAATTGCATCTCTATTAGGAGAGGAAAATATTTCTATGTTTAAAATTAAGGATGGATCATATAATTATTTGCAACCTAAAATAAAAAAAGCTGACTATAACGCTCTTTCTGACGATAAACTTTACAATATATCCGATAAAAAAATGTCAAATCTTTATGACAAACTTTTTGTTTCTTTATTAGAGCAGAGGCACTAATATAATGATTTATGTTTCGGTAATTTCTCATGGTCATTTCAAAACTCTTAAGGAATTAGGAGCAGTATCAAAATTAAATAATCACAGCAGAATTAAAGTTATCATCAAAGATAATTTAGGAGAGAGCGAGCTTTTGGATTTTTGTCAGGAAAACAAAATAACTTATTTAAGGTCTAAAGAGAAAAAAGGATTTGGAGAGAATAATAATGAAGTTTTTTCCTCTATATCCTCCTTAATTACTAAGGAAGATTTTTTTGTGGTTATGAATCCTGATATATATATTGAGTGCTCTGATCTATTAGATGTCGTAGATGAGTGTGGTTCAGCGAATGTTAATCTAGCAACGATAAATTTATACAGGGATTTTGATAAAAAAACATATGATAACTCAGTAAGGAAATTTCCCTCGGCAATTGATTTTTTTTATGTCATTTTTATTTAAGAAAAATGACTGTGTAGTAAATAAGAACAAAATAACGAAACCAACATATGTTGATTGGGCTGCAGGTTCTTTTCTAATATTTAATGCCTTCTTTTATTCAAAACTCAACGGATTCAACGAAAAGTATTTTATGTATTGCGAAGATATTGATATATGTTGGCGAGCTAAAAAACACTTCAATACTTCAGTTTTATACTATCCATGCTATGCAGCAATTCATTTGGCACAATTTAACAATCGTAGGATTTTTAGTAGACATTTCATTTGGCATATAAAAAGTATTATCCTTTTTTTATTATATAAAAATGGTATGCTGCGTTCTAGTAAGTTGCTTTAATGCTAATATTCTTTTAAGAGGTGAGAATGATACCTGTTATTTTGGCTGGTGGTTCGGGAAGTCGCTTGTGGCCACTTTCACGAGAAAAGTTCCCCAAGCAGTTTTTAAAGTTGACTGGCAGTTTGACAATGTTGCAGTCAACATTGTCACGTCTTAATAATTTAAATGCTGATGATTCAATAGTTATATGCAACGAAGAGCATAGATTTATTGTTGCAGAACAATTAAGAGAGTTAGGCAAACTTTCAAATAACATTATTCTTGAACCCAAAGGTCGTAATACAGCCCCTGCTATAACACTCGCAGCATTAGCAGCAAAAAGAAAATTCGCTGATGAAGATCCATTGATTCTTATTTTAGCTGCAGATCACAACATCCAAGACGAACATGTTTTCTGTGAGGCAATTAATAAGGCGTCATCTTTAGCTAGTTATGGAAAACTAGTGACTTTTGGTATCGTTCCATTCAAACCTGAAACTGGGTATGGCTATATTCGTCGCGGTGATGAAGTGCCTGTAGATGAGCAGCATGCGGTGGCCTTTGAAGTGGCGCAGTTTGTCGAAAAACCGAATCTGGAAACCGCGCAGGCCTATGTGGCAAGTGGCGAATATTACTGGAACAGCGGTATGTTCCTGTTCCGTGCCGGACGTTATCTCGAAGAACTGAAAAAGTATCGTCCGGATATTCTCGATGCCTGTGAAAAAGCGATGAGCGCCGTCGATCCGGATCTCGATTTTATTCGTGTGGATGAAGAGGCGTTTCTCGCTTGTCCGGAAGAGTCGGTGGATTACGCGGTCATGGAATGCACGGCAGATGCCGTTGTGGTGCCGATGGATGCGGGCTGGAGCGATGTCGGTTCCTGGTCCTCTTTATGGGAGATCAGTGCCCACACCGCCGAGGGCAACGTTTGCCATGGCGATGTGATTAATCACAAAACTGAAAACAGCTATGTGTATGCCGAATCTGGCCTGGTCACCACCGTCGGGGTGAAAGATTTGGTGGTAGTGCAGACCAAAGATGCAGTGCTGATTGCCGACCGTAACGCGGTGCAGGATGTGAAAAAAGTGGTCGAGCAGATCAAAGCTGATGGTCGCCATGAGCATCGGGTGCATCGCGAAGTGTATCGTCCGTGGGGCAAATATGACTCTATCGACGCGGGCGACCGCTACCAGGTGAAACGCATCACCGTGAAACCGGGCGAAGGCTTGTCGGTACAGATGCACCATCACCGCGCGGAACACTGGGTGGTTGTCGCGGGAACGGCAAAAGTCACTATCGACGGTGATATCAAACTGCTTGGTGAAAACGAGTCCATTTATATTCCGCTGGGGGCGATGCACTGCCTGGAAAACCCGGGGAAAATAGATTTAGAATTAATTGAAGTTCGCTCTGGTGCATATCTTGAAGAAGATGATGTTATTAGATGTTATGATCGCTATGGACGAAAGTAATATATAATAATTATTTCAGAATTAGAAATGATAATTATAAGTTTTCGTCTGGATAAACAATAGATAGTATGGGTTGGAAAATATGAGTTCTTTAACTTGTTTTAAAGCTTACGACATTCGCGGGAAATTAGGTGAAGAACTGAATGAAGATATCGCCTGGCGCATTGGTCGCGCCTATGGCGAATTTCTCAAACCGAAAACCATTGTGTTAGGCGGTGATGTCCGCCTCACCAGCGAAACCTTAAAACTGGCGCTGGCGAAAGGTTTACAGGATGCGGGCGTCGATGTGCTGGATATTGGCATGTCCGGCACCGAAGAGATTTATTTCGCCACGTTCCATCTCGGCGTGGATGGCGGCATTGAAGTTACCGCCAGCCATAATCCGATGGATTACAACGGCATGAAGCTGGTGCGCGAAGGGGCTCGCCCGATCAGCGGTGATACCGGACTGCGCGACGTCCAGCGTCTGGCAGAAGCTAACGACTTTCCTCCCGTCGATGAAACCAAACGCGGTCGCTATCAGCAAATCAATCTGCGTGACGCTTACGTTGATCACCTGTTCGGTTATATCAATGTCAAAAACCTTACGCCGCTCAAGCTGGTGATCAACTCCGGGAACGGCGCAGCGGGTCCGGTGGTGGACGCTATCGAAGCCCGCTTTAAAGCCCTCGGCGCACCGGTGGAGTTAATCAAAGTGCATAACACGCCGGACGGCAATTTCCCCAACGGTATTCCTAACCCGTTGCTGCCGGAATGTCGCGACGACACCCGCAATGCGGTCATCAAACACGGCGCGGATATGGGCATTGCCTTTGATGGCGATTTTGACCGCTGTTTCCTGTTTGACGAAAAAGGGCAGTTTATTGAGGGCTACTACATTGTCGGCCTGCTGGCAGAAGCGTTCCTCGAAAAAAATCCCGGCGCGAAGATCATCCACGATCCACGTCTCTCCTGGAACACCATTGATGTGGTGACGGCCGCGGGCGGCACGCCGGTGATGTCGAAAACAGGACACGCCTTTATTAAAGAACGTATGCGCAAGGAAGACGCCATCTACGGTGGCGAAATGAGCGCTCACCATTACTTCCGCGATTTCGCTTACTGTGACAGCGGCATGATCCCGTGGCTGCTGGTCGCCGAACTGGTGTGCCTGAAAGGAAAAACGCTGGGCGAACTGGTGCGCGACCGGATGGCGGCGTTTCCGGCAAGCGGTGAGATCAACAGAAAACTGGCGCACCCTGTTGAGGCGATTAACCGCGTGGAACAGCATTTTAGCCGTGAGGTGCTGGCGGTGGATCGCACCGATGGCATCAGCATGACCTTTGCCGACTGGCGCTTTAACCTGCGCTCTTCCAACACCGAACCGGTGGTGCGCCTGAATGTGGAATCTCGCGGTGATGTTCAGGTTATGGTAATCCATACTCAAGAAATATTATCAATTTTGACGTCATAAAGAATAAGCCCTGACAAGTTAGGGCTTAATTAATATATATTTTTTTTGAATTGGGGATTTGTGGTAAGATTTTTAATATGTTATTTAATGTGGTTGAATTAATGTTGACTGGAAAATAATAATGAGAACGAAAAAAGCATTACACAACTTTAAAGTTGATTTATTAATTACTTTTTTATTGGTTTTGCTAGGGTTTTATATTCGAACTGTTTTTGTTTCAAAAATGGGAAGTGATATTACTGGAGTGATGTTACTATTCACACAGTTGACAGCATATCTCAATTTGGCAGAATTAGGTATTGGAATTGCAGCTGCCAGCGTATTATATAAACCGCTCAGCGAGAATGAATACAATAAAATAACTTACATAATATCTTTGCTCTCAGTCATATACAAATATATATTTGTGTTTGTTTTGATTCTTGGCGTTGTTATAGGTATCTGTATTTATTACTTTATTGATTCTGTAAAGGTTGTAAATGGCGTTTTTTTATATTGGGCTTTGTTCGTTTTTAATACATCGTTGACATATAGTTATGCTAAATACTCCACATTATTAACTGCTAATCAGCGGTACTCAGCAGTAAGAAAAATTCAAGGTGGCGGAAAAGTTATAATAATTGTATTTCAGATATTAATTTTGTGCTTTACGCAAAGTTTCATACTTTATTTGTTAGTTGAGACTTTAGGTATTTTTTCTCAATATTTGATTTTTAAAAAAATAATTGGGAACGGAAATCAATATCTCAGTAATGAGGTTTTACTTATTGAAAGCGATAAACTTTTGATAAAAAAAGAATTAAAAATAAGAATAAAAAATATGTTCTTCCATAAAATAGGTGCTGTGCTTGTCCTTAATACAGACTACCTGCTTGTATCAAAGTTTCTGACATTAAGTTATGTGACAATTTTTGGCAGCTATATGATGGTATTTCAGATAGTAACTGTTTTGATGTCAAGTTTTGTTAATGCTATTACTGCAGGAATGGGTAATTACTTAATTAATAAAAGTAATTTAGAAATTAAGGAAATTACACGTCAATTTTATGTGATATTTATCGCCTTTGCAACATTCATATCACTAAATATGTTTTTTCTTGTTAATGATTTTATCGCAAAATGGATAGGTGTTAATTATACATTAAGTAACACCCTAGTTGCATTAATGATTGTTAACGTATTCATTAGTGTTGTCAGGGTACCTTCTGATATATTAAAAAACGCAAGTGGACATTTTGGTGATATTTATTATCCATTATTAGAAGGTGTGCTGAATATTACGATATCCATCATTTTGGCTATCATTATTGGATTACCTGGCATTATTATAGGGACAATAGTATCTAACTTAATAGTAATAATGCTTGCGAAACCATTATATCTTTACTCTAAGTTATTTAATCTTAGAAATCCGACGAGGGTTTATTTTGAATTTATTTCTCGGCCTATGTTATATTCATTATGTGTGATTGGGGTGAGCTATTTATTGCGCGATGAAATATATTCATTTAAAGTAAGTACATGGTTGGATTTTATTAACAAGCTACTCTTAGTCTCTACTCCTAGCATATTGGTAATATGTGCTATTTTCTCTACGGATAGTGACTTTAGATTATTTTTCAGAAAAATTATATATGTGATTATGAAGAAATAAAAATTTCGAAAATGTATTAATCGAAATTATGCAACGAGCTTTATTTTTATAAATGATATGTGATCTTTTCCCGAATAGGAGTAAACAATGTCAAAGCAACAGATCGGCGTCGTCGGTATGGCAGTGATGGGGCGCAACCTTGCGCTCAATATCGAAAGCCGTGGTTATACCGTCTCTATTTTCAACCGTTCCCGTGAAAAGACCGAAGAAGTGATTGCCGAAAATCCAGGCAAAAAACTGGTTCCTTACTATACGGTGAAAGAGTTTGTTGAATCTTTGGAAACGCCTCGTCGCATCCTGTTAATGGTGAAAGCAGGTGCAGGCACGGATGCTGCTATTGATTCCCTCAAGCCATACCTCGATAAAGGTGACATCATCATTGATGGTGGTAATACCTTCTTCCAGGACACCATTCGTCGTAACCGTGAGCTTTCTGCCGAAGGCTTTAACTTCATTGGTACCGGTGTCTCCGGTGGTGAAGAGGGCGCGCTGAAAGGTCCTTCTATTATGCCTGGCGGGCAGAAAGAGGCTTATGAGCTGGTTGCGCCTATCCTGAGTAAAATCGCTGCCGTGGCAGAAGACGGCGAGCCATGCGTTACTTATATTGGTGCCGACGGCGCAGGCCATTATGTGAAGATGGTTCACAATGGTATTGAATACGGAGATATGCAGCTCATTGCTGAAGCGTATTCTCTGCTCAAAGGTGGCCTGAATCTCTCTAATGAAGAACTGGCCCAGACTTTCACCGAGTGGAATAACGGTGAACTTAGCAGCTACCTGATCGACATCACTAAAGATATCTTCACCAAAAAAGATGAAGACGGTAACTACCTGGTTGATGTGATTCTGGATGAAGCAGCAAACAAAGGCACCGGTAAATGGACCAGCCAGAGCGCGCTGGATCTCGGCGAACCGCTGTCGCTGATTACCGAGTCTGTGTTTGCACGTTATATCTCTTCTCTGAAAGATCAGCGCGTTGCCGCATCTAAAGTTCTCTCTGGCCCGCAAGCGCAGCCAGCAGGCGACAAAGGTGAGTTCATCGAAAAAGTTCGCCGTGCGTTGTATCTGGGCAAAATCGTTTCTTACGCTCAGGGCTTCTCTCAGCTGCGTGCTGCGTCTGAAGAATACAACTGGGATCTGAACTACGGCGAAATCGCGAAGATTTTCCGTGCTGGCTGCATCATCCGTGCGCAGTTCCTGCAGAAAATCACCGATGCTTATGCCGAAAATCCGCAGATCGCTAACCTGCTGCTGGCCCCGTACTTCAAGCAAATTGCCGATGACTACCAGCAGGCGCTGCGCGATGTCGTCGCTTATGCAGTACAGAACGGTATCCCGGTTCCGACCTTCGCCGCTGCGGTTGCCTATTATGACAGCTACCGTGCCGCTGTTCTGCCTGCGAACCTGATCCAGGCACAGCGTGACTATTTCGGGGCGCATACTTATAAGCGCATTGATAAAGAAGGTGTGTTCCATACTGAATGGCTGGATTAATCTGATTTAACCAACAATAAAATTGAGGCCCGGCGTATATTGCACCGGGCTTTTTTTTGCCAAATATCTATAGACTAAATTTCACTGCTTAATATTAACTTAATAAACATCAGCTATTCTTATAAAGAAAATCTGAATTGTTTTTCGTTGCGTTGACCATCTGACAACGTAGCGTTAAAACTTTTAGCATCTTATCACGATGCTAAAAACATCATGATTCACAGTTAAGTTAATTCTGAGAGCATGAAATGAAAATCACCATTTCCGGTACTGGCTATGTAGGCTTGTCAAACGGGCTTCTAATCGCACAAAATCATGAGGTTGTGGCATTAGATATTTTACCGTCACGCGTTGCTATGCTGAATGATCGGATATCTCCTATTGTTGATAAGGAAATTCAGCAGTTTTTGCAATCAGATAAAATACACTTTAATGCCACATTAGATAAAAATGAAGCCTACCGGGATGCTGATTATGTCATCATCGCCACTCCAACCGACTATGATCCTAAAACTAATTATTTCAATACATCCAGTGTAGAATCAGTAATTAAAGACGTAGTTGAGATAAATCCTTATGCGGTTATGGTCATCAAATCAACGGTTCCCGTTGGTTTTACCGCAGCGATGCATAAGAAATATCGTACTGAAAATATTATTTTCTCTCCGGAATTCCTCCGCGAAGGTAAAGCCCTTTACGATAATCTCCATCCGTCACGTATTGTCATCGGTGAGCGTTCAGAACGCGCAGAACGTTTTGCTGCGTTGTTACAGGAAGGCGCGATTAAGCAAAATATCCCGACCCTGTTTACCGACTCCACTGAAGCAGAAGCGATTAAACTTTTCGCTAATACCTATCTGGCGATGCGCGTAGCATACTTTAATGAACTGGATAGCTATGCAGAAAGTTTAGGTCTGAATACTCGCCAGATTATCGAAGGCGTTTGTCTCGATCCGCGTATTGGCAACCATTACAACAATCCGTCGTTTGGTTATGGTGGTTATTGTCTGCCGAAAGATACCAAGCAGTTACTGGCGAACTACCAGTCTGTGCCGAATAACCTGATCTCGGCAATTGTCGATGCAAACCGCACGCGTAAAGATTTTATTGCCGATGCCATTTTGTCACGCAAACCGCAAGTGGTGGGTATTTATCGTCTGATTATGAAGAGCGGGTCAGATAACTTCCGTGCGTCTTCTATTCAGGGGATTATGAAGCGTATCAAGGCGAAAGGCGTTGAAGTGATCATCTACGAGCCGGTGATGAAAGAAGACTCATTCTTCAACTCTCGCCTGGAACGTGATCTCGCCACCTTCAAACAACAAGCCGACGTCATTATCTCCAACCGTATGGCAGAAGAGCTTAAGGATGTGGCAGATAAGGTCTACACCCGCGATCTCTTTGGCAGCGACTAACATCTTGTTATCAGGGCTATTTACGCCCTGATTGTCTTTTGTTACCTCCGCAATAATTCATTATTTTTATCACTTATCCTATAGCATTCACGGGGATTATCGCTAAACTATGCGGACTTGGAAATTTCCGTCAGTTAGGGTAATGATGAGAGTAGAAAATAATAATGTTTCTGGGCAAAACCATGACCCGGAACAGATTGATTTGATTGATTTACTAGTGCAGTTGTGGCGTGGCAAGATGACAATTATCATTTCCGTTATTGTGGCTATTGCCCTGGCTATTGGTTATTTGGCAGTAGCGAAGGAGAAATGGACGTCAACAGCAATTATCACTCAGCCCGACGTGGGGCAAATTGCTGGCTATAACAATGCCATGAATGTTATCTATGGTCAGGCTGCACCGAAAGTATCGGATTTGCAGGAGACGTTAATTGGTCGCTTCAGTTCTGCCTTCTCTGCATTAGCAGAAACGCTGGATAATCAGGAAGAGCCAGAAAAACTTACCATCGAACCTTCTGTTAAGAACCAGCAATTACCATTGACTGTTTCTTATGTTGGGCAAACTGCAGAGGGCGCACAAATGAAGTTGGCCCAATACATTCAGCAAGTTGATGATAAAGTGAATCAAGAGCTAGAAAAGGATCTCAAGGACAACATTGCTCTGGGACGGAAAAACTTGCAGGACTCTTTAAGAACCCAGGAAGTGGTCGCGCAGGAGCAGAAAGATCTGCGTATCCGTCAGATTCAGGAAGCGTTGCAGTATGCGAATCAGGCGCAGGTGACAAAGCCGCAGATTCAACAGACACAGGACGTAACCCAGGATACTATGTTTCTTTTGGGGAGCGAAGCGCTGGAGTCGATGATTAAGCACGAAGCGACCCGTCCGTTGGTGTTCTCATCAAACTACTATCAGACTCGTCAAAACCTGCTGGATATTGACAATCTTGACGTTGATAAACTTGATATTCATGCTTACCGCTATGTAATGAAACCGACGTTACCTATTCGTCGCGATAGCCCGAAGAAAGCAATTACCTTGATTCTGGCTGTGCTGCTGGGCGGCATGGTTGGCGCGGGGATTGTGCTTGGGCGTAACGCGCTGCGTAATTACAACGCGAAATAATATTATTGTGCATTTAAGAGAAACGGGCAGGGTGGTGACACCATGCCCGTTTTTTTTGCCGGATGCGATGCTGGCGCATCTTATCCGGCCTACGTGTGTTGAGATAATGTGTAGGCACGATAAGCTTGCGCATCGGGCAATGGCTCCGGGTGTGACAACAACATCACACCTGCTCAGCACGCAACTCACTGATGCCGTTTACGCAGGTTCTCAATTACCGTCGTTAAATCCAGATCCTGATCCTGCAACAGCACCAGCAGGTGATACATCAAATCAGACGCCTCGTTGGTCAGTTCAAAGCGGTCATGTACCGTTGCTGCCAGTGCGGTTTCCACGCCTTCTTCGCCCACTTTCTGCGCAATGCGTTTGGTGCCGCTGGCATACAGTTTGGCAGTGTAAGAGGTTTCCGGGTCGGCGGATTTACGTTCCGCGAGCAGTTGTTCCAGTTGATACAGGAACAGCCACTGGTGAGCGGTGTCGCCGAAGCAGCTGCTGGTGCCTTTGTGGCAGGTTGGCCCGATGGGATTCGCCAGCACCAGTAACGTGTCGTTGTCGCAGTCCGGCGCAATGCTCACCACATTGAGGAAATTGCCCGAGGTTTCGCCTTTGGTCCACAGTCGCTGTTTAGTGCGCGAGAAGAAGGTAACTTTACCGCTTTCGATGGTTCTGTCTAAGGCTTCCGGGGTCATGTAGCCCAGCATTAACACTTCGCCGGATACCGCGTGTTGCACAATCACCGGCATCAGACCGTCGGTTTTTTCCCAGTCCAGTTCGCGACGTTGTTGTTCTGTTAACATATCCTGATCTCCACGCCCTGTGTTGCCAGGTACGCTTTTAATTCGCCAATATTGATTATTTGTTTGTGGAATACGGAAGCTGCCAGCGCACCGTCAACGTCGGCATCGCGGAAGGCTTCCAGGAAGTGTTCCATGGTGCCCGCGCCACCGGAGGCAATCAGCGGGACGTGGCAAACTTCACGCACTTTTTTCAGCTGCTTGAGGTCGTAACCGTTACGCACGCCGTCCTGATTCATCATGTTGAGGACGATTTCTCCGGCGCCGCGTTTTTGCACCTCCTCTACCCAGTCGAGCGTTTCCCATTGAGTGACGCGGGTGCGGCTTTCATCGCCGGTATATTGATTCACATGATATTTACCGGTTTCGGCGTCGTACCAGGTATCAATACCGACCACAATACACTGCACGCCAAAGCGATCCGCCAGGCGAGTAATTAACGTCGGGTCCGCCAGCGCAGGAGAGTTGATGGAAATTTTATCCGCGCCAAAGGAAAGAATTTTCGCGGCATCTTCCAGAGACTTAATCCCACCCGCCACACAAAACGGAATGTCGATCACTTCCGCCACGCGAGATACCCAGCTTTTATCTACCACACGGCCATCGCTGGAAGCGGTGATATCGTAGAACACCAGTTCATCTGCACCTTCTTCGGCGTAGCGTTTTGCCAGTGGCACGATATCGCCAATGATTTCATGGTTGCGAAACTGTACGCCTTTCACCACCTGACCATCACGAACGTCGAGACACGGGATTATGCGTTTTGCCAGCATGCGATGGCCTCCTTCACGGTGAATTTACCTTCCAGTAATGCACGACCAACTATTACGCCGCGCACGCCAGTGCCACGTAGGGCAGCAACATCGTTAATGTCGCCAATGCCGCCGGAGGACTGAAACGCCACTTGCGGATATCTGGCACACACTTCTTCATATAAAGAGACGTTAGATCCCGCCAGCGTACCGTCGCGCGAGATATCGGTACACAACACATGTTTCAGGCCGACGGGCAGATAGGTTTCCACCAGTTGTTCCAGTGAAACGCCCGAGTTCTCTTGCCAGCCGCTGACTGCCACTTGCTTGTTGCCTTGCTCGTCAATACGGACATCCAGTGCCAGCACCAGCGCATCGGCACCGAAACGTTCAAACCAGCCTTTCACTACGTCCGGTGATTTCACTGCGGTGGAACCGACCACCACGCGCGCAACGCCAGCTTCCAGTAACGCCGCCACGTCTTCTTCACTACGCACACCGCCGCCAACCTGCACCGGGACGTTAACGCCCGCGACCAGGGTTTTAATCAGCGGGATTTGACGCTTAGCCGGATCTTTGGCCCCGGTCAGATCCACCAGATGCAACACTTCGGCACCTTGTGCGGCGTAATCCTGTAAGCGCGGCAGCGGGTCGTTACCGTAATCGCGTTGTTTGCCGTAATCGCCCTGATGGAGACGCACCACGGTGCCGTCGATTAAATCTAATGCCGGAATAATCATCACATCTCCAGGAAGTTTTTCAGCAACTTAGCGCCAGCGGCACCAGAACGCTCCGGATGGAACTGCACGCCGTAGAAGTTATCTTTTTGTACCGCCGCGGTGAACGGTTCGCCGTAATTACACTGGGCAATGGTCCACGGATTGACCGGCATTGCGTAGCTGTGAACAAAGTAAAAGTACGCGCCGTCTTCAATCCCCTGAAACAGGCGGTTGCCTGCCTGCGGGTAAACGCGATTCCAGCCCATATGTGGCAGTGGCAGACCAAAGTCGGTCATTTTCGGTACGTCTTCGTCGATGATGCCCAGCAAGTCGACGCCATTGCTCTCTTCGCTGCGTCGTCCCAGGAGTTGCATCCCTAAGCAGATGCCCAGCACCGGTTGGGTACAGGCTTTGATGAGATCAAACAGCTCGCGCTCACGCACCTGATCCATCGCTGCTTGTGCGGTGCCGACGCCGGGTAAAAACAGTTTATCGGCCAGCAACACAACGTCCGGGTCACGGCTGACTTTGGGTTCATAACCGTGGCGCGCAATGGCAGACTTCACAGAGTTCAGGTTGGCGCAGCCAGTATCAAGGATCACCACGTTCATTACAGCACTCCTTTCGACGAGGGCAGGGTGTCGCCTTCGACGCGGATGGCCTGGCGCAGGGTACGACCAAAGGCTTTGAACAGGCTCTCTACACGGTGGTGATCGTTTTTACCTTTGGTTTTCAGGTGTAGCGTCACGCCCATGGTGTATGAAAGCGAACGGAAGAAGTGCTCGATCATCTCGGTGCTGAGATCGCCCACGCGCTGGTAGGTAAATTCAGCTTTATATTCCAGGTGCGGGCGACCAGAGATATCCAGCGCGCAGCGGGCAAGGCATTCGTCCATCGGCAGCACAAAACCAAAGCGGCAAATACCGCGTTTATCGCAGAGGGCAATTTTTAACGCTTCCCCCAGCGCCAGGCCGGTATCTTCGACGGTGTGGTGATCGTCGATATAGAGGTCGCCTTTGACGTTGATTTCCATACGGAAACCGCCGTGGGTGGCGATCTGATCCAGCATGTGATCAAAGAAGCCAACGCCGGTGTTAATCTTGCTGCCACCTTCGCGATCCAGCCACACCTGGACGTCAATTTGCGTCTCTTTGGTGTTGCGCACTACATGGGCGTAACGGTCTCGTTTAGTGAGTTGCTCACCAATCATCGGCCAGTTCAGGATTTCACGGTCGTAGCGTAAACCATTAATGCCCATGTTTTCCGCTAGTTGAATGTCGGTCGCGCGATCGCCAATCACATAACTGTTGGCGCGATCCATCGCTTGCTCAGCCAGATAACGCTCCACCAGTTTTACTTTCGGCTTACGGCAGTCGCACTCATCGGCGGGCAGGTGCGGACAAATCAGCACTTCATCAAACTGCACGCCTTGCGAGGTGAAGATCTGCATCATCAGGTTGTGCGGGCCTTCGAAATCCACCTGCGGGAAACTTTGTGTTCCAAGACCATCCTGATTAGTGATCATCACCAGCTTGTAGCCCGCTTTTTGCAGCCTCAGCAGCTCCGGGATCACGCCCGGTTCAAAGGCGAGTTTGTCAAAACGGTCCACCTGAAAATCACTCGGCGGTTCGCTAATCAGGGTTCCATCGCGATCGATAAAAAGATACTTCTGACTCATCAAACTTGCTCCGCACGTAAGGCGTCAATGACGCGCTGGCTTTCTTCACGGGTTCCGACGGTAATTCGCAGGCAGCCGCTTAAAGAGGGTTGTTTATTCTGATCACGTAAGATAATGCCCTGATCCCACAAAGATTTAAACACTGCGCTGGAGGCTTTAAAGCGTGCCAAAATGTAGTTGGTTTCAGAGTCAAAAAACTGCTCCACGCAGGGGATCTCTTTCAGTGTGGTAATCAGGTATTCACGTTCTGTAATAATTTGCGCCACTCGTTCGCGCATGGCGACGATTCCCTGCGGGCTTAACGCCTGAGCTGCAATGTCGGCAACCGGTGTCGAGAGCGGGTAGGGGGCGATCACTTTCATCAGCAGGTTGATGACTTCTTCGTTTGCCAGCGTAAATCCGCAACGAAGCCCCGCCAGAGCAAAAGCTTTCGACAGTGTGCGCAAAATAGCCAGGTGCGGATATTCCGCCAGCCAGCCAGCCAGCGATGCCTGCGGGCAAAACTCGATATAGGCTTCATCGGCAACCACAATCGCCTTACCGCGGGTTAACTCCAGCAGGGTGCGAAAATCCTGCGGGTTGATCAGTTGCCCGGTGGGGTTGTTGGGGCTGCAAACATAGACCACTTTTACGCCGTCCAGCTTGTCGGAAATGCCCTGTAAGTCCAGTTGCCAGTTGTCCAGCGTCGGCACTGTGTGGCACTCGACGCCAATGGTTTCAGCGCTGACGCTGTACATGCCGTACGTTGGCGGGCAGTAGAGGATGGCGTCTTTACCCGGTTCGCAAAAAGCGCGAATCAGCAGTTCAATACCTTCGTCCGCGCCACGGCTGACCAGCACCTGTTCCGGTTTTACGCCTGCATATTGCGCGTAATTTTCAATCACCGCTTTTGGCTGACATTCCGGATAGCGGTTGAGCGTTTGTTGAGTGAGCTGAAACTCCACGGCTGTGGGGTATTCGTTGGCGTTCAGCCAGACGTCGCCGTTACCGCCCAGACGACGCGCCGACTGATACGGCGTCAGGTTGCGGACGTTTTCACGCGCTAAATCGGTAATAGTCACGGTGCTCATGCTTGCTCCTTAAGGGCGTTAACACGCAAAGTAACGGCATTTTTGTGGGCGGTCAGGCGCTCGGCGGCGGCGAGTGTTTCAATGGTCGACGCCAGCACGGAAAAACCTTCTTTCGAGAGTTCCTGCACGGTCATGCGCTTCTGGAAATCTGCCAGCCCGAGGCTGGAACAGGTGGCGGTGTAGCCGTAAGTCGGTAGAACGTGGTTGGTGCCGGAGGCGTAGTCGCCTGCCGATTCCGGTGACCAGTCACCAAGAAATACCGAACCGGCGCTGGTGATGCCATCGACCAGTTCGCGGGCGTTGCGGGTCTGAATGATCAGGTGCTCCGGGCCGTACTGGTTGGAGATCTCCACGCACTGCGCTAAATCTTTAGTCACGATCAGGCGGCTGGCGTTCAGTGCCTGGCGGGCGGTTTCGGCACGCGGCAGTTCTGCCAGTTGGCGTTCGACGGCCTCGGCAACGCGACGCGCCATATCGGCGTCGGGGGTCAGTAAAATCACCTGTGAGTCCGGGCCGTGTTCAGCCTGAGAAAGCAAATCAGAAGCCACGAAATCCGGCGTAGCGCCGCTGTCAGCAATCACCAGCACTTCCGACGGACCTGCGGGCATATCGATCGCCGCACCGTCCAGACGCTGGCTTACCTGGCGTTTTGCTTCGGTGACAAAGGCGTTACCCGGCCCGAAGATTTTGTCCACTTTCGGCACAGATTCCGTACCAAACGCCAGCGCGGCAATGGCCTGTGCGCCGCCGACGTTAAACACGTCCCGCACACCGCACAGCTGCGCCGCATAAAGGATCTCATCGGCAATCGGCGGCGGTGAGCACAGCACCACTTTTTTACAGCCCGCAATACGCGCCGGAGTTGCCAGCATTAATACCGTTGAGAAGAGCGGGGCGGAGCCGCCAGGAATATACAAACCCACTGAAGCCACCGGGCGCGTGACCTGCTGGCAACGCACGCCTGGCTGCGTTTCTACATCTACCGGCGGCAGTTTTTGCGCAGTGTGGAAGGTTTCAATATTCTTTACTGCCACCGCCATCGCCTGTTTTAGCTCGTCGCTCAGGCGTTCGCTGGCGGCGGTGATCTCATCAGCAGACACCTTCAGCGCGGTAACCGTGGTTTTATCAAACTTCGCGCTGTATTCACACAGGGCCTCATCGCCACGCGTTTTCACGTTATCGAGAATATCGTTAACGGTGCGGGTAATGCTTTCAGAGGCGGAGATCGCCGGGCGCATTAACAGCTGGCGTTGTTGCTCCGCAGTACAGCTATTCCAGTCAATGATTGTGTTAAAGCTCATGGCGATCACTCCATCATCTTCTCAATCGGCAGGACCAGGATTGAACTGGCACCCAGCGCTTTCAGTTTTTCCATCGTTTCCCAGAACAGGGTTTCGCTGCTGACCATGTGCATCGCTACGCGTTGTTGATCACCCGCCAGCGGTAGAATGGTTGGGCGTTCGGCACCTGGCAGCAGGGCGATGACTTCATCCAGTCGGTCGGTCGGTGCGTGCATCATGATGTATTTTGATTCGCGCGCCTGGATCACGCCCTGAATACGCGTCAGCAGTTTGTCGATCAGTTGCTGTTTGGATTCTTCCATTTCGCCATCGCGTTGGATCAGGCAGGCTTTCGAGCGGTAGATAACTTCAACTTCGCGCAGGCCGTTAGCTTCCAGCGTGGCACCGGTGGAAACCAGATCGCAAATCGCATCCGCCAGTCCGGCGCGCGGCGCAACTTCGACAGAACCGTTCAGTAAGCAGGATTTAAAAGAGATACCTTTCTGGTCGAGATAACGCTTGAGCAGGTGAGGATAAGAGGTGGCGATACGTTTACCGTTTAAGGAGAGCGGGCCGTCCCAGGCTTCATCAACCGGCGTTGCCAGCGAAAGGCGGCAGCCGCCGAAATCCAGTCGACGCAGGGTAAAGTAGCGTGGATCTTCACCCTGGGCGCGGCGGTTAAGCAGCTCTTCTTCCAGCACGTTTTCGCCGATAATCCCAAGGTCTACCACGCCGTCCATCACCAGACCGGGAATGTCGTCGTCACGCACGCGCAGAATATCAATCGGCATGTTTTCTGCCATCGCGATCAGGCGCTGGGTGTGAAGATTGATTTTAATGCCACAGCGCGCCAGTAATTCGCGTGAGTCATCACTTAAACGGCCGGATTTCTGCATAGCTATGCGTAAACGAGTGTTGTCTGTCATTTTCTTATTCCTCTTTAAACCTGTCTGAACCGTTATCAACTGCGCAATAAAAAAGCCCCCGGAAGATGATCTTCCGGGGGCTTTCTCATGCGTTCATGCACCACTGGAAGATCTGAATGTCTTCCAGCACACATCGCCTGAAAGACTAGTCAGGATGATGGTGATGATGGTGGTGTTTAAATTGAACGCGTGTCATAAAAATCTCTGTGAATGTTTATTCAACTGATGTCTTTTAACCTAAACCACTTTCACGTTAGAAAGCAAGGGGTTTTTTATATATTTTATGGCGATGGATTTGTTTAATGAATGAGCGGGGAAAGGAGGGGGCTAAGAGGACTGTCCTCTAACTTGACAGCACCAAAAAGAGCAAAGTCTGATTTTTCGTCTCGCTGACAATATCTTGATCTACAAACTAATTAATAAATAGTTAATTAACGCCCATCATTGTACAATGAGCTGTACAAAAGAGGAGATTTACATGCGTACAATTAGCTACAGCGAAGCGCGTCAGAATTTGTCGGCAACAATGATGAAAGCCGTTGAAGATCATGCCCCGATCCTCATTACTCGTCAGAATGGAGAGGCTTGTGTTCTGATGTCACTCGAAGAATACAACTCGCTGGAAGAGACGGCTTATCTACTGCGTTCCCCCGCTAACGCCCGGAGATTGATGGACTCAATCGATAGCCTGAAATCAGGCAAAGGAACGGAAAAGGACATTATTGAGTGAAACTAATCTGGTCTGAGGAATCATGGGATGATTATCTGTACTGGCAGGAAACAGATAAGCGAATTGTTAAAAAGATCAATGAAATTATCAAAGATACACGCAGAACACCATTTGAAGGTAAGGGGAAGCCAGAACCCCTGAAACATAATTTGTCAGGCTTCTGGTCCCGACGCATTACAGAGGAGCACCGTCTGGTATACGCGGTTACCGACGATTCACTGCTCATTGCAGCATGTCGTTATCATTATTGAACAGATTCATTCATAGAATGAATTGTCAGTTTTGATACGCTAGCGTAGCCTTATAGATCTAAGGTGTATCAGGAGATAACGGATGAAAAAGGTCGCAATTGTCGGGTTAGGGTGGTTAGGCATGCCGCTGGCGATGTCACTTTCAGCGCGAGGCTGGCAAGTCACCGGGAGTAAAACCACACAAGATGGTGTCGAAGCGGCCCGAATGAGTGGCATTGATAGCTATCTGCTTCGCATGGAGCCTGAGTTAGTTTGCGATTCTGACGATCTGGATGCCCTTATGGATGCCGATGCGCTGGTCATTACGCTTCCGGCACGTCGTAGCGGCCCCGGCGATGAGTTCTATTTACAAGCGGTACAAGAGTTAGTGGATAGCGCGCTGGCCCATCGTATTCCCCGCATTATTTTTACCAGCTCGACATCTGTCTATGGCGACGCGCAAGGCACGGTGAAAGAAACCACCCCGCGTAATCCGGTGACCAACAGTGGACGAGTATTAGAAGAACTCGAAGACTGGCTGCACAATTTACCCGGTACTTCGGTCGATATTCTGCGTCTTGCGGGCCTGGTCGGACCGGGACGTCATCCCGGACGCTTCTTTGCCGGAAAAACCGCCCCTGATGGTGAACATGGTGTTAATTTAGTCCATTTAGAAGATGTTATTGGCGCTATCACTCTGTTGTTACAGGCACCTAAAGGCGGACACATCTATAATATATGTGCGCCAGCTCACCCTGCGCGTAATGTTTTCTATCCGCAGATGGCCCGTTTATTGGGGCTGGAACCTCCGCAGTTCAGAAATAGTCTGGACAGCGGCAAAGGTAAGATTATTGATGGCAGTCGGATTTGTAATGAACTGGGATTTGAATACCAGTATCCCGATCCGCTGGTAATGCCGCTGGAGTAAACGATCACGCCAGCAGGACGCCGCATACACTGCAAGGGGGCGTGTATGAAACCACTGCTGGATGTGTTGATGATCCTCGATGCCTTAGAAAAAGAAGGCAGTTTTGCGGCGGCGTCAGCCAAACTCTACAAGACGCCGTCCGCTCTGAGTTACACCGTTCACAAGCTGGAAAGCGACCTTAATATTCAATTGCTTGATCGTAGCGGACACCGCGCTAAATTCACCCGTACCGGAAAAATGTTATTAGAGAAAGGGCGGGAAGTTCTGCATACCGTGCGAGAACTGGAAAAGCAGGCGATCAAACTGCATGAAGGCTGGGAAAACGAGCTGGTGATTGGCGTGGACGACACGTTCCCTTTTTCTCTGCTTGCGCCTCTCATTGAAGCTTTTTATCAACATCATAGCGTGACGCGCCTGAAGTTTATCAATGGCGTACTCGGTGGTTCATGGGATGCCCTGACTCAGGGGCGAGCGGATATTATCGTTGGCGCGATGCATGAGCCACCATCTTCCAGTGAGTTTGGTTTCTCGCGGTTGGGCGATCTTGAACAAGTCTTTGCGGTCGCGCCTCATCATCCGTTAGCCCAGGAAGAAGAACCGTTAAACCGTCGTATCATTAAACGATATCGGGCGATTGTGGTGGGGGACACTGCGCAGGCAGGCGCTTCTACGGCCTCACAACTTCTCGACGAACAAGAAGCCATTACCGTTTTCGATTTTAAAACCAAGCTGGAGCTGCAAATTAGCGGCCTTGGCTGCGGCTATTTACCACGGTATCTGGCGCAACGTTTTCTCGATAGTGGCGCGTTAATCGAGAAGAAAGTGGTCGCCCAAACTCTCTTTGAACCCGTCTGGATTGGCTGGAATGAACAGACCGCAGGGCTTGCCAGCGGCTGGTGGCGAGATGAAATTTTAGCAAATAGTGCGATCGCCGGTGTTTATGCAAAATCTGATGACGGAAAATCAGCCATTTAAAGAAAAATTATTATGACAAGCCTCTCATTCTCTTGTCATTTCCCCCCCATTTAGGCACAATGCGCCGCTGTCAAAAAATGACTAAAAACCGACGTTTAATTAGCGTCGGTTATTTTTTGCTTCAAACCAATCATTCATACCAAGAGGCCGGGCTTCGTACCGGATAGATATTTACTAAAAATCGACAGTTGTTGTCGCTGAGGAATCCAAAAAAATGGGGCAATTTTTTGCTTACGCGACGGTTATCACCGTAAAGGAGAATGACCATGTCGCATAACGTTACTCCAAACACCTCTCGCGTGGAATTGCGTAAAACGCTTACGTTAGTTCCGGTTGTAATGATGGGTCTAGCCTATATGCAGCCGATGACGCTGTTTGATACATTTGGTATCGTTTCAGGCCTCACGGATGGTCATGTGCCGACAGCCTATGCGTTCGCATTGATTGCGATCCTGTTTACGGCTCTGAGCTACGGGAAGCTGGTTCGCCGCTATCCTTCTGCTGGCTCTGCATACACTTACGCCCAGAAATCCATTAGTCCGACTGTCGGCTTTATGGTGGGTTGGTCTTCTCTGCTCGACTATCTGTTCGCGCCGATGATCAACATTCTGCTGGCGAAAATCTATTTTGAAGCTCTGGTGCCTTCCATTCCATCGTGGATGTTTGTGGTGGCGCTGGTGGCCTTTATGACCGCCTTTAACCTGCGTAGTCTGAAATCCGTAGCGAACTTCAACACTGTAATCGTCGTGTTGCAGATAGTGCTGATCGCGGTGATTCTGGGCATGGTGGTTTATGGCGTATTTGAAGGTGAAGGCGCTGGTACGCTGGCGAGCACTCGTCCGTTCTGGTCTGGCGATGCGCATGTTATCCCGATGATTACCGGGGCGACAATCCTGTGCTTCTCCTTTACCGGTTTTGACGGCATCAGCAACCTGTCGGAAGAAACCAAAGATGCAGAGCGCGTGATCCCGCGTGCGATTTTCCTGACCGCGCTGATCGGCGGCATGATCTTCATCTTTGCAACTTACTTCCTGCAGCTGTACTTCCCGGATATCTCTCGTTTTAAAGATCCGGATGCGTCACAGCCTGAAATCATGCTGTACGTTGCGGGTAAAGCGTTCCAGGTTGGCGCGCTGATCTTCTCCACCATTACCGTACTGGCGTCCGGTATGGCGGCGCACGCAGGCGTAGCGCGTCTGATGTACGTAATGGGTCGTGACGGCGTGTTCCCGAAAAGCTTCTTCGGTTATGTACACCCGAAATGGCGTACTCCGGCGATGAACATCATTCTGGTTGGCGCGATTGCCCTGCTGGCAATCAACTTCGACCTGGTAATGGCTACGGCGCTGATTAACTTTGGTGCGTTGGTGGCGTTCACCTTCGTTAACCTGTCGGTCATCTCGCAGTTCTGGATCCGTGAGAAGCGTAACAAAACGCTGAAAGATCACTTCCAGTATCTGTTCCTGCCGATGTGTGGTGCGCTGACCGTTGGTGCGCTGTGGGTTAACCTGGAAGAAAGCTCAATGGTTCTGGGTCTGATCTGGGCTGCTATCGGTCTGATTTACCTGGCTTGCGTAACCAAGAGTTTCCGTAACCCGGTTCCGCAGTACGAAGACGTAGCGTAATCTTACAAACCGGATGACATAATCATCCGGTAAATCTCAAAAAGCCGGAGTTTGTCGCTCCGGCTTTTTTGTTTCAGACGATCTCTTCCGCGTACTGCCAAAGCGCTTTTAACAGCGCCACTTTCTCTTTGTCATCGGCATACTGTTGTGCCAGCATCTGCAATTCATCAGCGTAGCCCTGCAAAAACTCTGGCGTGAAGACCTGGCGGCGGTGCTCCAGCCAGCGTTGCTGCTCGGCATAATCCAGCGTCCCCGGGAAGTTGCGTGCTCGATAATTGAACAACAGTTTTTCAATTCGTTTATCAACAAAAGTGATATCCAGTGCCGGTAAATTACGCGGCTCGGTTTCCAGCACAATTTTCATTGCTGCACGATCGGCGTCACTGAAAAAGCCATTATAAAGCTGTGCATCCACGTTCTCTGAAGGCGTAAACGGTTCGGCTTCCGCGAATATCGCCACCACTTTTTCACGCACTTGCGGATTTTCACGCAGAATTTTTAGGTTATCGAGGCAATGCTGACGATTAATTCCCAGTCGGTCGGCATCTTCCGGGCGTAGCGTATTCGCCTGGGCCAGTACCGGACATTTATTGATATGCACCAGCTTAACCGGAACGGCGGCGTTATCGCCAAGATCGGCTTTTGCGGTATATAAACGCTCGCGCAATGTGTCGCTATCCAGCTCCAGTAATGGCGAAATGTCTCCTGCCAAATCCACCATAATTACGGCATTGCGATTTTCAGGATGCCACGCCAGCGGTGCCACCCAGGTGGTATTGCCGCGCCATGCCCCAAACATTCCGGAAACGTGAACCAGGGGTTTCATCTGCGGAACATCAATCAACGCCATCAGTTTGTGTTTATTACGATGGGTAAAGAGATAATCAAACAGGCGTGGCTGACGCGTTTTTACCAGTTTCGCCATCGCAATAGTGGCGTACACATCAGCCATCGCATCGTGGGCGTTGCTATGTTCAATACCATTCGCTTTGGTTAAATGCTCAAGGCGAAAGCTCGGTAGACCGTCATCATTTTCAGGCCAGTTTATTCCTTCCGGGCGCAGGGCATAACAGGCACGCATAACATCCAGTAAATCCCAGCGCGAGTTATCATGCTGCCAGCTCCAGGCGTAAGGATCGTAGAAATTACGATAAAAAACGTTGCGTGTGACTTCGTCGTCGAAACGCACATTGTTGTAGCCCAGAATACAGGTCTTCGGTACGGTAAAAAGCGAGTGAATACGGGCGGCAAATGCGGCTTCGTTTTCTCCTTTCGCCCGAGCTTCCTGCGGGGTAATACCGGTAATTAATACTGCTCCAGGCTGGGGTAAATAGTCATCCGCGGGCTTGCAGTAAAAGACTTCGGGTTCGCCGATGACATTGAATTCGCTATCGGTGCGAATGGCTGCGAACTGTGCAGGGCGATCTAACGCGGGGTGCGTGCCAAAGGTTTCGTAATCGTGAAACAAAAAGGTAGATTGTTGCTTACCGTCATTCATCATTAGGTTAAATCCGTTGTTTCTGCTGTCTGCCAGAGTATCAAATATCACCGTGCTAATCAGCTTTAGCGCGACAATTTGGCAGCGAGTGGCAACAGATCATGTCAGATAAAAATGAGAGGGTAGTCACATTTTCTTGCACTTTATTCCAGCCAGTTCATAAGTATTTCCGTAAAAAGAACAGCTATTTGAAACTCCTGAGGGTTTGCTGTTGAAACGCCGTCTTATTATTGCTGCTTCTTTGTTCGTTTTTAATTTATCGTCTGGTTTTGCGGCGGAAAACATTCCTTTTTCACCTCAACCTCCAGAGATTCATGCCGGGTCCTGGGTATTGATGGATTACACCACCGGTCAGATTCTCACCGCGGGTAATGAGCATCAACAGCGCAATCCCGCCAGCCTGACAAAGCTGATGACGGGCTATGTCGTGGATCGCGCTATCGATAGTCATCGCATTACGCCAGACGATATTGTCACCGTGGGGCGTGATGCGTGGGCGAAAGATAATCCGGTGTTTGTCGGTTCTTCACTGATGTTTTTGAAAGAGGGCGATCGCGTATCGGTACGTGATTTAAGCCGTGGTTTAATTGTGGATTCCGGAAATGACGCTTGTGTTGCACTGGCTGACTATATTGCCGGTGGGCAACGGCAGTTTGTTGAAATGATGAACAACTATGCCGAGAAGCTGCATCTCAAGGATACGCATTTTGAAACAGTGCATGGTCTGGATGCACCTGGCCAGCATAGCTCGGCTTATGATTTAGCTGTGCTTTCTCGCGCTATCATCCACGGCGAGCCCGAGTTTTATCATATGTACAGTGAGAAAAGCCTCACCTGGAACGGTATCACCCAGCAAAACCGTAACGGGTTATTGTGGGATAAAACCATGAATGTTGACGGCCTGAAAACGGGTCATACTTCTGGTGCCGGGTTTAATCTCATTGCTTCGGCTGTAGATGGGCAGCGTCGTCTCATTGCAGTGGTAATGGGGGCTGACAGCGCAAAAGGTCGTGAGGAAGAGGCAAGAAAATTACTGCGTTGGGGTCAACAAAACTTTACTACGGTGCAAATTTTGCACCGTGGGAAAAAGGTTGGTACGGAACGCATCTGGTATGGCGATAAAGAAAATATCGCCCTGGGAACGGAACAAGAGTTCTGGATGGTGCTACCGAAAGCCGAAATTCCACATATCAAAGCCAAATATACCCTTGATGGTAAAGAACTCACCGCGCCAATTAGCGCCCATCAGCGGGTAGGGGAAATTGAACTTTACGACCGTGATAAACAGGTGGCGCACTGGCCGCTGGTTACCCTGGAATCTGTCGGGGAAGGCAGCATGTTTTCCCGGCTGAGTGATTATTTCCACCATAAGGACTGACCTTTCTTTTGCAGCAGACTGGCAGGAGTGCGAATCTGCTCGCATAATCAACACTCATTCCTTGTGGTTTTAATATTGCAACTATACTGTATATAAAAACAGTATTAATGGGGCGTCATGAACTACGAGATTAAGCAGGAAGATAAACGTACCGTTGCAGGTTTCCATCTCGTTGGCCCGTGGGAACAGACGGTAAAGAAAGGCTTTGAGCAGTTGATGATGTGGATAGATAGCAAAAATATTGTGCCGAAGGAGTGGGTTGCTGTCTATTACGACAATCCAGATGAAACACCCGCCGAAAAATTACGCTGCGACACCGTCGTGACGGTGCCGAATAACTTTACGCTCCCCGAAAACAGTGAGGGCGTCATTCTGACAGAAATTTCAGGTGGTCAGTATGCGGTGGCGGTGGCTCGTGTAGTCGGTGATGATTTTGCTAAACCCTGGTATCAGTTCTTTAATAGCCTCTTGCAGGACAGTGCCTATGAAATGTTACCAAAGCCCTGCTTCGAGGTTTACTTGAACAATGGCGCGGAAGATGGGTACTGGGATATCGAAATGTATGTTGCGGTGCAGCCAAAACATCACTAATTCATCTCAGGGCGGTGTGTTGACGCGAAGACCACTCTTTTTTTGAAAGCGAAAAGAGTAAGATGCGCCTTTCAAATTTTTCGCTCCTGCCGGGAAATTACACTGTTCCCGGTATGTCCGTCGGATAACTCAGAGGCGCGCCTTCTGGCCGACAGATGTGTTATGAGCGCTTTTAATCTTCATTACGGAGTTTCTGCGTGCGTGCCGATAAGTCATTAAGCCCGTTTGAAATCCGGGTATACCGCCATTACCGCATTGTGCATGGTACTCGGGTCGCGCTGGCATTCCTGCTCACTTTTCTCATTATCCGCCTGTTTACTATCCCGGAAAGCACCTGGCCGCTGGTCACCATGGTGGTGATTATGGGGCCAATCTCGTTCTGGGGGAACGTTGTCCCTCGTGCCTTCGAACGTATTGGCGGTACGGTGTTGGGTTCGATTTTAGGTCTTATCGCTCTGCAACTGGAGTTAATTTCGTTACCGCTGATGTTAGTCTGGTGCGCGGCGGCGATGTTTCTTTGCGGTTGGCTGGCGCTGGGCAAGAAACCGTATCAAGGATTATTGATTGGGGTGACGCTGGCAATTGTTGTGGGTTCCCCGACAGGTGAAATTGATACGGCGTTATGGCGAAGCGGCGATGTGATCCTCGGCTCTTTACTGGCAATGTTGTTTACCGGTATCTGGCCACAACGGGCGTTCATCCACTGGCGCATTCAACTGGCGAAAAGTCTGACCGAGTATAATCGGGTCTATCAATCTGCATTCTCACCGAACTTACTCGAACGCCCACGTCTGGAAAGCCATCTACAAAAACTGCTGACCGATGCCGTGAAAATGCGTGGGCTGATTGCGCCCGCCAGCAAAGAAACCCGTATTCCCAAATCGATATATGAAGGTATCCAGACCATTAATCGCAATCTGGTTTGTATGCTGGAGTTGCAAATCAATGCATACTGGGCCACGCGCCCCAGCCATTTCGTGTTATTGAACGCGCAAAAACTTCGTGATACCCAGCACATGATGCAGCAAATACTGCTGAGCCTTGTTCATGCGCTGTACGAAGGTAATCCGCAGCCGGTTTTTGCCAATACGGAAAAATTGAACGATGCTGTGGAAGAGCTGCGTCAGTTGCTCGATAACCACCATGATCTGAAAGTCGTGGAAACACCAATCTATGGTTATGTGTGGCTGAACATGGAAACGGCACATCAGCTTGAGTTGCTATCGAATCTGATTTGCCGGGCCTTGCGCAAATAATTCCTGAACTTCAGAATCATCTTGCTGCTGCTTCGATTCAGCAAGGATAAAGGGTATGATAGTGAAAAGGGATAAAAGCATTGTCATCTGCGGCAGCTATGAGTAATGTTGGCCCTAACGAATAGCGGTTGCTTAAACGAATCCGACTCTCACATTATCAGGGGTATAAAAATGGAAACTACCAAGCCTTCATTCCAGGACGTACTGGAATTTGTTCGTCTGTTCCGTCGTAAGAACAAACTGCAACGTGAAATTCAGGACGTTGAGAAAAAGATCCGTGACAACCAGAAGCGCGTCCTGTTGCTGGACAACCTGAGCGATTACATCAAGCCAGGGATGAGCGTTGAAGCAATCCAGGGCATCATCGCCAGCATGAAAGGTGACTATGAAGATCGCGTTGACGATTACATCATCAAAAATGCCGAGCTCTCCAAAGAACGCCGCGATATCTCCAAAAAGCTGAAAGCTATGGGCGAAATGAAAAACGGCGAAGCGAAGTAATTCCCGTTTTATTCAATGAGGGTTGCCCGGCAACCCTCATTGCTCATTGATTCTTATCTGTGTATCACCGTCATCATTCTCATCTGAGAACCAATCGAAATTAACAACAGCCTTCTTCTGTATGCAGCAAGGCAAAAAGTTCTGTAACTCCATTGTTATTAACTGCACTGGTTACTAACACGTTGTGCGCTCCAGCTTCCCGTAACCAACTTTTCACCAAAGATATTTGTTCCATGCTGGCTAAATCTGCTTTGGTTACTACTCCAATGACCGGGTGATTCATGGCCCGGTAGGGCGTTTTTACCTCTAATTCCTGCTTCAGCGCTGAGATTCCTGCTTGTTGCCGGAAAAGCAGGCACCTGCCGTCTGAACGGTATCGATCCGGAAGCGTATCTGCGCCATATTCTGAGCATACTGCCAGAATGGCCCTCCAACCGTGTTGACGAACTCCTGCCATGGAACGTAGTTCTCACCAATAAATAAGCGTCAATACGGTGCTCCGTTGACGCTTACTTTAATCCGTTTTCTGAGCTTAGATTTTTCTGTTCCTACCCAGACCGTGGATTTGGAATTCATTTTTTGTCAGGTCAATGCTAATCGTTAAAACGGCCATAACGCACCTCCACTGGAAGGTTTATCAGTAATATCCTACCGTTGCTTCATGGTCGGGGCGTCCATTCCATTATTATCGGTTTTCCTTTCTGTTTATAAATGAAAACGCCAGCTGTATTCAGGCTGGCGTCAGGGGAAATGAAGCCTGTTGAGTGAGATTCACCGGTTCTGGTGCAGAAGCTGCAGATGGCGCAGGGTAAGGACATCTTCTCTTGCCTGCTTAATACAGGACAACAGTGCTGTTTCTGTGGTTAATGGCACTATACCCTGTATCACTGCATTGTCTTACAGCAACTGGTGAGGGCTGGCATAAGTTGCCGGTGTTTCGGTAGAGTCACGGCCATCCACCACGCGGAGTGAATAACCGTTTTCAGCGGCCTTATTAATCAGTTCAGTGATATTAACACCATCAATGTCAACGACAATGTGCCCCATATCCAGCGCCTGTACGTTAACGCTGTCGGCTTCCAGTGTCATCATTTCGCCTCCGGATACTTACCCAGGGTAATGTTATTTACCGTTCTGTAATTGTCGCGGGTCATCAGGCCGGTCGCCCTGCGAGCCCGGAGGATATCGATGCTGTTTATTAACTGAGAGCGGGTACAGGCGCTGAATCCCGGCTGGTCGGTACGCACCAGCGCGTATTTTTCCACGAGAAAGTTCACCGCATCACACAGTGAAATGCCTGCCTCAATATGCTGCTCAATCACACGTTCATCGGCAAACGGTGTGTCATTCAGTGTGAGGCCGTAGTGCTGGTCCAGCAGTCGGGACAGCAGTATCTGCCAGATTTCAACAGGAGACGGGCGAGAACTGGCCGCCTGCCCGGGTAATACAGGTAATGTTTTCATACTGAAGATTTTCCTGATATGCAGATATAAAAATGGGAAAGTTGCGTGGTGAAAACACCAGGCCGTAGCAGAAGGCTATTCTGGAGAGTTAATTTTTCATTTCGGGCGTCGGATAAACAGCCAGATAAACGTAACCACAGGAGCCCAGGGTATCGGCTTCGCAGGTCAGTCCTTTCGCATACAGCGTGACGGTATGCTGATAGCGGGGGCTGAGTTCACCACTGGTGAGCATGAGCTCCAGTTGTTTCATCAGCAACGGAAAGGCCTGGTCCAGGTGGTACGCATCTGCATCGCTGAACAGGCCTCTGATACCGGCACGGTCGGCAAGGTAATGCAACCGGTTACCCTCCTGCACCAGACGGGCGCCGAAACAGGGCGTCACGGTGCAGGGTAGCCCCCACCAGGGGCGGTCGTGATTGTCGTCGGGAAGTGTTGTCCCGGGGAGTGTGTCTGACACGATAAAATCCCTACAGAAAATCGGTTAAGAATGGTCCGGTGGTGGCGATAATTCTGCTCATCAGAATTCCCACTCAGTTCAGGGTGACGCTCATCAGTCGGACATACGGGCCAAAACTGTCCTTACGGCGTTCAGCAAACACGGCCAGCACAC